>Ga0187866_1001114_pt1 | contig 26789 bp, 24 predicted proteins | sample June2016WEW_11_1_3_FD_133013 | JGI IMG/M metagenome (GOLD analysis project Ga0187866, IMG submission 133013) | Peatland microbial communities from SPRUCE experiment site at the Marcell Experimental Forest, Minnesota, USA - June2016WEW_11_150 | ecosystem: Environmental > Terrestrial > Soil >...
CTGGAATACAGTTTGCCGTCCCGGCAAATCCACCTTTTTTGTGGGCGGGCTATTTGTGTTTCTCATTCTCTTCCGTCTCGCCGGATTACAGGGGCTGGCTGACGGCGACGCGATGAGGTGGATGCTCAAGGCGAAGATCATCCACCTCTACACCGGGAGCGAGATGGTGCAATGGTTTTCCAATCCGCGCCTGGCGTATGCGCATCTGGATTATCCGACACTCGTGCCTTCGCTGCATGCAGCCACGTATGACTCGCTCGGGCATGTGGATGAATTTGTCACCAAGTTCTGGCCCACCTGGATGCTGCTGTTTCTTCTGGTCGCTTTAGCCTCGTTGAACCGTGCCGGAAAAAGCCGGTTCCATGCCTCGTCATTTGCACTCCTGGGTTTATTGTTGTTACCGGCGGTGCAAAGATACGTCCAGTGGGAAGGCAGCACCCTGCCGATGATCTTCTTCACCGTGATGGGCTTCGTGCAATGTGCTTTCTGGCTGGTGGGAAAAGACCGCGCCCGGCTTGGGCTGGGTCTGACACTGTTATTTGGTGGAGCCATGACACATCTCGAGGGGTTTATTTTTCTGGCGTTGGTGGGAGGCTGGATTTTACTGCTGCCTTCGGCCCGACCCTCATTGAAACCGTCGTCACGCGTCTGGCGGGTGCTGGCGTTCTGTTTTCTGGCGGCCCTGCCCTTCGTCTGCTTGCGCGTCCAGATACCGGTTTTGAACTACGAATCGGGTTGGGCCGGTTACGCTCTGCACAATCCCGGCACCATGCTTTCGAACTGGCCCGGCATTTTCATGATTCTGCTCGCCCGATTGTTTTTAAGCCCCGACTTCGCCAACTGGAGTGATGAAGGCGGACGACTCCACTGGGTCGGCAGATGGGATGGTCTTTCATCGTTGTATAATCCTTCGACCCTCGGACTGGCTTGGCTGTGCCTGTTGCTGACGGTTGCGCTCTGGTTAGCCGTTCCCGCCCGGCGCCCGGTTGTTGCATGGATGCTAGCGATGCTGGTCGGCGCCACGGCCGCGTTGAGCGGAGTGTTTGTCAGCTTTGTCAGCATCAAGGGTCTAAGCGAAGCGGTCTATTTAACCAATGATGTGACCGGAGGACGGTATCTTCTTCCAGTGTTATTGGCTTGGTTTGCCACGACACTGACCATGTTTTTTGCGGATCTGCCTTCGTCTGCATCAACTCCAGGCACGGATGCGACCCTTCCTTGCTCACCGGCATCCGTCGGGTCTCCCGTTGGTGGGGAAGCCGGCCCGAAGACGTTGAAAAAATAGCGCGGATGTCCGGGTGATTTGTAGCCGCGGACGTCAGTCCGCGCTCATCAGAAGAAGTTTGCGCCGACGGATGTCGGCGTCTACTGCGTTTTTCGTCTTTAATCATTGGCGCCGCGAACGGGCATGGCAGGACATCTGCCAGGGTCCATGCTTGACTGAAATGGCGCACTCTTTACAGTGCTCCGGTCTGCGCAAGACTCTTTTAATCAGCATGCGCTTTTGAATTCCATGAATAGTCGTTGGGCAGCCATCGTCGCGGCATCCCTGGTAGCTTTTGCCAGCCTCGTGATAACCTGGCAGGTCAGGCATTACAATGATGTTGCGGATCCGTATCCGTCCCTGGCGATGTCCATTCTTCGAGGGGAACAATTGGCGGTGATTTCTGATATTTCGGAAAGAGACGGCCAAATCACTTCAGAATCCGGAAGAGATCGGCACATTGATTTAGTGCTGCCAAAAGATGCGCGTATTTTCATAACGGATATGATCGGACCCACCAACTACGGCAAGACTGGGTTTTATTTTTGGACGACCTATTACTTGTTTCCGCGTGAGGTGGGAACGAGCCTGGATCATATAACCCGCATAACCAAGGACGGCTTTCTCGGCAAGACATCCGAGTCCGATCAGGGAATTCTCACCAACGGATTCGATGTAAGAATGGATATTATATCTGACATTGGGACTATCAGACCACTTGGCAACCTTCCCCTCAGAGACCCGGTCAATCCGGATTGGTTTGACTCAAATTCCGACCTTGTCATTGCTTTTCTACTTCCTTTGTTGACCACCCTGGCGGGGATATGGCTGTTTCGTTTTTTGTTTCCCATGCTGAGTGAGCGGATGCCGTTGCTGGAACAACTGGCGTATGGTCTGGGTCTGGGAATGATGGCCGTGGCGGCACTCACGCTGGGCGTCAAATTGTGCGGTTTTCACGGGCGGGGGCTGATTCTCATTGTAACTGCCGTTGGGGCAATTGCGGAAATATGGCGCGACCGCAAGGTCCTGTTAACAAAGATTACTGACAGCTACTGGAAGTTGGTTCGCAGTCCCATTACGGCCATCTTCGTGATAATCGGGTTGCTGGTGTTTCTGATTCTTTTCCGCATCGTCGGGCTAGAGGGGCTGGTTGACGGCGACGCGATGAGGTGGATGCTCAAGGCGAAGATAATTCACCTCTACACCGGAAGCGAGATCGTGCAATGGTTTTCCAACCCGCGTCTGGCATATGCGCATCTGGACTATCCGACGCTCGTGCCCTCGCTGCATTCGGCCACGTATGACTCGCTCGGTCATGTGGATGATTTTGTCACCAAGTTCTGGCCTACCTGGATGCTGTTCTTTCTTCTGGCCGCCCTGGCCTCCCTGAACCGTGCCGGGAACAATTGGCGGCATGTCGCATCATTCGCTCTCCTGGGTTTGTTGCTTTTGCCGGCCACCCAAGAGTACGTTCAATGTGAAGGCAGCACCCTGCCGATGATCTTCTTCACCGTGCTGGGCTTCGTGCAATGTGCTTTCTGGCTGGTGGGAAAAGACCGCGCCCGGCTTGGCCTCGGGCTGACGCTTTTATTTGGGGCGGCCATGTCAAAGTTTGAAGGTTTCATATTTCTGGCCCTGGTGGGAAGCTGGCTGCTGCTGCTGCCTTCGGCGCGGCCTTCGTTGAAGCTGTCGCCGCCCTTCTAGCGGATACTGGCGTTCTGGGTTTTGGCGATCCTGCCCTACGTCTGCTTGCGCGTCCGGATACCTTCTTTGGAATATGAAACGGGTTGGGCGGGTTACGCCCTGCACAATCCCGGCGCCACGGTATTGAACTGGCCCGGCATTTTCATGATTCTGCTCACCCGATTGTTTGTGAACCAGGATTTCGCCAACTGGAGTGATGCAGGCGGACGGTTTCACTGGATCGGCCGATGGAATGGTCTTTCATCATTGAATAATCATTCGACACTCTGTCTGGCCTGGCTGTGCCTGTTGCTGACGGTTGCGCTCTGGTTTGCTGTTCCCGCCCGGCGCCGGGTCGTCGCTTGGATGCTCGCGATGCTGATGGGCGCCGCAGCGGCGTTCAGCGGGATATTTGTCAGCTTTATCGGCATCAAAGGTCTAAGCGAAGCGATTAATTATACCGTTGATGTGGCTGCGGGACGATATTTATTGCCCATGCTGCTGGCGTGGTTCGCCACCATCATGACCATGTTTTTTGCCGAGTCGCCTTCGGCCACCACTGCTGACCGGAGCCTCCCAGTGTTGAAACACGGTTACTGGCTGGCAGTTGGCGCGGTTTTGATATTGGTTTTAGGAGTATTTGTCTTGCCGAAAAATGAATCTCCTTTGCCGGAGAATCCGTTGCAAAGTGCAACGGCTGCAAATTCCCTGAACGGTTCCGAAGACAACTCACTCGAAAATCCCGAGTTGCAGAAGAGAATGGCACAGGCCATTCAGTTGGACAAGGCTGGAAAGTTCGCCGAGGCTCTTCAAGCGTATCGTGAGGCCGCCCGCCTCTATCCCAATGAGCCTATGGCATTGAACAATCTGGCCTGGAGCCTGGCGGCAAATCCCCGGCCGGAATTGCGTAACGGCAAGGAAGCTGTGCAGCTTGCCAGCCAGGCGGTCGAGTTGACCGGCCAGCAACAAGCGATTCCCCTGGCGACTCTCGCTGCCGCCTATGCCGAAGACGGCCAGTTTGACAAGGCCGTTGAAATGGCTAAAAAGGCGTGCGCCATCGCCTTGTTGAACGACCACCCGGAAATAGCCGCGGTAAACGAACAATTGTTAAAACTATATTCCGCAGGCAAAGCGGTCGGCTTGACGAATGGACCGTAGCGGGAGTCCCTTTGCGACGAGAACTGAATGCAAAAAGGCCGACGAAGTCGTTCCAGCCTCCGCTACCAATCAGGAACGAAGGCATCTTGCGACGAGAGCGGCGTTGGGTTCGCAGCTCGTTTAACTGAGAATTCAACGCTGTTTTGGTCGCACCATTCAATTCTGCGGAGTGACGAAACTTGGCTGCCGGAATGGAACGGCAACCTGGGCGGAGTGCAGCGGTGGCGCAGTTCGGTCGCGGCGGTGTTTTGGGGCAAGCCAGTCTTTCGGCTTGTCGGCAGCTTGGCATTACCGGCGTCACGCTCCACAGCTACCGTTATGCGTGGGCGGAACGGGCCAAGACAGTCGGCTACCCGGAACGGTTCGCACAGGAGGCATTAGGGCACAACAGCAAAGCGGTTCATCGCGCCTACGCGAAACGCGCCCTGATGAAAATTCCGTCACTGGAAGATTACGAAAAACATGTAGGAACAACTCACGCGTGAATCCACGTTAAATTCGCAGGGTTGAAAATAAGATTGACAAAGGTTTGAAGATGTGAAACGGTAAATTTGTTACACAAAAGTGTAAGTCATGAAACTGCTGCTGTTGCTGCTGTTGTTGACACTGCCCATCGTGGCTCAAGCCCAATTCACTTTTACTACCACTAACGGCACGATCACCATCACGGGATACACTGGTCCGGGTGGTGCGGTGACCATCCCCAGCACGATCAACGGCCTGCCGGTCACCAGCATCGGGGACCGTGCGTTCTATAACTGCACCAGCCTGATTAGCGTGACGATCCCCAACAGCGTCACCAACATCGAGGACGGATCGTTCAATTACTGTCCCAGCTTGACGACAATAACAGTGGATATCAACAATCCCGCTTACAGCAGCGTGGCTGGGGTTTTGTTCAACAAGAGCCAAACCACGCTCATCCAATATCCAGGCGGTATAGCCGGAGCCTACACGATCCCCAACACTGTCACCAACATCGAGGCATATGCGTTCGAAGACTGCACCAACCTAACCAGCGTCATGATTCCCGACAGCGTCACCGCCATCGGAGATGTGGCGTTCGATAACTGCACCAGCCTGAGCAGCGTTACGATCCCAAACAGTGTCACCAGTATCGGAGGCAATGCGTTCTCTTTCTGCACCAGCCTGACCAACGTCACGATCCCCGGCAGCGTTGCCATTATCGGAAGCGCGGCATTCGAAGAATGCACCAGCCTGACCAATGTGACGATCGGAAATGGTGTCACCAGCATAGGAAACGGTGCGTTCAATATCTGCGCCAGTCTGAACAACGTCATGATTCCCAACAGTGTCACTAACATCGGGGATGGGGCGTTTGCTTGGTGCACCAGCCTGACCAGCGTCACGATCGGCAACGGGGTTACCAGCATCGGAGGCCCTACGTTCGGTGTGTTCGCTTACTGCACCAGCCTTAGCAGCGTCACGATCCCCAACAGCGTTACCAGCATCGGGGCCAATGCGTTTGATCACTGCACCAGTCTGACCCACATCACAATCCCCATTAGCGTCACCAGCATCGGAGCCTGCGCGTTCGTTAGCTGCACCAGCCTGTCCAGCCTCACGATTCCCAACAGCGTCACCAACATCGGGGACTTGGCCTTCGCTTGGTCCACCAACCTGGCAGGAGTCTATTTCCAAGGGAACGCCCCCAGCCTTGGTTCGTATGTGTTTGAAAACAAAGTGACCGTCTATTATTTGCCGGGGACCACGGGCTGGGGCTCGACCTTTGGTGGTCGTCCGACAGCGCTATGGCATCTTCCGTACCCGCTGATTCTGAACTACGAACCAAGTTTTGGGATTCGGACGAATCAGTTCGGTTTCATCATCTCCTGGGCAACCAACATCTCCGTCGTGGTGGACGCCTGCACGAACCTGGCCAATCCCGGCTGGTCTCCGGTGCGAACCAACACCCTCACCGGCGGCTGGTGTTATTTCAGCGATCCCCAGTGGACGAATTATCCCGCCCGTTTCTATCGCCTCCGCTCGCCGTGACGTAGCTGTTCTGCGACGAATTCACCGGATGGTTTTTCTTGGCGGCATTTCTCTTTTGCCAGTGCTGATTCAACGCATTCGTGACCTTCGCCAGCCACGCCCGGTCTTGGACCTGTTCCAGCAGTTCCGACGCGGCAAAAAACTTGATGCCGTTCGCTGCAGGATTCCCCAACGGCTTGAGCAGGCGCGCGGTGATGAGGATCGGCACATCATGCGGCTGGTAATTAAGCACCCAGCCAGCCGCAGTGATCTGCAGTCTGTGGGACTGCGCGAATCTGAACGGGTTGAAGTTTTACTAGCGGGTACCATGGAATTGTTGGACGATACCGTTCATGAAATTGTCCCCGCATCCGTGTAACCGCGATGACCTGCTCCCAGTCGCCTGTGCCAGGCTGGCTGACGATGGCAGCGAGTGTCGTGCATCATCTTTGCACCGGTGAAGGCGATGAAATCTGAAACCCAGCAAGGCAGATCAAACATTTGAAACGGCAGACTGAGTTGAATCTGCGAATCCGGAAAAAGGAGATTTCCGGTGTCATCGCTTTGGCGGGGCTGCTCCTCCTGTTGCAGTTCTGCGCGTCCTGCCGTTCCACCGCACCCTTCCCGTCCGTTGACTTGTCCGAACCGGGCTGGCGGGTCCAACAAGGCCAGGCCGTCTGGAAATTCGCGAAGAACAAACCTGAACTGGCAGGGGAAATTACTTTTGCGCAGCACGCCGATGGACGGTGTCTGATGGAATTTTCCAAAACGCCGTTCCCGCTGGTACAGGCGAAGGTCAGCGTCACGCGATGGGAGATTGAATTCCCGCCGCAGAAACTTCACTTCAGCGGCGGCGGCCAACCTCCGGCGCGGCTGATGTGGTTGCAATTGATGCAGGCATTGACCGGAAAGCCGGTGGCGCCGCCGTGGCATTTTGAATTGCGCCCCAATGGCGGCTGGCGGCTGGAAAACCCGCTTCGGGGCGAAAGCGTGGAAGGATACTTGGAGCCATGAAATCCCGGTGGCGTCTCGCGTGGTGGGGTTTGTTGCTCCTGCTCCTTGGCCTGGGGTTGAGCCGGCTGCGGTTTGACGCGGAGATTTTGAATCTGCTGCCCACCGACCAGCCGACGGTGCAGGGCTTGAAGCTTTATCAGGAACACTTCGCCAACGCCCGGGAACTCATCATTACCCTGCGCGCTCCCGACGGCGAGCAGGCGGAACGGCTGGCGGGCGCACTGGCGACGCGCTTGCGGCAGGAAACCAATCTCATCGCTGGCGTGTCGTGGCAGGCACCGTGGATGGAACATCCCGAACAGGCGGCGGAGATCGTGGCGTGTCTGTGGTTCAATCAGCCGCCGGAATCCTTTGGCACGCTGACCAACCGGCTCGCGCCCGACCAGCTTCAGTCGGTCCTGGCGGAGACGCGCGAAGTGCTCGCCACGTCGCTCTCGCCGATGGACATCGCCCGGCGCGCGTTCGATCCCTACGACCTGCTCAGCGTGCCCGCGCTGGCCAATTTCAGCGGGCTTTCCGCGGAACAAGGTCAACGGGCGTTTGCCTCGGCGGACGGAACCTTCCGGCTGATTTACGTCCAGGCGCGAACCGACCTCGGCGGTTATCGCGAGTGTGCGAGCTGGTTGAAAGCGGTGCAGGACGCGGTGGCGAGCGTTCGCACCAATCAAGCGGATTGGGCCGGGGTGGTGCTGCGTTACACCGGGCGGCCGGCGTTTGTGACGGAAATCGCCACCCACATGCAGCGCGACTTGAGCGGTTCGGTGACGGCCACGGCGATAATCATCGCGCTGTTGTTCTGGCTGATGCACCGGCGCTGGCTACCGGTGTTGTGGCTGCTGGCGTTGCTGGCGTTGATTCTCGTCGCCACGATTGCGCTGGGCGGTCTGATTTTGGGACCGATTTGCGTGGTGAGCATGGGCTTCGCGGCGGTGTTGCTGGGACTGGCGGTGGATTACGCGGTGGTGCATTACCAGGAGGCTCTGGCGCATCCGCAATTGTCGGTGCCGGAGATCCGCCGCGCCATTGCGCCGAGTATTCTGTGGGCGGCCATCACCACAATCAGCGCGTTTCTGGTGTTGAATTTCGGCGGGCTGCCCGGCCTGGCGCAGCTCGGTTCGCTGGTGGCCATCGGCGTGGCACTGGCCGCGCTGGTCATGGTGATGGCGTATCTGCCGCCGCTGTTTCCGGGACGGCGGAACGCGCCGGCCCATCTGCCCAAACCGGCGTGGTGGACGTTTCTGCTGCCGCCGAAAGAAACGGCCGCCGCACCACCAAATTCAATGGGATCGTCCGGCTCACGCGCCGCATTTGGGGGCACGATCCTCGTCCTGATTTTTACGGGCGCGGTGTTGTCTGTCCGCCAGCCGCAGTTGGACCGGACCGCAAATGCGTTGCGCCCGCAACAAGCCGAGGCGGAGACGGCTCTGAATGAACTCACGGCGTCCATGGGCATCCCGCGCGACCCGATTTGGGTCATCGTGGGCGGCAGCGACGAAGGCCAGGTCTATGAGCGTCTGTGCAAGGCAGAGGCGCTGCTGAAGCGGGCGGTTTCAAACGAGATGATCAGCGGCTACCTGCTGCCGACGGCGCTGTGGCCACGCCCGGAATGTCAGGCGGCCAACCGCGCAACAGCCAGCTTGCTGGGCGCGCAGGGCCAGTTGCTGCGCGAGACGGCGGTGCGCGCCGGTTTTGAAACCAACGCCTTGTTCCTGACCGAGGAACTGGTGCGCGCCTGGGCGCGCATCGGAGACAGTTCCGGCGTCGTCTGGCCGACTAACTCGATGAGCCGGTGGGTGCTCAAACAATTTGTTGCCCGCACTCCAAACGAGTGGCTGGCGATGGGATTGGTCTATCCGGCCACCAATCACGTCGCCAGAGCGTCACTGGCGGATTTGTCGGCGCAAATGGCGCCGGACCGGATTTTGCTTTCCGGCTGGGAATTGTTGGGCGCCACAACGCTTCAGCGCGTGCAAGGCAGGCTGTGGCTGCTCGTGGTCCCGATGGTCGGGCTGGTGCTGGTTTCGCTGTGGCTGGCGTTTCGGCGCATCACCGAGGTGCTGCTCGGCGTGGCGGTGCTGCTCCTGAGTGGCCTCTGCCTGCTGACGACGATGGCCCTGGCCGGCTGGTCGTGGAATTTGCTGAACCTGATGGCGCTGCCGCTGGTGCTGGGCACCGGCGTGGACTATGGCATCTTCATCCAACTGGCCCTGCGCCGGCACGGCGGCGACACGCGATTGGTGCGGCGTTCAGTGGGCCGCGCGCTGTTGTTGTGCGGCGGAACGGCCATTACCGGGTTTGGTTCGCTGGCGTGGTCCGGCAATGCCGGCATGGCCAGCCTGGGCAAAGTGTGCGCGGTGGGAATCGCCGCCAACATGCTGATCGCGATTTTCCTGCTGCCCGCCTGGTGGGCGTGGGTGAATCGGAAGGCTGAAGGCAGAAGGCTAAAGGCTGAAGGAAATCCGAAGTCCGAAAACGGCGATGGGCTATCACGCGTAGCGTCAGGCCCTGCCCTCAACCCTCAACCACCTGTCCTCCATAGCCCCGGCGACGGAGGATCAACCCTCAACCCTTCATCTTTCTATCGCGCCGGGCTGTGGCGGCTCGGGTTGGTCGTCGCGCGGATTTTGCCGGCCTTTGTCTTCAACGCTTTTTGCCTGCTCATTGCGGAATGCTACTACCGGCTCCACCGTGAGCGGCGGGAGGCGGTCTTTCAAAACCTGTTGCCGGCGTTGCAAGGCGACCAGGCGGCGGCACGCAGAACCGCGCACCGGCTCTTTCGCCAATTCGCTTTGAAAATGGCGGACGTATGGCGCTACGAGAGCGGCGTCCTGAAGCAAAACTGGTTGAATGAACAGAAGGATTGGGACCACTTCGAAGCCGTCAAGGCGCGGGGACAGGGCGTCCTGCTGATCACGCCCCACCTCGGTAATTGGGAACTCGGCGGGCCGCTGCTGGCCCATCACGGCTACAAACTGCTGGCCCTCACCCAGGCCGAACCCGACGACGCCCTCACTCAACTCCGCATGACATCGCGCGCCCGGTGGGGCATTGAGACGCTCGTGGTGGGCACCGACGGTTTTGCCTTCGTGGAAATCATCAAGAGGCTTCAATCGGGCGCCATCGTCGCAATGCTCATTGACCGTCCGCCTGCGCCCAGCGCCGTGACCGTGGAGCTTTTTGGACAACCCTTTCAGGCTTCTGTCGCCGCCGCCGAACTGGCGCGGGCTTCGGGCTGCGCGCTGCTGGGTGTCACGCTCACACGTTCCGGCGCCGGCTACACCGCCCACGTCCTCCCGGAAATCACTTACGACCGCCGGGCGCTGGGTACACGCGAAGCGCGCCGGGAACTCACCGGAAAAATCATGCGTGTATTTGAGCCGGAAATTCGCCAGCATCTGGATCAATGGTATCACTTCGTTCCCATCCGGCCGGAGAAAACGTAGCCGCAGCGTTTCCCCTGTGGGGCACGTTGTCCGCCTTGCTGTTCCTCGTTGCCGTCCTCTCCGCCCGCGCCGCCGAGCAGAGTCCCGTTCTCGATACCTGGTTTTCCGCGCAGACCAATCTCCACAGCTTTACCGCGGACGTTATTCAAACGCGGACCCTCAAAGTGCTTTCGCAGCCGCTGGTGTCCACAGGCAAGGTCTGGGTGGTCATTCCCAACCGGTTCCGCTGGGAAATCGGCCAGCCCGCGCAAACCATCGCGCTGCGCCAGCCCGACACACTGTTCCTCATTTACCCCCGGCTGAAGCGCGCCGAGAAATACCCGCTCAACGACAACCAACCCGGTCCGTGGCGCGACGCGCTGGCGCTGCTGGACGCGAGCTTCCCCCGCAGCCGGGCGGACCTCGAATCGCGCTTCCGCGTGCTGTCAGTCACTCAAACCAACGCGAACTGGGAAATAACGCTGCAACCAAAAAATGCGCTGGCCCGCCAGATGATGGCGGAAATCGGCATCACCGTTCGCACGAACGATTGTTTGCTCGCCGCCACGGAAATGAAATTCGCGGACGGCTCCCGCATGAGAAACGACTTCACCAACGTCGTGCTGAACCCGGTGCTCGGCGAAGAAATCTTTGACGCAAAGCTGGATCCCGGCGTCACGGTGGTCGAACCATTGCGGCAGTGACATGATCTTCGCGGGTCATCGGGAAACGCGCCAGCGTCGTGGAGTGCGGCGGTCCTCCTCCGCTCTTTGCATGTGGCCTCGACCCTTAACTGCGAGTACAGGAGGAACTTCATCGCACCACTCCAAAGCGCCAGAGGACTGGCGCACTCCAAGACGCTTCGCGTAATTCGCAGGTCATCGTGAAACGCACCAGCGTCCTGGAGTGCGGTGGCCCTCCGCCGCTTTCACCCTGACAAGCAACTTCCTTTTACGCTTCACACCTGACACCGGTCCCGGCATCGTAACCTCATGCCCGAACCCCGGACGCCCTGGCCGCATGCGCCCACGCATCAGCTTGCGACGCGCGGGACTTACTTCGTTACAGCGGCAACCTACCACAAGGCGCATCATTTTTGCGGCGCGCGGCGACTGCGCGTGTTGCAGCGCGGCCTGCTCACGGTGGCGCAACAATTCGGCTGGCAACTGGAAGCCTGGGCGGTCTTTTCCAATCATTACCATTTTGTCGGCCATTCGCCCGCCGCCGCCGCCGACGCCACCAGCTTGAGCGCGATGTTGAGCCTGCTGCACGTCAAGATGGCGGGTTGGGTGAACAAACTCGATGCCACTCCTGCACGACAGGTTTGGTTCAACTTTCGGGATACGCGGCTCACGCACCAGCGCTCGTATCTGGCGCGACTCAACTATGTGCATCAAAACGCAGTGAAACACGGACTCGTGCCGGTAGCTTGTCAGTATCCGTGGTGCTCCGCAGCGTGGTTTGAACGAACGGCCTCTCCGGCGATGGTGAAATCCATCTACCGCTTCAAGACGGAGCGCATGGCAGTGGGGGATGAATTTGAAACCGATCCTGATTGGCAGGCATAACGAAAAGCGCCAGAGGGCTGGCGCACTCCAGGACGCTTCGCGACTGCTGTAGCGCATGGAATCTCGCGATAGCGTCAGATCAACGAGGGGTGTCACCGCGCCGGTGTTCGAGAAACCGCTTGCGCCATTCCACGCGCGAAATTTTGCCGCGCAGGCTTCGGCTCAGGGTATCAACGAACCACCATTCCCGCGGTACCTGCCAGGCCGGAAGCCGGGCGAGCAGCGATTGTTTCAAATCCTCTGCCGTGACGGGTTCGTTGGAGACAATGCACGCCACGATGTTTTCACCACGGTCCGCATCGCTGCTCGGCACGCCAAAGACGAGACACTCCCCGACGGATTTGTGCAGCCGCAGCGCCTCCTCGATGTGGGCTGGCGAAATCTTCCGCCCCGCCACGTTGATCTGGTCGTTCAAGCGTCCGCGCAGATGGACAAGTCCATGTTTCAATTCCGCGAGGTCGCTCGTTTGAAAACGTCCGGCTCCCAGCGCGGGAGCCGCCTCCGGCCAATACGTCTCGCCCACGGCCCGGCTGCGCACTTCCAGACAACCGTCCTCGTTGACGGTCAGTTCCACATTTTGCATGGGCGCACCGACGCAGGTGTCGTCCGTGCGCGGAAAGTCCGTGGCGTCGAAAGCAATGCCGCCACACTCGGACGAACCGTAAAAGTTGTGAATCTTGATTCCGCTCGACTCGAAAACCACCTGTTCCAAGCCCGCCGGCAGCGGCGCGCCCGCCGAAATCGCGAGGCGGATGTTGCGCGGAATCGCTCCGGCCTCGTGCCACGCGCGCCAGAGCGCGGGGACTCCGGGCAGAGTGAGGGCTGGTTCTCCTCTGGCCGCGCGGCGGATTGCCTCCGGCAATGGCGACGGCGCAATAATCAAGGGAATGCCGTGCAACAGGAGAGGCAACACCAGGTTCGAGAACCCGTAGGAATGGGCCAGCGAAATGGCGCCGAGGTTGGGCCAGTCCGGACGCAGTCCCATCGTGGCCACGATATTCGCGGCATCGGCGGCCAATTGCTCCGCGGTGAACGCCACCGCGCGTGGCACACCGGCGGTGGCGGAAGTGGTTTTAAGGTGAACACAGGGTGCGGGCGGCAGTGGAACCGCCGGCGGCGACTGGTCCGGTTCCAGCGGACAAACGATGGAATGAGACTGCCACGCGCGGAGCACGGTGAGCACGAATTCAGCGGTGTGCCCTTGCGGATAAACGATTGCGCCTGACCGGTTGGGAGAGCTATCCGCCGCGCACACCAGTTCGGCGAAACTCCATTGCCGACCCGAAGAAAGCTCGCGAAGCGCGACGTCTTTCCCCCGCTCTTGTGCCACTTTGCGCCAGCGTTCGTAAAGCATTGTCAGGTTCGTAACTCATGGCTAGTCTTCGGCGCAAGCATGATTTCGCAAGCATCGCGCCCGCAACGACAGTTCCAGTTTGAGCGAGACACATTTGCTTTTGCGAATGGACTGGTCTGGGAATACCGATTCGATCCGGCAACGGGCAAAACAACCACCTTCCGCAATGAACCGGCACCCGCTTACGCCCATCGTTGTTTTGTCATGGTGCGCTCGGCGCGGCAGTTCTTCTATCACGCGCGGTTTGAGCCGGCCCGGGCGGTGGCCGATGAGCGGACTTACCACGGACTGATTCGTGAAGTCGTTTCCCGCAGTCCGCGCCGGCCCAGCGCGGACCCGGACAAACTGCTGATTCCCGGCTACGACAGCCTGCGGTCGTTCAGCCAGGCGCAGGCGCCGCTCTTGCAGGCGGAGTGCGGCGGAGCGTGGCAATCTTATTTCCTGCGCAGTCATTGGCGGATGATTTTGCCGATGTCACGCGGGCATCAGGAGCGCATGGCCCGGCATTTGGTGGAGGTGTTTCCGAAGCGGATTGCGCCCATCGTTCACCTGGTGCGCTTCCCGCAACTCACCATCAACCACGGCATCGTGTTGTTCGATTTCACCGAGACGGGAGCGGAAATCCGATTCGCAGCCTACGACCCGAATGTTCCGGATCATCCGGTGGAACTGACTTACAACCGCGCAAAAAGAACGTTCTTCTTCCCGCGCAATCATTATTGGAATGGCGGACGCGTGGACGTGGTGGAGGTGTACCGCGGCTGGCTCTACTGAGAAGGGGCGGGCACATTCACCGCCGGGTCGGGTCGGCGCCGGCCGGGTTGCCAGAAAACCAGACCGAAAAAGACCAGTCCACACCCGTTGATGCCGGCAATGTAGCCCAGCTTGTAACCCCGGCCTGTGTTCGTCGTTGCGTAGATCGGAACGTCCCATCCCAAGAGCAGACTGGGCGCCGCCACCGGCATCAAGGCGCCATGCAAAGCCCCCATCCAGAAGCCCGCCGTCTGGTCCGGACGGTAGAACCGGGGTGCGGCCCAGTTGTAGGCCAATCCGAAAATCAGCCCTGCGCCCACCAGACTGACGATCTTTAGGGACCATTTTCGCAACCTAAATGACCCGGCTGAATCTTGCGCTTGCGATGGAGTGACAGACGCCATGGATGCAAAGCTTGAGGGTGGAAGACTGACTACAGCAAGAATCATTTTTGCTGCGACAGTTCCGGCAGTCGCGCGGGAAGACCTTCGGAAAAGCGCAGGAGCAGATTGTGTCCGATTTTATCGTCCCAGTTGAAGTTGCTGGAAAGCACCACCACCGCAATGCGTTTGTCCACATTGAGTCCGATGTAACCATTGTATCCCGAAACCATGCCGTGCTTGTAAAGGAGTGTCACCCGGCCGTTGTCGAAGTGGTTGACCAGCCAGCCGAGCGCCACGTCTTCGTCGGGCGTCTTGAGCTGGACCTGATGCGTCTCGGCCAGGCGTGGTTCAAGCGGGTCGTTGAGCAATCCCAGGTTCGCCCGGGCGAAGATCAGCAAATCGTTGACGGTGGAATACAGCCCCCCGGTGGCCCGCATGATTTCGCCCATATCCCATGATTCGGTGGGGGTGTTGCGCTGAATGAATTTGGGCTGATCGCCCACGTGCCCGACCGCCAGGCGCTTTTGCTGGTCGGCATTGAGATAAAACGTGGTGTCTCTCATATTCAGTGGCCGGCAAATCTTCTCCGCGATCAAATCTGGCAGCGACCGGCCGGTCTTGATTTCAATCAGATGAGCCAGCAGGGCGACGCCGATGTTTGAATACACATACTCGCGCTTTCCTTTGGGCTTGATGTGGCAGGTGCGCAGATATTCATAAAGATAGGCTTTGTCAATGTAGCCGTAGAGGTTGTGTCCGGTGAAAAGATAGCACGCAAAATACCGCATTTGGGTGAGATCCGCCGGCTGGCGCGGCAAGCCGCCCGTGTGAGTCACCAGTTCCTGAAGCGTCAAATCCCCAATGTCCTTGTTCAGGGGAATCTCCGGCGGCAAAATGCTGCGCACGGTGTCCTCGTAATGCAACTGGCCTTCATCCACCAGGATGGCCAGCACGGAAGCGACGAACAGTTTGGAAAGGGAGCCGATCTGGAAAACATCATCGCCGGTGGGTGATTGGGCATCGCCGGGGCGTCCGGAAAGGCCGTAGCCGAAGTTCCAGGTGGAGCCATCCGGGGCCAGCACCCCGACGGCCATGCTGTAAATCTCGCCGCTGGCGATCAGTGGTTGCGCGAGCCGATCCACCTCCTCCTTGATGCTGCCGCCGGCTTGAAGCCGGGCTGCGGCCGGCATTGGATCGGAAACGACACGCGAGGAGAATGTCTTGCAGGATGTTCCCAGAAGCGCAGTGCCAAGCAAGAGGAGGATCGCGGGTCTGAACATCATTGCCCGCAGTAATCCGGAGGAGCGTTTCAGGCTGGCGCCCGTCTCCGGCGGGCGACGGGGCCGCAAGACGGATGGACTGTCGCAGCCTCCGCGTCGGCTGAAAGCCCGGAGGATTAGAGCAGTTCCAGTTAACACCGGCACAATTTGATACGCCTCTGGGAAAAGCGGCGGAGGGCCGCCGCAGTCCAGGACGCTGCGCGTGACACGATGATTCTTGAAATACGCAAAGCGTCTTGGAGTGCGCCTGTCCTCTGGCGCTTTGCCAGAAGACGAAATGTCCGCGAGATTTCCGCAGGAACTTTCGTGCGCTAGTGACAATATGAACTTCCATAGCCGGAAAACCATTGCGGCAAATCCCCGCAACGAAGGGGAGCCCGTGTTTCTACACGCCGCCCGTGAGGTGCTCAAACAAAAGTAAGACTTCATTGTCCCGAAAACTTGGGCGGCAGAGTGGCATAAGCGAACCGACAGTCAAGCCGCTGGCGGCATCGGTAGTGTCCTCATTTGCTATTTTTCGGAGCGCGGATTGTCCTCAATCCGCAGCGCGTGGCCAGCCAGATACGCATCTTAATAAAGCCAACGCCGTCAGGTCTGACGCAGCCGCTGCGAGTTGGGACAACTCGCACTCCGGTCAAATTAGGACACTGCGACGGAACGCCGCATTCATGCGGCAGCGGGCCCGCACAACTTAACATCCTGCTGGATAAATCCGGCGTTCCTGCCGAAACGATGCGACTGGATTTTTTGCAGTATCAAGGTGCGACCGGGAGGGATTGCGCGCCAGTTGAACCCGCCATCAGGACTTTGGCGTTGCGCACCGTTTGTCTTTTGCGTTGCTTTGCCAAGGAGCGGGTCAATATCCTCCGTGCAAATGCCTTATCCCGTCAAACTGGATGACCTGACGGCCCGCGGCGCAAAGCAAACTGCCTTGCACGAACGCGCGGCGGTGACCGCCCTGCAAATCTTCGGGCGCAAGGTCTTTGTACGCGCGGTCATCGAGGTTTCCAACTTCTGCCGCGAGAACTGCTGCTACTGCGGCATGCGCCGCGACAACCGCAACCTGGCCCGCGCCCGCGCCCGCCACGATGAACTCGCAGAGTTGCTCATCCACCACCGGCCACCCGCCGTCACCGACGTGAATATTCAGGCCGGCGAAGACCCGGTGGCCGCGCGTGAAATCGTCCGGCCGCTGGTTCGCACGCTGCGGCGTGAAACCAATCTCGGCATCAGCGTCTGCCTCGGCACGCTTGATTACGCCATTTACGAGGAGCTGAAAGCCGCCGGCGCCTCCGTTTATATCCTGAAGTTCGAGACCGCCGACTCGTATAAATACAATCAAGTTCAAGCTCCAGGCAACCTGGCAGAGCGGTTGAATCACATCCGGTGGCTCTCGGCAAATGGATGGAAAGTCAGTTCCGGCTTCATCGCGGGGTTCCCGGGACAGGGCGAATCGGAACTGTTGAATAACATCCGGCTGGCAGGCGAACTTCCATTGCACGGCAGCAGTGTCAGCCCGTTTGTGCCCGGCAATGACACCCCGCTGTCCGCCGCCGTGCCCGGCAACGTGGAAGCCACTTTGAACTGCATGGCCATCATGCGCCTCATGCGGCCGAATTGGGTGATCCCGGCAGTGAGCGCGCTCAACTTGGCCCAGACTGGCAGCGGCTACCGCCGTGGTCTCCGCGCCGGCGCAAACATGGTGACCATCAATCTGACCCCGCCCGATCTCCGGCAAAATTACGTGATCTACAAGCGCGACCGTTTCATCATGGACGAGGAACGCGTGCTGTCCGCCATCACGGCGGAAGGGTTTGTCCCCTCCCGCCAAAGTCTGGCGGAATTCTATCGTGACGGAGTCGTCCGCGAAGCCATTCAGCCGGAAGCCAGGTTCGCGGGCTGAGTATTTGCATGGCCAGCAAAATTCTTCTCATCAGCCTTAATCGCTGCGTTTCACCCGACCCGGTTTTTCCGCTGGGACTGGCGCATCTCAACGCGGCGTTGCGGCACGCCGGGCATGAGACGCGGTGGATTGATTACAACGTGAACGGCGAGTCGCTGCCGGAAACGCTGGCCGGGTTCCGCCCCGATTTCACCGGCATTTCATTGCGCAACATTGACGACGTGCTGATCCGGCAACGGGAAACCTACTACGACGGACTGGCTCCGCTGCGGGACACCATTCGCCGGCACAGCAACTGTCCGATCATCCTGGGGGGAAGCGGATTCAGCATTTTCCCGGAGAAGCTGCTGGAGTTGTCGCAGGCCGACTTCGGGATTTGCGGCGAAGGCGACAGCAGCCTGGTGTCGCTGATTGCCGCGCTGGAGAGCGGTGGCGCACCCAACGCCATCCCCGGCCTGGTCTTCCGGCGGGACGGACGGATCGTCGTCAATCCCGCCACCTCCGGCGTGCCGGATCTGGAATTGAGCGGGGCGGATCGTCCGGCGCACATCGCCGATTTCTATCTCCGCACGGGCCGGATGCTGAACCTGCAAACCCAGCGCGGGTGCGCATTCAAATGCTGCTATTGCACCTATCCGCTGATCGAAGGCCGCCGCCACCGCCGGCGTCCACCGGAACTGGTCGCGGCCGAGTTCGAGCAACTCCAGCGCCTCGGCGCCCGGCACGCCTTCATTGTGGATTCCGTCTTCAACTCTTCGCCCGGCCATATTGCCGGGATTTGCGAGGCCATGCTCCGGCGCAACCTGAAGATTTCCTGGAGCTGCTTTCTCCGGCCCCAGGGATTGACGCCGGAGTTGCTCAAGCTGATGGCGCGGGCGGGCTTGACGCATATTGAATTCGGTTCCGACAGCCTGTGCGACGAGGTGCTGGAGGCCTACCAGAAGGGGTTCACCTTTGCCGATGTGCTGGTGTCAAGCGAACTGGCCGCGCAGGAGAAAATTGATTACTGCCATTTCCTGATTTGCGGCGGGCCGGGAGAAACCCGCGCCACGCTCCAGACGGCGTTCGAGAATTCAAAGCGGCTCCCCGGCGCGGTCTTCATGGCCGTGGTCGGCATGAGGATTTATCCGGGGACGCAGGTTTGCGAACGCGCCATCGCTGAAGGCCGGATCACCCGCGACACCGACCTGCTGCCACCCGGTTACTATGTGTCGCCCCACCTGACCGCCGACGCGATCTTCGCGCAACTCCAGGAGTTCTCCCGTCTTTCGCCCAGTTGGATTCCGGGTGACCCCGGACCGGCGTATCTCAGTCTCATCGAGCGGCTGCGCAAACGGGGCACGGTTGGCCCGTTGTGGGGCTACTTTTCCATGGCCCAACGCCTGTGGCCGCAAGGCCCTGCCGGAGGTCCTATGCCATGAAACGTCTCCTGCTCGTCACGCCGCTCGCCAGCAAAAGTTTGATGGGCGCCGGCTTCTGGTTCCGCGTGCCGTGCCTGGCCCTGTTGAAAATCGCCGCGCTCACGCCCGCCGACTAGCAGGTCACGATCATTGACGAAAAGGTCGAACCGCTCGACCTGAACCAGGACGTGGACCTGGTCGGCGTTTCCGCGCTGACCACGACGGTTCAGCGCGGCTACGAAATCGCCGATCACTTTCGCCGCCGGGGCATCAAGGTCGTCATGGGCGGCATGCATGTCTCGTGTCTGCCCGACGAGGCGCTGCAACATTGCGACAGCGTGGTTGTCGGCGAGGCGGAAGTACTGTGGCCTGCGCTGCTGGAAGACTTCCAGAAAAACGATTTGAAGCGCATCTACCGTCACGGGGACGAACTCCCCTCCATCGAGCATTTGCCGACGCCGGATTGGGAACTGTATCGCCCGAAGAATTACCTGCCGATCCACATGGTTGAAACCACGCGCGGCTGCCCGCTGGACTGCGAATTCTGCGCCGTAACCAGTGCGTTTGGCGGGCGGTACCGCAACCGCTCGCCCGACGAGGTGCTGGCGGAGCTGCGCGGCCTGCGTCCATTCACGGGACTGCTCACGCTCAAGAACTGCGTGTTCTTCGTGGATGACAACATCATCAGCAATCGCGCCTACGCCCGGGAATTTTTCACCCGCATTGCCGGCCTCAAGCTGAACTGGTTTGGGCAGTCCTCGATGAACATTGCCAACGACCCGGAGATTTTGAAGCTTTGCGAGAGAAGCGGCTGCACCGGCATCTTCATCGGGTTTGAAACCCTTTCCACGGAAACACTCTCCTCCATCGGCAGGAAGCCCAACCGCCCGGAAAATTACCTGGAAGTCGTCAAGAAACTCCACGACCACGGCATCGGTATTGACGGCTCGTTCGTCTTCGGGTTTGACACCGACGACGCGGGCGTCTTCGACCGCACGGTGGAGTTTGTACTCAAGGCCAAACTGGAAGTGGTTTATTTTTCCATCCTGACGCCGTATCCCGGCACGCGTCTTTACCGGCGGTTGGTGGAGGAGGACCGCATCTTGACGCGCGACTGGTCCATCTATGACGCGAACCATGTCGTCTATCGCCCCAAGACCTTCATCCCGGATCAACTGCTGGATGGCTACCAGCGCGCGTTGAAGGAGGTGTATTCCTACCCCGCCATCTTCAAGCGGCTGTGGGGCACGACGGCGTGGAAAAACTTTTTCTGGCCAATGAACGTAGGGTTCCGTCAAGGCGTTAAAAAATTGTGCCGCCAGAAGAAAACCGGCCTCCCATGACCAGGCCTGCCACATCATGCGGAAATCTCGCGGACCTTTCGTCTGTTGGCAAAGCGCCAGAGGGCTGGCGCACTCCAAGACGCTTCGCGTATTTCAGGAATCATCGTGTCGCGCACAGCGTTTTGGACTGCGGCGGCCCTCCGCCGCTTTTCCCAGAGGCATATCATACTGTGCCAATGTTAACGGGAACGCTATAAACCATCATGCTTTTCCCCGCCCCCAGTCCACCGTCACCGCCTCCTCGCGTGGTCATCACCGGCGTGGGCATCGTCACGGCCCTGGGCCTGGGATGGAAGCCGAACGCGGAAGGGTTTCGCGCCGGGCGCACCGCCTTCCGTCCGGTGACGCTTTTTGATGTCAGCCGCCAGCGCGTCAAGGTTGCGGCGGAAGCGGACCTGCCCGCGGCGCTGCCGGCGTCACGCCTCTCCGCGCGCCAAACCGGACGGCTCGACCGCGCCAGCACCATGCTGTTGCTGGCGGCGCTCGAAGCGTGGCAGCAAGCCGGCTGGGAACCTTCCGGCCATCTCCCGCTAATCCTCGGCACCACCTCCGGCGGGATGTCGCTTGGTGAAGACTACTTCCGCCAGGCCGTGCAATCGCCACGCCGGCACCGCCGTCAGCCCACGCGCGCCCTTTACTATCAATCACAAACGCAGGGGCGCATCGTGTTGGATGCGCTGGGCATTGGCGGGCCGGTCACCATCATCTCGAATGCCTGCGCCTCCGGCGGCAACGCCATCGGCCACGCGCTGGAATTGCTGCGCCGCGGCTGCGCCACGCAGGTGCTCGCCGGTGGTTACGACGGTCTCAATCAACTCGTTTTCTCCGGCTTCGACTCCTTGCAGACACTCTCGCCAACACTTTGCCGGCCTTTCGACGCGCACCGCGATGGACTGGCGATCGGCGAAGGCGCCGCCCTGATGGCGCTCGAAACGCTGGAGTCGGCGCACCAGCGCGGCGCGGTCATCCTCGGCGAACTTGCCGGCTACGGCGCAACCATAGATTTGTACCATCTTACCCAACCGCATCCGCAAGGCGATGCGGCGCTGGTGGCGATGACCCGGGCATGTGAGATGGCCGGAGTGACGCCGGCGGACATTGATTACATCAACGCCCATGGCACCGGCACGCCGCTCAACGACATCTCGGAGGCCGCCGCCATTCAACGTTGGGCGGGCAATCGCGCCGCAACCTTGCCGGTGAGTTCCACGAAGGCCAGCATTGGCCACCTGCTCGGCGCGGCAGGCGCAGTGGAAGCGGTGGTTTGCCTGATGACTCTGCGCGAGCAATGGCTGCCGCCGGAAGTCGCGTTTGAAACGCCCGATGTCGCGTGCGCCTTTCCGGTGGTGCGAGAACCGCGCGACGCGCCGGTGAACGTCGCGCTTTCCAATTCCTTCGGCTTCGGCGGCGTTAACGCCACCCTCGTCCTGCGGAGGTGGGCATGAGCCGCGTGTTTGTCTGCGGATTGGGCGCGGTTTCTCCGGCGGGCTGGACGGTCGCGGCCATGCGCGAAGCACTGGACAAGGGACAGCCGCTCCCTATTCAGCCATTGGAACGGCCCGGCTGGACGAAGCCGTTGTCATCCCGCCTGGTTCCAAACCCGGCTCAACGCCTGGCTTTCCTGGGCCACCCACGGCTGCGGCGCACCAGTCCAGTCACGCACTATGCCGCTGCCGCCGCGCTGGAGGCCGTGGCAAAAGTGCGAACCGGCAACGATCCAGATTCAAGGCTTGGCATCATCGTCTGCCTTCAATCGGGTTGTGTGAATTACTCTTACCGCTTCTTCGACGAGACATTGAAAGATCCCACCACGGCCAGTCCGCTGCTGTTTCCTGAAACCGTCTTTGCCGCGCCCGCCAGCCATGTCGCCTCATTGCTGGGCAATGCGCCGCTGGTCTATACGCTCCTGGGTGATCCAGCCTCGTTCCTGCAAGCGCTGGGCCTGGGCGTGGAATGGTTGGAGGAAAAACGGGTCGATGCCTGCCTAGTCATTGGAGCCGAGGAAACCAACTGGCTGCGGGCAGACGCGCTGTGGCACCTCGATCATCGGGCCATCATCAGCGGCGGAGCGGGAGCCGTGTGCCTGAGCCTTGACCCTGCATGGTCGGCCGGCGTCGAATTGGAACGGATCACCGCCATCCACACTTACACCGCGATCCGGTCGCAGTCGCAGGCGGCGCTGGCCATGCGCGCGGAGCTGCCTGCCGGTTCGCCCGAACAACTTCTGTGCGACGGCATCGGCGACAGCCCGCGCACCGACGCCCCGGAAATTGCCGCGTGGCGCGACTGGTCCGGACCACGCCTCAGTCCGAAGCGGATTCTCGGCGAGGGCCTCATGGCTGCGGGCGCGTGGCAGTGCGTGGCGTCCTGCGACGCCGTGGCCGGTGGCCGCTTTGCGGCAGCCATCGCCAGCCTCGTCGGCTGCAACCAGCACGCCATCGGCGCGCGGTTCGTGCGCGGCGCGCGGGGAATTTCGCATTTGCCCGCTACTCCCCCAACGGGCAGCATCGCGCCATGAGTTTGAGGGTTGTCTTTGTCACCGGGGCGAACGGCGGTCTGGGCCAGGCCATCGCGCAGGCTTTTCTCGCGGAGTCGCCGGACAACTTCATCTGGCTGGCGGTCCATTCGCGCCGCGAACGCGCGGATGAGATGACGCGAAAGAACCCGGATCGTTGCCGCTGCGTGCCGCTCGACGTGGTTTCCCGCGAATCCTGGCAAAAAGCCGTCGGGGAAATCCTGGGCGTTCACGCGCGGCTCGATGTGCTGGTGAACAACGCCGGCATCCACGAGGATGCGTTGCTCGGCACCATGCCGGTGGTCGCCTGGGATCGTGTGCTGGCAACGAACCTCGACAGTGTTTTTCACGGCTGCCAGGCCGTGCTCCCGGCGATGATCAGCCAGCACTCCGGCCGCATCGTGAACATCGCTTCCTTGAGCGCGCTGCTGGCGCCGGCGGGCCAGACCAACTATGCCGCCGCCAAGGCCGGCGTGCTCGCGTTCACGCAATCGCTCGCCAAGGAAGTGGCCCGCATTGGCATCACTGTGAATGCGGTCTGCCCCGGTTACATCGAGACGGAGGCATTGGCGCGGATGGACGAGAACGAACGCAAAACCATGCAGACTCGCGTGCCCATGCGCCGTCTGGGCCGGCCGGAGGAAGTCGCGGCGGCGGTGCGTTTTCTGGCTTGCTTGGAAGCCGGCTACATCACAGGCTCAATGCTGAAAGTGGACGGCGGAATTTTGTAATGAACAGCACAGCAACGCTTGCACAGGACATCAAGCAGATGATGGTCGAAAATCTCATGCTGCAAATCACCGCGGACGAAATCGGCGATGAACAGGCTTTGTTCGGCCCCGGCAGCCTCGGTTTGGACTCCGTGGATGCCCTCCAGTTGGTCGTGGCCCTGGACAAGAAATACGGGCTGAAGATTCCCGATCCCGACACCGCGCGCCAGGTGCTTCAAAGCGTGAAAACGATGACCGACTCCGTGGCCGCGCACCTTAACCCCTCGTTTTCGCAGCCAAACCACAACTGACAAACAATACAAACTCATAGGAACTCATGAAAAAAATCAAGTTCCTCGAGAGAACATCGTTACTTGTCTCTGCATTTGTCGCTGGCGTACTTCTCACCGGATGCGCCACGAGCAAAACCGAGCAGACGGCGGTTGACGCGTCCGCCAATCAGATTCCCAATACGGATCACATCGTCCGACTCTCGAAGGATCAACGCATCACCCAACCGCTGCCGGACAAGGTGCTGGTAAATTTTCACCGCGTGTCGTGGTACAGCCCAACGCACCGGTATGCCATCTTCAATGGTGAAGGCCTGTTCATCTGCGACCTGCCCGCGAGTGCCGGCTTCCAATATGTGTGCGATCCCGGTCAGCAGGTTTTCATCGGTTGGGCCTTCGGCGTGTCCGTGGTTCAGGCCGATCTCGCACCCGGCAAGGTGTACGACATCATGGTGGATCCCGGTTGGGGTGGGATGATTGCCGGCGCACAAATCCGTCTCCATCCCCTGACTAGGAACGACAGACGCCGCGCCAACCTCGCAGAGTATGAGGAACGGGAAGACCTCGTTTCACAAATCCGTACCCGCCATGTGGTTGACTTTGAGAACCGCGAACGGGCGCATGTAGAGGACATCAAGCGTGATTTCCTGGGCGGCAAGAAAACAAGACAGGTTCAGCACCTGGGGACGGAGGATTGCCGATAAGAGGATTTGCTCTGTTCGCGGACTGTGGCCCAAAACTCTTGCTCGAACCAGAGTCATATACTACAATGCTCTCATATTAGCTGCTTCAAAACGTGAAAACTATGACCGAATCCGTGGCCGCGCACCTTAACCCCTCGTTTTCGCAGCCAAACCGCAGTTAACGAATCCAACAAACATTAAAAAAACATCATGAAAACCATCCTCAAATCCATCGGGTTGATCGCCGTGCTCGTCACCGCCATCGCGCTCTTGGGCGGCACGGTTGCCCGGGGTCAGGACACGAACACCCTCACCAAGGCGGAAAAAAAGAAGGCCGCCAAGGAAGCCAAGCAGGCCGCCAAGGAAGCCAAGGCCGCCAAGGGTCGCAACTATGCCGCCAATCCGACCAAGGTGAAATTTGGCGAATTCAAGGCCGTTGAAGTCAAAGCTACAGAAATCACAGAAAAACAATACCAAAAGCCGGGTAACGAAAAATCCGCCGCAAAGATTGACGAGATGCTCCAGACGCAGTTGAAATATATTTTCCCCAACCTCAAGGTGATTCCGGCCGGCGGTGAATTTTCCAAGGGCAAGGAACGGACGCTGCAAATAACTCCGTCCATCACGCTGATTCGCATTGTTTCCACCGGTTCCCGCGTCTGGCTCGGCGCCATGGCGGGCGGCTCGGATCTGGTCATGCACGTTGATTACCGGGACAGTTCGACCGGGGAAATCATCGCCAATCCGGACTTCTGGAAGGGCAACAACGCCTGGGCGGGTGGTTGGTCCGTGGGCGCCGCCGACAACCAGATTCGTGACGCGACCGTGTCACAGATCGTAGCCTACACGAGCGGCAACAAATAGGAATTCCCTTCGAAGTTTGCCGACAGGAAATCGGGCCGGGCACCAAACAGAAAGGCGGTCCGTGGGTCGGACTGTAAATTCAAACGAAAGGTCATCACAATGAAACATCAGAATAAAATAATTAGTTTACTGGGGTGTGGAGCATTGCTCCTGGCCGCCCTGTTTCTCAGCGGCTGTGCTTCTGCCACCCGTGTCAGCAAGTATAACACTGCCTCGTCAGGCCCCCCGTCATCACCACCAACTGGTAAGGCGCTGGTATGCATTCATCGTCCAAAAGGATTTGTTGGCGGCAAAATGTATGCACCGGTTTGGGTTGACACGCGGTTCATCGCCAGTCTTGGTAATGGCCATTCGGTTGCCTGTGTTTGCGAACCGGGCAAGCATTACTTCATGAGTTTCTCGGCTGAAATAACCGCGTGTATTGAAGCGGAATTACTCGCAGATCAAACCTATGACCTTTGGATCGATCGTTATATGGGAACGTTTGTCAATAGCTTCAAAATCAAGCCGCTTCATCAGGATGACAAGACGCGGAAGCTGGTCGCAGAATGGACCAAGCAGAATCGTTGGATCGAGCCTGCTGCATCGGCGACGGATTATGAGCATGTTAAGCTGGAAAACATGGGCCAAAGCATATGGCAATCCGGGGGATTAGGCGCTGTGTACGCATCGCAGCCAGTCAGCCAGGAAAAAATCCTGCAATTGCATCAGGAATTCACCTCTGGAAAACGGCAGGACAAACTTCAGCACCTTGCTTCAGACGATCACCGCTGAAATGACCATGCGGTTCAGCGGACCGGCCTGGTCGCGATCACGAGGGCGTTTGAACCCAGCCCCGCGTCCTTCCTGATTTCAATCTGCTCAAAACCCGCCTCGCGCAGCAACGCGAGATGGGTTTTCTCGTTTTCAAAATGCAGTCCGTGACGGGTTTTGTTCTGGCCGAAACGCACCGCCCATTTCTCCGACCAGGCCACGCGGTTGTGCCGCGAAGTTTCTTCCGCGCAGGCGTCGCGCACGATGAGACAACCGCCGGGGCGCAACGCCTGAAAGACCTTGCGCAGCACCTCCGCCTTCAACTCGCGCGGGAAGTAGTGCAGCACGTCGCATAGCAACACACAGTCGCAAACGGGATACTCCACCCATTCCAGGATGTCGCGCCGCTCGAAGGCCACGCGCGGGTTGAAGCGGGCGGTCGCCTGCGCAACCC
>Ga0187866_1001119_pt1 | contig 26695 bp, 18 predicted proteins | sample June2016WEW_11_1_3_FD_133013 | JGI IMG/M metagenome (GOLD analysis project Ga0187866, IMG submission 133013) | Peatland microbial communities from SPRUCE experiment site at the Marcell Experimental Forest, Minnesota, USA - June2016WEW_11_150 | ecosystem: Environmental > Terrestrial > Soil >...
AGCGGCTGCATTGATGAGCAGCGCTGTGACCGGTTCGAAAGAGAAGCTCGAAGCGATCGCCGGCGGCAAGCAGGACGAGATCCTGAAGTCGACTGATCCGACCATCGAGTTCGCGAAATATGCGAACGCCCGTTTCGCAGAGCTCCAGGCCCAGGTCCGCACGCTGAGTGCAAAGCAACAACCGTTCCTGCAGTCACTCGGCAAAGCGATGTACGACGTGTACGGCACCAGCATTCCGCCTGATGCAACTTTCTCGTTGCGTATCGCAGACGGCGTAGTGAAAGGGTACGAGTACAACGGCACGATCGCCCCAATATTCACGACCTTCTACGGGATGTACGATCGTTACTATTCTTTCGGAATGAAAGATCCGTGGAAGCTTCCGGAGCGCTGGGCGAACCCGCCTGCCGATTTCAAGATGAGCACACCGATTGATTTTGTGTCGACCAATGACATCATCGGCGGCAACTCCGGCAGCCCGGTCCTCAACAAGGACCTCCAGGTGGTTGGACTCGTGTTCGATGGCAACATCGAGAGCCTGCCGGGCAATTTCATCTTCGATGACACGAAGAACCGCACGGTCTCTGTTCACTCCTCCGGCCTGATCGAAGGAATGGAGAAGATTTACAGAATAGACAGAATTGCGAAAGAGATGCGTTTCGGCAAGATTATGAATTAGTACTTTGTCAACAGACCAAGGGGCAGCCGACGAGCTGCCCCTTGCTGTTTTCAGGGGCATCGAAGGAACCTAGAGAGGGTTGTTGGGGGTTGAAGGAAGTGGTGGAGTGTTGAAGGATGTGAGTAGCAAGTATTGGAGTATATGAGTGGGGCCCATCTCAAAAAGCCCACGGAAGAATGAGTTCGGGCAAGTGGGTCAGATGAGAAGCGTTTCACAGAGAGACACAGAGTGAACACGGAGATACACAGAGAAATCTTCTCTGTGGCACTCTCCGCCAAACAGAATGGCGGACAGGTGTGATTCTCCGTGGAACTCTGTGTAATTATAGAAGCATCAGACAAGGTGAGTCTTCTCCTCTGTTTTCGAGATAGCTTCTAGTAAGTATTGGTGAGGCATTGTGTGCACCGGATGACCGTTACTATGAATGAAATCACACAAACGCTGATCCGCCGTTGGGGAGCGACGCTGATACTGTTTCTTGTACTGGCCCTCCCGCTGCAGGCGCAGGAGCAGCTTGGAGATCGTCCCAGCGGACTTGATACCTGGCTCGAGCTCCAGGCGATTCCCAACTTGATGGTTATTTCCCATCCTTCGAATATCCCGTTTGCATTTGAGTGGGAAGCAACGCCGGTATTGTATTCATTCGGCATGACGAACCTGGTTTCGCCCTGGCATTCCTTCAGGGTCGTGCCGCCGGCACGGTTCACCGGATCCATCGAGCTCAAACTCACAGGACAAGTATCGACACGCAAAACGGGCAGTTCGTACTTCGGCAGCTCAGTCCAACTCATAGGACATATCCCGCTCATTGAACGTGGCGAGTACCTGGGCCTCAATGTGGGCGTTGCAAAGTACGCATTTGCAGGTTCGTCCCCCTGGTTCAAGGTCATGGGTGTTTCCACCCTTTTTGGTTTCGTCGAGTTCAACTTCAAGCACAGTTCAGATCCGACGATCTGGATGGGCACGATAGAATTTCGTTTCTTCTGAGAGTGTGCCAGTGATTGCTCCATCAGAAGTTCCACTCTACGATTCCCCCCGCAGCAAGTTCTCTCTTCTAACCAATTGTTCTTCGACAGTTCAACTGTCGAAGAAGGTTCATGTCCGACAGTTCAACTGTCGGACAACAGGCTGGAAAAGATTTTCTCTGTTGCTCCTAGCAGTCATCATGCAACTCGGCTTGCACGGCTGCAACCCCCTTGTGTCACGTTTTACCTCGCGCGCGATCGATCAGCTCAGCGAACCAACACAACCGGTTGCTCACAAGATCGCAACGCCCATTCGGGCCGATGTAGGCCTCTCGGTGCTGTGGATAGGTCATGCCACTGTCCTGATACAAATCCACGACAAAGTCCTGATTACCGATCCGGTCTTCACCAACACCGTCGGACTCCTCGCCAAGCGCTCCGTTGATCCTGGTATCGATCCGGGTTCCATTTCGTCGCTCGACGCGATTCTGATCTCCCATATTCACATGGATCATTTCAGTTATTCCAGCCTAGGTCTTCTTCCGCGAAGCGCCAGACTCTTTGTCCCTTCGGGCGGAATTGAGTATACGCCAGAGTTCGGATTCATCGAAACGCTTGCCATAAAGCCGTGGCAGGTGTTTGAAGAGGACGGTCTCCGCATTACAGCAGTCCCCGTCCAACATTTTGGCGGAAGGTATGGATTTGACGCAGGCTGGTATAGTGAGCCGACCTGGACCGGCTACGTGATTGAGTATAAGGGGATCACGGTGTTCTTTGCAGGGGACACGGGGTACAATCCGGAGCTCTTCAAAGAGATTGGCCGCCGTTTCCACGTTGACGTCGCGCTCATTCCGATTGCTCCCGTTGAGCCGCGCGAGTTCATGAGCCGCGTGCACGCTGATCCGAAGGAGGCGCTTCAGATCTTCCAGGACGTTGGGGCAACACTCATGGTTCCGATACATCACGACACCTTTTTCCAGGGACTGGAGCCGGCTCCCTCCTACGCCAAGACGATTCTGCAAAAGCTCATAGAAGAACGCGGTTTGCAGGACCGTGTCAGGATCCTCGACATCGGTGAACAACTCATCGTGAAAGAATAACAAAGCACATTCCAATGAAGACCGAAACGAAGTTCCCTATCTCTCTTCTTCTCGCTTGCTCAATGTTTCTCATTCTTTGTTCATGCCGTTCATTGCGGAGCACGCGCAGCGAACAGAGCGACGACATCCTGCAACAGAAAGTGGAGACCATCATAAAGGGGTTCAAAGGCGACATCGGTGTGTACATCAGGAACCTCAGGACTGGCCAGATGGCAGCAGTGAAACCCGACACCCTGTTCCCTACCGCCAGCATGATTAAGGTGTCGATTCTCTGCGGTATCTTCGACAAGATTGAGAAAGGTGAATTGAAGTACAATCAGGAACTCGTCTATCGGGACTCCCTGAAATACGATGATGGAGTGACCGGTTCCTTTCGGGACAGCACGAAGATTGAGCTTGCAGAGCTCGTCACGCTGATGATCACACTGAGCGACAACACTGCGTCGCTCTGGCTCCAACAACTTGCCGGTACCGGGACGACGATCAACGCGTGGCTTGAGAACAACGGATTCCATCAGACACGCGTCAATTCACGGACCCCCGGGCGCCAGGCAATCCGTGAAATCTACGGCTGGGGACACACGACACCGCGTGAGATGGCAGAGCTGATTGCCTATATCTATCAAGGACGCGCCGTGAGTCCGGCTGCGAGCGAACAGATGTTTCGTGTTCTCTCAAGGCAATACTGGGATGGAGAGGGGCTTTCTCAGATTCCGCCCACCGTCCATGTGGCGACGAAGAACGGAGCCGTCAACGCCTCGAAATCCGAGGCGGTATTGGTCAACGCCCCTTCGGGTGATTATGTGTACTGTGTGATTACCAAGAACCAGCAAGACCAGCGCTGGGAAGATGATAACGAAGGCAACGTCATGCTTCGGAAGATTTCGAGAGTGCTCTGGGAGTACTTTGAGCCGGAATCAGCCTGGAAGCCTCAGCCTGCGAGCGGAAAGTGGTCGAAATAATTGTGAATTGTCAATGGTCAACGGTCAATTGACAATTATCCATTGACTGTTCGCCATTGACCATTATTCGGTCACTGCATTTGCTGCACGAGTGATATCCCGCGGCCAGCGAATCCGTCACGTTTTACCAGAGACTTGTTCTTCAATTCCCGTTCTTCCTGCAACCTATATTCTCGGACGATGAGGTTTGAGTCCATGCGGAAGGCCACGCCGAAAATCGGTGCCTACTTCTGAACTGTGCAGGACTTTTCATATTACCATCACACCCCGTCGGGTTTTCCCGCTGTCCAGATTTCATGGGGCCGGCCTCAGATTTGCAGTAATTCACGAATTTCCATCTGGATATATAACGGCTGTATTCATTCGCTATTCTGCCCGGTTTCCCAGCTATTGACTCTCGGATCCTCACCCCATATCATGGGAATCATTGATCCGGCTAAGTTGTTGTCATTAAAAGTTTTCTTCTCTTCAACACATGTCACTCCAAGGAACCTATGCCAGTTCAGGCTGCCCAGGATCCGCAGTTGCGCTCCCTTGAAGAAGAAAACAAGCGCCTCAAACGCGCTGTAGAAGAGCTTTCAGTTTTAAATGATCTGGCTCGGGCAATTGGAGCGTCTCTCAACACGCAAGAGATCATCCAGACGATCGTACGCCGATCACTGCGCGCCAGCAATGCCGAGCAGGGAGTCATCACGCTCGTGGAAGAAGAATCCAATCAATCGATGAAGACGCTCGTTCGGACAATGGTGAGTTCGAGAGAACAGGGGCATTTTCATTTTAGTCAGGCCCTCCTTGGCTGGATGCACCTCAACAAGAAGCCCCTGGTGATCAACGATCCTAAAACCGACGAGAGGTTTCGCGGTATTCCATGGGATGAATCGGTTCGGTCACTCATTGCCGTTCCGATGATGGTCAAATCGGAATTGCGCGGTGTCTTGACTGTCTACAATAAGAAAGACGGAAAGCCATTCACAGAAGACGATCAGCGACTCCTTGCTATCATCGCGGGACAATCCGGCCAGGTCGTGGAGAATGCACGGCTGTACGAGAAAGAGAAGACTCTCGTCAAGATGCAAGAGGAGCTTCGCTTCGCGGCCCGCATTCAGAATGAACTTCTGCCGAAAGCGGCTCCCATCATTCCCGGATACGAAATTGCCGGCAGGTCCATACCTGCACAGGAGGTCGGAGGCGATTATTACGACTTCATTCCCATCGACGAACATCACATGGCCTTCTGCCTCGGAGACGTTACGGGAAAAGGCCTGCCCGCTTCCCTTCTGATGGCAAACCTTCAGGCCACACTGCGCGGACAAACACTGACAACATCATCTCCGAGAACATGCCTGGAGCGTTCAAACCAATTGCTATACCAAAGCACCAGCCCCGAGAAATTTGCCACGCTGTTTTATGCCATTCTTGACACGCAGAATCATCAGATTCATTATTCCAATGCGGGTCAGGACAATCCCTATCTGTGTTCCAGTCAAACCGGGATCAAGCGATTGAAGACCGGCGGAATTCCGCTCGGTATGTTGCCCGAATTCGGATTTGAGGAAGAATCCGTTCCGTTGGAAAAAGACTGCATGCTTATTGTGTACTCCGACGGTGTAACGGAAGCCATGAATGCCGAAGAAGACATGTTCGGCGATGATCGCATTGCTGCCGTGCTCGATCAGCACAAGCATGCATCTCCCTCCGAGATCATCGACCATCTCGTCGCAGCCGTGAAGAAGCATGCTGCAGGCTATCCCCAATCTGACGACATCACTGTAGTCGTCATGCGACGAAAGAAAAACTAGCGTTTCACTCGCGAGAGCAGATCCTTCGATAGCAATTTGTTGCAGGGATTTCTATTACTGTCACATCATTCTCATTGTTAACAATACCAGAGAAGTTCTCTTTAAGAGAGAGTCCGTTCAGGTAAGGGCGCAATGAGACGATCATCGAGCCATCTGCTGATCGGCTCATCGGGCGATCTGGTCATCTGTCAATCGGGTGATCGGATCATCACCGAATCGGGGCATCGGATGATCTGACCATCGGGTCATCAAAAACTAACCAATCACTAATTAACCAAGTCTTCTCTCCTCATGATCGGTCAAACAATTTCACACTATCAGATTCTCGAGAAATTGGGCGAAGGGGGCATGGGCGTCGTCTACAAGGCCCAGGACACGAAACTTGATCGCACAGTCGCACTCAAGTTCCTGCCTGCTCACGTCTCCGTTAACGCTGACACCAAAGCTCGTTTCCTTCAGGAAGCCAAGGCCGCCGCTGCGCTCAATCACGCCAACATCTGCACGATTTACGGTGTCGACGAGTCCGATGGTACCATGTTCATCGCGATGGAATACATTGAGGGGGGGACCCTTCGGGAAAAGATCCCCTTCCCAAAGGTCGATGATGGTCTCAACGTGGCCATTCAGATCGGCGAAGCGCTGCAAGAAGCCCATTCAAAAGGAATCGTACACCGAGACATCAAGGCTGACAATATTATGCTGACCTCCAAAGGTCAAGCGAAAGTCATGGACTTTGGACTGGCGAAGCTGAAGGGATCGCTGAAACTCACCAAAACTTCCAGCACCGTCGGCACACTTGGCTATATGGCTCCCGAACAGATCCAGGGAGGCGAAGTCGATCACAGGAGTGATATCTTTTCCTTCGGAGTGCTTCTCTTTGAAATGCTGACCGGCAAGCTCCCTTTCCGGGGTGAGCACGAAGCTGCAATCGTGTATTCCATCGTCCACGAAGAGCCTGAACTACTCACGAAGTATGTACCAGATGCGCCATCGGCGCTGACGCACATTCTCGGTCGTGCCCTCGAAAAGGATCCTGATGATCGCTACCAATCGATTGCCGATATGGTAAGCGAGATACGGCGTGGGCAAAAGAAGTCGGCCAGAGTCACTCGACCGTTTCCTGCGGAGAACGCCACGCCACTTCCACCGCCGGCAGATGAGAAGCCTGTTGCGGGCAGGATCCATGCACCGGGCAAGAAAACCATCATCATTTCTGTGGTGGTCTTGCTCGCGGTTCTCGTCGTCCTCGTCTACTTTTTTACGGGCCGACAGCAATCAATCACTTCCCTGGCAGTCTTGCCGTTCGAAAATGTTGGAGCTTCGCCGGACCAGGAGTATCTCTCCGACGGCGTTACGGAAAGCCTTATCAATAATCTTACCAAAATTTCATCGCTCAGGGTTGTCCCCCGCAGCACCGTATTCCGGTTTAAGGGGAAGGAAATGGATATTCAGGATATCGGAACGAAGTTGAATGTCGGTGCCGTCTTGTCGGGAAGAATCACCCACCGTGGTGAATCGCTTGACGTTCAGGTCGATTTGATCGACATCAAACGGGAATCCCAGTTGTGGGGTAATCACTATCAAGCGTCAATGGCCGACCTCCTCTCGTTGCAGCAGCAAATCACGAACGAGGTGTCATCGAAACTTGGCATTGGAATCTCAACGGAGACACGCGAGAAGATCACAAAGCGAGCCACAGAAAACACGCAGGCCTATCAGCTGTACCTGCAGGGACGTTACTATTGGAACAGGCGGACTGCCGCCTCGATCAGTCAGGCCATCGATTACTTCAAGCAGGCAATCACTATTGATTCGACCTATGCGCTCGCGCATGTCGGGTTGTCCGATTGTTACATTCTCCAGTCTCAGTACGCGGGCATACCGACGCGCATTACCATACCACTCACACAGAAGTTTGCCCGGCGGGCGCTCGAACTTGACAACTCGCTGGCGGAGGCGCACGCAACCCTCGCGATGACGTTGTACGAGGAATGGAAGTACGAAGAAGCGGAGCGTGAATTCAAATTGGCTATCTCGTTGAATCCGCGATACCCCACGGCATACCAGTGGTACAACGTCATGCTGGCGAGGACAGGACGAATCGATGAGGCTTCTGTGATGGTGCAAAAAGCCTTCGAGCTTGACCCGGTTTCGCCCGTTATTACTGTCAACGTTGGCGCATTAGCACTAGCCCGCGGGCAGTACGACGAAGCACTTCGCTACTTCAAGAAATCCGTTGAACTCGATCCTTCGTTTGCGACAGGGTATTCCTGGGTAGGCCTTGTGCAGGACCGGCTTAACCAACACTCCGAAGCAAGAGTCAACCTCGAAAAGGGAGTTGAATTATCCGGACGATCCAGCGAATGTATTGCCTACCTCGGATATTTTTACGGGAAGAGGGGCATGCGCGCCGAAGCGATGAAACTCGTGAAAGAAAATGAACAACGCTACAAGGCGGGGACAGGCTCCGCATATAATATTGCCAGAATTTACGCAGGGCTTGGAGAGAAGGAAAAGACATTGGATTATCTCGAACAGGATCTTCGGGACCGAAGCTCTGAAATCGGGTTTCTCCTGATGGATATTACCATGGATGACGTACGGACAAGTCCCCGCTTCATCGCTATCTTAAAGACGGTTGGATTGGTGAAATAATTCCCGGCGACATCGGCCACATTGAGGTGAGCATATGGTCCCGTATCGAACATTTCTAACCGCCCCCCGTTCCGGCTTGCTCGAAGCACAGGTCCGATCAGCCGATCAATTGCGTCAAGTGCACAAAGCGGACCTTCATTCCGGCGACTGGGTTATCGTCAAGAGTCTCCAGTCGACGTACCGCATCAGGGTTAAAGAAGACGGTCGGTATGTAATTTCCGGGGGATGGTTTGACAAGAAAGGCCTCCCTCCCACCGAGCTTGGTATCGCAGGCTGCACTTGGGGCGGCAGCGCAATTAAGACCGATATTGTTGCGGCCTGCGGACTGTGTCTCGAGTTTGCCAACAGGCTGATTACAAGCCCGATTCAGAAGATTATCCTGTTTCGGCTGCGGGACGTTCAATAATGAACCTCTGAAGGCCTTATGTGTGTTCTACCTGTACGGTCAAGTAACGCACGGCAGAGGATTCCACGTTTTCCTACAGATGTACGGTGGCAGGTAACCGTCGGTGGTTCAGAAGTGGGGGATCATCAAAGGAGGAAACAATGACAACTGTTCGGAGTATTTTGGAGGCGAAAGGCAATCAGGTGATCTCCGTTGCGCCGGAAACTCTGGTTTCCACGGCCCTCGAGTTGATGGCTGAGAAAAACGTGGGGGCGCTGGTGGTCGTGAAGGATGGAGCGCTCGCCGGGATATTCTCAGAGCGGGATTTCGCCCGCAAAGTTGTCTCGAAAGGGAAAGCAGCGCTCGATGGTATCGTCAAGGACTTTATGACGTCCATTGTGTTCACCGTAACCCCCGAGCAATCGATCGAAGACTGTATGGCCGCCATGACCGCCAAACGCATTCGCCATCTGCCCGTGCTCGACAATCAACGGCTGACTGGCGTGGTTTCAATCGGGGACATCGTGAAGGCAGTTATTTCCGAAAAAGAACACCTTATTCAACATTTGGAGAATTACATTACCGGCTCGCGGTAACAGACTGGGCGGCACGATGGGGCAAGCGAGTGATTCAACGCGGAGAAGAAGAGCGGAAGCCAAGGCTGTGTATGGCCTGATTCACAACAATCAATGAGCAGTCAACCGATCAACCAATTCTTTTTCGATCTACCCTGGTTGTCGAGGCGGGTCAATGCATGTGCAAGTATCTCCGCCCATTCGCGATCGAATATATCGCGATGCCAATGGAAGCCGGAGCCAGCGAGGAAACCTATGATGATATTTCCGACATCATCGTGGTGCGACTCGAGATAGCGGGGATCGCGCTTCACCAATTCCTTCAACTCTCGCAAATATTTCAGGGCTGGGGGTTTTAAAAGCACGAGAATGGCTTGTTCTCTGACGGTGGAAGGCATACAGATTATTCCGAGTCTTTACACCAGAGTAGCGACTCTTCACATAAAAATCAAATTAAGCATTTGAAGATGTCTCACATATGCACGCTCAGCCAATGGTGGTACTTTGCCCGCACGCTTCAAGAAGCAATCCAGAGACCGCTGTCTGGACTCCCGACAAACATGTTCAGGAGTGGCCCGTGTTCTTTGAGATGGTTTCTATTCACGATTCAAGAGAATCTGTCTGACAAGGAAGTCATAGTGTGACTATTAACGAGGAACGGCGGGGGAAAATCGGTATTCTCAGTCTGCGGGGCTCATTTTCCGGGAAGCCCGGCGTTGCAGCTTTCGAACGAGCCATATTTGATCTGCTCAAGGACGACATTATCTTCATTATTTTGGACCTGGAGCAGTTGAAGTTCATCGATAGTGCCGGACTGGGGGCCATGATCTCAGCAATGGTTTCCATTGGAAGAAGAGGGGGTGCGCTGAAACTGGCCGAGCTTAGGGGGGATATCTACAGGGTCATGACGAGTATGCATCTGGATCAGGTCTTCGAGCTGCACGACACAGTAGAAGAGGCTGAAACCAGCCTTGTGAGGAAAGGGAGAAGTTGACCGGTCGGTGGTTCGCGCAACCATGTGACTGTCCAACGAATTTCAGCAGAATATCAATTGGAAGCAATTTCAAAAAACAGAGGAGAAGACTCATCCTGTCTGATACTTCTGTAATTACACAGAGTCCCACGGAGAATCACACCTGTCCGCCATTCTGTTTGGCGGAGAGTGCCACAGAGAAGGTTTCTCTGTGTATCTCCGTGAAACGTTTCTCATCTGACGCACTTGCCCGAACTGATTCCTCCGTGAGGTTTCTGAGATGGGCTCTAGTCAAATTCCAGCTTCCACGATCGGAGATACATCGGTGACCGACTCGGCTCTCAGACACAAGGGACGAATGCTCCTCATCATCGCTCTGGCTGAATTCCTTGGAATGTCCGTCTGGTTTTCCGCCTCAGCTGTCATACCAGCCCTTACTGCAGATTGGCACCTCACAGGTTCTGACCAAGCGTGGTTAACGATGTCTGTGCAGGCAGGATTCGTTGTGGGAGCGTTAGCTTCCTCCCTTTTCAATGTGGCCGATTACGTTCCTGGCCACATCCTCTTCGCGGCCACGTCCTTTCTGGCTGCGTTTGCCACAGCGCTCATTCCGTTTCTGGCGCCCGGCCTGACGATGACATTGGTGCTGAGGTTTTTCACCGGACTCCTGCTTGCCGGCGTCTACCCTGTGGGAATGAAAATCGTAGCTACATGGACTATGGAAGACCGCGGATTTGGAATTGGAGTGCTGGTCGGCGCATTGACACTTGGATCGGCGGCTCCGCATCTGCTGAACGCGCTCGGCGGAATCAAGAGCTGGCAGCCCGTATTGTACATCGCAGCCGCCCTTGCTTTCCTGGGTGGAGGAATTACCCTCCTGTTTGTTCGCGAAGGACCGTATCGCACGCCGTTTCGCCGGTTCAACTGGAAATATGTTGGCCAGATTTTCCGGCAGCGCGATCTTTTCCTTGCCAATCTTGGTTATCTCGGTCACATGTGGGAGCTTTATGCAATGTGGGCGTGGATCCCGATATTTCTCTTGAAGAGCTTTGAGCTGAATCACATTCGACCTGTGTGGGCAAGCCTTGCCGCGTTTGCAGTCATTGGGATCGGTGGAGCAGGGAGCATTGTGGCAGGCTATCTTGCAGACCGCGTCGGCCGGACCACTATCACGATGGTCTCGATGGCAATCAGCGGGTTGTGCGCTCTCACAGCAGGATTTCTCTTTGGCGGAAATCCCACACTGTTGATTGTTCTCTGCCTCGTCTGGGGCTTTGCCGTGGTTGCAGACTCAGCTCAGTTCTCAGCATGTGTCACAGAGTTGTGTCAGACCGAATACATCGGCACCGCGTTAACGTTGCAGACAAGTCTTGGATTCTTACTGACTCTTGTCACCATACGCCTGATTCCTGTTTTTGTCAATCTGATAGGTTGGTCCTGGGCATTTGCATTTCTCTCAATTGGGCCGGCACTCGGGGTGCTCGCAATGGGCATTCTCAGAACCTTGCCGACTGCACATCAACTCGCGGGTGGCAAGAAGTAGCAAGACTGGACGAAATGGGATGATCGGGTTATCTGATCATCGGGCGATTGAGTCATTTTGAGATTGATCAGGGACGCTGTCGGACAACCGAAGCAATCATGCATCGTCAGGCGAGAGGAGGAGAAGTCATGTTCATGAGATTGGTTCAGGTTAAGCTCAAATCAGAAACGGCAGATCAGTTGCCGCTCCTGTACGCGGACAAAATCATCCCGACCCTCCAGCAGACACCGGGCTGTCTGTACGCGAGTCTCATCAAGAGCACACAGAACCCGGACGAGGCAATCTCGATGACGCTCTGGGACAACCTCGATCACGCCGAGGCCTACGAACGAGGCGGCGTATTCCAGAAGTTGATGAACGAAACCACCCCGTTGTTATCGGATTCATCGGAATGGAGAATTCAGCTTGCAAAGGATTTCAGCTGGGAGTACGTCCCTTCACACGAAGAACCGGTTGTGAAATCATACAAAGTCGCCACATCCTTTCCAACTCCTCCGTCCGCGGGCGAATCAAATGCACCGCTTTACGTCCGGATTCTCTCCGTCCGACTGAAGCCTGGAAAGCTCGAAGAGTTTGCCACCCTGTATAATGCGGAGATCCTGCCAATGCTGTATAAAGTGGAAGGTTGCCGATATGCCTTTCTGACAGAAGGAGTCGAGGAGCGGAACGAGGTCATCTCCATTACCATCTGGGACCGGAAGGAAGCAGCGGATGTTTATGAGGAAAGCGGATTATTCAAGAAACTGACGAGAAAAGTCCAGCATACGTTTTCCGAGCTGTACCAGTGGAAATTGTCAGTGGAAAAGCAATCTTCCGTGAAGGTCTCCAGCACAGAAGACCTGAATGTCAGCGGGTACAATGTTGTATCCGGCCGACGTTTTCAATAAAGCCCCCTGCCAATCCGGTTTTGATTGTCATTGCAAGAACTCACGAGACGAGCTTACGAAAAGCATCATTTGGGAGCTACTGGGAAAATTTGTACGTTCGTGAGACTGATTCCACGCACCGTTTCCCACCGATCAGCACATAGGAGGTTGACCCATGGGCGCTTCCACCGAGAACTCTTCGATCGAACAAATCCTGAGCTCTCTGCGGGCACTTGAAGAGCGCATTTCGCGCATTGAGTCGTATCTCGAGCTTCGACCCACTTCGGAACTAGAGAAAGAAGAACCGTCACCGACGACGGCCATCGCTGCGGAAGATGATGAAGCCCTCGAGCTACAACTTGGCCAGAACTGGTTCGCAAAGGCAGGCATTGTGGGTCTCGCACTCGGTATCGCGTTCCTGCTGACGCTTCCCTACAACGGGCTCCCTCCCTTTCTTCCCAGCGCGATCGGATACATCCTTGTGGCAGGGATATTTTTCCTGTCGCGCTACTGGAGAGAATCATTTCAACAAGTATCACGGTACTTGCTCGGCGGCGGACTTCTTCTCCTGTATTTCACGACACTCCGGCTCTCGTATTTCAGCCCGACTCCCGCTCTGACCAGTCCGCCGGTGGAATTGGGGCTCCTGCTCCTTGTCGTTGCTGTCAATGTTATGGTTGCAATCCGGCGCGAATCGGTCTATCTCGCAGCATTCAACCTTACACTCGGTTACCTGACCGCGCTACTCGGAGGCGGAGCGGCCTTCGTTCTTACAGTCCTCACAATTCTCTCCGCTCTGACAGCATATCTCTGCATACGATACCGCTGGAACGGTCTTCTCACGTTTGGGATCGGCATCACCTATCTCACACATTTTGTCTGGACTGCAAACAACCCGCTTCTTGGCACTCCGCTTCAATTCGGCCTGACCCCGCAAATCCATTTAGCGTTTATTCTGGTCTATGCCGCCTGCTTTGCGGCGCCGACTCTCCTGCGCGAGAAGAACTCGCGAGAAGATGCTTTTTCAATACTGAATAGTTTTTTCAATGGTCTTTTCGGCTTCGGCGTATTTGCCGTCTCGACGCTTGCCGTACCGAACACCGGAATCGCCGCGTGGAACACAGCAGCCTCCCTCGTGTTTCTTGGCGTGTCGATAGCATTCTGGGTTCGCTTGCGCAGCGTTTATGCGACATTTGTCTATGCAATGCTCGGGTATGCTGCACTCAGCGCCGCCATCGTCGCCCAGTTTGCGATGCCCGATTTCTTTGTCTGGCTCTGCTGGCAGAGTATCCTCGTCATCACAACGGCAGTCTGGTTCCGCTCGCGATTCATCGTCGTAGCGAACTTTATCATCTACCTCATGATTTTTGCTGCATACCTCTTTGCTGCTCCGACTGTCAGCAGCATCAGCGTGAGCTTCGGCATCGTGGCACTCCTCAGTGCGCGCATTCTGAATTGGCAGAAGAATCAGCTCGCCCTGAGAACCGAGATGATGCGGAACGCATATCTCGCCAGCGCTCTTCTCTTTCTGCCATACGCATTGTATCATTCCGTCCCTCCCCAGTTCGTCAGTGCCTCGTGGCTGGTTCTCGCTCTGTTCTATTATGTCGCCGGCCGAACCCTCAAAAGCAGAAAATATCGCTGGATGGCACTGCTGACGATGTCTCTCACGATACTCTACGTCTTCATCATCGACCTGACCACAGTCGATCCTATTGTGCGGATCGTTTCCTTCCTCGTTGTCGGCAGCGCCCTGCTTGCCATCTCCATGGCATACAGCAGGAAAAAGAAGAAAAGCTGACTTGGCGTCTTCGGTCAAACAACGCAAAGGCCGATATTGACGAATCTCCTTTGATTATTTGGTCTTTTTTAGGTCCCGGGAAGCAACTCATTCGCAGTTTTCGTTGTTATGGATGCATACTTCCAGTCACATTTCCGGGACCCCTGACCAATGCCTCCCACCCGTTGGACAGATGCTTTCCTCGACACTCTGCGCACACAGGGTGATTCACTCGCGGATGAGCACCTTCAAAAGCTTGTTGCCGACAATGAGATTGCAAACATCCGAAAAGTATTCGCGGAGATGGATTCAAATAACGAGATCCCTCCCGCGTCAACCTTTCCTGAGCTGAGCCAGTTCTTCGCCGAAACAAACGCTCTCCCACCACATCTTGATACCAAACGCATCAATCGCGGTGAGATGGTTTTCCAGAAGAACGCCTTCACGGGCGCACTCGTGCTGTTGACAAAGAGCCTGCCCGAAGGGTATGCTGCACCCAACCTTTCAATCATCCTGAACCTCTCCGGCAATCTCCGAACCCATCCATACAAGCGGTTACTTTCAACCCTCCAGACCGTTGTCAATGTCTCCACATTTCATGGGTTTCAACCTGGCGGCCGCGCCGTGATCACCGCGCAGAAACTCCGCCTCCTCCACTCGGGCATCAGGCATGTCACACGACGCTACCGCCCCGCGTTCGAGTCGCAGTACGGCATCCCGGTCAATCAGGAAGACATGCTTGGCACTGTAATGGGATTCTCATACCTGGTCATCGAGGGGATGCGAACACTGGACGTTGGTCTTACTCATGATGAGGAAGAAGATTTTTTCTATATCTGGCGCATGTTCGCCCTGATGATGGGCATTCATCCTCCCGGCAAGCCTGACAGCTTTGAGTACATTCCAGATAACGTAGACGACGCCCGCGCATTCTACGAAGCATACCGCCGCCGTCACTACGTCGCTGCCGATAAGAACCCTGACGGCGTTGCACTCGGTGCAGCAAATCTCCGGATGCTCGTCGATTTTGTCCCCTGGATTTTTCGTCTGCTTGGATTCGGGAGATTGCCGCACGCCTACATGCAGAAGCTTATGGGCACCGAGCAGTGTGCCCGCATCGGTATTCAGCGTAGACACTTTGACGCACTGATCAGCTGGGTGCTGCTTCGTCTGCAACGACTCTGGAAACCATTCGAGCGTATCCGAACCAACCGGCACGAACGGTTCGGAGGGATGATCTTTCAGGACTTGATCGACCGGGCATACGGTGGCGAAGTCACATTCACCGTACCGATGGACCTCAGTCAAATGAAGAATATGATCAACGAACGCGATGGACATTCCGCTCCACAGCGCGAGCAAGTACCAGTCCCTGCACCCCGACCAGGAGAATAGCATGGAAGAACCGTGGATTAATCTGCAGATGTATTCGCCGTTTGAGCTCGTGCTCTTTGCGATCGGCTGCCTGATGTGGGTCGTTGTCTATTTCCTGTACGCGAAGCACATCGCCAAGCACATGATGATCGGCATGCCGGTCTTCGCCGCAGCCAGCAATTTCGGTTGGGAATTCGTCTGGGGCTTTCTCCGCCCATATACAAACATGGGCCTTTTGTTTCTCTGGGGATATCGTGTCTGGTTTTTCTTCGATCTGTATATTTTCTACGGGGTCTATCGTTATGGCTCCGAACAGTTGTCAACGCCCGCACTCAAACGATATTTCAAGCCGCTCATCATTGCCGTTGCCATGTGCTGGGGGTTCCTCTACTGGTTCTTCAAGGCACAGGGATATGATACGCCGATCGGCGCAAACTCGGCGTACATAGCACAGATTCTGATCTCCATCTTTTACCTCCTTCTTATCCTGCGCCACCGAAAGTTCGTCTGGTCTTCGGCCCCTATTTCATGGCTGAGAAGCCTCGGGACTGGTTTCATATCCGTATTCATGTTTATCCACTATCCGGAGAATCAACTGTTGCTTCTGCTGTGTGTTCTCAGTGCCGCTGTCGACGGAGTATACCTCTATGTGTTTCATCGTCGAACGACTGACGATCACGCAATCGCGACGGGGGGCTAAGGATGACGCTGAAATTTCCCGGTTATCAGGTGGTCGAGACGCTTCATCGGGGGACAAAGTCTGCTGTCTTCCGGGCAAGACGCGAACGCGATCAATTTCCGGTAATCATCAAGGCAACCACGCCGTATGATTTCTCTCCATCAGCCGCGCTCAGTCTCTACCGCGAGCACGAAATCCTGAATGCCATCGACATTCCCGGTGTTGTCCGGTCCTATGGCCTTGAACATTACCAGGATATCCATGCGCTGATTCTGGAGGATTTCGGGGGGATTTCCCTCAAGAAATTCATCGATTCTACGAGGCTGGATCTTCAGACAATCCTTCAGATCGCTTCCCAGCTGGCCGGCTCGCTGGCAGCATTGCACCAGCGTAATATCATCCACAAGGATATCAACCCTTCCAACATTATCTTCAACAGCGACACCAGCCAGGTCAAGATTACAGATTTCAGCATCGCTTCTCTCCTGCTCCGTGAGACGCCCGGCGCCAGCAACCCGCATGCTCTCGAGCGGACCCTGCCGTATCTTTCCCCCGAGCAAACCGGCCGCATGAACCGCTCCATCGATTTCCGGACGGACTTCTATTCGCTGGGCGTGACACTGTTCGAGCTTCTCATCGGGTGGCTCCCGTTCCAGTCGACCGATCCGATGGAGCTTGTTCATTGCCACATCGCGAAAATGCCGATTCCTCCGCGCGAGCTCAATCACGATGTACCACAAGCTGTCTCCGACATCGTGATGAAGCTCCTTTCGAAAACTGCTGAGGAGCGTTACCAAAGCGCTCGCGGATTGAAAGCAGACCTCGACCGATGTCTCGCGTCCCTCGTGAAGGATGGACACATCAGTTCCTTTGCACTCGGAGGCGAGGATGTCTCGGATCATTTCATCATTCCGCAACGATTGTACGGAAGGGAACGTGAGATCGGATATTTGTTGGACTCGTTCGAACGAACCTGCCGCGGCAGATCTGAGATGGTTCTCATCGCCGGGTATCCGGGGGTTGGCAAGACCGCCCTGGTCAATGAAGTGCATAAGCCGATTGCGCGGCAGCGCGGATTTTTCTTCAGCGGCAAGTTTGAACAGTTCAAGCGGAATGTCCCATACGCATCCCTTGCACAGGCATTCCAGGAACTTATCCGCCACCTTCTTGCCGGAACGCCCGAGGAGATTCAAGCCTGGAGGACTCGGCTTCTCAATGCTCTCGGCCCCAACGTGCAGGTTCTCGTTCCCATCCTTCCCGAGCTCGAGCTCCTGCTCCCCAATCAGCCTCCCGTTCAAGAGCTCCCTCCGACTGAATCGCAAAACAGGTTCAACAACGTCTTCCAGAGCCTTGTCCGTGCCGTTGCACAGCATGATCATCCGCTCGTTCTCTTTATCGACGATCTCCAGTGGACAGATCTTGCTTCGCTCAAACTGATGGAGCTGCTGATGTCTGATCCGGAGAACAAGCATCTTCTTATTCTCGGCGCATACAGGGACCAGGAAGTTGGCGCAGATCACCCGCTGTCGCTCACCCTTCAGGAGATCCGGAAACGCGGCGCCACGGTCAATGAGATTTTCCTTCGCCCGCTCGACCAGTCCACGACCGGACAATTCATTGCCGACGCGCTCCATACGCAAATCCAGCGGAATATCCCGCTCGCAACACTCGTCCACCAGAAAACCGGCGGCAACCCGTACTTCATGAATGAATTTCTCAAGTCACTGCACGAGGAACAGCTCCTGGTATTCGACGCTGTTGAGGGGGAATGGGAATGGGACCTCGAGGTCATTCAACAAAAGGGAATCACGGACAACGTGGTTACCCTGATGACGGGTAAGATTCAACGTCTTCCACAGAATACTGAACAGGCATTGCGGACTGCAGCATGCCTCGGGAGCAGTTTTGATCTCACAACACTTTCCATCGTGCTCGGTCAAACCCAGGCCCGGACAGCCAGCGATCTCTGGGATGCCATTCAAGAAGGACTGGTGCTTCCGATTGGAGACTCGTACAAATTCGTCCGGGAATTTGGATCCGATTCCGAACGCGCCCTCTACCAACCGCCGACACATTACTCGGACGTCTCGTACAAGTTTTCACACGACCGGGTCCGGCAGGCCGCTTACACGCTGATTCCGGAAAATCAAAGACCCTCCATTCACCTTCATATCGGCCGCTGCCTTCTCGAGAAGGAACCGCAACACGATCGTGACGAACACCTCTTCGATATCGTCAACCATCTCAACCTTGGAACTTCCTCCATCGCCGAGAAAGTCGAGAAGCTCAAACTCGCGGAATGGAACCTAATCGCCGGAAGGAAAGCGAAGGAGTCCGCAGCGTTTGACGCCGCCCTGAAGTACTTCACAAGCGGAAGGTTGCTGCTGGATGATGATTGGACTGCGCACTATCAGCTCTCCTACGATTTGCACAGGGAATGCGGCGAGTGCGAGTATCTCACAGGCAATTTTGAGGATTCGGAGCGTCTTTTTGACCTGACCTTTCTACGCGCTGCAACGCACCTTGACAAGGCGCATATCTGCGCTGCCAAAGCCATGCTATATACAGCAATGAGCAAATTCGATCGCGCAATCGAGGCGGGACTCGCCGGATTGCGGCTCGTGGGAGTTAAGATTTCTCCGAACCCCGGCAAACTGAGTGTTGGCATCGAAATCCTCAAGACGAAATGGAATCTTCGCGGAAAGCCGACCGAAAGCCTCCCACACCTTCCTGCGATGGCTGAACCCGGTCCCATGGTTGCCGTGGACATTCTCGTCAACCTGATGACAGTCGCCTATTCTTCCAGCGCAGAGCTCTCTGCTATCGCAATGACGACAATGCTCAACCTGACCCTCAGGCACGGATCCGCTCCGGTCTCATCATTTGCCTTTGCAAATTACGGACTCCTCGTTGGGTCCGGGCTTGGGTCGTACGACAAGGCATTTGAGTTTGGGAAGCTTGGCATCGCGGTCGCCGAGCATTTCAGGAGCAAACTCTTCCTTGGCCGCTGCAATTTTATCATGGGGGCCGTCCTCAACCACTGGCGCAATCATGCCGGAAGCAATCTTGCTTATCTCAATGAGGGGCAGCGATTCAGCACGGAGAGCGGCGACCTGCAATTTGTCGCCAGCGGGCACATTCATATTATCCTCGTTTGGCTGTTCACCGGCGCCCCGCTCGATGAACTGTTTGCACGTGCAACAGAGTATGTAACCTTTGGCACCCGGGTCAAGTTCGAGGATTTCACACACGAATCCATCATCGCACGGCAAATAGTTCGTTGCCTGAAAGGCGAAACGATCGCGGTTGGCAGCTACAGCAGCGATGATTTTCGGGAAGAGGAATATCTCAAGAAACTGGAGTCTACAAAGTTCGTCGTTGCAAAGATGTACTACATCGCCGCAAAGATGCAGACGTCGTTTCTGTTCGGTGACTTTGCTACCGTGGAGCGACTTGCATCTGGATCAAACTCACTGATCCACGCGCTCATGGGACAACTACCAGAGGTCGAATACAACTTCTACCATTCCCTGAGTTGTGCGGCTCTTCTGCCGAACGTGACGGGCGAGAAGGCCAGAGTCTATTCCCGCTCTCTGCATCGGAACCAGAAAAGAATGAAGAAATGGGCAGACAACTGTGCAGCAAATTTCCTTCATAAGTATCAGCTCGTCGAAGCGGAGCGAGCGCGTCTGCGTGGCGAAAAGTCACTGGCGATGGACTTGTATGACAATGCGATTCTCTCCGCACACGAAAACGGTTTCATCCAGAACGAAGCGCTTGCATCGGAGCTTGCCGGGAAGTTTTATTGGATGGAAGGAAAGAAAAGGATTGCAAACACATACCTGCTCGACGCCCGGAAGGCGTACCTCGCATGGGGAGCAACGGGAAAGGCCAGGCAGCTTGAAGGACAATATCCCGAGCTCATTGAAAGCGAGGCGAAGAGGGCAAAACAGCACAGCGTCAGTGAGACAACAACCATTGCCGGTGACGTCGCTGGTTCTTCCCTCGATCTTATTTCCGTTCTGAAAGCATCGCAGGCACTCTCGGGGGAAATCGTTCTCGGAAAGCTGCTGGAGCGGATGATCGAAATTGTCGTCGAAAATGCCGGCGCAGAGCGAGGGTGTCTCCTGATGGAGAAAGAGAATGCTCTCGTCATCGTTGCGGAGCGAGAGGAGAGAGCACACAAGACCGAGACGCTTCAGTGGCTGCCCGCCGGAGAGGGAGGCCGCGTTTGCGAGGCTATCGCACAATATGTTGCCAGAACCAGGGACCACGTCGTCCTGACGGACGCGACGCTGTCCTCCGGATTTGCATCGGATCCTTACGTTCTGTTGAACAAGCCAAAATCCATCCTCTGTGCACCAATACTCCACCAGGGAAAACTGAGTGCACTCCTCTATCTCGAGAACAACCTCACAGCAGGAGCTTTCACCCAGGAGAGAATTGAAGTCCTGAGATTGCTTTCATCTCAGATCGCCATTTCTATTGAAAATGCGCTGCTTCATGAGCAGGAAAAAGCCTTTGCGAGGATGCAGGAGGAAGTCCGGCTGGCAGCACAGATTCAGCGGAATCTTCTGCCTCAGTCGTCGCCGTCGATCAAGGGCTATGAGATTGCGGGGAGCAATATTCCCGCTCAGGCCGTTGGAGGCGACTACTTCGACTTCATACAGATCAGCGAAGACCGATGGGCTATCTGCATCGGCGACGTTTCAGGCAAGGGGCTCCCCGCCTCTCTTCTTATGGCCAACCTACAGGCGACGTTGCGCGGCCAGACGCTTCTCGATGTTCCCCCGAGTGAGTGCCTGAGGCGGGCGAACAGGCTTCTGTATCAAAGCACCAGCCCGGAAAAATTTGCTACGCTCTTCTACGGGATCCTCGACGCCCGGCGCCACACATTGCTGTTCTCGAATGCGGGACACGACAATCCGTTCGTTCTGCATAATGGAAGAGAAACAAAGAGGTTGAAAACGGGGGGGATCCCTCTGGGAATGTTCGAGGATTTTGTGTTCGAGGAAGAAACGATTTCCGTGGAGCCAGGTGATCTGATTGTCATGTGCTCAGACGGAATCGCAGAGGCGATGAACGCGAATGAAGAACCATTCGGTGAGGAACGGCTTTCTGCCATTCTTGCTCAATCCGGCCGCCCTTCTCCCCATGAAGTCATACGCAAGACACTCGAGGCGGCGAAGGAGTTCACCGGCAGCACACCGCAGTCAGACGACATGACCATCGTGGTGATCCGGAGGACGTGAGGCATACGTCAACCGGCGTCCCCCGGTTTATTCCGCTCTTCTCCTTCAGCGCTACTTCGATGCTTCGGTATACTTCTCCACTTTATTCTTGACGGGAGCTACGGTCCTCAGGTACTTGTAGATCGCTGCAAGATCCCGCTCGGTCATTCCCGCATACATCGTCCACGGCATGACCGTGTTGTACCCCACCGCTTCGGGTTTCAACGTTCGCGCTTCGGCATTGTCATAGAACTTGAACCTGCTGATGAAATCCGACTCGGACCATGCGCCGATGCCCGTGTCTTCATCCGGCGTAATGTTCGACGAGCAAGTGGCCGCCCCGTTGGGGAAGGGAAATTTGAAACCTCCGGCGAAATCCATGCCCGGCAGCGGTTTACCTTGCACCTGTTGCGTATGACATTCAGAGCAGCTCGCTGCGTTCACAAGATACTTTCCGTACTCGTACGTATTCGAAGTGTCGGGCTCCGGCTGTGGTGTCCGCTTCATTGGGATCATGCGCACGATCAGGTTCATCGGAGTCTTGAGTACCGTTTGCGGTGGATTATTCTCGATTGGCTTCAGCGAGCGAATGTACGCGATGATCGACAAAACATCCTCTTCGCTCATCTGATTGAAATGCGGATACGGCATAATGGGGAACATTGCCTTGCCGTTCTTGTCCACGCCCGTTGTGATTGCCCGGTAGAGAACGCCGTCACCCTGGGAGCCCAATCCCGCTGGAGTGATGTTGTGCGCATAGATTATCCCGGGAAAACCGATCGCCTCGTCAAAGACCTCGCCCCCTTTTCCTTCGGTCCCCGGCACGATCGGACCGGCGAAGCACGCCCAGTCCCTGGTTGAATGACAATCAATGCAGACCGAAACATGGTTCGCGAGATATGCTCCGCGCGCGAGGCGCTCCGGTGTGGACGTCACAGTGAGATCGCGCACAGGACCGACATCGGGATATTTCATGAAGAGGTACCCGAGGCCAAGTGCGATCAGCAAGACGATGATCCCGAGACCCCATCCAAGAACCTTTAACACTTTCTTCATGCCGCCTCCTGAAATGGTTGATGAGAATGGTGTTCGAACACACGTATTGTAACCTTCACATTTCGGATTTTGTTCCCGAAGAGTTTGAACCACGGAATTACACGGATGAACACGGATCAAAGCTTCATCCTCCGCGATAATCCGTGTTGTTCCGTGATGATCCGTGGCATGTTTTTCCCCACGCTCTTCACTCTTCACACCTTGCTTGTTTGACGATGAATCTTCATATTTCTTCCGTCACTGCATGTCAATCGATATCCCACCTCGCAGGCCGTACGCCACTTCCCCGCATTGGAGGATTCTATGAGATTCTGCCTTGTTGCTTTGTTGCTGTTCGTTGGCACCGTGCCTGGTTCAGCCCAGAACCAGAAACCTGACTGGGAGGCGAAGTTTCGCGCGATCCCGACTGGAGAGCATCAGCGTGAGTACATGCAACATCTGGCCGCACGACCACACCACGTTGGCTCTCCATACGACAAGGAAAACGCCGAGTGGCTGGCTTCGACATTCAAGCAGTGGGGACTCAATACACACATCGAATCGTTTAATGTTCTCTTCCCCACCCCGAAAGAGCGCCTCGTCGAGCTCATTGAGCCCAAAAAGTTTACAGCCCTGCTCCAGGAACCGACCGTCGGTGTGGATCCGACTTCGGGACAGCACAAGGAACAGCTGCCGACATACAACGCGTACTCCATCGATGGCGACGTGACCGGTCCGCTGGTGTATGTCAATTACGGAATTACCGAGGACTATGAGCAGCTCGAACGCCTCGGAATTTCCGTCAAAGGCTGCATCGTTATTACTCGCTATGGTGCTTCATGGCGCGGGATCAAACCGAAGCTCGCGGCGGAAAAGGGAGCGATAGGATGCATCATTTACTCCGATCCACGCGAGGACGGCTACTATCACGGCGATGTGTTTCCAGAAGGACCATGGCGGCCGAAGGACGGTGTGCAACGCGGGAGCGTAATGGATATGCCAGTGTATCCCGGTGACCCGCTGACTCCGGGAATCGGTGCAACGGAAAATGCCAAACGGCTCGACCTCCGTGATGTGAAGACATTGACGAAAATCCCCGTGCTCCCCATTTCGTACGCTGATGCCCAGCCTCTGCTCGCGTCACTGAAAGGACCCGTCGCACCGGCCGCCTGGCGCGGTGCCCTCCCTCTTACGTACAAGATCGGTCCCGGACCCGGAAAGGTACACCTGAAGATCGAATCGAATTGGAATGTCGAGACTGTCCGCGACGTCATCGTCACGATTCCCGGCTCGACGTATCCGGACGAATGGATCGTGCGCGGCAATCATCATGATGGGTGGGTCAACGGCGCTGAGGATCCAATTTCAGGGCTTGTTGCAGAGATGGAAGAGCTGCGTGCGTTCTCCGAATTGATGAAGAACGGATGGCAGCCCAAACGGACGATTGTCTATTGTGCGTGGGATGGCGAGGAAGAAGGATTGCTTGGATCAACAGAATGGGTGGAGACACACGATACTGAGCTGAAGCAGAAAGCGGTTCTCTACATCAATTCCGACGGGAACGGCAGAGGATACCTCGGCATGGATGGATCGCATTCGCTCGAAAAGTTTATCAACGGTGTGGCACGCGATATCGAGGATCCTGAGAAAAAGATCTCGGTCTGGAAGCGCAGTCAGCTCCAGCGAATCGTGAATGCCCGTTCACCGGAGGACCGGAACGACGCACGCTCACGACCCGATCTCCATATCTCTGCGCTCGGCTCAGGATCGGACTACACTGCGTTTCTTGACCATATCGGTGTCGCATCGCTGAACCTCGGCTACGGCGGCGAGGATGGCGGAGGCATCTATCATTCGATCTACGACGATTTCTATTGGTACACACATTTCGCGGATACTGATTTCAGCTACGGACGCGCGCTTTCGCAGACCGCCGGAACTGCAGTGATGCGCATGGCTGATGCCGATGTGCTACCGTACGAGTTCAACAATTTCACGGAAACCGTTCGGCGGTACGTCAATGATCTGAACAAGGTGCTGGAGTCAATGCGGGATCAGATCAAAGAACGGAATAAAGAACTTGCCGAAGGAGCCTTCTCGGCGACTGCCGACCCTAAGGAGACGTCCGTCGCGCCGAAACGGGAAGACGTTCCACCCCATATCAGTTTCGCTCCGCTGGAGAACGCGGTTGACGACCTCGCACTGAGTGCCGAGCACTATGACAAGGCAACGAAAAAGCTCGCGCAAAACACGACCCCGATGTCAAAAGAGGTCCTGCAAGGAATTAACGCGAAGTTGATCCAGTCTGAACGGTCATTGACAAACCCCGATGGCCTGCCCGGACGCCCCTGGTTCAAACATCTGATCTACGCACCAGGTCTCTACACGGGGTACGGTGTCAAGACCATTCCAGGCGTGCGCGAGGCAATCGAACAGAAACACTGGGATGAAGCAGATGCTGAAGTGAAGCGCGTCGCTCAGGCACTGCGCCAGGAAGCCGCGGTGATTGAATCTGCCGCTTCTGATCTTGAGAAGGCGCTCCAAGGGAAATAGCCACTGTAACCCGACCTTCAGGTCGGAGAGCGGAAACACACTTCATTATTCTGATTTCGAAATTCGGTATTCGAGATTCCCTAAGAAATCATTCACGAGAATTTCCAATATCGAACACCCAAGAATGAATTTCGAAGTTCGGTCATGGTCATTGCCCCGATCTTCAGGTCGGGGACAGAATGAAAAGAAAATCGTAGGGGGCTTCAGCCCCTTCACAACCCAAACCTCATGCCTCTCGAAACATTACAACATTGGATTGACCTGTACGGATATTTCGGATTGTACTTTGCGCTGATCTTCGGCATCGTCGGTCTTCCCATCCCCGATGAATCGCTTCTGACGCTTTCCGGCTATTTCATTTCGACAGGAAGATTCCATTTCGCCCCCGCGTTTCTCGCGGCCTTTCTCGGCAGCACCAGCGGGATTACAGTCAGCTACTGGATTGGCCGTGCCGGTGGGTACAGAGTCGTCCACAAATACGGCCCCAAGATCCATCTCACCGAAGAGCGCCTGCACGCAGTCAACCAGTGGTTCGACCGCATCGGGAAATGGACGCTGACGATCGGCTACTTCATTCCCGGCGTCCGCCATTTCACAGCCCTCATTGCCGGCGCATCACAACTTCGCTATCCCCTCTTCGCACTCTTCGCCTACTCGGGCGGACTAATCTGGTCTCTTACATTTATCTCGCTCGGCTATTATCTGGGCGAAACCTGGACTGCCACCTTTCATAAGGGGTACTGGGTTCCGATCACAATCGGTGCGGTGGTTGTGCTCATTATCATCGGCATCATTTGGCGCTTCAAGCGCAAGAACGTCCATCCGTACGATTTCTTTTAAGGAGGTTTTATGAAGACGCTTGCCACCGTCCTTCTTCTGCTGGTCACACTGCAAACTGGGATTGCTCAGGGTTCCATCACTGCCATCAAATGCGGAAAGCTGATCGACGGAAAGTCAGACACGGCCATTGAGAATGCCGTGATCTTGATCGAGGGGAACAAGATCAAGGAAGTTGGGAAAAACGTTTCTATTCCGGCAAACGCGAAGGTGATCGATCTGTCAAAAGCGACGGTGATGCCTGGGCTTATCGACGCACACACGCATGTTCTCCTCCAGGGGGACATCACTTCCGAAGATTACGATGTGCAGCTTCTCAAGCAATCGATCGCATACCGCGCCCTCCGGGGCTCACTCTCCTGCAAGCTTTCTCTCTTAAACGGCTTTACAGCGCTGCGTGACCTCGGGACCGAAGGAGCCATGTACGCGGATGTCGATCTGAAGAAAGCGATCAACAAAGGAATCATCGATGGTCCGCGGCTCTTCGTAGCCGGCCGCGCGATCAACTCAACCGGACACTATCCCATGTCAAACAGGGATTATACCTGGGAATGGAAGGTACCGAAGGGGCTTATTGAAATCACCGGCACAACAGAGGCCCGGCGTGCTGTGCGTGAGGAAATTTCCTATGGGGCGGATTGGGTCAAAATCTACGCAGATCGCAGCTACTATCGCCTTCCTGACGGGTCATTTCATAGTTTGCC
>Ga0187866_1001121_pt1 | contig 26671 bp, 23 predicted proteins | sample June2016WEW_11_1_3_FD_133013 | JGI IMG/M metagenome (GOLD analysis project Ga0187866, IMG submission 133013) | Peatland microbial communities from SPRUCE experiment site at the Marcell Experimental Forest, Minnesota, USA - June2016WEW_11_150 | ecosystem: Environmental > Terrestrial > Soil >...
CAGCGCCTGCGCCTTTTCGCGGTTGTTCCAGAAATTGTCGGCGGCCATGAGCGAATTGAGTTCGCCGAGGCGCTTCTGCGCGGCGGGCACGTCAAAGAAACCTCCGCAGGTGCGCAAGTTTCTCCGTGGCGGTGGCAATTTCCGTTTCAACCGTTTCGAACATAATGGCGGAGCATACCGGAGACGGAGACGGGGAGCCAGAAAGGATTATCCGCGAATTTCGCGAATTGCCGCGAATTGAAATTGGTAGAGACGGCTCGCCGGGCCGTCCGTTTAGGAGGCGGAACTTCCGCCGGTCGCCTCGGCCCGGCTGCGCCAAAGCTTCGCCGCGGCGAGCGAGGCGACCCTACCTGAAGTCACGGAATCGCCAGCCGGTTCGTGGCGAGCCCGTTTTTATTTGTGGCCGCCGGCGAGCGAGAAGGAGTAGAGGATAAGCCCGATGATAAGCAAACCGGCCACGATAACGATGATGAGGAAGATGGTGTTGACCTTGTTGGTCTTTTTGGAGAATTCCTTGCCGGAATCGAACCCTGGCGGGCGTCCGCCGCCGCCCTTTTCCAATTCGCCCAAACTCACCCCACGCGGCATAACCATCGTGGTATCCACTGGTTTTGGGGCGCGACTTGGCGCGGGAGCGGGTGCCGGAGCCGCCCCGGCGGCGGGCGCCGCGCCGGTGTCCAGGCTCAGTTCCACGTTGCCGAGGCGCAAGGTCTGGCCGGGCTGCAAAACGCTTTCGGTGATTTTTTCGCCGTTGATGTACGTGCCATTGGTGGAGTCGAGGTCCTTGATGACGACGTCTTTGCCGCGCAACAGCACCTCGCAGTGATGGCTGGAAACGGACGCCTCGGCGATTTGAAACATGTTATCCTCCACGCGGCCGATGGTGGTGCGATCCGCTTTCAACTCATGCACCCGGTCGGTCATGCCTTGAGTCAGGATAACTAGTTTCGCCATAGTTACGGTGAACCGATTATGACTGCTGCCCGTTCCAAGTCAAACGGAAATCTTATCGTCAACCCCGCCGCTCAATCAGGGCGCGGAATTCAGCAAACAACGACGTCGAATCATGCGGCCCGGGCGAAGCTTCGGGATGATATTGCACACAGAAAACCGGCTTGGTTTTGTGCCGCAGGCCTTCGACGGTCCGGTCGTTGAGATTGATGCGATTCACGGCCAGGTCCGGCGGCAGGCTTGCGGCATCCACGGCGAAACCGTGGTTTTGCGCGGTGATTTCCACCCGGCCGGTCTCGTAATCCTTTACCGGCTGGTTCGCGCCGCGATGGCCGAATTTCAATTTAAAGGTTTTCCCGCCAAACGCCATGCCCAGAATCTGGTGGCCGAGGCAAATCCCGAAAATCGGAATGCCGGTGTCCACGAGCGCCTTTACTTCGCGCACGAGGTAATCCAGCACCGCCGGGTCGCCGGGGCCGTTGGACAGAAAAATGCCCGCGGGTTTGTGCTTCAGCACGTCAGCGACGGAGGCCGTTGCCGGCAAGACCTGCACGCTGAAACCGTGCTGCCGCAACCGGCGCAGAATATTGTATTTCAGTCCGTAATCGAGGGCGACAACGGGAATGTCCGCGGGCGGCAGCGGGTCGCGCGCATTCCGTGCCGATGCTTTATCAAGGAGCGCGTCATAATTTGTAGTGACTAGCGCGTTTCCCGCGTGCAAATCACCGTGGAAAACTTTGAAATTCGCGCTTTGCTCGTCTTTTTCATCCCAGCGAAACGCCTTCTTGTGCGTGACTTCCTTGACGTAATCCACGCCGACGAAGACGAATTCCTTCGCGCGCTTGACGGCTTCGGCGTCCGAAATTTCCCCCGTGGAAATGAATCCGTTCATCGCGCCGCGCACGCGGAGCTTTTTGGTCAAGGCCCGCGTGTCCAGGCCCTGGATTCCCGGCACGCCGTTTTTCTCCAGGTAATCGGCGAGTGAAGAATCCGCGCGCCAGTTGCTGACGACCGGCGAAAGTTCGCGGACGACGAAGCCGGCGACGTGCGGCTGCCACGATTCCACGTCCACGGTGTTGACGCCGTAATTGCCGATGAGCGGATAGGTCATCGTGACAATCTGGCCTTTATAGGACGGGTCGGTGAGGATTTCCTGGTAGCCGGTCATCGAAGTATTGAAGCAGACCTCGCCGCACGCGGACGCGCGCGCGCCGAAGCCTGGCCCGTGATACACCGAGCCATCTTCCAGTGCCAGAATTGCTTTCATGGAAACCAAAACGACATGATGCTAGGTGAGCTGCGCAACAACGGAAAGAAATTTTAACCGCGAAGAGGCGCAAAGAACGCAAAACTTGGATCCGCGAATTTCGCGAATGAACGCGAATGAAAACGAATCTTGGTAGGGACGCACTGCCGGGCGCCCGTCCGGTGAGGCGAGACTCCGTCGAGCCGGCTCTCAACCCCCAACCCTCAACTTTCAACTACTATTAACCGCGGATTACGCGGATTGTGCGATTTCCTCCGACAAGATAAACGGGATTTGCAGGGTATGTCTACCCGGGAATCAGGTTGATCGTGTCAGGATGTTCACGCAAAAACTGGCCAAATTCCGGTGTGATGCGCTGGATGACCGGATCAATGGGATAAATGTGGCCATTGGCAGCCTGAATGGCGTTGCGGGGGAAAAGGTCGAAAACCAGCAAGCCGGCCCGCTCGTCGTAATAAGCGCCATCCGCCAGTTTTTCGTAGCCCTTGCCCACCATCAATTCGTCCAGTGCAATCTGGGCGGGCGCAACGCCTTTGATGGCCGGTTGCGAGGTGACAATGATTGGCTTGTCATTTTTTAACACAATGCGCTCAAGCCGGATGTTATCATCGAAAATGCGATTTTGCAGATCAAGACGGTCGAGATATTCGGACGGGGTTGCGCCACGGTCAAAAGAGCCCAAGGCGATGCCATAGCCCTTTTGGCGCTCTGGCAGGGTGGCCTTGACATAGCGGCGGGTTCTTTTTTGGAAAAAAACCTGATGCTCACCACCCCGGGTCAAGCCAGGCAAAAGACGACCACTGGCACCTAGTTTCCCGTTTTCTTTGGCCCACTGGATGAGCCGCCGTTGCTCCGCTTCAAGACGTTTTGCGCGACTGGCGTAAGTGGCATCGTGGTCTGGAGCTGGCGCACCGCCTCCACGCGTGAAGTCAGCGGATGACTCAAGCGCCCCGCGAGGGTCGGCCATGGCCGGGTTTCGGTTGTCGTCTGGCGTTGCATTTATGTGTAGAATTATAGCTCAATCAGAGACCAATTGCGAGTGCTTTTTGCTGCGAAATTTGACCGAAATTAGCTGAAAAACGGCGGCAAATCACGAATAAACACGCCGGTCCACCGTAGCCTTGGCGAAGGTGGAAAACAACACGAATTGTCTTCAACGCGAAAACTTTTTGGTGCGAATTCTGACGAGCAACTCATTCAACGCCGCCCGCGTTTCCTCGCTCGGCAACTCCGGCAGATTGCTGGCCTCATGCGCCGCCTGCAATTCACCACGCAACCGTTGGTATTCCGTTTCGTGGAAGGCGAAGTCGGCATCCTCCAGCTTTGACTTTTCCGGCCCGGCCAGCTTTCGCGCCACGAGGTCAGCGATGTAAGGCAACCGGAACTCCTCGTTCAGTGTCAGGAGGTTTGCCTCCACTTCGCCCGTGCGCATCAGGTGAATGCCCGTGAGCAGCACGCGATAAACGTAGAGCAGCGGCTTCACCCGGCGCGGCGATTCTTTGAGGAACAGCTTCCACTGTGTTTCCGCGAAACCGCAGTAGTGATACGAGTGATGCTTGGTGATAACACCGCCGGGCGCGGGAAAAGGGATACTGTCGTTCGACGCAACCGGCTTGAAGGCACAGATCGCTTTCAGTTCCTCATGCTCCGGCGTGGTGTGGACGATGAGCGGCGAGAAAAGCTGTTCCAGCACGTAACCGTTCTTCTTGAGCAGCAGGCCGAAGAATTTCCGTACGTCATGGCTCACGATGTCCATGTCGAGACCGTCAATCACACGACTGTCCTCGACTGTTTCATCGCGAACGTCCAAGCCAACGACTTTTTCGAGCGGCAGCACATGCGCGCCGCGCAGGTCAAAATCCGAGTCCGGCGACTGAAACCCGTACAGGTGCGCGCCGCTGATGGTGGCAAACAAAAGCGGATACGGCTGCGCCGCGACGATTCGGTGAAGGCGTGGATCAATGGGCATAGTGGCGACGTTTGTTCCTATCGCTTGCTCGCAGACGGTTTGATAATCGCGTCAACAAAAACCAAATCCGAAACTGGCTCGCCTTTCGATCGGCGCTCGTTACGGGCTTGGACCAAGCGTTCGTCCTTCTTTCCCATCCCTCCGACATCAATAACGAGGTAAACCGCCCGCATCGTTTGTTCTGACTCCTTGTATGCTTCAAGCTGCTTCTCGTATCCGCCAACAAGTTTCCAGTTGGTGGAGAGTTTCGTCTCCACGAGTACTTTTATTTGACTGCCGACAGAAAACTTGAAGTCAACGACGCCACTTCCCGTGTCTGCTTCAGGAATGACGTCCAAGTTGTTTGCCTTGCAGTAAGAGTAGGCGATCCCGAAAAACAGGCGCTGGGCGACGTCTTCGTGGTGGGGCTCGAGATTGTGCCAGAGCAGTTTTGCGTGCCCCTTCTTTTCAACCAAGAATTTGAACTGTTCAACTATGGAGCGAACTACTCCGAACACCTTTTCTAAGTCCCACGGCGTTACTCGCTCAATTCTGAGCGGGTTGTGAACCGCGACAGTTTCCAAGATACTCCGCCATCCGACCAGTCCCAATGGGTCATCTTCAAAGTTGTAAGGATCGTGTTTGCCCAAGTGCACCGCCGCAAGGAGCGCTTCGATCGCGTTTCTGTCCCTGAGCACGTTGAATCTGAGCCGTGCTTTGTCACGCCGGGTTTTAGCCTGCCAAATATTTCCGATGAAATGGTTCACCTTGTGACGAAGCGCGGCATTCTTCGCTGCGGCGTCGGCGACTTCACTCCAATCCGTCGCTACCGGCAGCTTGCTGAGGATATCCTTTGGGACCAGCAACACTGGCGTCAGCCTTTTGACGAAGGGATTCCGTGGAAGGTCGAAGGCCTTCTCATCGAACTTAAACTGGCTTCGTGAAAGGGGGAAGGAAGCCAGAACTCTCTGAGTATACTCCGCAAGATCGGGGAGGATGATTCGCGTCACCATGTCGCTTATCAAGTCGGGACCGATGTTTTCCTCCAAGAGCGGAATGAGCAGAAAAACCTCAGGGTCTTCGACTCCCAGACGGATGATCTGTTTAGCCGTGTGAAGGACTTTCAGTCGCTTTTCTGGTCCAAACGCACTGCCGTGAATAGATGCAGCACCATATCCAAGACAAGTCGCTGCGATTTCATGGAAGTTGACCAACCGATCTGCCTGCCGCCACGGAGCGTCATCAGTCTCGGAAGAGAGTTTCAAAAGTTTCACCAAGGTTTCGAGGTATCTTCGAAAGCGCTGCGAAGCGCCAACGCTAATTTCCCTATGCTGGCTCGAATCGAGCGACAGCGGATTGATGAACAATCTGGTGTCGACGTTCAGCAATGGATTTAAGGCACCCGCCGCTTCGAGTGCGGTGAGATCGACCCCGAACTGCGCGCAAAATGACGTTGGATTTCTTACCTTGGCCATAAACCTCCGGTCATTGGCTGTTCGCCATTTCCTGCCGCGCTTTGATGAGGAAGCGGTTCGCCGCTTCGTAATCGGGGCGTTCGGGCAGTTTGGTTTCGGCCAGGGCGCGTTCGAAGTCGCGGTGCAGCTCTTTTCGCCAGGCGTCCACTTCGGCCCACGGCATCTCGCCGCGTTTGACCGCGAGCAATCGTTCGCGGTGCGCCTCGACGTGCACTGGCACGCTACCATCTCGCAACGTGGCTGCGCCTGTCAGCAGCAAGCGCAGCAGGTGCATGGCGTGTTTCCATTTGATCTGCCCTGAATTTCGAATGTCCTGCTCGATCTTTTTGAACTGCGACATGGCGTATCCGTTGAAGGTCTGGAAAATCATTTGCGACAGGAATGCCTGACGCAAGTCCAGCAGTTCTTTACCCAGCGGCGTGACCTTCTCGACCATCGGCGAGTAGAGGCATTCCAAGATGTTCGGGTTCGCCTTGAGCGCCATGGTGAGGAACTTCTGCAATTCCCAGTAGCAGCTCTGCGCGGCGTTGTCCTCGAATTGTTCCGGCGCGCCGAAGAGCGACCATTGCAGTTCGGCAGGCGCGAGGTAGATGCCGCGCCGGTCGGTGTCGGATTCGTCGTTGTCCAACCCATACGCCCGCGAGCCAGTGACGCAGCGGTAGATTATGAATTGCTCGAGGTCAAAATCATTGGAGTGCTCGACGGAGTCTCGCCCCACCGGCTGCAAGCGATCTTTGAAGTGTTTCAGAACATCCAGTTGTTCGCGAGTGAGCGAGGCTTCGAATCCATCGGGAAAACGGACAAGAAATTGATTCTGGTCACCCGTCGGCGTGCGCGTGACGACACCAACCGCGCCGCGTGGGTGAACTAGAGAATTGTTCGTTCCCCGCACTTCGACCAGCGACACGACCTGTGTCCCGGCAAAAATGTTGTCCGGCTGGTGCGACATTTATCGGGGAAAGGATAGCGAGCATCCATTCAGCACACGAGCGTCTTTCGGGTAAAAACAGTTCGTGTTGATTCGCGTCCATCCGTGGTTCACGCCGCCACTGCTTCGGACTTTTCGGACCAGACGATTTTGCCGCCGACAATCGTGGCCACGGCCCGGCCCTTGAGTTTCCAGCCGTAGAACGGGCTGTTGCCCGATTTGCTCGCCGTCGCCGCGCGTTCGAAAACCCATTCAGCATCGGGATCGAAAACCGTCACGTCCGCGTCCGCGCCGGCACTCAGCATACCCTTTTTCAAATTGAGCAACCGTGCCGGGTTGACCGTGAATTTTGCAATCATGTCCGGCAGCGAAATCCGTTTGGCATGGACCAGTTGCATCAGCGAAAGCGCCAGCTCGGTTTCCAGTCCCGTGATGCCAAATGGCGCGTAGTCGAATTCCACTTCCTTTTCATAATCGCAGTGCGGGGCGTGGTCGCTGCACAAAATTTCAATCGTGCCGTCGGCCAGGCCTTCGAGAATCGCCTCGCGATCGCGCGCGGAGCGCAGCGGCGGGTTCATTTTGAAATTGGTGTCGTAGGAAGGCCAGTTGAGGGTTGACCCGCCTTCGCCTGGCTTCGGCGCGGCAAGGAGTTGAGAGTTGAGGGTTTTTCCGTCCGTTGCCCAGAATTTTTCACTGCCGGCCACGGCGGCATCGGTCAGCGTGAAATGGTGCGGACAAGCCTCGCCGGAAATCGGCACGCCGCGTTTCTTCGCCGCGCGCAGCAACGCCACGCTGCCCGCCGCGCTCAGGTGCTGGCAATGGACCTTCGCGCCGGTCAATTCCGCGAGCAGGATGTTCCGCGCCACGATGACTTCCTCGCCCGCCGCGGGCCAGCCGCGCAAGCCGAGCACGGTACTCCAGTAGCCTTCGTGCATCACCCCGTCGGTCACGAGCGAATAATCCTGGCAATGGTCCATCACCGGCAGATTGAACATTTTGGCGTATTCGCACGCGCGCCGCATGAGATCATTGTTTTGCACGCAATGGCCGTCGTCGGTGATGGCCACGACGCCGGCGCGTTTCAGGCCGCCAATCGGCGCGAGTTCTTCGCCGGCGATGTTTTTGCTGATGGCGCCGGCTACAAAGACGTTGACGATACCCTGCTGCGCGGCGCGTTCGTGGATAAGCGCGACGGTGCCGGCGTTGTCAATCGCGGGCGACGTGTTCGGCATGCAGACGACCGAAGTAAATCCACCGCGCGCGGCGGCGGCGGTGCCGGTGGCGAGGGTTTCCTTGGACGTTTGGCCCGGTTCGCGCAAATGAACGTGCAAATCAATCAAACCGGGGCAAACGACGAGGCCGTTCACCGCCATCCGTTCGGCGCTGCGCGGCGCTTTTTTCGCGGCGTCGTCGCCGATCGCGGTGATTTTGCCTTCCGAAATCAAAACGTCCATTTTGGCGTCGAGACGGTTGGCTGGGTCCACGACGCGCCCGCCGGTAAGAAGCAACGCTGCCATGCGCGGCGACGATACACGCGCGGAAATGACAAGGCAAGCGCGATAAAATCCTCCTCGTCCTTCGTAAACGAAATGGGTTCGAGAACGAGAACGAGGACGATGACGCGCGCGAATTGACAAAACCACTGCACTCGTTAAGATGCGTGGACTGCAAGCCTGCGGGCTTGTCGCGTCAGCCTTCGCCCTTCGGGCTACGGCTCGACGGGCAGGTTCAATTTACTACGGGAGGCGGGCTTGCCACGCCGTAGCGCGCAGCGCGGAGGCGGGCGTAGTTCAATGGTAGAACGGAAGCCTTCCAATTTGAATCAGGCATTTTTGACAGAAAATAACTTTCCGAAACTGCAAGTCACTTCGCGCAACTTCGCCAATGTTCCCAATGGGTTTGGCGAAGTTGCGTTTTTCACTGGCGGCAACTGGCGGCAACTGGCCGCCCTCTGTTTTAGTGCGTGGGGATGCAAAAACGGGATGCAAAAATCTTTTCAAGAAATGGTTTTCGGCGTTTGACGTTCAGACGGCATTTCCGGCTTTCGCGGTGTTCGTGACGTTATCCGCTCGGTCTGCGGTTTTGGCGCACTTTGATTTCAAAGTATGGGAGTTGGGAAAATGTTTCCGAAGCATCCGCGCGGAAACTTCGGAAACATTTTTTCCACTTCTGATTTTGGGGAAAGGGGGGATAAGCAGAAAAACGAAGTCATTCCGGCGTAGATTCATTCTCGCCCAGCAAGCGCAAGCCTTTCCATCCCTTCTGGCGCTTGTCGTCCTGTCCTTTGATGTCGTGCCTTGTGGCGAGCCGGAAAAGCCGCTGCACAACCTCCACGCACTCACGGCCAAAGCGGTAGCGGTCAACCGGGTTCCAGCCCCTGTCCATGCAAAAATCAGAGTAGGCCGCGAAAGCATTCGGGACGGGCAACCCCCAGGCGGTGCTGTCGGCAACGCATCGCTCGGCAAAGAACACATTCACCGAATCGCTTTCCAGCAACAATTCATCAACGCGCGTCTTTTGGACGGGCGACAATGCGAGCTGCCAGTTTGCGGCGCGGAGCGCGTAAAGGCCGTCAAGCATCCAGTTCAAAACGCCTGACGCCTCGGTTTCCAAAATCTTTTTGTCGAGGTCGGGGATGACGTTCGCGGGCTTCGGTTTTTCGTATCGGATGATTTTTAAGCGGCGTTGCCATGCAGCAACGTCGCCTTCAAGGTGAACCACCAGCCGCGAATTGCTCGTCACGAAGATGTTAAATTCACAATTGAGTGACGGTGAGACCATGCTGCCTTTGATTTCAACCGTTATCGGGTCGCCCCCCGTCAAACTTTTCAGCATGGCGGCGGTTTCTTTGCTCAAAAAATTCGCGGGAACGTCCGCGCCATAAAGCAACGGGCGGTCAATCAAACGGCCAATCTCAAACCGCTGGTTCAAATGCTCGGTTCGCAAGCTGCCGATGTTCTCCGCGCCGATGATGTCTTTCAGGACGCGGATAAACGTGCCTTTGCCCGCTCCCGCCGTGCCGCTCAAAATAAACATGGCCTGTGAAATGTTCCTGCCGACAAGCGCAAGGCCGCAACCGCGCTGCAAAAGGCTGATGTCGTCGAAGTCGAGCGACTTGCTCAAAAGGACATTTTCAAAGGTCGGACACTTCGCGCCGGGAACGTAATTGACTGCTACCTTGTTGCGGAAATGATATTTCGGCGAGAACGGAAGCAACGTGCGATCACTGATTCGCAAGACTCCGTTGCCAACGGGTAAAAATTCCTCCATGCCGCCTGCGAAAAAATTGTCTGGCACTGTGAGGAGGGACTTTGCCCGCTTCACCGCGCCCGCCAGCGCGGATGAATCGCGCAAGGAAAATTCCAGCGCGTCAACGTCACAATCTTTTTTGCAGGCGCGGGCGCACGCAAGCAGCAAGTCCGAAAGCCGCGCGGAAATGTCCTCCTCACTCGCCAGCGTGTAAATCCCGCGTGCGGGCGTGTAGGTGTAAAAACGATTTTCGCCGCGCAAATATACCGTTGGTGTGTCGGCGTTCGCGTGTTCGCCCAAAGTCGCGGCCATGAAACTTTCGTTAAGGTCACTGGCTTTGGTTCGGTTGTTCGTGGACTTCAAAGAAACGGGTTCGCCGTGAATTTCTGCCAGCGCGGGAAACTTTTTCTTAAACCAATCGTTCGGGGTCAATTCCGCGTCGTCGGGTTCGGCCTGTGACTGCGCGGCGGGCGGTTCAAACTCCGGCGCGGCCTCGGCAAGCTCGCGCAACTGGTCTGCCGTGCCTCCGGCCTCGAAAAAATCGTGCGCGTCCTTCACCGTGCGGCCTGCCATGTCGGGCAATTCAATCACCTTCACCGATTGCGCCTCGCCCCGGACATTCGCGGCGACGGCGGCGGCGTGCTTACGGCCGGTCGCGTCCTTGTCAGCGATGACAACAACGGCCTTTGCGCCGTCAAACCACTTGGCGAAGCCGTCTTGCCATTTGCCTGCGCCTCCCGCGTTGCAAGTGGCGGTGAATTTGTGACTGACCAGGCTGGCAACGTCCTTTTCTCCTTCGGCAATAAAAACCGTCTCGCCAGCTTTCACTGACGTTATGAGTTCCGGCAACCGATACGGGACTGGTTCAACGCCATTCAGATTCCAGATGAATTTGCCGGGGCGGTTCGGGTCTGGACGGCGTTGCCGAAAATCTTTCGGTTTAAGTCGGCACACTTGAAACAGCAATTTGCCTTCCGCGTCGTGGTAGTCATAAACGGTCTCAATTTTCAAACGCGGCTTGTGTGCCGATCCACCATTGCCGTTTCTGCCGTTGCTGTTGAAAAGTTCGGCGGGCTTGACGCCAAGCGCGGCGGTGATGGCCTCAAAAGTGCATCCGGCATGACACTTCAAAAGCAAACCGGCGCGGCCTTCGCTGATTTTCAAGCTCGGCTCTTTGTCCTCGTGCGCAGGGCATCGGCACAAGTAGCCATTGCCAGATGGCTTTGGCTCAAATCCCGTTTTGGCTGCCAGCAGATTTTTTAACTCGGCTAGGTTCATCGGAAAAAACAAGCGGCACGCGCAGGGGAGTAATTGCGCGTGCCGTGCCGCCGTCCGGTCAAATCAGTGAGAAAACCAAACGGCAAAAATTGTCTCTTACTCCCCATGTTAAAATCAGCCGCGCATAATAGTTTCCCAAAATCCTTTTGGCTTTTCTGTGACGTTAAGTTTTGGGCGATACTCCGCAATCATGGCGTTTTGCAGGTCGAGGGCGCGGGCGGCGGGGCAACGCACTACGGCAACTTCAACTTTTGACACCGGGAATGTCGGTCCGGCGGTCGGTCCCGTCCAATGTTGAAAGTGCCGCAGCAAGGTTGAATAAAGCCTGCCAGAGTGGGATTCGCCGCAATAAAGCACTTCGCCCAAGAAGCCCGGCTCGCGGACTAAATAAACGCCGGACTTGCCTTTCAACGCCTTTACCCAATCGGCGACGGCGCGGCCTTCTTTCACGGGTCTAAATTCTAGGCTCATGGCTGTTTGCTTTTGGCGGCGGTTCAACGCTGCCCGGCTTCCACCGGCTTGCTGGCCGTGTCGCGCAAGAAGCGTTGCAATTCCTCTGGCGTATAAAGCGGGCGGCGAGTCGCGCGCGATGGGCGAAGCAAGCCGCGCTCGGTCAGGCGTGAAATGGTGATGGGATGAACACCGAGAGCTTGCGCGGCTTCCTCACGGGACAGCGCGAGTTTCGGCACGTTGTTTTGGACTTTGTTTTTTTTCGCCATGCCCCAGATTACAGGGACGGCAATCAGATAACTATGGGCGGAGGTGAAATAACCCTAGAAGTCGCTTTTCGGCTGGGCAATTTTAGACACTTCAGTTTTCGGCGCGCCGCCTTTGTCAGTGAGGGGAAAACCGATGCGATTTAGCAAAGTGCGGGTGTTGTGCGGGTAAGGTCTGTAAATGATGCCTTTCTTATTCAGTTTCGTGTTTTCAGTTTTTTTGATGGCCTTCATCTGGACAAGCCAATCGTGTATCTGCCGCACGGTTTTGCGCGCGTGAACTTCTGGCCACATTAAGAAGATAGTCAGATACGCCCGCGCTGTAGGCGGGATATAAAATTCCTCGCCGGTGTCTGGCACCGGCAAGTCCAAAGGGGTCAACTTTCCGCGCGTCAATGCCTGCCAAAATTGTATAGGGTTCGTCGGTCTCCGAAACTCAACAGCGTCTGGCTCATAAAATTCATCTTCGCCATCTCCAAGTTGCGCCCCATCGGATTCAACAAAAGATTCGGCGGTTTGTGAAAAATCAGACTTCAAACCCCGATAGCCAAATGATTTATTGCGGAGTCCGGTTCCGCAACACCGGCAAAACTCACCAAGCGCCCTAATTGCCCAATCTGGCTGCCCGTTGGCTACTGGCGTCCATTTGCCCGCGCAAATCGCCGTGTAAAATTTTCTCATTTCCGACGTGGCAATCTGACAGGGATTTCCCAAATCAATTTTGGGCAAGAACGAGTCTTGGTTTAGCGTAAGAATTTCCATTGCTGGAATAAAAACCCAAAATGCGCGCAAGGCCGCAAGGCAAAATGTTGCGTCCAGTTGCCCAAAGAGAAGCACAGCGGCGGCCAGCGCAAACCAGTTTTGCCAGCCGTGCCGCCGCCACTGGCCGGTTCGCCGCGCTCAAAAACGATTCTGCTTGCAATTGCGGGAAACGGGCGGATTTTTCAGTTGTCCATGAACGGAAAACAAACTTTCGCGCCCTTCGCCGCTGGTGGTTCGGCACTGGCCGCCATTCTGCCGCCGTTGTTAATCGGCGGCTTGGCAATCGTCGCGCTGGCATGGCTGTTTTCTGATAAAAAAAAGACGGAAACGCCGCATTCCGGCGCGGAAAATGGAAACACCGGCACGAAACCGCCCTTGCCGTCGCCGGTTTCCGCATTTTCCGCGCCCGCTGCGCCGCCGGTTCCACCTTCGGTTCCGCCCGTTTCCGCCGCGTCCGCCATGTTTCCGGCTACAGGCAGCCTGCCGGTTAAACGGCCATTGCCGAGCAACGGGCGGGCAATAACGCGCGAAGATTTGGCGGCGGTCTTTAACGGGGCACGCGGACTAACGCGGACGGCGGCGGTTTCCGCGTTAAAAGCGTTAGGTTTCGGCAAAACCGCTGCTTACGCGGCGCTGTCCCCGGATGGACGCTTTTCCGCTTGGCTGCAATGCGCGCCGGACGGAATAATTACTTGGACGGAATGAGCGGGAAAAATCTACTTTTCCCCGGTGGAATTTAGCGGAATACAGCGGTTTCTGCCCTTTCCGGCAAACAGGGGCAGGGATTTCTCACTTGCGTTGGCGTTAAATAGTCCGGCGCATTATTTGCAGCCTTGTTAAGCCTTGCCGTTCCGCTTTTTTTCGTCTAATACCAGAGCGTTCGGGAAATCATGTAAAAAACTAAAAACAAAAAACTTTAGCGCAGCATTGGCTGCGGTCTCCCTGAAAAACCGCGAATTTTTTTGTCCAGAGACCGACCTAGCGCGCCCAACCGGGCGCGGCTTGGCGTATCTCTGGACGGGCGCTTCGCGGTGCCTTCAGGGGGTGCGTTGGGTTCGCGCCCTTTGTGTTCCGTAGCGGAGTTGTGCTAGAAAAATGCACAATTAAAAATTATGAACGCACAAAACATAAAACTAACAATGAAAAAATCTCTAATTCTGTTTGTGGTACTCGCCGCGTTGACAACCAAAGCCGCTGACAAAATCGTCCCTGTGAAAGTGGCAATCACCGGCACAATGACAATTGAAACAACCTATTCAGATAATGGGACGGTGACAACTTTTAACCCACCAACGAAGCAATCCATCACAAGCAAGAGCCTGTTGCCAATCATCGCGCAAGATGAGTTCAACGAAGGCAATTATAGCTCGCCAGTCTTTCCGCCCGGCTCGTTTCTCGTTCTTTTGGATGACGAAGACAATTTTTCAGACAGCTACTTTGTCGTGGAAAACAGCGCGGGAACTGTGCTTGTGGATGTTTCCGATTTAATAGTCTATACGATTGAAAACACCGTGTTCACTTCAGGCAAAGAGACGGACGCGACGGGATTGGTCAAGTCATTTAAAGAATCTTACATTGGCACGTTTTCATTCGATGATACCGGCGCGGGCGGGGATTTGACATTTGCCCTTCAATTCTTGGCTGATGTTTCAGTCACGGACTCCGCGCCAAAGTCGGGGACTTACACGGAAACTGTCAGCGCAAAACTTTCCAGTGGAAACGGCCCGGCAATTCTTAACAGCGCGAACGCAGTAATCACGGGGACAGCTTCAGGCAGCGGCAAAGCTGTTTTCCTTTTGCCATAGATGCACACGCTGCGCAAGGTTGTGCAATAAAGGGATTGGCGTCTCTGCCAGAAGGGAATAGCAAAGATTCGCCGTCAAAAATCACTTCATGCTCCGGCTGCCCGTTGCGGCGGCGCGGCACGGGCGGTTTCTTCAACGTAGAGATATGAGTGCGCGTATTGAGCCGTTGCTCGCGCTCAATGATGGCGTTGCAACTCTTGCTCGTGCCAATTGGTGCTGTGAATTGCTTGGTCTGTGTATTTGTGCGCGAAGTGAAGTGTCACTGCGCACAACAACAGGCTCAGTGCCGCGTTCGCTAGGAACACAGCCAATAAGTATATGGGATAGACCGATTTCATGTCTTGGTTTTCAGTTTTTGGTTTCATGTTAAAGTTGCCAGCCAAGGCCAGCCAAGTTCCGGTTTGAAGGCCAAAAGCCGTGGCGCTGGTTGCGGGCACTCCCTTACGGTGTTTTGAGCCGGTAAAAACTATTTCCGCCGGGCAAGGGTAGCATAACCTGATTTTGCAAGTTTGTGAGATTGAGCACAGGTGGATTTGTCACGTCTGACCAATTCGCCGTGGTCAAATCGGAATTTTGCTGCAAGACAAAATTCGTCGAGGGAATAATCCAAGAAAGGGCGAGGTTGTTAGATGCTGGCGTGATGTTTATTTGTGGGGTTGGAATGGAGTATGAAGTATAAACCAAACCGCCTTCAGCCGCCGCCACCAGTCTGGCTCCGTCAGCCGATGAAGCAACCCACCACTGAGACCAACCGGGCGCGCTGGTTTGTGTCCAAGTTGTTCCCGAATCCGCCGAAGTGTAAATCCAGCCTAACCCTGCTACCAATTTGGTTCCGTCTGCCGATGAAGCGACGGAAGGCCAACTTGCGTATTGCACTAAATTCGATGTCCAAGTTGTTCCTGCATTGGTTGAATTATAAATCCATGCGTCAGATGCAGCTACTAATTTTGTTCCGTCCGCTGAGGACGAAACGGAAGTCCATAACGGAAGTGACCAAAAGGCGGGCGGTAAAATGGTGATTTGAGTCCAACTCGCGCCGGAGTCCGTCGAGGTGTATATCGCACCATAACAGTTGCCGGGAACTTCGTATAAACTGGCCACTAATTTGGTGCCGTCTGCCGATGAAGCAACGGACGACCAACGCCCTTGTAATGTGGGCGTCGCCGCCCATGTTGCACCTGAATCCGTCGAGATGTAAATGGAATTGCCGTCCGTTGTTGCCACTAATTTAGTTCCATCTGCTGACGATGCAATCGAAGTCCAATGCAAACTTAACGAAGAAGAAGCTGCCCAGTCCAATCCCGAATTGGTCGAGGTATAAATCGGGCAACCTGAATCCGAATCATATTGACCTACAACCACTAATTTTGTTCCGTCCGCCGAGCCTGCAACCGCCTGCCAATCCTCAAAAGGCGCGTTGGCCTGAATCCAAGTCGCTCCCGAATTGGTCGAAATGTAAATCTCTCCCAAACTAACCGCCGCCAGCTTAGTTCCATCCGCCGATGAACTAACAGAATTCCAAAAGTCACTGGGCAGGCCAGCAGCAACCCAAGTTGCTCCCGAATAAGGCGACGTGTAAATACCGCCGCCTAGGACAGCCGCTACCAATTTGGTTCCATCCGCAGAACAGGCGACGGACGACCAAGACAAACTAGGCGCGGTCATTTGTATCCAACTTGCACCCGAATTCGTAGAGGCGTAAATCAGCCCATCACCACTAACGGCAGTAACTGTTGTTCCATCCGACGATGAGGAAACGTCCCGCCAATAATCAATCGGCGCGCTGGTTTGTGTCCAAGTTACTCCCGAATTGGTCGAGGTATAAATTCCGCCGCCAAGGGCAGCCGCCACCAATTTGATTCCATCCGTCGAGCAGGCAACAGAACTCCAACTATTATTGGGCGCACCGCCTGCCGTCCACGTGGCTCCTGAATTGGTCGAAGTATAAATTCCGCCGCCGGAGACAACCGCTACCAAATTGGTTCCATCCGTTGAGCAGGCGACAGACCACCAATCATTGTTGGGCGCGCTGGTCGCTGTCCAAGTGGCTCCTGAATCTGGCGAGACGTAAATTGAGCCGCCACTGACAGCCGCCACCAATTTGGTTCCATCTGCCGAACAAGTGACGGAACTCCAATCATTGCTAGGCGCGCTGGTCGCCGTCCAAGTGGTTCCTGAATCTGGCGAGACGTAAATTGAGCCGCCACTGACAGCCGCCACCAATTTGGTTCCATCTGCCGAGCAGTCAACAGAAGTCCAATTATCAATCGGCGCACTGGTTTGTGTCCAAGTTGCTCCCGAATTCGTCGAACTGTAAATCCAGCCGCCACTGGCAGCCGCCACCAATTTAGTTCCATCCGCTGACGAGGCGACGGACGACCACGGCAAACCAGGCGCACTTGTGCCTGTCCAGTTTTGTGTAAATGCGGAGGATGAACCACAAGCGGTGATTGCCACCAGCGCAAAAAGTTGAATGGGTTTCATGGTAGATTGTGTTTTCTTTCCAACACAACTCCGCCACGGAACACAGAGGGCGCGAACCTAACGCACCCCACTGAAGGCACCGCGAAGCGCCCGTCGAGAGATACGCCAAGCCGCGCCCCGGTTGGGCGCGAGCTAGGCCGGTCTCTCGACAAAAAAATTCGCGGTTTTTCAGTGAGACCGCAGCCAAAGCTGCGCTAAAGTTTTAGTTTTTACATAATTTACCGAACGTTCCATTATCAGTTGAAAACAACCGGGAAGGCAAGATTTTACCGGCTAACAACGTTCCAGCCCTTTTTCAGCATGTGGCGTTACAATGCTTTCAGTGGGCAGGAATGGACAAGTCTTTCTTGGCTTGTTATTCGGAAGACACTCTGGCTTAGAGCAACTTTCATTTTCGAGATTTTTTCCTTTTGGGAAACGGTTCAATCCCGCTTTCAACCAGTGACACAAACTATCGGCGCGGGCGGTGAATCAGACCAGCTTAACGGATTTTTCGTCAGGGTTGCCCAAAGAAATCGGCTTGGCCTCTGCGCGCGGCGTCACGCCGAAACTCACTCGCTTGATTTGCTCCAAGCTGTGCGCTTGCTGCAAATGCGAATAGGTTTTCATCAGCAATGCGCCGCCGTCCTTGTGGCCAAGCCAGTGCGCGACGGTGGGAATATCCACGCCGCTTTCGATGGCGCACGTTGCGAAGTAGTGACGCAAGGAATGATGATGAAAATTCGGCAAGCCGACATGACGGCAGGCCGTCTCAATGCACTTGCGCGCCGTCGCGTTTATCACAATGAACGTATCCGGCGCAACCGCACCGTGTTCGCGCTTAATCCGTTCCAGCAAGGCGCGCATTTCATCGGAAAGTGGCACGGTGCGTTGCTCGTAATTCTTCGTGCCGCGCTCGCCGCCGGTGACTGTGAACACGCCGCGCGAAAAATTCACGTCACGCCAGCGGAGCGAGCGTGCCTCGTTCAATCTCATTCCCGAATACGCCAGCAGTTCCACCAAATCCGCGCCGTCTTTTCCCTTGCCCTGTAACTCCGCGCGGATTGCGGACACGATGTTTTGAAACTGTTCGCGCGTCGGCACGGCGGGTTTTTTCGGCACGATGCGGCGGCGTTTGATGCCAGTGGCCGGATTGTGGAGAATCAGCCCTTGCTCCATTGCGTATTTGAACACGGCGCGCATGATGTTCAGTTCATGGGCGAAAGTTTGGGGCGCAATGGTTGCGCCGCGTTGCGTCAGCCACGCTTCGCAATGGCGCGCCGTCGCGTTGCGGATGGAGTGCCCAAGAAAAAACGGTGCAATGGCCTTCAGGCACGTTTGGCGGTGACGAATCGTGCCCGCTTTCAGAGCGTGTCGCGTGGTTTCAAGCCAGCGGGCGGCAACCTCATCAAAAGTTACGTTTGCGGTCTCGGCTGGCGCGAGCCGGTTAATATCGCGCTCCAAGTCGGCAAGGCGGCGTTTGGCGAAGGCTTTGTCAGTGGTTTTGAGCGAGCGGCGAAATTGCTTGCGGCCTCTTTTGACGAACGCATAATAAACGCCGGATGTTTTGCGGCGTCTCAAATTTTCGCCAGCGTATTGCCAGTCGCCTTCCGATGATTCAGGCGCGTTTAAGCTCATGCGGACATTATAGGGATGCAAAAACGGGATGCAAGACATTTCTTGCGACTCACAAAAGTCGCATAAATAAAGGAAATGCGGGCGTAGTTCAGTGGTAGAACGGAAGCCTTCCAAGCTTCACACGAGGGTTCGATTCCCTTCGCCCGCTCCAACCTCAAAATGAGCTAATAAAATCAATGGTTTTGTGCGGTTTCGCCGGTTTCCAAATACCCCACTGCTAACGCACACTCCTAACACGTTCAGCGTGTTTGCCGGCGTTACAATTCGATTTTAAGGCTGTCCAGCACGGCGACACGGTGAAGGTGTCAATCCCCCTGTTTCGGACAGGTTCAGCGGGTGTGGACGGCTTCAGTTTTGTGGCCGGTGAGTTTCCGTACAGTTTATTCGTGGCCGCCGTGCTGGCGCAGCAATTCCGCCACGTCCTTGTGTCCATGTAACACCGCCACGCGCAAAGGCGTCTGGCCGCCGTTGGACTTGGCATTGACCTCGGCTTTGCTGGCCAACAGTAATTCCGCCACGTCTTTGTAGCCCATAATCGCCGCCGCGTGCAAAGGTGTGTAGCCGGTGTTGTCCCTGGCATTGACCTCAGCCTTGCTGGCCAGCAACAGTTCCGCCATGTCCTTGTGGCCATTAAACGCCGCCACGTGCAAAGGCGTCTCGCTGCCGTTGGACTTGGCATTGACCTCGGCTTTATTGGCCAGCAGCAATTCTGCCACGTCTTTGTGCCCCTTCCACGCCGCCACGTGCAAAGGCGTCCCACCATCTTTGTCCTTGGCATTGACCTCGGCCTTATTGGCCAGCAGCAATTCCGCCACGTCCTTGTAGCCCATAAGCGCCGCCAGGTGCAAAGGCGTCGCGCCGTCGCGGTCCTTGGCATTGACCTCGGCTTTGCTGGCCAGCAGCAATTCCGCCACGTCCTTGTGTCCGGTCAACGCCGCTGCGTGCAAAGGTGTGTAGCCGTTTTTGTCCCTGGCATTGAGTTCAGCCTTGTTGGCCAGCAGCAATTCCGCCATGTCCTTGTAGCCCTTCCATGCCGCCCCGTGCAAAGGCGTATTGCCGTTGTTGTCCTGGGCATTGACCTCGGCCTTGCTGGCCAGGAGCAATTCCGCCATATCCTTGGATCCCACAGACGCCGCAACATGCAAAGGCGTGTCGCCGTTGTTGTCTTGGCTGAAAACCAAATCTGGATTGTCTTTGAGCAGCGCCTTGACCTTGCCCAAGTCACCACCCGCAGCCGCCTCATGTATCTCGCCGCAGAAGGCAAGGCTGTTCCAAGCCAGCGCAACCAGCGTGACGGCGGCGAGGCGGGGAATTGGGGAGTGGCAAAGTCGGCTAAAGAAAGAGTGCGCGTTCATGGTTGCTCCAAATGGCCGGTTGCTACGCCGATTGACGCGGAACGTCAACCCGAAAAGTTCTCCCTGGTCTCGCCCCATAATTGGCCCGTCCGGCTCGGACCTTCGTAGTTGCGGTCGGAGTTAAACGGCGGGTCAACGTAGCTGAGATCAACTCGGGAGTCGGGCAGTTTTCTCACTTTGAATTCAGCGACGGAATTTTCCACGGCGGCGCGGAGCTTTTCAAGTTCGTGGTGCGTGTAGCCGCGATGGATGGCCTCGGTTTTGTGGCCGGCGAGTTTCATCCGCATTTCGGGCGCAACGCCCTGCTTCGCCAGCGCGTTGGTGTAGCCGTGCCGCAACGCATGGAACGTGCGCCGGGACAGTTGCCGCGCGCCCGCGCTTTTCACCGTTTCCACGTCCAGGCCCGCCTTGCGCATGATGCGTTTGAAGCTTTCGGAAAGCCCGTGCCATCCGCCGGGCTTCAATCCGGCCAGGGGCGGCGTGATGAACACTTCCGGCTTGTCCGTGCCCGTCAGCGTGCCCAAGTGCGCGGCCAGGTCAGGGTGAAGCGGCACTGTCACTTTTTCGCCGGTCCCGGCTTGCAGGTAAGTGATCGATTCCCTTCGCCCGCTCCAGTTTTCAAACCGCCCGCGCACCCGCCTCAATCTTCGTTCCCGCGAAATGGCACGCCGCCCTATGGTTTTTTTGAACCTCGCGCCAGTCCGGAAACTCCTCTTTGCACTTCGGCCATTGCGCAATCGGACAGCGCGGATGGAATGGGCAACCCGACGGCGGATGAATCGGTGACGGCACGTCGCCCGGCAGGACAATCCGCCGCCGTTTCGTGTCCGGGTCCACCTCCGGCACGGCGGAAATCAGCGCCTGCGTGTAGGGATGCTGCGGTTCGCGGATGAGGGTTTTGGCGTCCGCCGCTTCCACAATTTTGCCGAGATACATCACCATTACGCGGTGGCTGATGTGCTCCACCACCGCCAGGTCGTGCGCGATGAAGAGATAAGCGATGCCGCGTTGCTGCTGCAAATCGCGGAGCAGATTGATGATTTGGGCCTGTACGGAAACGTCCAGTGCGCTTACCGGTTCGTCGCAGATGATCAGTTCCGGCTCCACAGCCAGCGCGCGAGCAATGCCGATGCGCTGGCGTTGCCCGCCGCTGAATTCATGCGGATACCGCTGCGCGTGAACCGGGTCGAGGCCGACCGCCGCCAGCAGTTCGGCGATGCGTCCCCGCCGCGCGGATTTGCTGCCGGCCAGTTTGTGAATGTCGAGCGCCTCGCCAACGATTTGCTCGACCGTCATGCGCGGATTGAGCGAGCCGTAAGGGTCCTGAAAAATCATCTGGAACTTGCGCCGCCGCGTGCGCAACACCGAACCGCTCATCTGCGTGATGTCCTCGCCATTGAGCAAAACGCTGCCGGCCGTCGGCTCAACCAGCCGCACGATGGCGCGGGCGAGCGTCGTCTTGCCGCAACCGCTCTCGCCGACCAGCCCCAGCGTTTCCCCCGGTTCGAGGCTGAAGCTCACGTCGTCCACCGCCTTCACAAATTCGTGGACACCGCTGAACAACCCGTGCTTCACCGGAAAGTGCACCTTCAGATTTTTGACTTCGAGCAACGGCATAAAACGCGTGCGTCAAAATTTGCCGGATTCTGCGCGCCTGCCAATCCAAATCCGGACAAAAGTGCCGGATGAACATGCTGCCATTCCGGACATCATCCTGATCTTAATCTTTGGTGGCGGTACAGTTTCGGTGGGGCGAGGCTACTGACGAGCCGGCTCGCGGGGACGCTCGCCCCACCCTGAAGGCAAATTGTACCACTACCGAATCTTCATCTTAATCGTAATCCTTGCACTGTTCGATTAAGATTACGATTGGGAACCGAGGTTAAGACACTGCTCGCATTTCGCTTTGCTCTCCAAAAAATTCCATTAACCTGCCGCCATGTTCAAACCAGCCGACCTGTTTGACCTCAACCAGACCGAACACGCTGCCATCTTCGACGGGTGTAAATTCACCTGGGACGCCCTCAAGAAAATCGAAGGCTATATCGCAGCAAATATAAAACCGGAATTGCGCAACCAGTGCGAAGGCCGCGCTTACATCGGCGAGAAAGTGTTCATCGGCGAAGGCACGGTGGTTGAGGACGGCGTGATGATCAAAGGCCCGGCCATCATCGGTCGGAACTGCCAGATTCGCCACAATGCCTATGTCCGCGAAAATGTCATCATCGGCGATGATTGTGTTGTGGGCAACTCGACCGAAATCAAAAACTCGCTGCTGTTCAATCATGCCGTCGCGCCGCACTACAATTACGTCGGCGACTCCATCCTCGGCCACAAGGCGCACCTCGGCGCGGGCGTGAAAATTTCCAACTACAAACTGTTCCCCGGCAACATCGAAGTGGAGATGGACGGCGTGCCGTTCGATACCGGCCTGCGGAAGTTTGGCGCGCTGCTCGGTGACGGTGTGGAAATCGGTTGCAACGCCGTATTGAACCCCGGCAGCATTATCGGACGCGGCGCGGTGATTTACCCGAACGTCTTCTGGCGTGGCATTTTGCCTGCAAACATGATCGCGAAAAACAAGGCGGGAATTGATGTTGCCGTCAAACGGCCGAGGGAAACAAATTAACGCAAAGACGCAGAGGCGCAAAGGCGCAATGCGGCGTAGCCGCATCCAGCGCCGGAGGCGCGGTAGAAAATAGCCCACGGTGTCAACCGTGGGTGGGGGTCGGGAAAACACATCAGCCCCGCAGGGGCGGCAGAAAAGGCGTTTCAAATTGTCTGGCTCTTTCGCCCCTGACGGGGGAATGGCGCTTACATAAGGCCCAAAACTTTCTTTCCCAGTTTCTTACGTCTGGGAGGGTTGGGTACGGTAGCAAACAAGACTTGGCGACTTAATCGCTGCATTTCCTTGAGGGTGGTTTGCACCTCCCGCCACTGGATAATGGCCGAACGCAGCCATTCATACTGTTCCTTGGACAGCGCGACACTGAGGGTTTTGCCTTTGACCTTGCGTGTCCACTGATAGCAAGGACCGCCGGCACCTGGACCGCGGTCTTGCACGTAACCTTCACTGATCCAGCCGGTGGTGCTCAACTGTTGTGCCAACCGGGTATACTGCCTTTGCGCCCGGGCCAAGGAAAAATCGCTGTTCATGCCCAAAAGTCTAGCAGACGTGTCAATAAGGCGGTACTACTACCGCCCTATGCACCACACGCCCTTCTTCTCCGCCTGGCGCGCCCAACTGGCACCCTCGGGCTCGCGCACGGCCAGAGTCCTCGCCGACTTGCGGGCTTGCACGCTCTGCCAACTGGAAGCCCGCTTCGGCTCCTGCCTGCCGGCCACGCTTTTCCCCAAGGCCCCGGAAAAGCAAAACAGCCGCGACCGCCTCTACACCCGCTGGCGCACCTTCTGGTGCCTGCTCTGGCAAAGCCTTAACCCCCAAGCCACCGGCCGGGAAGTCGTTCGCCAACTCCAGGCCTTGTTCCAGCTGGAGGGCGGCCCCAGCCTTTCCGAGGAGGATGGCGCTTACTGCCGCGCTCGCGCCCGGCTGCCTTTGAGCGAATTTCCCAAGGCCTTGGCGGCCACCGCCCAAGCCGCCGGGCAGCACGCCACCCCTTTGAACTGGCTCCAAGGCCGCCCGCTCAAGGTAGTGGATGGCTCAACCCTGACCTTGCCCGACACGCCCAAAAACCGCGCGGCCTATCCGCCAGTCCAAGCCTCGCTGCCCCATTTTCCAATGCTCCGTCTGGTCGTGTTGTTTTCCTTGGGCAGCGGCGCTCTGCTGGCCCTGGCCCAAGGTAGTTTGTTGCAGTCCGAATTGTCGCTGTGGGGCCTGCTGCTCAATCAACTGGCCAAGGGTGAGGTCGTCGTGGGCGACCGGGGCTTTGGCAATTTTGTGGTAGTGGCGCTCTTGCAAACGCTGGGGGTGGATTTCCTCGGGCGGTCGCTGCGCCGTGGCGATGGCCGGCGCCGAACCCGGCGGCTGGGCAAAAACGACTGGTTGCTGGTCTGGAAAAAGGGGCCGTGTCCCTCGCCGTGGTTGACGCTGGCGCAGTGGGTGGGCTTGCCGGTCGAGTTGACCGTACGGGTGGTGCGGGGCCGCTGCCATCAAAAAGGCTTTCGCGTGCGCCAAGTCACGCTGGTCACCACGCTGGTGGATCCCCAACGCTACCCCGCACGGGAACTGTTCGAAGCCTACTTGCGGCGGTGGCGGCTGGAAATGTGTCTGGACGATCTCAAAACCACCCTGCAGTTGGAAATGCGGCGCAGTCACTCGCCCGAAATGGCGCAAAAGGAAGTTTACGCGCGACTCATCGCACACAATCTGGTGCGCTGGACGATGGCGCAAGCGGCCCTCCAGCACGGCGTGGCGTTGGAACGAATCAGCTTCAAAGGCACGCTGGATGCGCTGCGGCAGTTCAGCCACGCCATGAGCCAAACGCGCTCCTCAAAGAAACGGCGGGCCTTGTGGGCTGAACTGCTGCGTACGCTGGCGGCCGATTTGGTGCCGGCACGTCCGGGACGGCGCGAGCCCCGAGCCGTCAGGCGCAAGAAAAACAAATACCCACGGCTCAACTTGCCGCGCCGCCACTTCCAGGATCACCCCAAACGCGCTGTGCGCCGCACCCGAGCACGCTTGCGCAGGCTGGGCCTTATGTAAGCGCCATTCCCCCGTCGGGGCGGCATATTCCGTCATTGGTGAGAAGATGTCGCTCCTACGGAGCTTGGGCCGTTTTTGATTGTCTCACTATAGAGATGCCAGCCCTACGGGCTTTCAGAAAAGTTCACAGATTTTCTTTGCGTCTTGGCGTCTTTGCGTGAAATTCTCCGCGTGGAAAGGCTCGGCAAAAATCACGGCGGTTACCACGGCGAAACCATTGACATCCACGCCATTTTGCGCGAGGTCGAAACCGCCGCCCAAACGCACGGCTGGGCGGTCGAGACATTCGGCCAACAAGGCGAATTCAAACTGCTCGCCCTCCATCGCCCGCCACCGTCAACCCTCAGCTCTCAACCCTCAACCAGGATTTACTTGAGCACCGGCATTCACGGCGACGAACCCGCCGGCCCACTTGCCGCATTGCGGTTGCTTCAGAACGACCGGTGGCCGGCAAATGCCGAACTGTGGTTTTGCCCGTGCCTGAACCCGACCGGTTTTGTTTTGAACCGGCGCGAGAACGCCGGCGGCAAGGATTTGAATCGCGATTACCGGCATTTGGAAACCACCGAAGTCCGCGCACACATCGCCTGGCTGGAACGCCAGCCGCAGTTCGATGTGTATCTTTGCCTCCACGAAGATTGGGAGTCGCACGGCTTTTATCTCTACGAACAAAATCCCGACGGCAAACCGTCCCTGGCGGAAACCATCATCGGCGCCGTCCGAAGAATTTGTCCGATCGACCCATCGGAAATGATCGAAGACCGCCCGGCAAAAAACGGCGTCATCCGCCCCAATCTCGACCCGCGCACGCGCCCGCAGTGGGCCGAGGCGTTTTATCTCATCAGGCACAAATCGCCACTCGGCTACACCCTCGAAGCCCCGTCGGATTTTCCGCTGCCGACGCGGGTAACGGCCTTGACGGCAGGCGTGAATGCCGCCCTCGCCAGATTCGCGGCAGCTTGAGTTTGGAATTCAAACCGTCGGCGCTTCCCGTTTTTTCATCCAGGATTTGCCCAGTTCCCTCAGGGTTTCACTTTTCATGACTTTCTCGGCCAGCGGGAAAACAATGCGTTCCTCGTGGTCAAAGTGCCGGCGCGAGGCCAGCACTGCCACGGTCAACAGCCGCCGCGCCTCGGGCAGCCGCCGCGCCGCCCTCACCTTCAACAGGCTGGCGTCAATTTCATGGTGCTCGTTTTCAAAAGTGTCGCGCTGGCCGATTTGTTCCAGACAATGGTCCAGCGGCGCGAACACCAAATCTTCTTCGGTCTTGCCGTGTGCGAGCAACAGGCTTTCCATCAATTCCGCCAGCGACTTTACCTCGTCCAGCGTCTTGAGTTTCGGCAGGACGTGTTCGATGTGGTCAAAAATGTTATGGAATACGACATGTTCCGCGAGCAAGGCTTCAGTGATCTTCATTCTGCCCAAAAGCTTACATCAAGAAATGAAAGTGTCCATACCTTCCAGTCCCGCCCACGTGCAAACCCGGTGGCGGTCACCATAGCCCTGGTCAATGCGGCCCGCGGCGGGCCCGAATTCGTATTAGCGCAAGACCGGCACCGGGAACACGCCCGTTCGTGTGCTGCCATGTGCGGAACGAAAGCAAGGTTCGATGGGGCAAAATTCAAGGGCAAATTCGTGTGCAAAATCGGAGTTTAAACGCATTTTGCGCGAACACAATATATTTGGCCGGGTTGCCGGTTTTGCCACAACTAATGGTGTTTTCGGGCCAAAAATCGCGTAAATTATCGTTGTGCGAAAATGACATTTTTCTTACGATTATCGCACTGGGAATTTGGCGCTCGCAAACGAGCTTTTGAAAGAATTTATGGCGAAAAAAAACGGGCCGGTTGAGGTAAAAAATCAACCGGCAGCCACGGTCACGGCGGAGAAATACGACGCCTCCAAGATAGACAAACTCGAAGGGCTGGAGGCGGTGCGCAAGCGGCCGGGCATGTATATTGGCGACCCGGACGAACGCGGTTTGCATCACAGCGTGTTCGAGGTGCTCGACAACTCGATTGACGAACATCTGGCGGGTTTTTGCAACAAAATCGATGTGACGATTCACGTGGACGGCTCTGTTTCGAGTCGGGATGACGGACGCGGCATTCCGGTGGATATGCATCCGAAGTGGAAGATGCCCGCCGTTGAACTGGTGCTGACGAATTTGCAC
>Ga0187866_1001124_pt1 | contig 26648 bp, 26 predicted proteins | sample June2016WEW_11_1_3_FD_133013 | JGI IMG/M metagenome (GOLD analysis project Ga0187866, IMG submission 133013) | Peatland microbial communities from SPRUCE experiment site at the Marcell Experimental Forest, Minnesota, USA - June2016WEW_11_150 | ecosystem: Environmental > Terrestrial > Soil >...
CGAGTATCCGGCGGAACTCCAGATCGGGTGTCGAGGCAGCGATGTCACCGAGGGCTCGCAGTAACCGCAAGCTAACGGCCACGTCTGTCTTCGAATACATGCGGATCTGCTCAAAGGCTGCCTCCAGCAGGCGCTCGAAGTGGATCCATCCAACGCTGGCGCGAACGATGCCCGGCGGATCGTAGAGCAGATCCTCCGGCGGCTCCCGGGACGCGAAGCGGATCAGAATGCGGCTCAACTGATCGACGCAACTGATGGCGGTGGTGGGGTCGTTGACAGCGGGCGAGATCGCCTTCAACGCAATATCGACAATCTGCAAGACGCCAAACTCCACGTCCTGCTGCAACGTTCTGGTCGGGCCGAAGTCGAACGCGGCAAGCAGCTCGGCGGTTCCTTCGGGGGGCAGGCGGTTCCCCTTTGAGACCATCACCAGTGGGATTCCCGCCGGAACAAAGTGGCCGACCCGCCGCAGAACGCGGATGCTGACGTGATAGTGCTTCGCAAGGGCGACCAGGCGTCGCGGATCGATGAAGCGAATGTAGCCGGAATCAACGCTCGAAACGGCCACCTCGGTCGGGTTGGGTCTGAGCGGTTCAGCACCCGTCAGGCGGTTCAGCCGGTGCGGCGAGGGCATCATCTCATCGATCATGGCTTCGGTTTCTTCCGCGATTCTGTCGACGATGTGATTGACACTGATGGCCTGCGAGATGTGGTGAATGAAGAAGAGCAGCAGACCGACGCAGGCCAGCGCCAGCAGCATCGCGCCCAGGACGGTGGCCACTGGCGCGAAGGGGTGAGGGAGCGAGCGCGCCGCGGGAAGCGCCGCCATGCAGTACGAGAAGGTGCCGAGGAAGATACCGAGCGTCCATTGCGTCACGCGGTCCCTGGAAAAACTGACGATGATACGCGGGGAGAACTGCATCGATGCCAGGGTGAGCGTCATCAGCAGGATGGCGAACACGATGGACACCACCGTCATGATGGAGGCGGCGATACCCGCCAGAATGACCTGGGCGACTTGAGGGTCGGCGCGCGAGGGGAATAGGACGGTAGGCACCCAGGCGCTGGCGGCCGGAAACTCCTCTTCCAAGCACGACAGGAATGCGCCCGCGCAACCCAGCGCCAGCGCGATGGTGAGCGGGCGAACCAAGAACCCGCCACGCAGGTTATACATGGCGTGGCGAAGTATCAACGGCAGGTTCTTGCTCACGGCTCTATCTGTTCAAGTGTAGTGGATCAGACCCGCGCGTACAAAGAGAAAAGGGCGCTGAAGCCGGTGGGTGGCACGGCCGCGCTGGTGGCGATGCGGGGCCGGGCAGTGCCGTTTCTTCTGGGCTGGGACATCCTGCTGCTGCGGGGCGAGCCGCAAATCGAGGCGATCTTCACCGGCGCGGCGATGGTGGCCGTCTCTCGCGGTCTCGAGGGACCCAAACCGGAGGCCGAAGCGGTCTTCCGCCTGGGCTAGGCGATCAACCCCGCGCGCCGGGTGCCGGGCGGGCGGAATTGGGCGAAAACGGCGCCCGAAGCTTGGGCAGCCGGTTGAGTTTGCGCAAGTGCCCCGGCGAACTGGCTTGCGAGGGCTTCTCCTCAGCTTTGGCGGGCAGCGCGGGCTCTCTGGCCAGGGCCGGGTCCGGCTTGGCGACGCGTGCCGCCGGAGCAGCGCGCCGGACTTTGCGGGATACGGCCTTGGGTATTTTGATGTAGGCGCCCAAAACGTGGGAACTCCGCGACTGTGCGGGCAGAGTGCTCTCTTCAGCCTCCATCCATTCCTGCGACAGGTTTTTTTTGTGTTTTTCCAGATTCGCCATGGACCAGCCCTCCTTGTACCATAGCCATGGGTGATATGGTTCGATTCTAGGCTGGAACGCAAACACTTGCAAGGGATTAGTTGCCAGCCCGCGGGCAACTAAGGGAATCGGCTGAGGCGTGCGGGAGCGGCGGAAGCGACCGTCGTCACTGACTTGAGGAATCAATGGTCAGTTGCCTGGCGTTGCGCCAGAGCCGTTCGAGGTCGTAGAACTCGCGGGCGGGCTGGGAGAAGATGTGTACGATGAAATCGCCGTAGTCGGCTAGAATCCACTCGGCTCTCTCGTACCCCTCGATGCCCAGAGGACGCTCGCCGTGCTTCTTGAGCCGCTCCTCGACCTCGTCGCTGATGGCCTGGATCTGCCGGATGTTCGCCCCCGAGCAGATCACGAAGTAATCGGTGAACGAACTGACTTCCCGAAGGTCGAGAATGCGGATGTCGAGGGCTTTCTTGGACTCCGCCGCGCGGGCCGCGATGACGGGCGCGACGGGTGGCGCTTGCTCCGGCAACTAACTCCTCTCCAGGAAACGACCTGCGGCCGCCTCCCGACTCGAACATCTGCACGGGGCGGCAGTCCGCCGCTCAGGCCCATCGTACTACAATCGGAAGGATGCGGCGCGCGCTGATTGTGGCAGGCTTGTCATGCGCCGCACCCGCCTTCCGCGGCTTCCTGCCGGGCTGGGCGACCGGCCCCCACATCCACATAGGACCTCCCAGTGAGAGAACCTCACGCGGCGGTTAGTGCAGCCATGTCCCAGAATTCCATGCGTGTTCTTCTATCCGCCGAACAGATCCAGGCGCGGATCCGCGAACTCGGCGCTCAGATCGACCGGGATTACCCCGACGGCCCGGTCTACCTGGTCGCCATTCTCAAAGGCGCCTGCTTCTTCCTCGCCGACCTGGCGCGCGCCATGAAGCGCTCGGTGCGGATCGATTTCATCGGCATCTCCAGTTACGGAAAGGGCAAGACCAGCTCGGGCGAAGTGAAGCTGACCAAGGACCTCGACAGCTCGATCGAGGGCGCCGACGTGCTGGTGGTGGAGGATATCGTCGATAGCGGCGTCACCCTCAACTACCTCATACACGTGCTTCGCCAGCGGCGTCCGCGCTCGCTGCGCATCGCCGCGCTGCTGGATAAGCCGAGCCGCCGCCAGCGTCCCGTCGACGTGGCCTACGTGGGTTTCCAGATCCCGGATGAGTTCGTGATCGGATACGGCCTGGACTACGCCGAGAACTACCGCAACTTGAGCGACATCTGCATATTGGAAGACCCGAAAGCAGGTTGACAGCTCTCGGCTATAATGATCCCGATGCGTGGCCGGAGCGTCTGCGCGTGCCTGTGGCTGGCAATGGCCGCGCCCGCAGCCCAGCCGGAAGGCCCACAGTTGGCCCGCATTCTCGAAAGAATGGCGAGCAACTTCGCCAGGATCCCCAATTACACCTGCACCCAGACCATCGACCGGCGGCGGGGCCTCGAACCCTGCCCGAAGTGCCAATACTCGGATCGCCTGCGTCTGGAAGTGGCTGTGGTCGGCGGGAAGGAGCAGTTCGCCTGGCCGGGAGCCGGCGGGTTCGGGGACCGGAACATCCGAGAACTGATCGGGCGCGGCGCGATCCTGACCGGGGATTTTGCGGGGTTCGCCAAGAACGTCTTCCTCACCGAGGGGCCCATTTACTCCTACGCGGGTGAAACCAGGCTCGGCGGGCGGCGAGCTTTGCGCTACGACTACCGGGTCCCGGTAGCGCACAGCGGGTACCGCATCCAGGCGAACAGGGCCGAAACCATCGTCGGATTCAGCGGTTCGTTCTGGGCCGATGCCGAGACCCTCGACGTGCTCCGGCTGGACCTGCGGACCGCCGGCATCCCCCCTCACATGGACATCCAGCAGGCAGACTCAACCATCGAGTACGGCCGGATGCGGATCGGCAATTCGGACTTTCTGTTGCCGCAGACCACCGAGACGACGGTGCTCTTCCGAGACGGCTTCCGGAACCGGAATCACACCCGGTACAGCGCCTGCCACCAGTACGTTGGCGAATCGACCATCCGGTTCGGAGAAAGCGATGCGGCCTCTTCCGGCGCGCCACGCGAGCCCAGCCGCGGTGTGGAGCCGCAAGTGCCGGCTGGGCTCTCTATCGATACCGTGCTGGCAGAGCCCCTGGAGTTCAGCCAGTGCGCGGTCGGCGACGCGGTGACGCTGGTGGCCGCAAGCCCCGCCCGGAGCGGAGACTTCCGCGTGCCCAAAGGCGCTCTCCTGCGCGGCCGCGTCGTCAGGTTCGTGGAGCACGCGCAGCCCGAACCGCTGGTGGTGCTCGGCTTGCGCGTCTTCACGCTGGAGATCGGTGACCGGCGCATGGCGTTCCACGGACGGCTGCGGGATGCACGGGGACTTGCTGTCGGCCGGCGCCCGCGAAAATTCCCCTCCGAGGTGACCGGGGCTGACGGCATCTTGTTCATCGGCCCCGGCTATTCCGAGGTCCCCAGGGACTTGCATTTCCACTGGAGGACGACGATGGGGGAGAACCAGTGATTTCTCTTGAATCCACAAACCAGCGCAGCCTGTTTGAGCACGCCGTGGAATTCGCCGGGCGTCAGATCGGCAGCCTCATCGAACGCTATCCCGGTTTCTACCCGATGTATACGAAGGGGGGCCGCTGGAAGCACGAGCTGCCCGCCTGGACGCACTGGTGCGACGGCTTTCTGCCCGGCATGATGTGGATCCTCGGTGCTCGCGAAGCACCCGGGAGCGAGCGCGCCGGCTGGTGGCGCGAGCTGGCCATCCGCTATTCCCGGCCGCTCGAGCCCCGGCAGTTCGACCGAGACGTCCACGACCTCGGTTTCATCTTCATGTCCACGTACTACCGCTGGCTCCAACTGACCGGGGATCCTGCCTTGAAGGGCGTACTCATCCAGGCCGGCCGCACCATGGGCCAGCGCTTCAAGGAGAAGGGCGAGTACCTGCGGTCATTCGTCTCCGACGACTCGCTGTTCATCGACATCATGATGAACGCCGGCATCGTCTTCTACGCCGCCAGCGAGACCCGCGATGAGCAATTGCGCGATGTCGCGATGCGGCATTGTTTGACCACCCGGCGCGTGCTGGTGCGCGGAGACGGTTCCACCGCGCACGAGGGCCGGTTCAATCTCGAAACCGGCGAATTTCTCAGGCAGAGCACGCAGCAGGGCTTTCGCGGCGATTCCTGCTGGTCGCGCGGGCTGGCTTGGGCGCTTTATGGGTTCGGGACTTCATACAGCTACACCGGCGACCCCCGGTTTCTTCGGACCGCCGAGGCCTGCGCCGATTTCTACCTCGCTCATACGCCCACGGACGGCGTGCCGCCGTGGGATTACGACGCGCCGCCGGAGAGCCGCGCTCTCCTTGACACTTCGGCCGCCGCGATTGCCGCGTCCGGCCTGCTACAACTCTCGAGACTATCCGCCGACCCCATCAGGGGCCGGCTTTATGACGCGGCCGCCCGCCGCGTTCTTGAAACACTCTGTTCCGATCATCTGGCGGAATCCGATCCCGCCTGGGAAGGCATCCTCAAAGGCGGGGTGTATCATATTCACAAGCAACTGGGCGTGAACGAGTCGGTAATGTGGGGAGAGTACTTCTTCGCGGAAGCGCTCGATCGCGCCCTGGAAGCGAGTTCCGCTCCCTGACGGTCGCGGCTCCGATCCGCGCGCGTCGGCAAGCGGTCTGGCTAGGAGGCTGACATGGCATTCAAGATATTGTGCAGCGCCTTCCCGGAAGGCACCACGATCCCGAAACCTTTTACCTGTGAGGGCGCGGACAGCTCGCCCCCGCTCGAGTGGAGCGGCGAGCCGCCCGATACCAAGAGTTTCGTCCTCATCCTGGACGACACGGACGCCCCCGCGGGCACCTGGAACCACTGGCTGCTATGGGATATTCCCGGGACCGTGCATTCGCTGGCGCAGGGGTTCAAGCCCGGGCGGGTGGGCGAAAGCGGGACCAACGATTTCGGCAAGACCGGTTACGGCGGACCCGCCCCACCCAAGGGGCATGGCCCCCACCGCTACTACTTCAGGCTGTTCGCGGTCGACACGGAGACGCTGGGTCTGCGGGCCGGGGCCAAGCGCGTGGACCTGGACTACGCGCTGGAGACTCACGTGCTCGACCTGGCCCTGTACATGGGCCGCTACGAGCGAAAGTGGGGGCGCTGAAGCCCGCCTTCCAGGAGCCCGCGGTGAAAGTTCCGGAGAGGTCTGGCGCACAGGCTGAATGCCTGTGCCACGATGCAGAATCAATGAGTTGCAGCAGCTTGTGGCACGGACTTCAGTCTGTGCAGGACTTCCACCACGGGCCGCCACGGTAGGATAAGCCTGTGGCTTGTCCGGCCGCAACGAGCACACAATCAGGACAAGGCGGAGCCTTATCTTACGGGGAGGGCTTCCGCCGCGCGCTCGCCTCGATGTAGGTGGAAAAGGAATCCGGCTTCCCCGGAGGTGAAATCTCGAACTTGATCGCCACCATTTCGTCGCCAGTGCGCCGGTAGGTCAAGCGGTATCTCGGGCTCGAAGCCGCAGGTTCGCTAAGAAACTGAACCGCGCTCCTATCCCCGGAGACCTCCACGGCGTACTCGATGACGTGTCCCTCGTTGTCGAAGTAGACGGCGCGAAGCCGATCGGTTCCGGGCTGCTGGTAGACAATCGTCAAGTCGTCGTGACGGAACGCGGCGCGGTCTTTTGCCGCGGGATACTCCGCGTGGTTCTTTCTCACCAGGATCTTCTGCTGCAAGTCCGGATGGAAAGAAAAGCCCCCCGCGCCCTGGCCGGGAGCCCCTCCTCCATCGCCAATCCACTCTCCAAGCAGAAACTCCAGGGGCGCCCAGACAGCAGGGGCCGGTCTGTCCGCCGCTGGCTGGGCGAAGGCGAGACCTACCGTGAAGAGCAGCACCAACCGTCGGATGAGTTTCGAAAGCGTCCAGAGCATGGCTGGAACACCATTATGACGCGCCTTGGGAGGCCGGTAATCGGTACAATAGCTGTCGCTATGAGACTTCTGGTGGTGATGGCGGCGGCGTGCGGCGCGCTCGCAGGGCAGAATCTCGCGGATGTGCAGATCGAGAAGGTCGCCTCGGGATACAAGTTCACGGAAGGGCCGGCGTGGTCGCGGGAGGGCTTCCTGCTGTTCAGCGACATTCCGAACAACAAGATCCTGAAGCGCGTGCCGGGCAAGGCGCCGGAGGTGTTCCGGGAGCAAAGCAACGGCGCGAACGGGAACGCGTTCGATGCGCAGGGGCGGCTGTACAGTTGCGAGAGCGCGACGCGGCGGATCACGCGCACGGACAAGAAGGGTAGCATCGAGGTGCTGGCGGATAAGTGGGAGGGCAAGCGGCTGAACGCTCCGAACGACATCGTGGTGCGCAAAGACGGACAGGTGTACTTCACGGACCCGGCGTTCGGCAAGGAGATGGACACACGCGAGCTGGACTTCTTCGGCGTCTACCACATCACTCCGAAAGGGCAGTTGGAGCTGATCGCGAAGCCGAAGGGCCGGCCGAACGGCGTAGCGCTTTCGCCGGACGGCAAGGTACTTTATGTGAACAACACCGACGAGCGGAACGTGCGCGCCTGCGACCTGGACCGGAACGGGAAGGCGACTAACGAGCGGGTCCTGATTTCCGGGATCGAGGGCGCGCCGGACGGGATGAAGGTGGACGAGAAGGGAAACCTGTACGTCGCGGCCAAGGCCATCGCCGTGTATTCGCGGGACGGGAAGCTGCTGGGGAAGATCGAGATGGCGGAGACGCCGTCGAACTGCGCGTTCGGGGACGCGGACCTGGAGACGCTGTACGTAACGGCGCGGACATCCGTCTACAGGGTGCGGTTGAACGTCAAAGGGTCAACCCAATACTGACGTCATGAACACCAGCGGCGATTACCTGGAATTCGAGAGTCTCAAAGAACTGCTGGGGCGGTACATCGCCAGCCCGCTTGGGCAGGCGGAGCTCGACAAAGTCGAACCGCTCGACGACCGCGCGCGGGTCGAGCAGATGCTGAGGGAGGCGGCGGAGGCCAAGGAGTACCTGGACACCGCGGCGCGGCCGCAGACGGCGGCGCGGGGCGCGGCGGTGCGGATCCGTTTCGGCGAGCTCGCGGACACGACGGAATCGGTGCGAAAGCTGCGGATCGAAGGGGCGTCGCTGGAGGCGAAAGAGATTCTCGAGCTCACCGGGCTGCTGGACCGCGCCAGCGACATCCGGTCGGTGCTGCTGGCGGTGGCGCAGCGGTTCCCCAAGCTGGGGGCGCGGGCGGCGGCGATGGGAGAGTTCCGGTCGCTGCTGCGGGACCTGATGGGAAAGATCCTGCCCGACGGCACGGTGGCCGATCATGCGAGCGTGTTGCTGGGACGGCTGCGGCGGGACATCGAGAGGCAGAAGCTGGAGATTCAGAACTCGCTGGAGCGGTTCCTGCGCGCGCACCGCGAGGAGGGCGTGCTGCAAGAAGAATTCGTGACCATCCGCAACGAACGCTTCGTGGTGCCGGTGATCGCGGGGCAGCGGCGGAAGATCGACGGGGTCATCCACGGGGCGAGCGGCACGGGGCACACGCTGTTTGTCGAGCCGCTCGAGACCATCGAGCTGAACAACGAACTGGTGCGGCTGACCGAAGAAGAGATGCGGGAGGTGCACCGCATCCTGCTCGAGTACACCCAGCGGCTGCGCGAGTACACGGAGGCGATCAGCCGAACCATAGGGATCCTGGGCGAGCTGGAGATGCTGTTCGCCAAGGCGGAGTTCGCCGTGGCTTTCGGCTGTACGATTCCGCGGTTCAGCAGCGGGGAGGCGCGGCGGCTGGCGTTGCGGGAGGCCCGGCATCCGCTGCTGGAGGACGTGCTGCGGCGGCAGCGGAAGCAGGTGGTGCCGGTGTCGCTGATGCTGGAAGGGGGCACGCGGACACTGCTGATTAGCGGGCCGAACAGCGGCGGCAAGACGGTGACGCTGAAGACGGTGGGGCTGCTGGCGCTGATGGCGCAGGCGGGACTGCCGGTGCCCTGCGCGGAGGCGGAGTTCCCGTTCTGCGACCAGGTGCTGGCGGACATGGGCGACCAGCAGTCGATTCAGGAAAGCCTGAGCACCTTCTCGGCGCACATGTCGCGGGTGCGGGACATCGTCACCGAGGTGACGCCGGATTCCCTGGTCCTGCTGGACGAGCTGGGACGGGCGACGGACCCGGAGGAAGGCGGCGCTCTGGGCGTGGCGATCCTGGACCGGTGCCGGGCGTCGGCGGCGTTCTCTTTGGCCTCGACGCACCTGCTGGCGCTGAAGATTTACGGCGCCAACACGCAAGGCGTGCTGAACGGCTCGATGGGTTTCAACGAGGAGACGCTGGAGCCGACCTACGTGTTGAGGCTGGGGGCGCCGGGCAAGTCGGCGGGCATCGACATCGCGCGGCGGCTGGGGATGCCGCAGGCGCTGCTCGAGAGGGCGCGGGCCGCGCTGAGCACGCGGGAGCAGGACCTGGCGCGGTTTCTGAGCGAGTTGGACCGGCGGCTGAAAGAGGTGGCGCAGCTTCAGGAGGGGCTCGAGCGGGAGCGGGAGCGACTGGCGGCGCGCGAGAAGGCGGTGGCCGAGGAGTGGGCGAAGAAGGAATCCGCCAAGATCAAGGAACTCGAGCGGCAGTGCGAGCTGGTGCTGGAACGCTTCGAGGAGCAGGCCCAGGAGACGCTCGGAAAGATCGCTTCCGGGGGCGGCGAGAAGAAGGCGGCGGCCCAGGCGCAGCGCAGCGTGGCGAAGGTGAAGCGGGAACTGCGGGAGGAGATGGAGTCCGCGGTGCTCTCGACCAGAGCCGACGCCCTCGAACCGCTGAAGATCGTCGAAGGGGCGCGGGTGCGGTTGAAGGGCGTGCGGGAGCCGGCGCGGGTGCGGCGGCTGATGGGCGCGGACCGCCTCGAAGTGGAGGCCGGGTTCCTGAAAATGCAGGTGTCGCGCGACCAGGTGCTGGAGGTGCTGGCGGGCGAGGGCGAGGGCGCCAAACTGCCCAAGAACGTTTCCTTCAGGCCGGCGGGGCCGGATGCGTACGTGAGCATGCAGGAGATCAATGTGATCGGGGAGCGCGCGGAAGAGGCACGGGAGCGGGTGGACAAGTTCCTGGACAGCGCGGTGCTGGCCTCCGTCAACCGCGTGCGCATTGTGCATGGGCACGGCATGGGAATCCTGAAACGGGCCATCGCCGAGCTGCTGGCCGCACACCCGAGCGTCGAGAAGTTCTACCCGGCGCCGCAAAGCGAGGGGGGCACCGGAGCGACGATCGCGGAGCTAAAGGAGTAGAAAGGAAACTCGCAGCCGGACGTTGTATTGTGTGAAGGCTGTGAGTGAAACGGCACAGATCGACACCAAGCTCGAAGACGCCGAGTTGGTCGAGAGTTTCCGGCGCGGGCGGATGGCCGCCTACGAAGAACTCTTCGAACGCCACGGCGCGCGGATCTATGGCTACCTCCGCCGCCTCTCGAGCGACGCCGCCCTGGCCGAGGACTTCACGCAGGAGGTTTTCCTCAGGGCGTTTCGTGAGTTGCGCAGACTGCCTGGTCCGGTGAACTTCGCCGCCTGGGCCTATCGCGTCGCGACCAACCTCTGCCACGACCATTTCCGGCGCATGGCGCGGCGGGAAGCATCCGAGCCGCCGCCCATACCGGCGGCAGAGGACGCGGAGGCGGCGCTACTGCGGCGAGAAGAGTCGGCGCAGTTGGAGGGGGCGTTGAGCCGGCTGCCGCTCGACTACCGGACCGCGCTGCTGCTGAAATACGTCGAGGGATTGTCGTATCGGCAGATCGGGGCCGTGCTCCTGCTTTCTGAAGCTGCCGTGACGTCGCTGCTTCATCGCGCGCGGGTCGAAATGCGGCGGCTGTTGGGATAAGGAAAGGAGTCGGGAATCATGAGTTGCGCGGATGTGGAACGGTTTCTGGGAGCGTATGCCGACGGGGAACTGAACCCGAAGCAGCGCCGGGACCTGGAAGCGCACTTGCGCGGGTGCCCGGGTTGTTCCGCGCGCTTGAGGGAACTGGAGGAACAGAACGCGGCGCTGGCCGCGCTGCGCGGAGACGAGCTGCAGCCTCCCGCCGCTCTGAAGCGCAATTTGCAGCGGCGCTTGCGCCGCAAGGTCGTGCTCACTCTGGCACGGGTCTTGATCCTGGCGGTGGGCTTGGCGCTGGCCGCGGTTTTTGTCCCGATAGTGATCGCCAAGGACCTGCCCCCGCTGGCGCGGGCGCTGTTCGGGCTGTCGGGACTCGCGCTTTGCGCGGCGCTGGCCCCGCTGTTGTGGCGGGCGCTGTGGGATGTGAAGAACGTGGTGTGGGTACGTCTGGCGGTGAAAGAGGAGGACGGCCAATGAAGTTCTCGTACATGAGTTCCAGCGCCAGGTGGACTTTCGGATTGCTTGCGCTGGCGATCGTTCTGTTCACGGCGGCGATGCTGGTGGTGGCTAAGCAGGGGCGCTTGGCACACGGCATCGACGTCCCGCAGACGCCCGGGCAGTGGCTCGGCTTCGCCGGCTCGATGGGCTTCGTGCTGGCACTCTTCGCCAGCATCGCGCTAACGCGACACGAGGTGACGGACCGGGAGCTGATTCTGCGGCAGGGGCTGCTGATCCGCTGCGTCATCCCGCTCGCCAACATCGGCTCGGTGCACGAGACCGCGCGCATGCCGTTCGGGCTGGGCGTGCGGTTCGGTCCGGACCGCACGATGTTCGTAAACACGGCAGTGACCAACCTGGTGGCTATCGAGCTCAAGGAGATGATGCGTTTCCGGCTGTTGTTTCTGGTCCCGCTGTGGAAGATGCGCCACGTGGTGGTGAACGTCACCGATCCGGCGGCGTTCATCCAGTCGATCCGCGAGCGTCTGGCGGAGGGAGGCCGCTGAGTCGAGCACCACCGGAAGGTGGGCGGGCGGGAAAAGTGCGCCGAGGGGCTTTCCATCGGGCGAAAAATGGTGTACAAACATTCTAGTAGGGTTTTGTTCGCATGTTTCTGTGGATAACTTCCGCCGCGCGCGGCGGGGGGCTTTGTCTTGACGCACTTCCGGCGAACGGCGGAGGAAAACTGTGCGCGTGGATGTTCACAGGTTTTTCCTGAAGCTAAGCCGCACAAAGCACGGCACGAAGATTTTTGTTGTCACGCGGGCGCAACAGCGCGTTAAATAGGGAGTCGTTCCATGGCATCCGCCGACCTGGCACTGGACAAGGGGCTCCCCGTCAATCTGGATGCCGAGCGGTTCGTGCTCGGCTCGATCATGATGGATGATTCGCTGTTCGTCCAGGTGGCGGGCGTGCTGCAAGCGGAGGACTTCGCGCTGGAGAAGCACCGGCGCATCTTCCTCCGCATGGCGGAGCTGCACGAGCGCGGGGAGAGGATCGACCGCGTCACTGTCGCCAACGAGCTGCTGAAACACGGCCAACTGGAATCCTGCGACGGGCTGACCTACCTGATCTCCCTCGACGACGGGCTGCCGCGGACCTCGAACGTGGACGGCTACGTGGGCATCGTCCGCGACAAGGCGCTGCTGCGGCGGATCATCTTCACTTCGCAAAAACTGATCGACCGGTGCCTGATCGGGGAGGAAGAGCCGGAAGAAATCCTTGCGGGGGCGGAAGAGTCGCTGCTGAAGCTGAACGACCTGCGGGGGAGCGCGGGCCTGGCGTCGCCCGACGACATCATTCACGAGTACGAGGGCGGGATCAACGCGTTCCTGGACCCGAGCAAGCGCATCAAGGGGATCAGCACGGGGTTCGTGAAGCTGGACGAGATGACGGGTGGGTTTCATCCGGGAGAGCTGATCATCCTGGCGGCGCGGCCGGCGATGGGGAAGACGGCGCTGGCGCTGAACATCGCGCAGCACGTGGCGGCGGCGAAGAACAAGCAGACCGTGGCGGTGTTCTCGCTGGAGATGTCGAAGGAGTCGCTGCTCACCCGCATGCTGTGCTCGGCGGCGCGGGTGGACAGCCAGAAATTCCGGGCGGGCTACCTGAGCCAGACCGAGCGCCACCGCTTGCAGGCGGCCGCGACGCAGCTCGCGGGCGCGCCGTTGTTCATCGACGACTCCGCCGGCACGAACCTGATGGACATCCACGCGAAGTTGCGGCGGCTGAAGGCGGAGCATGGGCTGGGCCTGGCGGTGCTCGACTACCTGCAATTGATGAGCGGGCGCGGGCGCTTCGAGAACCGCAACCAGGAGATCAGCAGCCTGTCGCGCGGCCTGAAGATGCTGGCCAAGGAACTCGGAGCGCCGATCCTGGTGCTCTCGCAGTTGAGCCGCGCGCCGGAAGTGCGGCAGGGGGACCACCGCCCCCAACTGAGCGACTTGCGCGAGTCGGGTTCGATCGAGCAGGACGCCGACGTGGTTGCGTTCATCTTCCGCGAGGAAGTCTACAAGCCGGACCGGGAAGATCTGCGCGGCACGGCCGAGCTGCTGCTGGCCAAACAGCGCAACGGCCCCACCGGCAAGATCAACCTGGTCTTCCTGCGGCAGTGGACGAAATTCGAGAACCTCGCCAAGGATCTGGACGAGCCGGGCGGGGCGCCGCCGCCGGAAGAAGAGTAGGCGCTCTCAGCCCAGCAGGCGAAATCGCCTGTCCCACGAAGGACTGCATGGAGGTTGCGTGGGCTTGAACTCAACGCTGCTGAAGAGCACGGTAGTGGCCGCATTGGGCGGCCTGCTGTTTGGATTCGACACGGTGGTCATCTCGGGAACCAACAGCGCCCTCCAGGCCGCCTACAATCTCTCCCCGGGTTTTCTGGGGCTGACAGTCGCAAGCGCGCTCTGGGGCACCATCCTGGGGGCGATGCTCGCCGGCATCCCCGGCGACCGCTACGGGCGGCGCGACAGCCTGCGCGGGCTGGCCGTGCTCTATTTCCTTTCCGCCGTCGGTTGCGCCTTCGCCTGGAACTGGTACGCGCTGCTGTTCTTCCGTTTTCTGGGCGGGCTGGGCATCGGCGGTTCTTCCGTCCTGGGGCCGATGTACATCGCCGAAGTCGCGCCGGCCAAATGGCGCGGGCGGCTCGTGGGCTTCTTCCAGTTCAATGTCGTGCTGGGAATCCTGGTGGCCTATCTCTCCAACTACGTGATCGGGCAAGTGGGACTCGGCGGCCTCGAGTGGCGCTGGAAGCTGGGCGTTGCGGCGGTCCCCTCGGCGCTGTTCTTCCTGATGCTGTTCTTCATCCCGCGAAGCCCGCGCTGGCTGGTGAAGAAACAACGCCTGGAGGAAGCCCGGCGAGTGCTGCGGATGACCGGAGCGGAGAACGTCGAGCGCGACCTCGGCGAGATTGTCGAGTCGATCGACGCGGAGCACGGCCACGGGGAGGAGCCGCTGTTCACCCGGAAGTACCGGCTGCCGATCTTTCTGGCGATTTCCATCGCCATGTTCAACCAGCTCTCCGGCATCAACGCGATCCTGTACTACCTGAACAGCATCTTTGAACGCGCCGGCTTCAGCAAGGTCTCCGGCGATCTCCAGGCGGTGGCCGTGGGCGCGACCAATCTGGTGTTTACGATGATCGCGATGTCGGTGATCGACCGGATCGGGCGCAAGATGCTGCTGCTGGTGGGGTCGGTCGGCACGGCGGTGTGCCTGGCCGGAGTCTCGGCGATCTTCTTTGCGAAGGCGCACGAGAACCTGCTGGTGTGGCTGCTGGTGGGCTTCATCGCCTGCTTCGCCTTCTCGCAAGGCGCGGTGATCTGGGTGTACTTGAGCGAGGTCTTTCCGAACCGGGTGAGGGCGCAAGGGCAAAGCCTGGGCAGTTTCACGCACTGGGCGATGGCGGCGCTGATTTCGTGGGCCTTCCCCATGCTGGCCGCCTCCTCCGGCGGAGCGCCCTTCGTCTTCTTCTCGTTGATGATGGCGCTGCAATTCTTCGTGGTGCTGTTCGTGTTCCCCGAGACGAAAGGGATTACCCTCGAGCAGATGCAGAAGAAGATGGGGATCAGCTAACGAAGCGGCGGGCTCCCCATCTCAATACCCGCCTAGCTCGCTATCGGTTGTTCCAGGTCCCTGCTCAAGTATTCGAGGATCTCCTGCTCGCGCTGCTGGACTTCGAGAAGAATCGGCTCCGCCATGCGGGCGTAGTCCTGCCGTGAATGGACCTTGCGCGCCTCCAACAGGATCTTCCGCAGGTTGGCAACGCATTGCTGCGCTAGCAGCATTTGGTCGTCGGTTTGAATCACGGCAGCTCCAGTTCCACAATACCGCGTTTTCGAAAGCTCCTGGAAGTTTGGTAGGTATCCAGCCAAAGACTGAGCAATTCGTGCCCGATGGAAGCTCGCGCCCAAAAGACGTCGGATTCGAACAGCAGTTTGGCCCGCACGGAATCGAAAACGGCTTGCGCCGGGGCGGCAATCCCATCGACCTCGAAGTCTTCCTCCATGATGAGGAGAATGTCGAGATCCTTAGGCGCCGGTTTCGCGGTGACAAAACTTCCCCAAATGAAGACCCGACGCAGCTTTCCGCTCGCGCCGGCGAGCGCCAAGAGCGCCCGAAGCCGGCTCGACAGCCATATGCGTCTCGATGATGAACCGCAGAACCGAGCCTGGAACTCCTGCCAGTCCGCCACATGCACTCCCGGAGGCAGTTCTCCTCGATCGGTCAACTCGGGCAGCACAGCCCCACGATAGCGCAAATGGATCGGAGGTCGTTATTCTGAGACGCCGGCTGCGCGGCCAGATGACCCTCACGAACTCGGGACTTGCGCCAATTCACCGGGCTCCATTGGCGAGGTGCGATACTTCTGAGGTTGGAGGTGCTTGTGCTCGAGATTCCCGAAGAATCCTTGCAGGTCCAGCGTGTCGTAGCGAGCGCAATGTCCCGGCATACGTTTACAGTGGTCCAGCCGTCAAAGCACGGAGTCGAGAACCAAGAGCTCGCAACCGCTGTGGGAGTGAAGTGGAAGGGACAGCATCTCCTGTTGACGGCTGGGCACGTCGTTGACTACTGCCCGGAAAAAACACTGAGGTTCTTTTTGCCGACACGGGACATCCAATTCGCAACCGCCCCACCGCGGGGGCAGTCACCGACGGTCGAACTACGTCGGCTGATGGAGCTGCGACAGCCGAGGCCGCCGGTGTTCGCGGATGATCCAGTAGATCTGGCAGCGATTGTCCTGCCGCCCCAACCCAAGCTCGAGGAATGCTTTGCGGTCCTGGATGAGGATGCGATCATGCCCGCCGACAGGACCGAAGTTGGGGTGTTCGGTTATCCCAAAGCCGCGAAGATCCCGATGGGCAGGAACTACATGGCTTCGCCGGAACACTTCTTTGGGCCGTTGAACGTGACCGGTGATGCGTGCAAGCATCCGCCGCAGCAGGACTTCACCGTCCCCTACGAACTGCCCCATCCCGCAAACGGATACAGCGGTAGCGGCGTTTGGTTCTGGTCTGTAGATCCGATCTGGTCCCCGCAGCCGCATCTTTGCGGCGTTCTCGCTGCCGAATGCGCAATCGACAAAATCGTTTCCGGATTCAGAATCGAGACAGTCGTCAAATTCCTGCAAGACAACGAAGATCTCCTCCGGCCTTGAGCGGTTTCCTGGCGCCAGGCTCCACGAGTCTGGCTTCCCACTGCATCACGATGGGGACAAGCGTCCCGTGGGTCGCCTCCACGTCAAGTTGCCGTAACACGTCCGCCCCGCAGGTGTGCGCCGGACGAGGCGAGCCGGAACTCCGCATGTGGGAAGCGACTGCTGGGACCGTTCCTGCCGATAGCTGGCTATCGCACCAGCAAGTCCCGGGGTACCGGCGGCCGACGTACCGGCCGGCGGCCGAGGGCCAGCCCGGCTGCATTACAATGGGACCTTGCGAAGCGTCATCACAGCGCGGGAGATTCCGGCGAGCGGCGAGCTGCGGGTTGCCAGCGGCGCGATCGTTACGCCCTCGGCGCGGGACCTGGCGCTCGAACGCGGGGTGACGATTGTCGAGGTGGCGGCTGGGCAGCTTCCCGCGCTGGCGCCGCCGGAGAAAACGGTCGCGCTGGGCGCGGATCACGGCGGCTTCCGAATGAAGGAGGCGCTGAAACCCGTACTGGCCGAATTGGGGTTCGAGGTGTGCGACTGCGGCGTGGCCCAGGAGACGCCGGCGGACTATCCGGACATCGCGCTGAAGGTGGCCGAACTGGTGGCTGGGGGCACGGCGGCGCGAGGTGTAATCATCGACGGGGCGGGGATCGGGTCGGCCATGGCGGCGAACAAGGTGCCGGGGATTCGGGCGGCGCTGTGCTATGATAGAAGTACTGCCCGCAGCAGCCGGGAACATAATGATTCCAATGTACTTACGCTGGGCGGGCGACTGCTGACAGCAACCCAGGCGGAAGAAGTTCTGCGCACCTGGATGGCGACGCCGTTTAGCGGAGGGAGGCACGCGGCGCGCATCCGGAAAATCACCGAAATCGAAAAGCGATACTCAACGTGGACAGCGCGCAACTCCAACAACTCGTAGCCGAGATCGGCGAGGAGATTCTGGCCCGGCTGGGCCGGCCGCAGAACTGCTGCGCGACGTGTGCGCAGACCTGCACGGAAGCCTGCGCGGCCAGGACGCAGGAGATTATTGGCGCGGGCGCGGACCGCGTCTCTTCGTGCCAGCGGGTGGCGGGCGCCGAGCCCGGGATCGCGCGGCTGATCGACCACACGCTGCTCAAGCCCGAGGCGACGCGCGAGCAGGTGGTCGCGCTGTGCCGCGAGGCGCGTCAGTTCGGCTTCGCCAGCGTTTGCATCAACCCCTACTGGGTGGCAACGGCGGCGGCTGAGCTGGCCGGCTCGGCGGTGAAGGTGTGCACGGTGGTGGGTTTTCCGCTGGGCGCGACGACGACGCGGGTGAAGATGGCGGAGACCGAGGAAGCGGTGCGCTCGGGGGCCCAGGAAATCGACATGGTCATCAACGTGGGCGCGCTGCGCTCGGGCGACTACGACGCCGTGAAAGGCGATATCCAGGGCGTGGTGGAAGTTGCGCACCGTGGCGGGGCGCTGGTGAAGACCATTTTGGAGACGGCGCTTCTCGACGACAACCAGAAGGCGATCGCTTGCACGCTGGCCAAGCTGGCCGGAGCGGATTTCGTCAAGACGTCCACCGGTTTCGGCCCGGCGGGCGCGACTGTGCACGATGTGGCGCTGATGCGCCTGACGGTCGGCCCGGCGATGGGCGTGAAAGCGGCCGGCGGTATTCGCACGCTGGAAGACCTGCGGCGGATGGTCGAAGCCGGCGCCACGCGCATCGGGGCCAGCGCGAGCGTCAAGATCGTCGAGGCGGCCGCAGCCTGATGTCCGACGCTGCCAGCGCGACGCGGTTCCGCCAGCGGGAAGAGCTGCTGGACTTCCTGCTGGAGATCTCCGCCGCGACCTCGGAGACGCTGACGGACCTGGATGGGCTGCTGGCCAGCGTCGCCGAAATCATCCGCAAGGTGATCCCGTACGAGCTGTTTGCGATCCTGCTTTACAGCGAGCGGCAGAAGGAGCTGCGGATCCGCTACGCCATCGGCCACCGCGAGGAAGTCATCAAGCGGATGGTGGTTCACGCCGGGGAGGGGATCACGGGCGTGGCCGCGGCGACGCGCCAGCCGGTGCTGGTGGGCGACGTGCGCAAGGACCCGCGGTACCTGAGCGCGGTGGATGCGGTGCGCTCGGAGCTGGCGGCGCCGATGGTGACGCGGAACCGGCTGGTGGGCGTGATCGACATCCAGTCCACGCACGTGGACGCGTACAGCGAGTACGACCGGACGCTGCTGCGGCTGATCGCGGCGCGGGTGGCGATCACGATCGACAACGCGCGGCTGTTCCGGCGGGTCGAGCGGCAGAACCGCACTCTGAAAATCCTGACGCATGTTTCGCAGGAGTTTTCGTCGATCCTGGACCTGAACGAGCTGCTGCGGCACATCGCGGACGCGATCAAAATACTGATCCGCTACGACGCCTTCAGCATCCTGCTGGTGGACCGCGAGCGGCAGTGCCTGCGGCACGAGTTCAGCGTACGCTACGACCAGCGCGTGGACCTGGACAACATCCCGCTGGGCCGTGGCATCACGGGCGCGGCGGTGGATTCCCGCGAGGTGGTGCGCTCGGACAACACGCTGGCCGACCCGCGGTACATTCCCTCGCACGAGGGCGTGCGCTCGGAGGTGGCGGTGCCGCTGGCCGCGCACGACCGGGTGGTGGGCGTGCTGGACCTGGAGAGCGACCATTTCGCCTGGTTCACCGACGAGCACGTGCGGATGCTCACCTTGCTGGCCCCGCAGATCGCCAGCTCGGTGGAGAACGCCCGGCTGTACAACGAGGTGGCGCAGCGCGAGAAGCGCATCGCGGAGGACCTCCAATCCGCACGCGAGCTGCAAACCGCGCTGCTGCCGACCGAGGCGCCAGAGATCGACGGGTTGGAGATCGCGATCGGGTACCGCCCGGCGCGGATAGTGGGCGGCGATCTGTACGACTTCTTCGAGTACGACAACGCCGCACTCATCGCCTTCGGCGACGTGAGCGGGAAGGGAGTCGCTGCGGCGTTGTACGGAGCGCTGGCGGGGGGGCTGCTGCGGACGTTGGCGCAACGGCGGCGCGCTCCAGCCACGCTGCTGCGGACGCTGAACCAGACATTGCTCGAGCGGAAGGTGGACGCGCGCTACGTGGCCCTGCTGGTGTTGCTCTGGGAAGCCGAGGGGCGGCGTCTGACCATGGCCAACGCCGGCGCGCTGCCACCCATCATCTGCCGCGGTGACGCGATCCTGCGGCCGCGGGTCGAGGGCATTCCGCTCGGGCTGCTGCCGGAGCGCGACTACGAGGAGACGGTGGTCGAGGCGCGGGCCGGCGACCTGGTCGTGCTGTATTCGGACGGCATCACCGACCAGCCGAATCCGGCGGGCGACGAATACGGGCGCGGCCGCCTGATCCAGTTGGTGAGAACGGTGTGCAGCGAGCCGCCCGGATCGGTGATCGCCGCCCTGTTCGTGGATCTGGACCGATTCACGGAGTTCGCCCCGGCGTTCGACGATCAGACGCTGGTGGTGCTCAGAGTCGAGTAATTGGAGGGCCGCATGATGCGACGCCGAGGACTGCTCGTCGCGCTGGCAGCGCTGGTGTCTTTCCCTGCCCCGGCCATCGACCGGCCGGAAGTCACTTTCAAGATTTTTCAATTCCCCGCCGACAAGATTCCGCGGATCGACGGAAACCCCGACGACTGGGCCATCGTGCCCGAGGATTATGTCATCGGCACAGACCAGCTCGTGGATGACACCGGGAGGCACGCCAAGCCCGACCCAAAGACCCTGGACGTGCGCGTGCGCGTCGGGTGGGTAAAGGGTCTCAACCGGCTGTACTTTCTCTACGAGGCCTGGGACAACTACTGGGACTTCGCGCGCCCCGATCTGCACAACGATACGTTCGAAGTGGTGGTGGATGGGGACATGTCGGGCGGGCCGCTGATTGAGAAATTCCATCCCAACAAGGAAATGGACCCCTGGGACGCGCACTTCTCGATGCACGGAGTGCACGCGCAAAACTATCACATCTTTACGCCGGCCGAGGGCAAGGACTGGGCGCTGGCGTGGGGCTGCAATCCCTGGATCAAGGACCTGCCCTATGCCAACGCCGTGTACTCGTACAACTTCAAGCCGGGCGAGGCGGGAAAGCTGGTGCTGGAGTTCTGGATCACGCCGTTCGATTACGCCGGCTGCGAGGGCCCGCAGCGGGCGGTAGAATCCATCCTGCGCGAGAACAAGCTGATCGGCCTGGCCTGGGCGGTGCTGGACTACGACGATGTCAACGCCAAGGGCCAGGATGGCTTCTGGAATCTCTCGCGCAAGCACACCATGTACGGGAACGCCTCTGAGCTGGTGACGTTTCGGCTGATGCCGCTCGAACCGCAGTTCCGCAAGAAGATCGAGGCGCAGTGGAGCTTTAAGGTGGTGGACATGAGCCGGCGGCTGGTAGCGTTTCAGGATTTGTCGGAAGGCAAGATCACCTCCTGGAAGTGGGATTTCGGGGACGGCACGACATCGACGGAGCAACACCCGATCCACCAGTATCAGAAGCCCGGAGAGAACTACGTTGTCGTCCTGTACGTGGAAGGGCCGGAAGGGAAGTCCCGCCGGGCGAAGGTGTGGGACGTGCAGGTGAGGTAAGGCTCCGCTTCCGAATCCGGTGTGCTAAGGTTTGTTCGATGACAAATCGTCGCGCGTTCGTCCAGGCGCTGACGGGGCTCGGAGCGTCGGCCGCGGTCGCGCCAGGTGCGCCGCAAGCAGCGGTTGAGAGCGACCGGGAATACTGGATTCGGCAACTCGCGCGGCTCGCCGATCCGGTTCTCGGCAACCTGGCGCGCGGCACGTTGAAGCGGAACATGCCGGTCGAGTGCGCCGCCGGAAACGAGGCGGACCGGCGGAGGTTTTCCCACCTGGAAGCGATCGCACGATTGCTGGCAGGCATCGCGCCATGGCTGGAGCCGCCGCTGGAGCCGGGCGCCGAGCGCGACCTGCAACAACGGTATGCCGGATTGGCGCGGGAAGCGATTCGGTCCGCCACGGATCCCGGCTCGCCGGACTTCCTCAACTTTTCCGAGGGCGAACAGCCCCTGGTGGATTGCGGTTTCCTGGCGGAGGCCCTGCTTCGAGCACCCCAGGCGCTGTGGACCAAACTGGACGCCAGGACTCAGCGAAATCTGGCGGCGGCGCTGGCATCTTCGCGCGCGATCGCGCCTGGCTATAGCAATTGGCTGCTGTTCAGCGCGATCGTCGAGACCGCGCTGGGGATGATGGGCGAACGGTGGGATGGGATGCGGATCGACTATGCCGTTCGCAAGCACCAGGAATGGTACCTCGGAGACGGCGTTTATGCAGACGGTCCGCAGTTCCATTGGGACTACTACAACAGCTTTGTCATTCAGCCCATGCTGCTGGACACGTTGCGGAACATTTCCCGTCATAGCCGTCAGTGGGACCCTTTTCTACCCGAGGCGCTGGCTCGCGCCAAACGGTATGCGGCGATCCAGGAGCGTCTGATCTCGCCGGAGGGCGCCTTCCCACCCATCGGCCGCTCTATCGTCTATCGTTGCGGCGCATTTCACCTATTGGCGCAAATCGCCCTGCTGGGTGAGTTGCCGCCGCCGCTGACGGGCCCTCGCGTGCGCGGCGCCTTGACTTCGGTCATGCGCCGGCTTCTGAGCGCGCCGGGGACTTTCGACGAGAACGGGTGGCTGCGGATCGGCTTCTGCGGGCGCCAGCCTCACCTGGGAGAGCGCTACATCTCCACCGGGAGCTTGTATCTTTGTGCTACGGTGCTGCTTCCGCTGGGACTGAGCGCAACGGATCCGTTTTGGGCGGGCCAGGCTGAGGATTGGACCTCGCGCCGGATCTGGAATGGCCAGGACATGCCCGCGGACCACGCGATTTGAGCGAACGTCCTGTGACTCGCTGGATCGGGCCTCTCGGTTGGCGATAGACTGAGTATTCCCCAAGCGAACGGAGGGTTTACCGGGGGCGTCACTCATGCCCAGCTCGTTCCATTACGAAGGAGACACGCTGTACTGCGAGGAAGTGCCGCTGGAGCGGATCGCGGCGGGGGCGGGTACGCCGTGCTATGTGTATTCGAGCCGGGGGATGCTGGAAACATACCGGGCGTACGACGAGGCGCTGGCGGGGATTCCGCACCGGGTCTGCTACGCGGTGAAGGCGAACTCTTCCCTGGCGGTGCTGGGGCTGCTGGCCAAGGCTGGGGCGGGCTTCGACATCGTGTCGGGCGGCGAACTGTTCCGCGTGATCAAAGCGGGGGGCGATCCGGGGACAGTGGTGTTCTCCGGAGTGGGCAAGACGGCCGACGAGGTCGAGTACGCGCTCGAGCAGGGCATCCACGGCTTCAACTGCGAGTCGGAGGCCGAACTGGCACTGGTCGACGCACTGGCGGCGCGGCGACGCGTGAAGGTGCGGGCGGCCGTGCGGGTGAACCCGGACGTGGACGCGCTCACCCACCCGTACGTCTCGACCGGCCTGCGGGAGAACAAGTTCGGCGTTGACATCTCGGAGGTTGAAGAACTGTACGAGCGGGCGCGGAAGCTCAACAGCGTCGAGCTCGAGGGCGTGAGCTGCCACATCGGCTCGCAGTTGCTCGACACGGACCCGATGATCGAAGCGGTGGACAAGATGTTGGCGCTCGTCGAACGCCTCCGGGCGCGCGGCATGGCGATCCGCATGCTTGATCTGGGGGGCGGGCTGGGGGTGCCCTACCGGCCGGGCGAACAGGCGCCGGAGATCCGCGGGTTCATGGCCCAGGTTCGGAAGAAGGTGGAGGGCGCGGACCTTTTCGTGATGGTGGAGCCGGGGCGTTCGATTGTCGGCGAGGCGGGCGTGCTCGTTACTCGCGTTCTCTACCGCAAGTGCAGCGCGACGAAGGAATTCGTCGTCGTGGACGCAGCCATGAACGACTTGATCCGGCCGTCGCTTTACCAGTCGCATCACGAAATCATCCCGCTACGGCAGGTTGCGCGTGGCATGATTCTGGCCGACGTGGTGGGCCCGGTGTGCGAAAGCGGGGATTTCCTGGCGCGAGACCGCGAACTCGCCAACGTGCTGCCCGGCGACCTGCTGGCGGTGGCGACGACAGGGGCCTATGCCTTCGTGGCGTCCTCGAACTACAACTCGCGGGTGCGGCCGCCCGAGGTGCTGGTCGAGGGCGGCGCCTGGCGGGTGATCCGCGCGCGAGAGACTTACGAGGACCTGGTCCGCGGCGAGACGGTCTAGCTGGGGCTGGACCGGGATGGAGCCTTATCCCACTCAGGATCGCGCGGCTTCCACCAAGGCCGGGCGGCGGGCGCGGGCAGCGCTGAGGCGGTCGCGGTGTTCCTGAATCAGGGTGGCGAAGCCCGCCCAGTAGTATCCGGCCACGAACAACAGCAGGAAAGGAAGCGAGAAGAAGTTGTAGACGTCGATGGCGAAGGCCACCATCGCCAGAAAGTAGGTGCCGAGGGCGATCTCGATGAAGGGCAGCCAGCCGCTCTTGCGGCGGTACTTCACCGATTCCAGACTGGGGCGCCGCTTGTCGACGGCGTACTTGGGCGTTCTCACGAAGTCGCTGCGAATGCCGAGCAGCGCTTCGAACACCGCGCGCGTGTTGATGACCGTAAGGCCAACGCCGACGGCCATCAGGGCAGGCAGCAGGAAGAAGGTCCGCTTCCAGGTGCGCGGAAACAGCTCGCGCTCCGCGAGCACGTAGAACGCCGAGATCGACCAGAAGGCGGCCACGATCAGCGGCAGGTCAAGGAACACCATCTGAAACCAGCCCATGTAAAAGCGGCAGATCATCACCGGGAGCATCAAGGCGGAGACCACCATCATCATGGGGTAGCTGATGTTGGGGGTAAGGTGCATGATGGCTTCGACCTTGGTGCGCCAGGGGAGCTTGGCGCGGAGAATGGCCGGCAGGAGTTTCTTGGCGACCTGGGTGAGGCCCTTGGCCCAGCGGGACTGCTGCACCTGGAAGCCGTGCATCTCTACGGGCAGTTCCGAGGGGCAGTCCACGGCGGGCAGGTAGACGAACTTCCAGCCCTTGAGCTGGGCGCGATAGCTGAGGTCGCAATCCTCGGTGAGGGTGTCGTGCTGCCAGCCCCCGGCATCCTCGATCATGCGGCGCCGCAGGATGCCTGCCGTGCCGTTGAAGTTAAAGAACAGGCCCCGGCCGTAACGGGCGCCGTGCTCGAGCACAAAGTGGCCGTCGAGCAGAATGGCCTGGATCTCGGTGAGGACGTTGAAGTCGCGATTGAGGTAGCTCCAGCGCGTCTGGACCGTGCCGACCTGGGGATCCGTGAAGAAATGCACGGTGCGCATCAGGAAATCGCGCGGGGGAATGAAATCCGCATCGAAGACGGCGATCAGTTCGCCGGTGGCCGTTTTCAACCCCTCCTGGAGTGCGCCGGCTTTGAAGCCCTCCCGGTGCGTCCGGTGAAGGTACTCGATGGGAACACCGGCGGCCTGATAGCTAGCGACCAGCCTTTCGGCGAAGGCGTGGGTCTCGTCCGTGGAATCGTCCAGAACCTGGATCTGTAGCAGGTGCCGCGGGTAGTCGATCTTGGCGACTTCCTCGATGAGCCGCTCGACGACGTAGCGCTCGTTGTACAGGGGGAGCTGGACGGTGACGGGGGGCAACTCCTCGAAGCGCGCCGACGGCTCCTGGGGAAGTTTCTTACGGTGCTTGAAATAGGTGCGGATCATCTCGTAGCGATGCATGCCATAGATCGAGAGGATGAACAGCAGGCCGAAGTAGGGAACCAGCATCGCCCAGTCGAACCAGTCCAGCGTATGGATTCCGGCGAAGGGGTTGTCGAAGAGCGCGCGCCGGAGCTGCTGAAGCACCGAAACCGTCAATATGAGTGCGGGATAAGAGACGGGTAGCATCCAACCGGGCCAACTAGCATTCCATGGGGCCGGGTCTTTATTGTACCGTGTTTCGAGGGCGGCTGGGGAGGGGCGCTAGCCGCGCGGCGTGCTCCGTTTGCGGGGATGGGCGGTTCCCGGTTGCCAGCGGTCAGGAGAGCCCCGTCAGGCAACGGCGGGCACGCTGAAACACCGCCAGGAGCATCCGGCCGGTCAGCCTCCCCGTAGAGGTGTTCTGCTGGCTGGGATGGTAGGAGCTGATAAGCAGCAGCCGGCCGGCGACGATGACGTGCAAACGGTTGTGGGCGAAGACAAAAGCCGACTTGTGGGCGATCAGGCCGCGGGCCCGCAGAATGGCCAGGTACTGATCGAAAGCCAGGCGGCCCAGGGCGACCACCACACGGACGCCGCTGAGCAGGTCGAGTTCCCGCTCCAGGTACTCGCGGCAGTTGCGGATCTCTTCCGGTGCGGGGCGGTTACCGGGGGGCGCGCAGCGGACGACGGCGGTGATGTAGGCGTCCTGGAGCGTCAGGTCGTCGTCGCGGGAGCAACTGGTGGGCTGGGAGGCGAAGCCGGTGGCGTACAGGGCGCGGAAAAGGAACTCGGCGGAGCGGTCACCGGTGAACATGCGGCCGGTGCGGTTGGCGCCATGGGCGGCGGGCGCCAGACCCAGCACGAGCACGCGGGCCCGCGGGTCGCCGAAGGAAGGCACGGGCTTTCCCCAGTAGTGCGAATCGCGGAATGCCCGCCTCTTGGCGAGGGCGATGCGGGCGCAGTAGGCGGTCAGGCGCGGGCATCGCGTGCAAGCAACGACTTGGCGCTGGAGGCGTTCGCAGGCGGGGGTGTCGATCGACATGGGCCGGTTTCTTTACTATTGTCGCCGAGCCAGCACGGGGGCGGGTTTCGGCCGCTCACTTGAGCAGTGCGCGGCGCATGTTCTCGAGCGATTGCGGCACGCTGTCGGAAAGGGGCCAGCCGGCCAGCAGTTGCCTGGCGGAGTCGTCGAGCGGGGCTTCGAAGAGCTGGTGGAGGAGAGCGACCAGGCGCGGCTCGCGCCACCCGCGGCGGGCCTCGGCGTCGAGGACGTTGAGCGCTTCGGAGCTGGAGAGCGCCGGCTTGTAAGGGCGCACGGAGGTCAGGGCGTCGAACACGTCGGCCACTTGCAGGATGCGCGCCAGTAACGGGATGGCTTCGCCGCCCAGGCCGTCGGGATACCCCGAGCCGTCCCAGCGCTCGTGATGGCTGCGGATGATGGGCAGCACCGCGGACAAGGTGCGGATGGGGCGGCAGATTTCTTCGCCCCGGATCGTGTGGGTGCGCATGATCTCCCACTCCTCCTCGGACAGCGAGCCGTTCTTGAACAGGATGGAATCGGGGATAGCGACCTTGCCGATGTCGTGGAGGAAGCCGCCGCGATGCAGCGCCAGCAGTTGGGAGCGCGGAAGGCCGAGCGCCGACCCCAGCATCATACTGGTGATCGCCAGCCGCTCGCAGTGGCCG
>Ga0187866_1001131_pt1 | contig 26591 bp, 28 predicted proteins | sample June2016WEW_11_1_3_FD_133013 | JGI IMG/M metagenome (GOLD analysis project Ga0187866, IMG submission 133013) | Peatland microbial communities from SPRUCE experiment site at the Marcell Experimental Forest, Minnesota, USA - June2016WEW_11_150 | ecosystem: Environmental > Terrestrial > Soil >...
AAAGCATTGCATTATCGTGTTGGAAAGGTTCTTTTTTCTAACAAGGCCCCCGTAGAAGAATCCCAAGGCAGGCGTCATAAGCATGACGAGCCCAGTAGCCATCAACACCCACGACGTATCTCCCGCGTTTACCGACATTTTCCTTCCTGCTCCAATCATTCCAGCCAGCGCAGAAACTTTTTTTGTGTCTCTACTTGTTATATATAGCTTTCGACCGCGCTGAAAGTCGAAATCCGCGTGGCTCAACAATTTGCCGGTGACAATACGCTTGAAGCGACATGTAATCCTTGGCGCGCGCGGGCCTCTCAAGAGCGCACGATATCTTGAACCAATGGCCGTCAAGATAAGAGGACTCGGATACAGTCTTAAAATGGGAACAAAGATAGGGTTCAAACTAGTGAAAGCTTGAGAGAGCCAACTCCGAAAAAAACATGGAGGAGACTAATGCACGGTCGCGCATCCTATCTTACGCCGAACTCACTGCATTCCTGTTCAGTCTTCAGCTCTCCAAGAGACTCCTTGAGCGTCAACGCATCATTCACTGCTTGAACCATGTCAACAGGTAAACAAACAAACACCTGCCCCAAAAAGGGCTTTTTCAACCCGAACTCCTCCAATGTTGCATCATTCAACCCCACATGAACATGTGTTACCTGCCAGCTGTTCGTGTCAACATCGCCTCCTTGGACTTCCCCGATTGTGACACCATCCGACGTTACAACTTTTTTCCAGTTCAGCTTGCCTAAATCCATCTGTCAACCACCTATGACAACGCCTTTTGCTTGCGTGAAATATAAGTTTTGAGAATCTATTTCAATATTCTGAAGTAAGCTTTCGAAGTGGCTCTCCAATCGAGTGCCCTAAATTCGTGCTACCCGTCAATGGGACAAGGGGACGAACACCACATATTGTGTTGTTCGTTGAGTCCGAAAAAGTGTGGATGCTAAAAGTAGTTAGACGACATGTGAGTTAAGGGTAGGTGTGGGCGTCTACTTCAACTTGCTTCGGAAGCTTCTTTATTTCAATTTCCATACTCGTCGGAGCCTCTCCTTCAACCTGCTTCAGAGTTTTCAGGAAGCCTATCATCATATTAGCCAATGTTTCCTGCATGAAATGGTTAAGGGGCAGTCTGATGCTGTCGACCCGGATCTCAGTCTCATAATTCTTCTTGAACGTTCTGTGCTTTGAACTCAAGACATCACCATCTAGGATAAGCCTGAGTTTTGGTTGATAACTATTGCGGTGCGGTGGTAAGTAAGGTTCTGTCAATTCTTCGGCCGGTAACGTGCTAGGTGGTCTAAAGCGCGCGCACCGACAAGATAAATAAGGAAGCGATGCTCAAGCTCTAATCGCAGTATTGCACTGTAGGATTCTCTTGTGGCAAGGTTCAGATGCACTGTTTGCAATTACGTTTATGACGAGACTAGAGAAGGTCGAAAATTCTCTGATTTGCCTGATTATTGGAGGTGCCCTGTATGTGGTGCTCCAAAGAGTGCGTTTGTACTCCTTTCTGAAGAAGTTGTTGAGAAAAGAACTGGCACAACGGTTTCAGACATTCTGATAGAACAGATAGCCGAATGGGGCGTCAAGTACGTGTTTGGGATCCCTGGAACGTCAACCTTGGGCGTCGTGGATGCCATCAGAAAGAACGCTAAGGTAACATACATCCAAGTGAGGCATGAGCAGACCGCAGCGTTTATGGCTTCGGCCTATGGGAAACTGACGGGAAACATAGCCGCCTGCCTAGGTGTTTCAGGCCCTGGCGCCACCAACCTAGCAACGGGGCTGTACGATGCAAGCCTAGACCACTCTCCCGTGCTGGCTCTTACGGGCTTGGTTGCGAGGCAAATGATAGGACCTGGCTCTATACAGGAAATCGACCAGTATTCCTTCTTTGAGCCCGTTTGCGTCTTCAATAAGATATTGATGTCTGAAGATCAGACAACCACGCTCGCAACCTTGGCCGTAAAGCACGCACTACTGGACAAAGGAGTCGCTCACATCGGAATCCCAAACGATGTACAAAAACTACCCTATGAGACGAACACACTCCCGTTTGAAGGCAGGATGCCAAACCTAGCATTCTCTCAAACTGATGAAATCATCGAAAAAGCCGCGGCAATCGTTGACGAAGCAAAACGACCCGCAGTAATTGCTGGGTTCGGGGCGATGGGCCACGGGGACAGTATGCTAGAATTGGCAAAGAAGATTGCGGCGCCAATAGTGACGACGTTCCGAGCCAAAGGAGTTGTTGACGAAAGTAACGACCTTTACGTCGGAAGCCATGGAGGAATTGGCTCAACCGCGGCGGCAGAACTGGTACGAAAATCAGACCTTCTCATAGTAATCGGCTCTTCCTTCTCTGAAATGACAAGTATCCCAGAAAAGAGGACAGTGCAGATAGACATCAACCCACTCATGATCGCAAAGAGATATCCCGTAGAAATCGGCCTGCTCGGCAACAGCGCGCTGCTCATCCCCAAGCTCAGGGACTCAGTGAAAGAAAAAACGAACGAAGAATACCTCACCGAGATAAGAAGATTGAAAAGACAATGGATTGAACTCCTGGAACAGGAAGCTGACCCTTCAAAGAAACCGATAAGACCCCAATACATAATCAAAGTATTGAACGACATGATAGCCACCGACGCGGTAATATCACTTGATACCGGAGAAAACTGCTGGTGGTTTGGAAGAAACTTTTGGATGAAGAAAACCCAGAAAATGGTCATGTCCGGCTACTTGGCATCGATGGGCTTCGGGCTGCCAGGCGCCATGGCGGCAGCACTCGCATATCCAAACAGGCAGATAATCTGCATCACAGGAGACGGCGGCCTTGCAATGGTGATGGGAGACTTCCTCACTGCAGTCAAACACAATATGCCTATCAAAGTGTTTGTTTTTAACAACAAACAGTTAGGCATGATAATGCAAGAACAAAAGGTCGAAAACTATCCGAATTGGCAAACAGACCTTTTCGACTTCAACTTCGCAAACTACGCCCAGAACTGCGGGGGAGTCGGAATCAAAGTGACAGAACCGAAGGATCTCGAAGACGCCGTCAAAGAAGCACTCTCAACACGCAGGCCAGTGATAGTAGACATCGACACAGACCCAAGGCGGTTCATCTGAGCCATCACAAATCAAGCAAGTGTTTGTCTAGACATTTACGCCGCTGTCCTTGCCATTCACAGTTGTTTGGGCTGGCGTGGTTTCAGTTTTGTTTGCGAACGGAGCCTTGTTTCATGTTGAACAGTGGGGCTTCTTTGAGGGCGTTCAGCAGGTCTTGAGTTTGGAAGTGAGAGAGCTTGCACGTATTTATGTCCTTCAAGAATGGGAACATGTCCTGAGCATTTTTCAACTCATGCAAATTCTCCCACTCAACCCTGATGCCGCATTGGTCCGCGTGTCAGTAACTTCTCTCCAGCCTCCTGGTTTCAAACCAGTTCCTGAATGACCTGCTGCCGTGAATGGTCCAACTAGCGTGTTTGAACCCATGTTAAGAAGAAACACGATGGAACCTACTTCCATTTCTCGTACTATCTGAACGTTCTCGCCTGAGCAGGTGAAAAGTCTGCGTTTTACGCAATCCGTGAGAGAATCGGCGTTGCAAAGGAACACATGACCGACGTACATAGCCTATAACCTGTTCTTCTGTATTAATAAAAATAGCGCGTCCAAAAAAAGGCGTCGCGCGCTGCTTCAGTGTTTTTTTCAAATATTCCTCAACTATCTCATCGAATCTCTTGCGCCAATAATCCGTATTCGCACGGATCACTCTATGTCAATCTGGGCTCTCTGCAATCGTCCAGAGTAATCGATGTAAATCGTCTTGATATCAGAGAACTCGTTTATTCCTTCGATTCCCCCCTCTCTTGTTCCTATGCCCGTGTGCTTCACTCCTCCAAAGGGAAGGTGAACCTCTGATCCTGTAGTACTTGAGTTGATGTAAGTCAGTCCCGCCTTGATCTTCGTTATTGCCTCACATGCCCTGTTTATGTCTCTCGTGTAAATCGCAGAGCTTAAGCCATACTCTATGGAGTTAGTTGCATCTATCGCCTCATCAAAGCTTCTGAACGAGATGAGTGAGACGACCGGACCGAATATTTCCTCTTGTGCGATTCTCATTTCGATGGAGCAATCTGTGAACAAGGTTGGCTCGAAGAAGAAACCTTCCATCCTTGGAGTCTTCCCGCCTGTCAGGAGTTTTGCTCCTTCGCTTTTTCCGATTTCAGTGTATTTGGCGCTTTTTTCTTGAGCAGCCTTGTTTATCAGCGGTCCAACATCTGTTTCGGGCTTAAGTCCATCACCCAGCTTGAGTTTTCTTATTCTGCTAACGAGCATTCTTTCAAACTTGTTCTCGATTTTCTCGTGGACTATGATGCGAGAAGCAGCCGTGCACCTCTGTCCAGATGTTCCATACCCGCCCCAAATCACTCCCTCCAACGCGAGATTCAGGTCAGCGTCATCCATGACTATGATGCCGTTCTTTCCACCCATTTCCAAGCCAACTCTCTTAAGGCCCGCTTCTCTCAGAATCGATGCACCAGTGTCCCTGTGTCCCGTGAATGAAACAGCCCCGACTTTCTCGTGGTTCACAATAGCCATTCCCACATCGTCACCTGAGCCCGTGACCATGTTCAACACACCATTGGGCAGCCCCGCCTTTTCCAAGATTTCAACCAGCCTAGTTGCACAGAGCGGCGTGTCAGACGAGGGCTTGAAGAGCACGGTGTTCCCACAGACCAGTGCGGTCATTATTTTCCAGGCGGGAATAGCCATTGGAAAGTTCCACGGCGTTATAAGTCCACAGACACCTACGGGCATTCTTATGGTCAAGCACAGCTTCTTTCTCAATTCAGAAGGCGTAGTGAAACCCAACAATCGCCTGCCTTCACCAGCCATATACTCCGTCACATCCACCGCTTCTTGGACGTCGCCCCTCGATTCCTGGACGACCTTTCCCATTTCCATGGTCATCTCGCTTGCCAACTGCTCCTTGTTTTCCCGGAGCAACTGTGCAGCTCTGAAGAGTATCAGTCCTCTTTTCGGTGCAGGCGTTTCACTCCATTTCGGAAAAACCGCTTCAGCAGCCTCTACAGCTTTGTCAACATCTTCTTTGCACCCCTTTTGAAATGTTCCCAGAATCTGTTTTGGCCTGGCAGGATTGTCGCTTGCAAATGTCTCACCTGAAACGGAATCGACCCATGCGCCATCTATGAAAAGTTTATAGTTCTTGGCTTGCTCATGTTCTCAACATTGTAATCTTCCCCTCACTTTTTATAAGACTTTATCTCTACGCTCACGAAGCACGAAAACCACATAAACTCGAGCAATACTGAAGTGTAGGAAGTGCTCTGATAGTTAGAACGGTGCTGATTCGTGGAAGACTGTGTGTTTTGTAAGATAGCACGAGGCAGGGAGCAGGCCAGTCACATCTACGAAGACAGAGACGTGATGGCATTTTTGGATGCAAGACCCGTTAATGAAGGGCACACGCTCGTAATATCAAAGAAGCATTACGAAAACATATTCGAGATTCCAGACGAGGAACTTGCAAACCTCTTCAAAATCGTGAAGAAAGTAGCCGCTGCGATTATGAAGAGCGAGAAGGCTGAGGGAATAAGAATAGTTCAGAATAATGGGAGTGCAGCTCACCAAATCATATTTCATTTCCACGTTCATATCATCCCCGAGCATGAAGGACAGGAATCACACTGGCCTCGTGAAACTCCCGAGCAAAGCGAATTAGAAAGAGTTGCAGCCAAAATAAGAAAACTCATGTAACCACAATCATCATCGCAACGCGCGCAATCGCGCGCATTACGACTTGTTACCTTTTACCATTCTTTCAACATTGCTCAAAAGTGCTTCAAAGACTCTCGTTGTTACGCGCGCGCTGAAATCTATAAATAATTCACAAAAATGTGGAGATATCTCCCGAAGAGGCACTATACTAAGGGTGACTTCCAACACTACCATGGACCAAGGCATCTTATTAACGTTTATGGGAGATGTCTCCCGAAGTCCGTCTTCACATGACCGTTTTCTTCTAAGGAGTGGACGAGTCAAACTGGCTTAAAAAGAATATGTCGAAAGCGTAGAGCAGGGATACAACTGGAAACGATAGACTTGCTATGAAAAAGTGCGCGCGCTCTATGTCTTGGAAACGGTCACTCTATCGACATTATAGAGAGCTTCAATTGCCTGACGTGTCTGTTTGCCTTCAGACCATCTATCAAGTCTTTTAGACGTTTGGACGAACCCTTAACCACCATGACTTCCAAACAGCTCTTTTTGGTCAAGTGAGAATGCAAATAAGTAGTCATTACGTCCCCGAACTCGTGCTGAAGCTGAGTTAATTCTTCATTCTTGTCCTTTTTCTCGTACAGTGCAGTTATGGTTGCAATGATGTTTCCTTTTATGTTTTCAAGCTCCTTATATTCAGCGATGTACCTCCGCAGAGCTTGTCTAACTACCTCAGATCTGCTGGCATACCATTCTTCGCCCAAGATCCTATCCAGTTCATCCCGCAGTTCATCAGGAATAGAAAGGCTAATGATCACCATGCTCCATCACTTTTGTCCAGATAGTGAAGTTGTTAATGAGGTTATAAAAAACCCACTCATCAAAAGACTATGAAAGCCTGCTTGCAAGTCGGCACGTCCAGCGGGCATGCCACTTGGTCACCTTTTTGCTGGTCACAATGAAGAGCAAGATCGCAATGCCGACGACAACTATGGTAGCGCCTGAGGCGGTGTCGAGTATGATAGACAACATCAGGCCTAGGACGACGCTCACGAGGCCGAACATAGGAGAGAGTATCATTGTCTGCTTGAACGAACGGCTTACTTGTAGGCTTGTGATGGCAGGAAGAACCAGTAAGGCGGATATCAGCAGCACGCCGACGATGGGTATCGAAGCGATGACCGTCACTCCGGCGAGAACGCTCACCAAGTAATCGAAGAACCATGTCTTCACACCAGCGGCCCTTGCCTGAGTCTCGTCGAAGGTGACCAAAACGAGTTCCTTGTAGAATGCGAAGACGATGGCCAAAGTGACGAAGAGCACAACCAGCGCGATAGCTATCTGTTCAGGTGTGACCACCAGGATGCTTCCGAATAGCAGGCTTTCCAAATTGACACCGTAGCCCCGGGCCAGGCTGAGAAGCACGATTCCCGATGCTAACCCCATCTGAAGAAACAATGCTACAGCTGCGTCTCCCGATATTCTGGTGGAACGGATAGCTTTCGTTATCCCCAGGGAACCCAATACGACGACGATCGCCCCCACCCAAGTAGCGCCCGTGGCCGCGAAGCCGAGGAAATAGCCGAGCGCCAGGCCTCCGAAGGCTGTGTGTCCCAGACCGTCGCCGATAAGCGAGACTTTTTTGAGCACGATGAAAACGCTGAGCAGGGAACTCAGTATTGCCATTATGAGTCCTACAATGAAGGCCCGCTGGATGAAGGCTTGCTGCAGCATGTTAAGTAGAGAGTCAAGGATGATCATGATGCATCATTTCTACTGGATAGTCGTACATCTTCGGGAGCATAGAACTTGCTGAGAACTCCGATTTTTGACCGCAGAAGAAAAGTGATGTGTTGATGCAGACAACTTTGTTGGCGAGCTTGGTGACCACGCCGATGTCGTGGGACGACAATATGATAGTTATGCCCATCTGCTTGTTCAGGCGCTCCAGAATGTCGTAAAACTCTGTCTTCGAAGCCGCATCCACTCCGCTCGTCGGTTCGTCTAACAGTAGCAGCTTTGCCTCCGCAGCGATCGCCTTAGCCACGAAGACTCGTTGTGATTGCCCGCCTGAGAGTTGTCCTATCCTCCTGTCCTTGAGTCCGTATATCCCGAAGAGCTTTAACACTTCCTCGACCTTCTGCCTGTCCCGTTTGCCAAGCCTATGGAAGAGCCTTGCTCGTGGGACTCTTCCAAGCATGACTGTTTCAAACACGTTGAAGGGAAAGTTAGGATCCTGCGCGTGCGCCTTCTGGGGAACATAGCCCACGTATTTAAGGTTCTTTGTCAACATTTCGGTGCCGAAAAGCTTCACAGAGCCAGAGGTTGGCTTTATCAACCCCAGAATAACATTCAGGAGTGTAGACTTTCCAGCACCGTTGGGACCGATTAGGCCGATCAAGTCTCCGTCATTTACGTCAAGTGTTATTCTGTCGAGAGCTAACACTCCGTTACTGTATCTGACGCTGACATCACGAAGCTCGATGATTGGTTTAGCTGGATCCAACGTTATTCAACGCCAAGAGTATGTTTGTAAGATCCTCCTGCATGAGGATGAGATATGTCTTGCCAGCGGCTTGATCCGACGTCGTTAAACCTTCGATGGGATTCATCGGTATCAGTGTTGCGTTCGTATCCGCAGCAATCGATTGTGCGATGGCAGGGTTCTCGAGTGACTCGTAGCCGACATATTTGAGGTGGTAAAAGTTTATGGCATTGACGACATTTTCGATGTCGCTCGGCGTGGGCTCTTCTTCAAATGGGCCCGTGATAGGTATCTGTGTTAGATTGTACTGTTGGGCAAAGTAGGCGAAGGCCTCGTGGAAGGTGACAAAGTACCTTGTCTTGACGTTTGTCGTTGCGTTGAGGATTTGGGAATTTAGATAATCGAGCTTCGCCTCGAAATTCTGGGCATTCGTGATAAAATACTGTTGGTCAGCCGGATCCGCTTGTATCAATCCCTGAAGGATATTATTCACTTGCTGCTTCGCAAGGACGGGATCGAGCCAGATGTGAGGGTCGACGGTTCGGTTGTCCTTCTGAAACTGCGTTGACACCGGCAGCAGGGTTATGTTCTGGCTTGAATCCACAATCACCAGCTTCGGATTGTCCACAGAACTCACTACTTGGGGAATCCAAGGCTCGAGGCCTGCGCCGTTGTAGATGAGCACGTTAGCGCTGGCTACCTGCGCAATAGATGAGGGTGTGGGCTCAAAGTCATGAACATCGACAGTTTCTGGTACGAGAGTGGTCACGCTGACCTTATCTCCTCCAACGTTTTGGGCGAAGTCATACAGTGGGTAGAAAGTGGCAACGACTTTCAACATCTTGCCCTGCTCGCTAGCAGATGTGTTAGGCGACTTGCCGGACAGATTGTATTCGTACATAACTGCTGCCGATGCAATCACCACAATCGCTATCACCAACGCGGTCAAGGCGCGTATATGAAGACTTTTGTACGTCATTTGGGGTCATCTCTAATATGCCGCAATCGACCTTTATTAAAGTTTATGCTAAACTTAATAATCATTCCATTAAAAATTACTACGACTTAATAACAAGCGCGCGCTATGAAGGTTTAGGAGGAATCAAAGCAGGACTTGAACCTGTGACCGATGGAGCGCGGGCAACGATGGAGCTTACGGTGCTCTTGACACCTTTAATCTTCATCACCTTGTTCTTGAGAATCTCCCTCAATTCCTCAATGTCGGACGCTGAAAACACGGTGACAATGTCAAACTCGCCCGTTACCTCGTAAAGCTCCTCGATATTGTCAAGTTTAGACAGCGCCGCTACTACGTTATCCATTTCTGGTGACTCCACGAAGATGTCGACGAACGCAAGTAGACGGGACATGAATAATCATCTTTCTCAAAGGCACACGCCCGTGTCCCTTTAAACGTTTCGGTAAACAGGACTGGCGGAACGCTGATTATCGGTGGAGATAAAATCTGCGTTTGTCGGAAAAGGATGTTGCCAAAGAGCTCTATGGCTTCAATGCGGGTTTCTGGTTCAAGGGAAGCCGTTGTAGATTGAAGGATATTCTTTTATGAGCACCAGATTGATTCGCAAGACGTTTACGTAGGGGCTGCCAAAGATCCAAAGCGTTCCTTCCTGATTCTGGTTCACTATGTTTGTTAACGAATCGGCGGCAATCCCGGTTGCATTGCTTATTCGGGGTATCTGTGAATATGCTTGCTGAAGGGTAATGTCAGGGTCCACGCCCGACGCTGATTGTGACTGGTCTCTTGTCTGGAAGAAAATGGGCAAGGTAAAGTTTTGAGCTATAAGATTTGATCCGACAGCTTGCCCGTTGAGCTTGACTAGTTCGCCGTTCGCTTGGTAGGGAAAGAAAACCTGGCCTAAGCCCGTGATTAGTAGTGGGAAAAAAAGTCCGCAAATCAACAGCGAAACCAGTGCTAGTCCTATAATAGGTTTGAGGTTCTTTAGGTTCCATTTTTCTTTTTGTTCAGTTGTCATAGTCATTCTTTCCTAAATGTGAAATACTCCCACAAGGAACAGATCTATCAATTTAATTCCTACGAATGGTACAATGACGCCGCCTACACCATAAATTAAGGTGTTCTTGAGAAAAAGCGTCATGGTGCTGGTAGGTTTGAAAGCGATTCCCCGCATGGCCAGAGGAATCAAAAGCGGTATGATAATAGCGTTGAATATTAAAGCTGACAAGACTGCACTTTTCAAGCCAAGGTGGAGAATGTTCAAAGCTTGCAGTTGAGGTATGGCAGCGCCGAACAGAACAGGCATGATAGCGAAGTATTTGGCGACATCATTGGCAATGCTGAAAGCAGTAACCGCGCCTCGAGTCATGAGCAACTGTTTGCCAAGCATGACGACATCGATTATTTTTGCGGGATTTGATTCAAGGTCAACCATGTTCGCCGCTTCCTTTGCAGCCTCAGTGCCTGAATTCATCGCCAGACCAACATCAGCAACAGAAAGTGCTGGGGCATCATTAGTTCCATCGCCTATCATTGCGACAATTCTGCTTTCGGCTTGCTCCTTCTTGGCGATGTTGAACTTGTCCTCTGGCTTGGCCTGCGCTACATATTCTCCGATTCCAACCTCTGATGCAATACTTTTTGCAGTGAGCGGTTGGTCTCCAGTTATCATGACTGGGCGTATTCCCATGACCTTAAGAGCCTGAATTTTTTCTTTTATGCCCTCTTTGAGGACGTCTTTCAGTCTGATTATCCCGATAGCTTCGCGATTTCTTGCGATTGCTATGGGTGTCTCGCCCTCTGCAGATATTCCTTCAACGATGAGGTCATAGTTTTGAGGAACGGAAGCCACAGTTTTTTTGATGGCTTCTGGAGCGCCTTTCACAATTTCAATTTCAGTTTCGATTCTTGCTGCAACTCCTTGCTCGGATACTATTGAGGATTTTCTTCTGATTCTCAGTCGGCCTCGTCCTGATTTGTCACCTTTAGGAAGCGTTAAGCCCATGTGAGTTATTTTCACTCCGCTCGTGCGGGTGCTGGCTGAGAACGGGTAAGTTTCTGAAAGTGCAAGAGAGTTCAGCTCTTTTGGCACGAAACCTTTCTCATATGCTAGGCCCAGTATGCTGCGTCCTTCAGGGGTATCGTCGTTCCATGAGGATAGAAACGCTGCTTCCCCCACGTCTTCTTCTGAACTACCCTCAAACGGTACAAACTCTATTGCCTGTCTGTTGCCAACAGTGATGGTACCCGTCTTGTCCAGAAGAACAACATCTGCGTCACCTGCGGTTTCTATGGCTTTGCCTGACTTGGCAATTATCTTGTGTTTATACAATCGGGACATTCCTGATAGCCCAATTGCAGGCAACAGGGCACCTATGGTTGTGGGAAGAAGACAAACGTAGAGCGCGATGAGCACGGAGAGGTCAGCGCCCAGACCCAGCGTGACCGATATGCCTAGCAAAGCAACTATAATGATAGTGAAAATGGCGGTTAACCCAATCAACACTATAGTTATTGCAACTTCGTTGGGCGTCTTTGGTCTCTTAGAAGATTCAACCATCTTTATCATTTGGTCTATGAAGGTCTCTCCAGGGTTCGTCGTAACCTTCGCCGTTAAAGTATCGCTTACCACTCGCGATCCACCGATGAGCGAGTCCCCAGGCGCCTTCCGAACTGGGGCTGATTCACCCGTGAAAAGCGACTCGTCAACCATGGCAATTCCCTCAAGTACATGAGCGTCCAATGGAACGATGTCGCCTTTTTCAATCAGGATACGGTCGTCTTTTCTGAGTTCCGTTGATTTTACTGCTACTATCTTCCTTGCCCATTCTTCCGTTACGATTTTTTTGCTGGACACCTCGGTTTCCAATTTCCGTAAGGCGCCAGCTGTGCTTTTTGCCTGTTGCTCGGCAAGAGCGTCGGAGAGTGTGCTGAACCAGACTGTAATGAGGAGAATTGCGGCAACTTCAACGTAGAAGATTCGTAGGTTGGAACTGGCTGCGGGCCCGAAAGTCTGTGGAACTATAGCCATTGCTACAACAATGAAGAACGTGATTTCAACGATAAGCATCACTGGATTTTTGAGCAGTGATTTGGGGCTTAAACGAACCACTGAATCGACTAGCACTTTTCTAGAGAAAGCTGACCTCAATCCTCTAGGGGCTGATTCGTTGCTTTTTGTTGGTGCCAAAGTTTGCTTGTCATCAGAAGCCATTCTGTAACCCCCTGAAGAATGATGAAATTGGTCCGAGCGCCAAGAAGGGGAAGAACGTCAATACTACGAGTATGATTATGCTGCCGACTAGAACTATTGTGAATATTGCGCTGTCGGTTTTGAGACCTGTCGTGCCGCCTCGTTTTCGTCCGATCATCGAGCCTGACAGTGCAAGCAAGATTGCAATTGGAGCGTATCGTCCTATGAACATGACGATACCGGTGGCTATGTTAAAGAACGGGGTGTTTGCTGAGGCGCCTAGGAAATCGGAACCGTTGTTCGCCGCCGCTGATGTGAATTCGTACAGGATTTGCGTGTAACCCACGGAGTTTCCACCGAGCCCAATGGCTGCCGCTGCGCCCGAAGCATACGCCATTACTGTGGGTATTAGGATTATAATGGGGTGGATTAGGAAAGCCACCATGACAAGCTTCACGTCACGGCCAGTGATCTTGATTCCTAAGTACTCTGGGGTTCTTCCAGACATTAGCCCGACGATGAAGACGGTGATTATGATGTACATCACCATGTACATCAATCCGACTCCTTTTCCGCCTGGAATCGACTGGATGAACATTCCCATTAAGCCAGAAGTTATGACCAGAGGATGCATGCCTGAGAGCGCAGAGTTAACGGACCCGGTCGTGGCAGCGGTTGTCGCGACCGTATAGAAGTTCGACATGAAGCCTCCGAACCTCGTTTCTATGCCTGCAGCGACCAGTGGGATATTGGGAATAAACGCTATGACTAAATTTATCCCGAAGAGAATGTACGCACCCCACAATAGGGGTCGAGCCTCCTTCTTTTTACCCAGTAATTCTCCGAATACGAAGATGATTGCTGTGGGAAGAAAAAGCATCAAGGCTATCATAAATATGTTTGAATAAGGTGACGGGTTCATAAATGGGTAAGCGGCGTTGGCGCCGTAGAATCCTCCGCCGTTCGTGCCCAACTGCATTATTGAGTCAAGAGAAGCAACTGGCCCGACGAGGATTGATTGTGTTGTACCTTGCAACGTTGTTACTGCGGTGGAAGCGTTAAGAGTCTGTGGGACACCCATAACCACGAAGACCACCGAGGCTATGAGGCACAGTGGCAACAGTATTCTGGTTATGGTTCTGACGAAGTCCACGTGGAAGTTTCCCACGTTTTTGGAGCCGACAATGAATCCCCGTATGAATGCTATACCCATGCACATTCCGGTTGCTGCTGAGATCCATTGTAGGAATTGGATGGCGGTCATCTGGCTAAATATGGATAGTGTTGCCTGTCCGTTGTAGTGTTGAAGGTTAGTGTTTGTTGCAAACGAGATTACGGTGGTGAAAGCTAGGTCCCAACTTAGACCTGGGAAGCCTAGAGGGTTAAGCGGCAATTTATCTTGAAAGACCAGTATTAGAAAAGCGATAACCATCTGGGCAACGTTAAGCAGTAAGCCAGCAAGAAAGTACTGTTTCCAACCCATCAGATGCTCTGGATCTATGCTGCATATTTTGTAAATAAAATTCTCAATAGGATTTAGGACTTTGTCTAGACGGCTTGGTGCCCGTTTATAAACACGGACAAGGTAGGGTGCTATGAGTTTCGCTATAAGTATGGTTGTTCCAAGTATGAGGACGACTGATATGGCTTGAATTGCATCGATCATCTATTCCGCGACTCCAAAAGACAGCAAGCTGACTCACTATGGCTCCTTTCCGCTCCTTCCTATTTTAACGGTGAAACTCACGTTTTTCTGTTGGCATTTGGGTCCCTTGTGAAACTCCAAGATTATAGCGGTTATTGTGCTCTTATGCCTTTAAACTTTATTATTTTCTTCTGTAGGACATCTGGAAGTCTTCGAGGCAAGATGCCGAAATCAGGGTGCGGAACTCTACCCGTTATTCCGTGTCCAAGAAGTCAAAGTAAAGGCGTCAGGGGCATTCTGAGAGTCGATCGGAAGTTTAGGAGTCCTGGTCCTCAAGAACTCAAAACAGCTTACAAGAAACGGGAGGTAATAGAGCGAGTTTTCAGTAGACTCAAAAACTTGTCAAGTCTTACGCAGCATAATCTCAGAGGATTAGCCAAGGTAACGTTTCATTTTCAGCTCTGCGTCATTGCGATGCTTCTGACAGCTCAAGCAGCTGTCAACACGCACAAATTAAGCAAATCCAGAAGCGTCAGATATTTCGCGAACCAATTTCGGAACAGCATGCGCGGCGCGCTCATCGATTGGCGTCGGTTAAGGGATATCGGGTCATGGCATCGATTATTTCTTCACTGAAGGTTTTTTTGCTAAGGTGCCTGGCAAAATCGGAAGTGGCTATTATACCGACCAACACGTCTTTCTTCTTAACAGGAAGCCGCCTTATTTTGTACTTGACCATTTTCCTCGCAGCATCTCTGATTGAGGCTTCCTCCTCGATTGTTATAAGCGGATCAGACATTACCTCAGAGACTTTAGTATCAAGCGGTTTTTTCTGTGCCATTACCCTTCTAACTAAGTCTCTTTCAGTAACTATTCCCTTTGCGACATTGCCCTCCATTACTACGAGATCACCTACATCTTGTTGGTGCATTAGCTTTGCAGCCTCAAGCACGGTCCTATGAACATCAATTGTGATGACATTCGTGGTCATAAAATCTCTTACAGTTGGCATCATTTTACAAGGACTATAGACTATAGTATAAAAGTTTTGGGACATCCCAATTCTGGATCGCGCGCGCGATTATAGACAGCAGAGCACTTGTGGTTATGCGTTCGAGGCCTCTGGCCCTGTGCCTTCCGAGGCAGAGCTGCTCATTCAAACGAGAATTCATCCGTTCAATAGCTCCTCTCCACGTCCTTCGCTCTTTTGCAAAGCCCTGAAGACTACAGGGCAGCTGATGAAGGCGCTTATCGCTGATTTGCAGTTTTCAAGCAGGAAACTCAGAGAACAGCTTTCGGCTCGCGGAGTAAGAGCGGTGATTCCTTACCCAGCAAACCAGAGCAAGCGAGAGGCGAAGCTGCTGCGGGTGGACAAGTACCTCAGGACTCATGATCCCGTTGTCGAGAAGCAAATCTACACACAGGACTTGAATGGTCTCGATCAAATTTTGCAAAACCTCTTTCGGCTATGGCCTGCCCCTCCACGAAATACTTTAGCCCAGTCCTACCTACTGGCGTGAGCGGGCGCGAGGTCCTTTGTGTGTCTTAAGAATGATGGAGCTTACGGTGCTCTTAACACCCTTGATCTTCATCACCTTGTTCTTGAGAATGTCCCTGAACTCCTCAATGTCGGACGCTGAAAACAGCGTCACAATGTCAAACTCGCCCGTTACTTCGAAAAGTTCTTCGAGATTTTCAAGCTTGGAAAGAGCTGCCACTACGTTGTCCATTTCTAGTGACTCTACAAAGATGTCTATGAAGGCGAGAAGTCTCGGCAAACTTAATCATCTTCCAACCGAACGAGCGACCGGTTGATTTATACCTTTTGGTACTCGGCGCGCGCTAGGAGGCTCTAGCTAGAATCCACTACCCGCTATCACTTCACTCAAAGGGGGACTCATGACTGTTCAAATCGCTCCAGGGTGCAATTGGTAGGGGAGTTGTGGCGATTAGGTGAAAAAAGGCGTGTTTTGGGTTGGTTTGGGTTTCGAAGTGCCAATAACAATTAAAGTATGGTTTAATTGGTGTTTTGTCCATGCTTTCTCGCGCGCGCTTTCTAGGTTAGTTTGGGTTCGAATAACGATTACTGTTTAAAATCAAGTTTTAATTAGTATTATGTCCATAGTACTAAGCGCGCGCGGACTCTGGGGCTACAACTTCCGCATTTTCAGCGAAAGTGTTATCCAATTCCCGCTTTTCCTTCGGCAATTTCAATGCCTTCTGCCATGTAGGTATGTTGAAAGAGGCGTATAGGCATTTTGAATTTGATGTTGAACAATAATACGCGCGCGGCCCTACTGTTATCCAATTACAGATTCTACGTTTAGATTGAGTACCACTTCTGAAATGTCGCTCGCGTATTCTGCTGTTCTTCTTACGCTTTCAATGAGTAACCTCAAGTTAGAGATTTGGTCGATTTGGACACTGTGGGAAGACAGAACCGCTTCCTTTTCCAGCTCGCGAACTTGGGCTAACTTTTCAATTACACTCTCAGCCAAATTGTAATCATGCCTAAACACAGCTTCCACGGCGCTTTCAAACATAGAAATAGCCAAGCTGCTCAATTTTTCTGTTTTTTCAAGAAGTTCCGGATTTATTGGATCTTTCAAGGCCAATATGTTTTCAGCTATTTTCGTGGCGTGGTCTGCTGTCCTCTCTACAGATTTCTCTATGAGCCTATACCCCAAACATTCTCTCGGATTGTTTAAGCCAATTTCCCTAACAATTCGAGCGTTGGAAACCGCCAACTTCAACAATCTCACGATGTACAAGCTAAATCGATTGACTTCCCGATCAGTCTCGACAACTGCCTTAGCGGCAGAATAATCCAAACTCGCAAGACAACCAGCAGCTTCCCTGTGCATAGACGCAGCTATTATCGACATCCTGCGCAGGGCACTTTGAACACCAAGTTCTGAGTAGTTGAGCAATATCTGAAGCGTCAAATCTGTCGGGGAATCAATAACGATTTCCGCCCCCACCAAGTAGTTTCTAGCGAAATTCTTCATGTAATTCCTCAACCCTACCGCCAACGGCTGCTGACCTTGGGCTCTTACATGAAGAATGTTGTAGCCAACCAAGTAGGCTGAAATCGCCTTTCTCATAACTGCGTCTGGATTGTCATTTGACGAAACTCGAATAAACGCTTCATCTTTTCTTTCCTTCTTTTCAAGTCTTGAAGATGTTATCGATAATGATCCATCCTCTTCTTCACTAAGAACCATCAGGCTTCCTTTCTTGAGTTGATTCCGAGTAACCCATTTCTTCGGCAGAGAAAGAATATAGGTAGACCCACCAGTCACCTGAAGCTTTCTCTGCTCTTCATTCTTCTTTTCTGCTACTTTGGCCAAATCAAACCGCCTTCCATTGTCCTCTATTGAATCCAACTACTCTATTGAATACATACCACTTCTATATAGACTATAAAGGTTATGTCGGATTACTATATAACAGACTCGCACTATGGTACAAATGCGAGGAATAAGAAATGAAAACTATATACATAATCACGATCGCTATAGCCGCAATCGTCATAATTGCAGGAGGAGCAATAGCCTACATCTTCATAGCTCAGTCCAACTCACCAAACTCTCAGGCAACGGTCAAATTGAATGGCGCTGGAGCAACATTTCCATACCCACTGCTCAACGCCATGATCGCAAACTACACTACGCAAGTGGAAACTAACGTTCAAATCAACTACCAATCAATCGGCAGTGGAGGAGGAATCTCAGCGCTGAAAAGCAAAACAGTCGACTTCGCAGCCTCAGACGCACCGTTAACCGCCTCCGACATGGCCAGTGCACCAAACACCCTTCATATACCAGAAACAATCGGCGCAGTCACGATAGCCTACAACCTCCCAGGCATACCCTCAGGTCTTCACTTGACCGGCAAAATCATCGCGGACATCTTCCAAGGCACAATCACAACATGGAACGACTCAGCAATACAAAGCCTGAACACAAACAGAACCCTCCCCGAAAAGACCATAACTACAATCCACAGATCAGACGGTTCAGGAACAACCTTCATCTTCACTGGCTACCTCAGCCTTTCAAGCCAGCAATGGAATAGCGCAGTCGGACAAGGCAAATCAGTAGCTTGGCCAGGAGGAATAGGCTCAAACGGCAACACGGGAGTCGCATCAACAGTCAACGGAACGCAATATGCCATCGGATACGTCGAGCTGGCTTATGCATTGCAAAATGGCATGACTGTCGCAGCAATACAAAACCCGACAGGCAACTGGATAGAGCCAAGCCTGGCTTCGACGCAATCAGCAGTTCAATCTGGAGCCGCAAGTGGTCTACCAGCAGGCGACGCAAGCTGGGTGAATGTGAGTCTTCTGAACACTTTAGATGCGAATGCCTACCCAATAGTGAGCTTCACCTACTTGCTTGCATACAAGGAACTCAACGTGATTCCACAAATGACTCGAGAAAGAGCGACAACGCTAGTCCAATTCCTTTGGTACGTAGTGCACGACGGACAACAACTCGCGCCCAGTCTCGCATACGCACAGCTGCCATCAAACGTAGTCCAAATAGACGAAGCAACCATCCGGTCAATAACCTTCAACGGACAAAACCTACCAACAAGCTAAAGGTGGCGTGAAACTGTGATCCACCATTTCCAAAAACCCCTTTTTGTTAGTAATCTCGGCAACAAGAGCAGGTCTACATGTGAAAAAGCTTACCGGAGATAATCTTTTCAGAATATTAGCCGCCTCCATTGCGGCTTCAGCAGTCTTCATCCTCATAGTCACCGCATACACCCTCACAACTGGATCTAGCCTCGTTTTGCAGCGGTTTGGGACCAATTTTCTATTCGGATCAAATTGGAACCCAGTTGAGGGAAGAGAAGCGTTCGGGGCTCTTCCGTATGTTCTCGGGACGCTTGTCACTTCAGGCATCGCGCTTCTCATAGGTGTGCCTTTGAGCTTGGGCATAGCGATTTTTCTTGTGGAAATGGCTCCAAAATTCCTGAGAGTACCCATCGGATACCTTGTTGAGCTACTGGCGGCCGTTCCAAGCGTGATTTATGGGCTTTGGGGTCTCTTCGTCTTCCGCTATTGGATCCTAGACTACGTTGAGATACCGCTATCCAATTATTTAGGGTGGATTCCGATTTTCAGCGGAACCCCCTTCGGTCTAGACATTTTCACAGCTGGGATAATTCTGGCAATCATGATAATACCTACAGTGGCGTCAATCTCCAAAGAAGTCATCGGCGCAGTTCCAAACTCAATCAGAGAAGGCGCCTACAGCATCGGAGCCACAAAATGGGAAGTAATTAGGCACTGGGTTCTAAGCTATGGACGTTCTGGAATTTTCGGAGCAGTCATTCTAGGCCTTGGCAGAGCAGTAGGCGAAACAATGGCTGTCTCAATGCTCATAGGTAACGCAACAGGACCCGCTGCAATACCGACTTCTCTTTTTAGACCTAGCCAAACAATGGCATCTCTTATAGCCAATGGCTTCTTGGAAGCGACGGGACCATTGGAGAAGTCAGCATATTTTGGCGTGGGATTGATTTTGCTCTTGGTGAGCCTGCTCATAAACGCAGCCGCTCAGGTGATGGTAACTCGTGTTCTGAAAGTCAAGGGAGGCGCGGTCGAGCAATGACCAATTACAGCCTCAGAAAATTTAAGAACCAGCTTTTCTTTATCCTCTGTGCCGCTTGCGTAATCATCGCAATAATCCCACTGCTAAGCATTCTTTACGAGGTGGTCTCAAGAGGAGCGCCACAGCTGAGCATCAATTTCCTCACACAAAAGGATGCTGATGGCGGCATTGGGCCCGCTATCCAAGGTACTCTTATTCTGATAGGCTTGACAAGTATCATTGGAATTCCAGTGGGCGTTTTGTCTGGCGTCTACTTGGCCGAGTTTGGAAACAACAAGTATGCTGCCTCAATTAGAACGGTCAATGACGTGCTGACGGAGTTTCCGTCAATAGTTGTTGGAATCACGGCTTTCGGCGTGGTGGTTCTCGGCATTATAGGGAGCTATTCTCCGCTCGCAGGTGCCGTTGCGCTTTCTTTTATTCTCATTCCAGTAGTGGCTAGGACTACCGAGGAGTCACTGAAACTAGTTCCCAACTCTGTCCGCGAAGCTTCACTCGCGCTGGGGGTTCATAAGTGGAGAACCACCCTGAGCGTTGTCTTGCCAGCCGCAAAGGGTGGTTTGGTGACAGGAACTCTTCTCGCAATTGCCAGAATAGCTGGCGAGACTGCACCCCTAATTATGACCATTTTAGGCAATTCGTATTTCTTCCAAGGCTTCTCCTCACCCATGGATGCCTTGCCCCTGAGAATCTGGAGAGATTCGCTGCAGCCTTATGCCAATCTGCAGGCACAAGGCTGGGGAGCCGCGCTAGTTCTAATTCTAATAGTGTTAAGCCTGAACATTGCCGTTAGAGTGGCAAGCCGAGGTCGACTGAGAAGATGACAACCCTAAGAATGAGCAACAAGAATGGGGAGACAGCCGTCAACTTGGAACAAGTGCGACCAGAGGCAAAGATGCAGAGTATCGCTTTAAACGCGTGGTTTGGCTCCAAACAAGCCTTGAAGGACATAAACCTTACCGTAAAAGCCAACGCGGTCACAGCCATAATCGGTCCTTCAGGATGCGGAAAGTCCACTTTCATACGCTGCCTCAACAGAATGCATGAGTTAGTCCCAAACGCAAGAATGTCTGGACAAGTGCTTCTCGACGGAAAGAACATCTACAGCAAGGAAACCGACTCCGTACAGATCCGCCGGAGAGTAGGCATGGTTTTCCAGAAACCAAATCCGTTTCCCACCATGTCTATCTACGACAATGTAGCAGCAGGATTGAAACTCACGGGCACAAAGAAAGGTCAGAACCTCGATGAGATTGTGAAAAAGAGTCTTCAGCAGGCAACCTTGTGGGATGAAGTTAAGGATGATTTGAAAAAGCCCGGAACAGGCATATCAGGGGGCCAACAACAGAGGCTCTGCATCGCCCGCGCAATTGCATTACAGCCCGAGGTAATTTTGATGGATGAACCCTGCTCAGCTCTTGACCCAATTGCCACAGCCAAAATTGAAGAGTTAATAGTGCAGCTCAAGAATGATTACACTGTCGTTATTGTCACCCATAATATGCAGCAAGCCGCACGTGTTTCAGATTTCACTGCTTTTATGTACTTAGGTCAACTAGTGGAGTTCGACGACACGACAAGTATGTTTGAAAACCCCAAGAGTGAGCTAACAGAGAAATACATAACTGGAAAATTCGGTTAAGGTGATATGATATGCACAGACTACTGGACAGAGGACTAGAACAACTAACAGCCATGGTTTTCAACATGGGCAAAGTAGCTGAGAAAGCGTTGGCCATATCTATTGATGGCTTCGTCAGGGAAAAGGATACCTCGGGAGATGTACACGAGCTATCGGAAATTCTCCTCTCCTTGACCGTGGAGGTGGAGGAGAAAGCCTTCGGGTTGATCGCCAAATATCAGCCTGTAGCGTCGGACTTGAGGATTATCAACTCCTACATGAAAATCGCTTACGACTTCGAAAGGTACGGCAGGTATGCGTGGGACATATGCTTCATACGCAAGCGTCTGGGTGGCTTGAAAGACTGCGAAGAATGGATACCTCATTTCATCGAGGAAATGGGGGAAAAGGTTCTCCAAATGGTGCGGACAAGCATAAACTCGCTTAAGAATCAGGACACCGACCTCGCCAAAGCAATATCTAAGACAGAACAAGAAGTAGATGAAATGTACTTCCAATACCTCGACAAGCTCGTGAAAGAGGCACATGTCACAGGTCAGTGCACGACTTCAAGTGTACTCGTAGTAAGATACCTAGAGAGAATAGCTGACCATGCAACATACATTGCCGAAGCAGTCGTCTACATCGCTACAGGGCAGAAAATAACTCTTAGATAACTAGGAGAAAATTTGAACGTAGAGTCAATACTGAACTGGGAAAGTTGAAATCGCTGCATAACAGTATGGCTTGTAGTGGTTGAACTTGAGGAAGATTCTTTCTTCATGCTTAGGAAAGGCTTGGCAAAGCGAGAAGGTTTTTCTTAATGAATAGGATGAAAGTCCTTTTATTGTGTGAGCACAATTCAGCCAGATCGCAGATGGCTGAAGGCTTGCTTAGGCATCTGTACGGTGAAAAGTATGAAGTCTTCAGCGCAGGCTCAAACCCGACGCAAGTCAATCCTTTTGCCGTCAAGGTTATGGCTGAGATAGGGATAGATATTTCCAAGCAGACTTCCAAGAGCATTGAAGAGTTCCGAAACACGCAAATAGATTTAGTTGTATCAGTCTGCAAGACCAGCGCCAAGCTGATGTGTTCACTCTGTTCTTCACCAATAGTTATGGGTAGACCCGAGATTATCAACACGACACTACCCGGAGCAAAACACTACCTTCACCATGGATTCAACGATCCTTCCGAACTGGACGGGAGTGATGAGGAAGAGACCATTGCCTTTCGACGCACAAGAGACGATATCAAGAAGTGGATAATTGACAATTTTGCCGATCCAAAGATAGTAAGCTTAGCTGATGATTTGTAGGCGCGTGCGCTTTTTCTGTTATGCACTTTCGATGTATTCTTTTTAAGCCGATCTTTGATTTTGCGGAAAAGTTGTCTATTTCGAACTGAAAAGTAAGTTTTAATACCAAGTTGAACACCTTGTTATTTGTTACGAGCGAACCCTTGTCACATATGATAGACTGAGGCGGTTTGAATTGTCAGAAGATGAATGGACTCAAAATATCAAGAAAATGAAAGAAAGAGAAAAGGAAATTGATGCTGTTGGGGAAGCAAAAAGGAAGGAATGGGAAGAACTTAAAGAGAAGCACAAAGATGAAGCCACGAAGATTATAGACCTACTCAATTCGGAACTGAAAAAAGTGCTCACCGTTTACGAAGACTCATCACTTAAAAAATATGACAAACCCAAAGTGGAAGGTGACAACCGTTATGTGAAGTTGGATATTCCAATAGTCCGTGGGGGTTCTTACTATAGTTTCGGAATATCCTTCTGGTTGAAGTTGACTGAAAAAGGCTATGGGCTTGATGTAGTTAAAAGCACTTTTCTGACAAGGGATTCAACACCGCATGAAGACAAGACTTACATTCCGCCACTAGTAACAGCGATTGCGATACGGAAGGAAGTTACGGAAGTTCTTCAAGCACGAAACGAATCCATCAGGATTATGACAGAGCAAGAGGACAGATACCGCAAGCAATGAGAAAACAAATAGAAATCAAATCCCCAGTTCGTGCGAAGGACTTAGAGGGAAGATTTCACGTTCTGTTCAAGACTCTTGTGGGGGCAGACGGTTCAAGGAGAGAACTTTTTGATACCTACAAAAATGGTCACTCTAAACTTAAAGAAAGGCGAGTGTATAGCGTTGATAGACGAAAAAAGCAGATTCTGGGAATTGTATAGAAACGAAAAGGGACTCTATATCTTGAAGAGATTAGATGAGGAAGAAGACTAGAAGACACTTCTATCAGTCCTTTCAAGCCAATTTGACCCTTTGATTTTGGCGTCTTTCCGTTCTACGGCTTTCGTCTTCTATTGCTGTGCAGATTTAACGTTTCCGCCTTAGCTTTGAATTGATATTGAGAATTAACAAGAGATTTATAATCAGACCGTAAACTAGAACTTGGCAAGAAAGAACGTTCCAGAAGGTGCGGAGAGACTTGGCTAGTAGTTTAGAGAATTTTAGATGCCCTTTGTGTGGCAAACCATTAGCTAGCGATGAATATCAAGATGCCGTAGGAAAACTCGAAAAAAAAGTAGCTGAGAAATATAACGAGAAAAACCAGCAGAGCAAGCAAGATTACGAAAAGAAGATTGCGGAATTGACTTTAGGACATAAAGCAGAAGTCAAAAATCTAAAGGAGACTTACGAAGAACAACAAAAAACGTTCAAGAGAGAACTACAGGATTCAAATAAGAAGCAGTTTGCAGAGTTGAAAAAGACTTATGATGAAATCAATAGAAAAAACCAAAAAGAATTCGGGAGATTGAGAAAGACATTAGAAGATGAGCATAAGAAGGAATTGCGGAGAAAAGACCAGCAATTAACAGACATGAGAAAAGAACAATCTCGGTTGAAGAAGCTTGCTTTTGAAGAAGCTAAAGATGAAGCTAGTTCAGAAATAAGGAAATTGAAGGGCGACATTGGGGAGCGAGATATCCAAATAAAACGGTTCAATGATGAGGTTGAAGACTTAAAGAAACAATTGTCGCAAAGCCAAGCAGAATTGAAAGGTGAGTATGGAGAAATGGACCTCTACTCTACGCTCGTTCAAGCCTTTCCTGACGATAGCATTAGAAGGCAGAAAAGAGGGGAAATTAGCGGAGATTTAGTGCAACACATCAGGACTCTATCGAAAACACTTGCTACACCAATTGTGTATGACAATAAGCAAGCTGAGAGAGTTACGAAGAAGGACATAGAGAAAGCAAAAAACTACAAGAAAGTGCATAGAACTGAATACGTTATAATCGTCTCAAGCAATCTTCCTAAGAAAGAAATCAAGAATGCACTATGTGGAGAAAAAGAAGGGATTCTACTTGCACATCCCTCAATTGTTGTTGAAGTTTCTCGCCAGATTCGAAAAGCAATCATAGAGATATCAAAGCAATCCGAAAGCGAAAAAGACCGAGAAACTAAAGAATCGAAACTGTATGATTACGTCAAGAGTCCAGAATTTTGTAGCACCATAGAGAAAATCTATGGCATACATCAAAAAATGACAGAATTACAGAATAGAGAAGAGAAAGCACACGAAAGATTATGGAGAGAGAGAAAAGAATTACACACACAAATAAACCAAACGTATATGAATATATCAGGTGGAATCGAAACCATACTTCAAGAAAAACCACCTATGGAAGAACTGACCAAAGAGGACACAGAACAAAAGGAAATCGAAGAATCGGCGAAAGAGCAGTTACCCATACTTGAAGTTAAACGTAAGAAGAAAAAAGCCACACAAACCGAAAGTTCTTGAAGCATTGCAATGCCTTTCTTTGCTCTTGAGTCTCTTTTTTCATCTTCATCACTCAGTATATCAGTAATGTTTCAAAAACCCGCTATTTGGCGGGGTTTTCTCCCGTATTCCCGACTGACATAGATATCGCCAAGAATACGATGGTCAAACTCGCTTAAAAGGACTGATAGAAGAATGCTCTACAACAGAGCCAATATCCCAACTATGACAGCAACGACACCTAACACTATGCTCACTGCCAATGAGAGATAGAAGTTTCTTCTTTCTCTTTTTGCGTCTTTCACAGCTTCATCTCGTTGTTCCTCAGCTAGTTTATTGCTTTTCTCCAGTTCGTCAGCAATCTTCTTGAGATATTCGAAACTCTGGTCAATGTGCAATGTATTTGCAATGGTGGCTTGACTAGCGTCAAAAGTCTCAGCTAATCTTCCATAATCCTGTTGGATAGAACCACTAATCGTGGAGATTGAAGTTGCAGAAGCCGCACCCGACAGCTTAATTTCTCCACTTGCTTTGACCGCGTAATTCTTGGGCTTGGCTTCTTTCTCACTCTCTTTTTCTTTCTTTTTTTCGCCCACTCTACTTCCTCTATTCATAATCTCTGCGTTCAGCTATAACTTTTCCCCAAAACCCAAAAACTGGCTTAAAAAGTCGAAGTTCCTAAAGTGGCAGAAGAGTCAGTAGAGTTTATTTTTCGACCGATTTCGGAAATGGAAAGAATAATTCTACAAGCAAGAGTAGAAGTTTAAAAAGGTAATACACTAACAAAATAGGATAAGTGATGACCATAAACGCCATGACTATATCGACTCTATGCTTCTTTACGAACCTGAACAGCGTGTAAATTGTCAAGCCGTAGCCTATTAAGTCAAGAAGTTCCTTAATCATCTTCAAGGATGCATTGAAATCAATAATGTTTGATGGTCTTTTGATAGACATGTTTTTCACTTTCACTATTGTAATTAGTTCTCTTGGTTCGACTATAACATTTCCGCAAAACCTCAAACTGGCTTAGAAGAACTGATAGAACTATTCTCTATCTAGCAATTAACCTATTTCAACCAGTAGCAGTTTTCAGCCATTGATAGGTGTCCGCACTCGTTCTGTTATATATCGCAATCGTTGGATAATAGCCGTGATATTCAAGGAATAGATGACTGATGACTCCATTTATCAAACCGCCTGTAGTGTCTTCAATAGTGTAAGTTATCGTGAAGTTCTGAGGGTCTCCGACTGGATAGATGTTGACCGAATAGCTTGAATAGGTCTCCATATGGCTCGTAGCGGCTATATTGAATTTGACTTGTGTTTCATTATACTCTATCCAAGGCTCAAGTTGATTTACCGTGATATTCGCATTCGCCACCGTGACAACCAGTTTCAAAGACGCATCGATGCTTCCTCTATTTCAAGGGTGTGGGGGAAGAGAACCCCGGGGCTTGCCCCGGGCGGTGAATTCCCCCACTTAAGCCTTTATACTGAGCGTGTGTTACGAAAATGTGGAGATAACCTTGGAGATGGA
>Ga0187866_1001139_pt1 | contig 26497 bp, 24 predicted proteins | sample June2016WEW_11_1_3_FD_133013 | JGI IMG/M metagenome (GOLD analysis project Ga0187866, IMG submission 133013) | Peatland microbial communities from SPRUCE experiment site at the Marcell Experimental Forest, Minnesota, USA - June2016WEW_11_150 | ecosystem: Environmental > Terrestrial > Soil >...
CGTCGTCGGATTTCTGGATTCTGATGCGCGCATGGAGTTACGCCGCGAATAATCAGTTTCGTCTCGATGCCTGCCGCAAGCTCGGCATCCACGCCGTCACCGCGCGGCAGGTCGGGCCGTTGTTGGAACAATTCCTCCGCATCGCCAAAGATGAAGGACTCGATACCAAACCGCGCGAAATCAAAGACGAGGCGTTGCAGAAATGCATTCTCATCGGATTCAGCGACCGCGTGGCGCGGCGGCTGGACCAGGGAACGCTGCGATGCGAATTGGTCCACAATCGTCGCGGCGTGCTGGCGCGGGAAAGCGCCGTGCAATACAGCCAGCTTTTCGTCGCCGCCGAAGTTCGCGAGATCGAAGGCCGGGAGGTGAACACGATTCTGTTACTGGCCACGGCCATTGAACTCGATTGGCTGCGCGAACTTTTCCCCGATGACTTGAAATCCGAACTTCACGTTCAGTTCGACGCCACGGCCAAACGCGTTCAAGCCGCCGAACTGCTGCGTTTTCGCGGACTGGCATTGTCCGCCAAGCGCATTGAGCCGCCGCCCGCCGATGCTGCGGCACGATTGCTCGCCGATGAAATCTTTGCCAGCCGGTTGCCGTTGCCGAACTGGGACCACGCCGTCGAGCAATGGCTGGCGCGGCTGAATTTGCTTTGCCGGCATTGCCCCGAGCTTCAGCTTCCGCCATTTGCCAACGACGACCGCAAACACATCATCGAACAACTCTGCCACGGCGCGGTGAGCTACAAGGACATCAAAGAACGCGAAGTCAAACCGCTGGTGATGTCGTGGCTGTCCGAGACACAACGGCAGTTGCTCGATAAACACGCGCCGGAACGGTTGTCGCTGCCGAATGGCCGCACGCCGAAGGTCGTCTATGAAGGCAACCAGCCGCCGCACATCGCATTGCGGATTCAGGAACTCTACGATGTGACCCAAACGCCGAAGATTGCGATGGGGCGCGTGCCGGTGGTCGTTCATATTTTGACGCCGGGCATGAAGCCAATCCAAATCACGCAGGACCTCGCCAGTTTCTGGAGCGAGCACTATCCGCGCATCAAATCCGAGTTGCAGCGGAAATATCCGAAACACGAGTGGCGATAACGACGGATGGTGGCAAAATTCGGCGTGGAGCGCGGATTGTCCTCCTCACGAACCGGGGGCGCCGGCATCCTGCCGGCGAGTTCCCCGCAATGCAGCATGCCGGCAGGATGCCGGCGCTCCCAGGCACTGCTTTCCGGTTCAGGGGTTCAAGGCGCGAAGTTTTTAGGGGAAACCTCAATCTGCGGCGGGCAGATTGGTCAAGCGTGCTGCGAGTTGGGACAACTCGCGCTCCGGTCCGCCGGCTTGAATTTCAAATCATGGCGCTACCCAACTACGGAAATCATTGCATTCCGTGGCGTAGAGTGTTAAAGCGGCTCCATGAATATTTTGGACACGGCGGGCCTCGGACTCGCGATCCGCGATTGTAAGCAACGCGGGTTCGACCGGCTAACTTAAGCACCCTAAACGGTTGAAAAATTGCACACATTTTGAAAAAATCAAATGGCTGACAATTTAATTCCACCCGCTATGCCGCAGGAAAGTGGAGACAAGAATTCCTCCAATAAAAAGTCCTGCGAGAAACGCGCTAAAAAGCCCAACCAGAATTTCCGCCCTGGTAATCGTGATAGTCGAAAAAAGGCCGAAGTGATTATAGTTATTTTTGGGCTCATTGAAATCCTTTCCCTCGTCCTTTGGCAATCGGCTGATGTTTTTCATAAATTCTCTGATATTATTCATTGGTTATCTCTTTGCGGGTTTATAGCTGGCGCGGCATATTTGTTGGATAAAGTCTTTAATCATAATAAATGGGTTTGGATTTTGTATATGGCAGCGTGCGCCCTGCTTGGACTTGCTGTGTATGAGAACTCGGAACCATCGCCATTAAATCGTACCGAATCGAAATCAGTCGAAGAGGTTGAAAATTCGACCACACCACTGCAAGCCAACAAGCCAGAACCACAAGCGGCATTGCAGACGCTTGCCGAAAAATTGGAAACGACTTCTGACCAATTGAGACAGGCAACGCAGGGGATGGCCAATCTAGAAGCGGCTAATGAAGCGCTGATGAACGCACAATCTGCCACACAGGCCCGAAGAATAACACCACAACAGAGAGAGAATTTCATAAAAATTTTATCAGATGCCCACAACGTATCGAAAATTCCGATCAAGGTTATTGTTGGAAGGACGGACGGCGAGACTGAGAACTTTGCTTTGCAGTTTAGGGAGATGCTTGATGAGGCGGGGTATGGAACAGTGCCTTCGGGACTTCAAGCTCCACTCAATGACCCATCGTTCAAAGGTAATATATTGTATGTAACCGACGCACTGCCTAACATTAAAATCCCCATGTATAATGAGTCTGGGAAATACGAAGAAATTATAAGAATTCCAAATTTGTACGCTACGCCGACAAGCGGGTCTTCTCAAAAAGGACCTGATGTTATTGCCATTTTTTCTAGCACAAATGGCACAATGGGCATTCCCAGCATGTTTCCAGACCGTCCCACCATTATGCCGATGCATGCGACTACGAATAATCCAGGAGGGGGCGTGGTATATGCATATAGTCCTGCTCAAAACCCTGATAAAATTCTTCTCGGCGTCATGGAGGTTCTCATTGATGATGGAATAAGTACCTCTGCGGGGGGCGGAAAAACATTTCTGAAACCCGGAGAAATTGCGTTTTTTATCCCGCAGAAGCTCTATTGATTTTCTGTACGTCCATGCCCAAATTTCGTGCCAAACCTGCAGAAGTAAATCCCCCAACCATTTCAAATTAAGACACAGCCAGCTGGCGCTCCGACTTGCAACGTTTGGGTTCGCACACTACCTTGCGCGGCTTATGGAAAAAGTGGTTATCATCGGTTCGGGTTGCGCGGGCTGGACGGCGGCGCTCTACACCGCGCGCGCCAATCTCCAGCCACTCGTCCTCACCGGCAAACAGCCCGGCGGACTGCTTACCACCACCGGCATCGTCGAAAATTACCCCGGCTTTCCCGAAGGCGTGGACGGCTACGAATTGATGACGCGGATGCAGAAGCAGGCCGAACGTTTCGGCGCGCGCGCCAGTTTCGGCACGGTGGAGAAAGCCGATTTATCTAAACGCCCGTTCACCCTCACGGTTGACGGCGAACAGGTCGAGGCGCAGGTGGTCATCATTGCCACCGGCGCGAGTCATCGGCATCTGGGTGTGCCCGGCGAGGACTTGCTGGAGACCAAGGGCGTGACTTATTGCGCCACGTGCGACGGCGCACTGCCGATTTTCCGCAACCAGACGCTCGTGGTGGTCGGCGGCGGTGATTCCGCGTGCGAAGAGGCGCTTTACCTGATGCGCTTCGGCTCGGTCATTCATTTGATTCACCGCCGCGACCAGTTGCGCGCGTCAAAAATCATGGCCGAACGCGCGTTGTCGAATCCCAAGATCAAGCCGATTTGGGATTCAGTCGTGACCGAGGTGCTCGACCCGAAACAGGACAAGGTCACCGCCGTTAAATTGAAGAACCTCAAGACCGGCGCGGAGACGGTTTTAAATTGCGCTGGCGTGTTTGTTGCCATTGGACACACACCCAGCACGGAAGTATTCGAGGGCCAGATTGACATGGACGCGAATGGTTACATCGTCCCGAAGAAAGGGACGATGACGAATGTGCCGGGAGTGTTTGTGGCGGGCGACTGCGCGGACCATGTCTATCGTCAGGCGGTGACGGCAGCGGGCGCTGGCTGCGCGGCGGCGATTGACGCCGAACGGTTTCTGGCGGCGCAGAACCAATAAGCGCAGGGCAGGGGAGCAATTTATTTGGTCTGGCCTTTCGCGGCTTCCCGGTTTTCAACAAACTTTTTTATCTCCGCGATTTTCTTCCTGAAAATCTGTTCCCGGACATAGCCGTTGGAATTATTCCCGCCGAGCGGGATTTCGCAGATGAACCGGGAGCAGTCTTCAGTGACCACGGCCATGTTCGGCGCAAATCCGCCTTCGTCGGGACCGAAGAAGCCTTTTTTCACCGCGTCCGGGACTTTGTCCAATTCATCCTCATGCCTCACAAATACCAGCACCAGGGCTTTGTTAAAGACCGTGTAAAAGCCGGCCAGATCGTTGGGGCCGCCGCTGCCCATGGGTTGGCTCGGTTGAAACATCACATCCCAGACCATGATGAAGCCGATCATCTTATGTTCCGCTTGGGCCTTCTTTTTGGCCGCTTCCAGGTTCGCCAACCGGTACGCATTGTTGAGTTTCAGGTTCATCGGCCGGTTCTGCCGGGCGATGTAAAGCCCCTCTTTGTAGGGATCGTAATTGTATTTTTTCTTAAGGTCGTCGGGCAAATTGCTGAACGGCACCTTCACGCCTTTGAGCGAGCCTTCGGTGTTGACGATGAAAAAGATGCCGTCCGGTTTTACTGTCAGGCCGCTGACATTTTCGTATTTTTGTCCGTCCAGGGTGGTGATGTCGTCCGCCAGGCAGTTCATCCCGGCAAGACCGGTGATGAGGATGGCGCAAAATAGTTTCGTCTTCACGTTTCCATTTCCAAGTTCTCGTTTTCGGAAGCCATGGCAGTTTTGGTTCAAGGATCAATCTTGTCGAGGCCAAAACGCCTTTGGCACGACCAGGCATCGAGCCCTCCGCAATGAAAAGGTAGGGACGCGCGGCCCGCGCGTCCGTTATTAACGAGGCGACCCGGTCTGACTTTTTCCCTGATAGGCCTTGAGAATTTGGTCCATTTCGTTGTTCACGGTTTCATCCACCCACTTGCGTTTTTCATCGGCATCGAACCACGCGGCGGTGCGCCGCATGCCTTCCTGGAACGGGATGACCGCCTGAAAATCAGGCACGACGGATTTGATTTTGCTATTGTCGAAAACGGTGCTCCAGGTTTTGTCGCCCAGCAAATTCCCCGTCAATTGCGGCGCCACGCGCACAATAAAATCGGACGGGATATGCACGATGTCGGCCTTCACGCCCAGCGCTTCGGCGATGGTCTGGTAAATCTGGTCCCACGTCAGCACTTCATCCGAGGTGATATGAAAGGCCTGGCCGATGGCCCGTGGATTGCCAATCAATCCCAGAAATCCCCGCCCGAAATCCTCGGCGTGCGTCATCACCCAAAGTGACGTACCGTCGTCGTGGACGATGACGGGCCGGCCTTTTTTCAGACGGTCGGCCAGCGTATAACAACCGAACCCGCCGACGGCGACGGGGAAATAGTAATTGTAGGTAAATGAGGGACGGACGATGGTAACGGGAAAATTGGTTTCGCGATAAGCGCGCATTAAAAGTTCCTCGCAGGCGATTTTGTTCCGGGAATATTCCCAGAACGGATTGCGCAACGGCGTGGCTTCGGTAATCAGTCGTTGGGTGGGTGGTTTTTCATAGACCGAGGCGGTGCTGATGAAAACAAATTGTTTTGTCCGGTCTTTGAAAAGCGCGAGGTCGCGTTCGATGTGTTTCGGCGTGAAGGCAATCCAATCCACGACAGCGTCGAACTGCAAATCCCGCAGCGCGGCGCGGACGGCGTCCGGCTGGTTGATGTCCACCGTCAGGCCGCGACTGCCGGGCGGATTTGTCTGCTGCTGTCCGCGATTAAGCAGATACAACTCAAACCCCCTGGCGATGGCTTGCTGGCTGACGGTTGTGCTGATTTTACCCGTGCCCCCTATAAACAACATTTTCATGGGCGCGCGATTCTAGCCGGGCAAGGGGGCTTAGGCTATTCTTTTGATACAAAAATTCACTTTTTCCGGAATTCGGCGGTTGATTGCGTGGCCTGCGTGTCCGCAATCAACAGAAAATGGTTGGCGGCGCTTTGTGACCCGCAGCACGTTCAAGAAATCCGCAGCGAAGTAGCCCGGCGGCGGAAAATATTTGTAGATGTGCTTGCAAACTCAGGCGGTACTGGTATTAGAGAGACCATCATGTTCATGGACCTAATCCATCGCATTAGCATCACCGCCCCGGCGGAAAAGATTTATCGCGCCATCACCACCAAGGAAGGCATCAAAAGCTGGTGGACCACCGACGTGAAGATGGCCGCCCACGCCGGCGGCAAGGCCGTCTTCGGTTTCGAGAACCGCTCGGTGGTGTTTCAGATGCGCATCGAGCAATTGACGCCGCCCTCACTTGTGCGTTGGAAATGCGAGGACAGCAACTCGCCGGACTGGATTGGCACGACGCAGGAGTTCCGGCTCGAGCCGCAGACCGACGGCGAGGTGTTGTTGAAATTCTGTCACGGCGGCTGGAAATCCGGCGGCGAGCATTGCTATTACTGCAACACCACCTGGGGCCACCTGCTCGTCAACCTGAAAAACTACGCCGAACGCGGCGTGAAAAATCCTTACTTCACCTGATTACCCGCGCCGGAGCGCGACTGTGTCTGCAGGACTGGCATTCAGACGAAAGGAAAGCTTAACCAAAAGCGCTCACAGCCATACTGTTAGTCGGGTTTCATCTCATCGCCGGATCGGACTGGTAGGGACGACGAGGCCATCCCACCTTCGTGAATTTCGCGCTGGACCGGGATGCGGGCAAAAAACGGTTCTTATTTGGCAATTCCGTTCCTGAATTCGGCATTGACGCTGAGGCGGTTGCCGGTAAACTTTGCGTTCGGTTTTTGCAGAACTTTTTTTAGAAACGGATAAAAATTATGGCAGTCAAAGTTGCAATCAACGGGTTCGGCCGCATCGGGCGCCTGGTATATCGCGCCCTGGTCGAACAAGGCATGGTGGGCAGGGACATCGAGGTGGTCGCCGTCGGCGATATCGTTCCGGCGGACAACCTCGCGTATCTGCTCAAATACGATTCCATCCAGGGCCGATTCAAGGGCAAGGTGGACAGCAAAACTTCCCCGGAAGCCGTGGCCAAGGCCAAGGCCGCCGGCAAAAAGGCCGAGGACGCCGATCCGGACATCCTCATCGTCAACGGCAACGAAATGAAGGTCGTCAGCGCCAAGTCACCGGCCGAATTGCCGTGGCGGGCGCTGGGGGTTGACCTGGTGATTGAATCCACCGGTCTATTCACCGCCATCGAGAAGGCCCAGGGCCACATCACAGCAGGTGCCAAGAAGGTGCTCATCACCGCGCCGGCCAAGGGCGATTGCCTCACGGTCGTCATGGGCGTGAACGAACACAAATACGATCCGAAGCAGCATCACGTCATCTCCAATGCCTCCTGCACGACGAACTGCCTCGCGCCGGTCGTGTTTGTGCTGTTGAAGGAAGGGTTCGGCGTCGAAGAAGGTTTGATGACGACGATACACAGTTTCACCGCCACGCAAAAGACCGTGGACGGCCCGAGCAAGAAAGACTGGAAAGGCGGCCGCAGCGCGTCCATCAATCTTATTCCTTCCACCACCGGCGCGGCCAAGGCCGTGGGTCTGGTGTTGCCCGAAGTGAAAGGCAAACTGACCGGCATGGCGTTCCGTGTGCCGACCCCGACGGTTTCGGCGGTTGACCTGACCGTTCGCACGGTCAAGGAGACGAGTTACGCGGAAATTTCCGCCGCGATGAAGAAGGCCAGCGAGACCTACCTGAAAGGGATCCTCGGCTACACCGAGGACGAGGTGGTCAGCTCGGATTTCATCCATTGCGACCTGTCCTCGATATTCGATCAAGGCTCCGGCATGGAGTTGAACAAAAAGTTCTTCAAGCTGATAAGCTGGTATGACAACGAGTGGGGTTATAGTTGCCGCGTCGGCGATTTGATCCGGTACATGATCAAGAAAGGGCTGTAAGCCGCTGAACGGAATTCAAAGGCGAACCGGCAACGGGTCGCCTTTTTTGTTTTTACCGCGGATGACGCAAATTTAATTTAACCGCGGATTACGCGGATTACGCGGATACTATTTAATACATGACGGTGTTGCTCTTGGTTTCTCGCGTTTCTCGTTCACCACACGTTTCCATTCAAGCTTGGCGTTTTTGAAGTTGAGGAGCAGCGCCACCTCCAAACCGGTGATGTTCAGATAACCAAGCATCTGAGCAATGTGGGTTTCGTTGAAGGTGGTGACAACCTTGGGATCGGCAATGACCATGCCGTCCACAATTAGATCCGGAATGAGCTTGCCAATGAAATGACCGCGATAATGCACCGGATATTTCCGTTGCTACTCGATTAAGTGCCCGCGTGTCTGCAATTCAATAATGAGGGCATTTTCATACAGCTTTTCATCCAAGCCGGGTTTGAGTTCGTTCAGGACCGCCATCGCTGCGCCAATGATGTCTTCGGTGATTTGTTTGTGGAGCATGGGAAAAGATTAATCACCGACATCGCCTTTCACAGGAAATTTTATTCCCATCCGTGTCATCGGTGTAATCCGCGGTTATGTTTTTACGGTTATATTCATTTCTTCGTGCCTGACGGTGTATTGGTTGCGGGCTGGCTGGCAGCTTTCAATTTGCCTTCCACTTCAGACAACCAATAAGCATGCTCTTCGCTGGGAGCGATTTGATTCAAACGCGACATGGTTTCGCGCGCATGGAGGTAATCCCGGCTCTGCCAGTAAAATTTGAAGCGCAACTGCAGCACATTGGGGTTATTGCGAGCCAGGCCATCCGCCTTTTCCAACGCGGATTCAGCCAGGGCAACTTGACCGGCGTCCAGTGCCGCCCGGGTGAGATTAAGCCAGCCGTTCAAATCTCCGGGTTGCAGTTGCGCCGCCTGCTCCAGAAATGGCAGGGCCTTTTCCGGTTTGCCGGTGGCGGCCAGTCCAATGCCATAACGGGAAAGCACCGTGGGGTTCGTGGGAAAGAGGCGCTGGGCCTCCGCGAGCGTTTTTAGCACGCGTTCGTTGGCCGCCGGATCGGCCAAAGGCTTAACCGAAACTTCCTGGTTCGTTTCATTGGAGGAAAAAAATTGGTGAACCAGCGGCAAATTCAATATGGCGATCACGGCATTGTTCTCGACGCGCTGTGTCCTGGGCCCTTCCTGGCTGCTGCGGACAAACAAGGTAATGCCATCCTGCCAAATCCACGAACGGTCCCAGGCCGTGACGGCCCACAACAACACCAGTCCCAGAGCCACGGCACGTATGAATTTCTGCAGGGGCAGGGCCGGGATAAGACCCACGAATGCAATCAACCAGCCGATGAGCGGCAGGTAAAGGAACCGTTCGGCCATGTATTGCATCATGGGAACCAGGTTGGAGACGGGCAGCAGGAACAGCCCCGTCCACAACAGGCCGAATCCCAAAATCTTCCCCCCGCGTCTGTGCCAGGACAGAAAGCCGATTGCCAACAGAGCGACAAGCAGCGCCAAACCTCCCATGACTTCCGCCGACCAAAGCGATTGGCCGGCGCGCAGATAACTGTAATCAATGAAAAACGGCGGAACGCCGCAGAGCAAACGAAAATACCCGGGGACGACCGGCAACATATCAATCAACGTTTGTCCGTAGGTTCCGGAGAGCGGCGCGGTCTGGCTGGTGCGCCCGATGACCAGCTCCCGGTTTATCAGATAGAGCGCCGCCACAATCAAAAACGGCAGTGTGCGGAACGCGCATTGTTTCCAATCGAGCCGGTGCAGCGTGCGCAGGAGCACGAACGGCATGACCGCAAACGGCACCGCCGATTCCTTCGAATAGACAGCCAGCGCGAAGAAGAGCAGGCCGCGCCAGTATGCGAACCGGCCTGGCGCCGGCGGCAACAGTTCCCGCAGAGCGGCCAGCGTGAAGAAGGCCGCGAGAATGTCATCGAGTGATTTTGCCCAGCAAACGACCTCGGAAACGACGGGGTGCACGGCGTAGGCCAGTGCCACAACCAAGGACCAGAAGTGCGCGTCGGCTTCAGTCAAACGACCGTTCAACTGCGGCAGCAACCGCGTCAAGGCCGCGAACAGCATCATGGCGGTGCCGCCGTGCCAGCACACATTGGCCAGATGGTAAATCCACGGTTGGGGAACTTCCCTGCCGTCCAGAAAGTGCAGCAGGGCGTAATGCGCGGTCCGAATCGGGCGGAAAACCCGGAAATCGTCCGGCAAGGTTGCCTGGGCGTCGAGCCGATAAAACATTTCCGGGATGTGACGCAAGGAACGGACGCTCTGGAGGTCGCGGATAAAACAACCATCGTCCCAGACAAATTGAAAGGTCGCCGTTTGTCCCCAGGTCACCAGCGTGACGACCCCGATAAGCACAAAAGGCGGCCATTTTTTAGTGAAGAACCAGTGCATTACCGCGCGCATTTTAAACGACCACGGCTGGTCCGCAATGATTTGAAGTATAATCCGGTTTCCCCCAGACTGCGCGCGTGAAAATTTCGGTCATCATCCCCGCGTTCAACGAGGAACGCCTGCTCGCCGGGACGCTGGCGCAGATTAAATCGGCGATGGCCGCCTTTACCCGGTGCGGTTGGGAGAGCGAACTTATCGTTTGCGACAACAATTCCACGGATCGCACGGCGGAAATCGCGCGGGCGGCGGGCGCGTCCGTCGTGTTCGAGCCGGTCAATCAAATTGCCCGCGCCCGGAATGCCGGCGCAGCGGCGGCCACCGGCGACTGGCTGATTTTTGTGGATGCGGATTCACAGCCGAGCGCCGAATTGTTTGCGGACGTGGCGGAACAAATCCAATCCGGTCGTTGCCTGGCCGGTGGCTCAACGGTGCGAATGGATGAACATTTTATGTTGGCCGGTTTCTTCACGTGGACCTGGAACTGGTCCAGCCGGCTGGGTCGTTTGCTGGCTGGCTCGTTCATCTTTGTCGAGGCGGCGGTGTTCCGAAAAATCGGCGGGTTCAGCAACGAACTGTTTGCGGCAGAGGAACTGGATTTGAGCAAGCGATTGAAAAAACTCGCGCGGGAGACGGGCAGGGAAGTTGTAATTTTACATTCGTATCCGCTGGTGACCTCCGCGCGCAAGATGCGGCTTTACACGGCGTGGGACCACCTCAAATTGGTAACGCACGTCCTGTTCAACCGCCGCGCGCTCAACCGCCGCGAATCCTGCACCTTGTGGTATGACGGTCGGCGGTAGCCCGGCTTGCGCGCACGGCGAGGAAGTCAGTGGACAGGGTGGCTGACCTGCCGGACAGCCGGACGAGCGGCAGCGCGTCCCTACCATAGCAATGGTGTCAGCTAACGGGCGCGGGATTCCACAAAAAATCCACAGCTACGATAAATACTGTGCCGCCCGGCGATTCCCAAACCCACTTCGGCTTAAAAGCATTAACTGCCTCCTTCATTTCGCCTCCAACCAATTCTCGATGATAAAGCAGAAGATAATTATTGCCTGTTTCATGGTCGCAAAATTGTGTGGCTTCAAGGTTCATATATCCAATGGAGCTCTTCATGAGTTTCAAGGATTTAGACAGATCCCACTTGGCTTGATCAACTCCGCATTGACTTTGAAACTCCCGCGAGTCTGCGGTTTCTGTCGAGGACGCAAAAGAAACATGCCGCCGCGCTGTCGTGTTCGCCCAAAAAGTCCTGTAAGATTTCTCTTTTGACTTTGGGTATAACTACTCCATGAAATTGAGGCGCCTTTTTCGGCGCAGTCGCCTTTGGCTTTTTAGATTTGGAAGGAGCTTGTTCGAGGGTCAGCGCGCTAGATTTAGGCTCTGGCACGCTCGGCGGCTGGGCGATTTCAACGGTCTCTTTCAATCCGAGAATCGCCCGCGCCGTCACCACGTCGGGGATGACATTGTGATTGCGGAAAAACGTCAGGTAGGCGCGCGGCTCACCGATGGCATCGACGAGAGTTTTCCAAGCAGGATCATTTTTATTTGGGCAAACAATCTTGGTTTTCATCGTTTTGATTTGGGCGAGGTGGAATTTCAAAAACGTCATTGCCTGTGTCTAATAAATTCTCGCACAAGCCGTTGAGCTTCGACGATTTGCCGTGGCGACATAAAATTTTCTATTATGGTCATGCTTTTCTTTGCCTCCTCTTGGCCTTGCGCCGCCGCCAGAAGCATCCACTTGTAACTCTCCAGATCATCTGCCGCTACGCCTTCGCCCTTGGCGTAGCAGACACCCAGATTATATTGAGCCAGGTCGTAATTCTGATCAGCAGCTTTGCGATACCATTTCACCGCCTCCACCGCGTCCTTCGCTACCCCTTCGCCATTGGCGAAGGAGTTCCCTAGAGTATATTGAGCCAGGACGTGATTCTGATTGGCAGCTTTCCGATACCATTTCACTGCCTCCACCTTATCCTTCACCCCGCCAACACCATTAGCGTAACAGAAACCCAGACTGAATTGAGCCATGGCGAAATTCTGCTCGGCTGCTTTGCGATACCATTTCACCGCCTCCACCTTATCCTTCGCGACGCCATCGCCGTTCTCGTAGCTGAAACCAAGATTGAATTGAGCCAGGGCGAGATTCTGGTCGGCAGCTTTGCGACACCCTTCACCGCTTCCACATAATCTTGCGGCACGCCGTCGCCTTTGGCGTAACGGCAACCTAGAGCGTATTGAGCGTTCGCATCGCCACGTTCTGCCGCGAATGTCGTTTCGTCGAACAATTTGCTTTTGCTCGTAGAGTTGTGCGGAAACAAACGTGTCAACCAATTTGCTTTCACGTCGTGAGAGGTTAGTCGGTTTCACTTAGCTGGCAAGTGTTAGATAATTTGAATTTCCAATGGAAAAACGCCCAGTTTGGCAATATAATTTACGCGATGGTTGCCAACTCAAAAAACCAAGACGAAATTCCCGAATATTTCTACAAGTATCGATCGTTTAGCGGAATTAACAGAGATCGAACCGGATGTGAGATTGTAAATGGGGGCATTTGGTTTTCGGAGCCTTCGGATTTTAAGGACAAAAGCGATTGTGGAACTCCTGTATCTCATTATGCCACACCGGAAGCGTTCCGAGCTTGGGCGGAAACAGCATTACTCGTTGTAATGTCGAATCTAGCTGAAAACGAAAGATGCGCTTTAATTGACGACGCTATTAAAAATCGTGTTTATGCCGATCCAGACAGAATTAACAGACACCGAGACTGGTATAAGAATCAAGTCATGCAAAGAGGAGTTTTGTCTCTTTGTTCCACCAATGTGAGTGACCGAATGTGGCGTGAATATGCTGATAATAACCAAGGCTGCTGTTTTGAATTCAAACGGAGCGAAAGGGGAATGTTTGCGAATGTGGAAAAAGCTCGCTATGAAGAAAAGCTGCCAACGGTCAATAGTTATGAAATGCCGTATGTCGAAATGAACAATGCCATAATGTTGACCAAAACACATGAACATGACTTCGAACATGAGTGGAGGATTTGGGATTCAAGAGGTCGAGGATATTGGAAATACAATAAAGGCGATTTAACCGGCTTGATTTTTGGTCGTTTGATGCCAACCGAGGACAGGAATCTACTTACATATCTGACGCGGAGAAGTCATCCATCGGCAATTCTTTATGAGGCCGTTGAAACGGAGAACGGCCTAAAGATAATTCTCTTTGAAAATTGAACAACGGCTCTCGTTCTTCCGCCATCAAGTCCAATCGTCCATCCCAAAATGGAGAGCGTGAGGTGTTCATTTGCGCCCCAGCCCCAACGCCCGCCGTGTCGCATGGCCCGAGCCGCGCTGATTGTTTGCCCGTCTATCAGGCGCCGGGACAGGATTGAAGCTGTAACGGATTTTTACGACGCAGTGGCGGCAGCTTTCTGCCGAGTTGTAAGGTAATCGAGGTATTCAATCAGCCGCGGCTTCATTTCCCGGCGCGGCACGATGGCGTCAATGAGTCCGTGGTCAAGCAGGAATTCGGCGGTTTGAAAACCGGGCGGCAGTTCAGCCTGGGTTGTGTCCTTGATGACGCGCGGCCCCGCAAAACCAATCATCGCGCCCGGCTCGGCCAGTATCAAATCGCCCAGACACGCGTAACTCGCCATCACGCCCGCCGTCGTCGGATGCGTGAGGACGCTGATGTAGGGCAGGCGGTGTTGTGCGTGGTAGGCGAGGGCGGCGGCGGTCTTGGCCATTTGCATGAGGCTGAACATGCCTTCATACATGCGCGCCCCGCCGCTGGTGGAAATAATGATGACGGGCAGTTCCTTTTCCGTCGCGCGCTCGATGAGCCGGGTGAGTTTTTCACCGACCACCGAACCCATCGAGCCTCCAAGAAAATCAAAATCCATCACGCCCAGCCCGGCGCGGTGCGGACCGATTTTACAAATGCCGGTGAGGACCGCGTCCTTGAGCGTCGTGGATTTTTGGTATTCCTCCAGTTTCGCCTTGTAGGTGGCGACCCCGTTGAAGTTGAGAACGTCCACACTCGTCATCTCCGCGTCCATTTCCTCAAAGGTGCACGTCTCGACGAGCGAGTGGATGCGTTCGCGCGAGCTGATGGGGAAATGATGATGGCACTTCGGGCAGACCTTCAGATTTTCGTCCAATTCCTTGTCATAAACCATCGTGCCGCACTTCGGGCATTTTGTCCAAAGCCCTTCCGGGATGTCGCGTTTTTTTGATTTGGAACCGGAAGGCTTGGGTTTTTTGGGCAACGGCGACGTTTTGGCTGATGGCGGCGTCAGCGCCGGTTCGGCCGTTTCAGTTCCAAGCGCCTTTTTTGTGAAAGTGGTTGTAGCCATCAACCCTCAAATCATACTAGAGTCCGCGCGCCACTGTCCAGACGCAAACGTCATCCGCGCCAGCGGCCAAAAGCGCCAGCGCGCACGCGCTCGTGGTCGCGCCGGTGGTGAACACGTCGTCCACCAGAATCACCCGCTCCCCGTTCAGGCGCGCGCCGTGGCGCATGGCGAACGCGCCGCGCATGTTTGCCGCGCGTTGCTGCCGCGTCAGCCGCGTCTGGGTGTTGGTGAACACAACGCGCCGGAGCAGGTTTTTGTTCAGCGGGATTTGGATGGCGGCGCTGAGGTGGATGGCCAGACGTTCGGCCTGGTTGAATTCGCGTTCGCGCTGTTTCAACGGGTGCAACGGCACCGGCACAATCAAATCCCACTTCTGACCGCGCAAGGCGGGCACGGTTTCGCGCAACAGCAGGCCGGCCAGAAACGGCTCAAACCACAACGCACGCTGGTATTTGTAACGGTGGATGACTTCCAGCACCGCACCGCGCGCGGCCACCGCCGACCGCGCCGCGCTGAAGTGCAGTTCCATTTCGCGGCAATTCGCGCATTCAAACGGCGTCGTCAAGTCGCCTTCAAAGGGCAGGCCGCACCGCTCGCAGAACGGCGGTTTGATGAAGCGCACGTGCGACCAGCAACGTCCGCAAACGTAGCCTTGCTTTGCCGTGGCGCGTTGTTCGCCGCAAAGCTGGCAGATTTCGGGGTATAAAAAGCCGAGGCCGACGTTGAGCCAGGTATGGAACGGGCTGGCGGTGGTGGTCATGAGGAAATGGTAAAAGCCGGTCGTTTGTTCAGGACCGGCAGGCGGTCGAAAACAACGAGCGTGAGCGCAAGGACGATGAACGCCAGCCAGCCGTCAATCATTTTGCCCGTGCCCCAAAACCAGGCGGCGGCCTTGGGAACGTCAGTGGTGAACGTGCCGAAAATTTTGAGCCAGAAAATCCAGCCGGCGTGCAGGCCGATGGAGAAGTAAAGGTTGCCCGTGCGCTGATAGGCGAGGCCCAGCAGCACGCCCGCCAGCGTCAGGCTGAAGAAGCCCGGAATAAGCGCCTGAAAATCCACAAAACCGCTCAACAGGCGCGGCAGCAGTTCGAGGCCGGAATACCAGACTACCGTGCCGGTGAGTTCGGCGCGGTGCAGAAAATGCACGAGCGCGTAAATCAGGCTGCTCAATCCCAGCGCCAGCGGCCAGTAAAACACGCGGCGCAACCCGCCGAACGCGCCGCCGCGAAACAAAATTTCCTCGAGGGTGGCGACCACTGCCGCGGTTCCCGCCGCATGCAAAACGGTTTCAAGGATTTTTGCGACCGAAACACCTTCCGTCGGCGTGCGTCCGCCGGCAAATAAAACGATGCCTGCGACTGCCGCCAGCGAGCTGAAGCCGAGTAAAAAACCGCCGAACAATTTTTTTGACTGGCCGTAGGGCGGAACCAGGCCGGTTTCACGCAGCGAAGTCGCCCCAAGTGCCCGGAACAACGGCCACAGGCCGGCCAGGGCGAGTATCAAAAAGGAACGGTCCATGAAACGATGAAACGGGATCTGGGCGAGTTTGGGAAAGGATTGGGTGTAATCCTGCGCGAGCCAGTAAAGCCAGGGCGCGAGCAGTGCGCCGCCGATAAAAACCGCGACAATGTAGATGACCAGCGCCCAAAGAGGCCGCATGAAAGGATGGTAAGCGCACTGGTGATTCACGCCAAGCGCGAATTCAGAATGTAAAATCCCGATGTCTGAGGTGTCGGACCGGTGAAAATCAAGGCGCGGTGGTTCCGGCGACAACACCCAACCAGAACTGAGCAACGGCCCAACGATTGTCCCTGCCGTGAAGTCGGTACCCGCCGTCAGGATGCCGATGCGTCTGGTTTGTGGCATGAAGCCGTATCCGGCGGATGACATGTAGCGTTGCCGCGTCACCAACTGCTCAACAACGCCCGCAACAATTCGCCAGACGGCGCCAGAACTTTAAAAGTTGGGTTGGACAGCCTTTGTCCTTTTGGCCAGTTTATCTTCTGACACAATTATGTGTGCCCGCTTTACGTTGAGCAAAGAACTGTCGGAACTCGGCAAGCTGATTGATTTCGTTTGCCGGGTTGCGTTCTTCGCGCCGCGTTACAACATCGCTCCGCGCCAGCAGGCGCCGGTGATTGTGCGGGAGAATTATCTCACGGTGGCCAAACTCATGCGTTGGGGACTGATTCCGTCCTGGGCAACGGAGGAAAGCATCGGCGACAAGCTCATCAATGCCCGCGCGGAAACACTCACGGAAAAATCCAGCTTCCGGAAACTGTTTGCCTCGCAACGGTGCTTGATTCCCGCCGACGGCTATTATGAATGGCGGAGAGACGGTCAAGCATCGAGCGTCGAGGGACGAGAGTCAGAACTCGGATTCGACACCTCATCTGGCCTGCGGCAAAGCCCTCATCCGGTCCCGTCCCGGCGGGACCAGCCGCTCCCATCCGATGGGCGAGGGGCGTCCGACCGGACGCCGTTCCGGTTCACGATGAAAGACGGCGGACTTTTTTGTTTTGCCGGGTTATGGGACAAATGGATTCGCCGGCCGCAAGTACAGGAAATCCTGATTGACGATGAAGGTGACGTGCCGCAACCGAGCCGCGTCATCGAAACCTTTACCATCATCACCACCGCGCCCAACGAAATGGCCGCGGCGATTCACGACCGGATGCCGGTCATCCTCGCCCCGGAACATTACGGCTGGTGGCTGTACGAAGACGGCAAGGAAGAAGCATTGCAGAGCCTGTTGAGTCCGTATCCGGCGGAGGACATGAAATGTTATCGCGTCTCCAGGCTGGTGAACAACGCCCGCAACGATTCGCCCGATTGCATCAAGCCCGCCTAAATCTTCCGCGAAACGCAGATGAGGCATGCGAGCAGGGCCAGCAGCGAAATGACCGCGCCGGTTTCAAATGCGCGGTCCCGGTAAAGCAATTGCACCCGGTGCCGGCCTTCCGGAACTTCCACCGCTTGAAACGCGTGGTTTGCCCGCAGCAAACGCACCAGTTTGCCGTCCACTTCCGCCCGCCAATCGTGATACCACGTCTGCGCCACGACGACGAGCGATGGCGCATCAGCAACAATTTCGATGTCTGCGCTCTGATTTCTGAATCTTGATTTGAGCACGCGGGCGATCGTTTGATTCGTGACCGTTACAAACGGTTTCGCCTCCGGAGGCAGGAAGACAATTTTGCTTCCGTCAAAATCCGGCCGGGTCAATGCGCGCAGCGTGTTGGCGTCGTCCAGGAAGACCGGTTTTTGTCCGGCAGTCGTGAGCGGCAGGAAAGATTCCCGCGGCTGCCAGTGGTAAAATTCATCCGGCGCCGTGATTTGCGAAACGCCCAGGAAATCCTCCAGCCGTGGAAATTCGTTCGTCGTGCCGTAAAGCAGCGAATTTAAATCATCACCTTCCCGCGGCGTGAGCGAGAAGAAGCCATCCACCTTCGGCGCGGTGTCGAGCAAATTCGCGTTGCCGCAAAAGCCAAGCCGCTTTGCCAGAAAATTATTTTCCGGGTTGCTCAGCGAGAAATGAATGAAGTCCATGAAGGCCTTCGTGGTGATCATGGCGCGCGATCCGCCGAGTTCCGGTTGTGGGTTCATCGCCAGTTTTGTGCGTGCCAGGTTCAGTTCATAGACACTTGACGGCACGGTCGGGTTTTGGGTTGGTTCGTGCGTTAAGACATCAAGCCATGCCACTACAATCAAAAGCAGCGGTGCGAGCCGGCGCAATCCCGGTCCGGCTTCCCGCGTCAGAAACAGCAGCAATCCGCCGGTCAGCAGCAGAAAAAATGCGCGCGACAGTCCGTTGAACAAAGTCGCATGCCAGTCATCGCCCGGAAACGGAAATCGCCACGTCCAGAACAGGATTCCCGCGAGCAGCGCCAGCAGAATGATTCCGACAAGAACGAGCCGTTTCTTAAGATGCTTTTTTTCTCCGGATTCCAGGCGGGCGAGGGCGAATGCGGCCAGTAACGGCACCAGGAACGCCACGAGCGTGACGTATTTGATTGGGTAAGTCACAAAGCTGAGTTGCGGGATGATTTTTCGCAGGGCGGGATAGACAAATGTGTTTTCGCCAAAGGCAAAAATCAGCGCGAGAACCACTGCTCCCCCGAGCAGCCATACGCGGCGCTCGCGTACCGTCCAGAGCGCGAGCAGCGCCAGCCAGAGCGCACCGATGCCGAGGTAATAAGATGACGTCCACGATTGGCCGTATTGGAGAAAGACGCCTTCCGTCCACGTGCGGCCATGCGCCATCGGCACCAGGAAATTGATCCAGCCCCAGCCGGGCATGGACCAGCGTGTGTCCGCATAGCCGACGCCGCGTTGCGAATGGGCAGAGAGGTCGAGGAACGGCAGCAGTTGCGCCGCGGCCAGCGCCATCACTAACAACACGACCAGCGGGAAACGCCAGAACATTGAGCCGCGCGGAAATTCGCCCCGAACGAATTGTTGAATCCACAGCGCGAGCAGCAAAAGCCAGGTGAGCAGAATGGTCTCCGGTCCGCCGGCGAGCATTTGCATGGCGCCGACCAGCGCGGCCAGGATAATTTTATGTCCGCCACCGCGCCAGGCCGATTCGACCGTGAGCACGACCCACGGCATCCAACTGAACGTGGCGATGTGACTCGGCCACATGAGCAGATTGAGGGTGAGCCCGTTGAACGCGAACGCCACACCGGCGAATGCCGCTGCAAAATCGCTGCCCGTCCACCGCCGGGCGAGGAAAAACATCCCGAAACCCGCGAACCACAGGTGTAACAGGCAGAAAAAACTCAGCGACCACGTCAACGGCAGCAGCAGATAAACCAGCGACGGCGGGTAGAGCGGCATGGTGTTCCATTGGGCGAGAAACGGCACGCCGCAGTTGTTGTAAGGGTCCCAGAACGGCAGTTCGCCGCGCCGGAAATATTCCTGCTGAAAGTGGGCGAGGGGATAGGCGAAGAATCCGTAGTCGCGCACGACGAACGTCTGCAAGCCGAGCAGGACCTGCGGGAATGCGGCGAAGACGAGCAGGGCGAGCAAAATCCCAAAACGCAGCGGCGTGAACCAATTGAACACGCGGGGTTCGGATGTCTCGTTCATTCGTTTTGCGGCGGTGACGCTTTTACAATTTCGGTGGAACGAGACTACTGGCGAGCCGCCGCCGCTTCGCTTTGGCGTGTTGAATCCGGCTCGCGGGGACGCTCGCCCCACCCAAAATGAGTTACCACTGTTGCGCGTGTCATCTTATTCACGAAGCGAGATGGGCGGCAAGTATTCCCCGGGCAATTCACGCTGCGACCGCGTGCCGTTTACTTGACGTGCCGTCCCCAAAACCAACGGGTCAGGAGGGAGAAATATTTGCGGTTTTCGGCGACCAGGTGATAAGCCCATTCGGTGATGTCGGCAAAAGCCGATGAATTTTCGTAAGCGCTCAACAGCCATTGACGGTTTGGCGTATGCGCCAGCGTGCGAAACACCGCTTCCGCACCGGCATAAACTGAGCCATCGGGTTCGATGAGTTGAACGGCAGTGTCGAATTGTTCGCGCGGGATTTCCGGAAATTGCGTGGCGATGCGCGGGTTCTGGGCGGGCAGGTAATCCACGCGGTTGCCGGTCATTTGCTGCCAGCGGCGGATCCAAAGCGTGCAGAAATTGCAGTCGCCGTCGAAAACCATCAGCGGTTTCGGCGGCGGTGTGGCGACACGAATGCCGAATTTCACAAGTATTCTTATAATCCTCCTTTCACAAACGCGCCAGTTCGCCTGTAGCGGCGTTCCATGAACGTCGCGGTGTCAGAGGTAAAGCGCGGCGGTCATAGACCGCCCCTATAACTTACGGCACCAACACCGCGGCACCTTGAAGTTTGCCCGCTCTCAGACGTGCGAGCGCCTCGTTGGCCTCGCCCAGCGGGAACGTCTGCACCGTCGTCCGCACCGACGCCTTGGGTGCCAGCGCGAAAAATTCTTCGCCGTCGCGTCGGGTGAGGTTGGCCACGGAACAAAGCGTTCGTTCCTGCCAGAGCAAATCATACGGAAACGACGGGATATTGCTCATGTGAATGCCGCCACAAACGACCGTGCCACCCTTGGCCACCGCCTTTAACGCCAGCGGCACAAGATTGCCAACCGGCGCAAAAATAATGGCTGCGTCCAGTAGCGTTGGCGGCGCGGTCTCGGAATCGCCGGCCCAAACCGCCCCCAGCGATTTGGCGAATTGCTGCGCCGCCGAATCGCCGCGCCGGGTGAAGGCAAAGATTTCGCGTCCTTGAAATTTGGCAACCTGCGCGACAATGTGCGCCGCCGCGCCGAAGCCGTAAATGCCGAGCCGCTTTGCATTCCCGGTTTTGGCGAGTGAACGGTAGCCGATCAACCCGGCGCAGAGCAGGGGAGCGGCTTCGGCGTCGGAGTACGAGGGTGGAATGGGAAAACAAAACCGTTCGTCGGCGACGGCGAATTCCGCGTAGCCCCCGTCGAGCGTGTAGCCGGTGAAACGGGCGCGGTCGCAAAGGTTCTCACGCCCGTTGCGGCAAAATTCGCACTCGCCGCACGTCCAGCCCAGCCACGGAATGCCCACGCGGTCGCCGATCTTGAAGCGTTCGACGCGTTCGCCTTTCTCCACAATCGTGCCGACGATTTCATGTCCGGGCACGAGTGGCAGTTTGGGATTCGGCAATTCACCATCCACGACATGCAAGTCCGTCCGGCAGACGGCGCACGCGGCGACTTTCACCAGAACCTGAGTCGCGTTGGGCCTGGGTGCGGGAATGTCAGTCCCGACCAGCCGGGATTGCCGCGGCGCTATAAGAATCATTGCGCGCATCTTCAGTTGATAGTTGACGGTTGACAGGTCATGGTTCAGGCGGTATGCGCTATGGCTTTTTGGACTATCAACCATCAAAATTCAACCATTAACTGCAGTGAAAATTGCCATCGGGTCGGATCATGCCGGATTCCGATACAAGGAAAAAGTCAAGGAACTGCTCCAAAACCCGGGGCACGACGTAACGGATTTCGGCACGCATTCGGAAGAAGCGGTGGATTATCCGCTGTTCATTCGGCCCGTGGCGGAGGCCGTCGCGCGCGGCGAATTTGAACGCGGTCTCGTGCTGGGCGGCTCCGGCAACGGCGAAGCGATAACGGCCAATCGGGTGAAAGGCATCCGTTGCGCGCTGTGCTGGAACGTCAGGTCCGCGCGGCTTGGACGGCAGCACAACAACGCCAATGTCATTTCCATCGGAGAGCGAATGGTCAGTCTCGGCACTGCGTTTAAAATTGTCCGCGTGTGGCTGGACACGCCGTTTGAGGGCGGAAGACATCAACGTCGGATTGACTTGATTGACGCTCCGTAACGGTAGTTGGGAGGGTCGGCATGTTGCCGACCCAAATTTCGGGGACGGCGGCACGCCGTCCCTCCCATGTTGTCAAAATTGACGCTGGCATTCCAAAGCCTTACGCTATCCACAGCTTTATGAGCGAATTGCAAAGTTCACTGCTCGAATTGATTCGGCGCACCTCGGCGGAAATCCCCGACGACGTGCAAAAGGCGATCCTCGATTCACTGGAACAGGAGAAAAAAGGCACGATTGCCGAGAACGCGCTGAAAATCATCGCGCGCAACGTCGAACTCGCCAAACAGAAATCGCAGCCGATTTGCCAGGACACCGGCAGCATTCTGTTCTATGTGGATTGCCCCGTCGGTTTCGACCAGATCGCGTTTGAAGAAACGGCCAAGGAAGCCGTGCAGCTGGCGACCAAGAAAGGTTATCTCCGCCAGAATTCCGTGGATTCGCTCACCGGGAAAAACGACGGCACAAACGTCGGGCCGGGAGCGCCCACGTTTCATTTTCATCAGCATCGCTCGCCGGAAGTCAGCGTGCGGCTCGTGCTCAAGGGCGGCGGCTGCGAGAACGTCGGGGCGCAATACTCGCTGCCGAGCGAGAAGCTCAATGCGAATCGCGACCTCGACGGTTGCCGCAAGGCGATCCTCGACGCGGTGTTGCAGGCGCAGGGCAAGGGCTGCGGCCCGGGCATTCTGGGCGTGTGCATTGGCGGCGACCGCGCCACGGGTTACGAGCTGAGCAAGACGCAATTTCTGCGGCAGATTCCCGACCGTAATCCAAATCCGGAACTGGACAAGCTGGAGCAGGACATTTTGAAGACGGCGAACGAACTCGGCATCGGCCCGATGGGATTTGGCGGCAAGACGACGTTGCTGGGCGTGAAAATTTGCGCGGCGAACCGCCTGCCCGCGTCGTATTTCGTCAGCATCAGCTACATGTGCTGGGCGTATCGCCGTCAGGGCGTCACACTGGATGCGGAGGAAAAGATCCAAAAATGGCTGTATTGAGGAGATAGCAAATGAGTAGTCTCAAAGCTCCATTCACCGAAGAAAAAATCCGCGCGCTGAAAGTCAGTGACGAAGTGCTGATTTCCGGCGTCGTGTTCACCGGGCGCGACGCAGTCCACAAATATCTGTACGAGGGCGGTAAGCTGCCCCAGGGCGTGAATCTCCGCGACGGCATCCTGTACCACTGCGGCCCGGTGGTGATGAAGCAGGACGACGGCTCTTGGAAGGCCACCGCCGCCGGTCCGACCACTTCCATCCGCGAAGAGCCGTATCAGGCGCAAATCATCAAGGACTTCGGCATCCGCGGCATCATCGGCAAAGGCGGCATGGGCGACAAGACGCTGGCGGCTTGCCGCGATTACGGGTGCGTGTATCTGCACGCGGTCGGCGGCGCGGCGCAGGTGCTGGCCGAGTGCATCAAAAAGGTGCGCAACGTCTATATGATGGAAAAGTTCGGCGCGCCGGAGGCCATCTGGGAATTCGAAGTGGAAGATTTCCCGGCGGTGGTGACAATTGACGCGCACGGCCATTCGCTGCACAAGGAAGTGTTTGCCAGGAGCCAGGCGGAACTGGCAAAACGATTGTGATTTTCAAAAGTTGGGCGGCGTGGCCAGCGCCGTCCTGCCATTTTAAAATTCAAAGTGCCCCCGCTGGCGGGGTTTCTCCCGCGCCAAAGCCGCGATTTTTTCCAGCGGGGGTGTTTTTTGCGCCGTGGCTTTGACTTCCTCCCCGGCCAAATTCAGATCGGCCGCAGTTTAACGGTTGTTTTGCTAGTTAGGCGTTACGGTACGATAAAAACACTGCCGATAATTCTTTGCGTCCGAATCAACAAACGCGGCCAACCCGTTTGAATCGGCCGTATTTGTGCTGACGGTTGACCAGTTGATCAGGTCAGTTGAAAACTGGAGCACATACCGCTGACCGGGAACACCACCCGAGGCGGATATTCTCACACCACTATTTCCCTGGCCGGAAAAGCCATACGACGCGGATACTGTTCCACTCCCATCTCCTTGGTAAACGATTGAAAGTGTGGGCGCCATCGGAAGATTAACCGTCAAAGTCGCACTGTTGGTCACGCTGCCGCACGCCCCGCTCACAATCACGCTGTAGGTCGCCGCGTCATTGGTACTTACATTGTTCAACGTCAGGCTGCTGTCGTTCTGGCCGGAAATAGAGTTTCCATTTTTCAACCAAACATAATTGAACGGACCGGTCCCTGAGGCCACCGTGCTGAACGTAGCATTGTCACCCTGACAACATACCAGATTGGTCAGAGCTGTCGCCGTCACCGGTACATTCACCGTCAAGGTGGCGCTGTTGGTCACGCTGCCGCAAACGCCACTGACAATCACCGTGTAAACGCCGGCTTGGCCGGCAGTCACGTTGTTCAACGTCAAGCTGCTACCGGTCCCAATCACCGAGTTGTTATGCAGCCATTGATAGCTTAAACCGGTTCCGGTGGCCGTCACGCTGAGGGTGACGTTGCTGCCCACCACCGTCGTCTGGTTCATCGGCGGCACGGTCACCGTCACCGGCACGTTCACCGTCAAGGTGGCGCTGTTGGTCACGCTGCCGCAGACCCCACTGACAATCACGGTGTAAACGCCGGCCTGACCGGCGGTCACGCTGTTCAACATCAGACTGTTCTCGGCCCCAATCACCGAACCGCCAAACAGCCATTGATAACTCAAACCCGTTCCGGTGGCCGTCACGCTGAAGGTCACATTGCTGCCCTTCACCGTCGTCTGGTTCATCGGCGGCACGGTTACCGTCACCGGCACGTTCACCGTCAGAGTAGCGCTGTTGGTCACGCTGCCACAGGCGCCGCTTACAATCACACTGTAGGTCGCCGCGTCACTGGCGCTGACATTGTTCAAAGTCAAACTGCTGTCGTTTTGGCCGGAGATAAGAGTTCCATCCTTTAACCACACATAATTGAACGGTCCGGTTCCCGAAGCCACCGTGCTGAACACGGCGTTGTCACCCGGACAAAGCACCACACCGCTCAACGGCGTCGCTATCACCGGGGTGTTGACCGTCAGGATGGCACTGTTGGTCACGCTGCCGCACGCTCCGTTGACAATCACACTGTAGGTTCCTGCTTCAACCGCCGTAACGTCACTCAATTCCAAATTGCTATTAGTCTGACCCGTCAGCTCGTTTGTTCCCTGCCACCATTGATAGCTCAAGTCCGTCCCCGTTGCCGTTACGTTGAATACAGCAATATCTCCAAGACACACTGTCTGGTCTGCTGGCGGCGTTTGCACACTCACCGGCACGTTCACCGTCAAGGTGGCACTGTTGGTGACTGGATTGCCGGCGGCACCGCTCACAATCACCGTGTAAACGCCGGCCTGACCGGTCGTCACGTTGTTCAACGTCAAGCTGCTCCCGGTTCCAATCACCGAACCGCCAAACAGCCATTGATAGCTCAATCCCGTTCCGGTGGCCGTCACGCTGAAAGTCACGTTGCTGCCCACCACCGTCGTCTGGTTCATCGGCGGCACGGTCACTGTCACCGGCACGTTCACCGTCAAGGTGGCGCTGTTGGTGACAGAATTGCCGGCGGCACCGCTCACAATCACTGTGTAAACGCCGGCCTGACCAGTAGTCACGTTGTTCAGGATCAAACTGTTCGCGGTCCCAATCACCGAACCGCCAAACAGCCATTGATAACTCAAACCGGTTCCGGTGGCCGTCACGCTGAAGGTCACATTGCTGCCCACCACCGTCGTCTGGTTCATCGGCGGCACGGTCACTGTCACCGGCACGTTCACCGTCAAGGTGGCGCTGTTGGTGACCGGATTGCCGGCGGCACCGCTCACAATCACCGTGTAAACGCCGGCCTGACCGGTCGTCACGTTGTTCAACGTCAGACTGCTTGCGGTTCCAATCACTGAACCGCCAAACAACCATTGATAGCTCAAACCCGTTCCGGTGGCCGTCACGCTGAAAGTCACGTTGCTGCCCACCACCGTCGTCTGGTTCATCGGCGGCACGGTCACTGTCACCGGCACGTTCACCGTCAAAGTGGCGCTGTTGGTCACGCTGCCGCAGACCCCACTGACAATCACCGTGTAAACGCCAGCCTGACCGGTCGTCACGTTGTTCAAGGTCAAACTGCTGGCGGTCCCAATCACCGAACCGCCAAACAGCCATTGATAACTCAAACCGGTTCCGGTCGCCGTCACGCTGAAGGTTACGTTGCTGCCCACCACCGTCGTCTGGTTCATCGGCGGCACGGTCACGCTCACCGGCACATTCACCGTCAAAGTCGCACTGTTGGTCACGCTGCCGCAGACCCCACTGACAATCACGGTGTAAACGCCGGCCTGGCCGGTGGTCACGTTGTTCAACGTCAGACTGCTCGCGGTCCCAATCACCGAACCGCCAAACAACCATTGATAACTCAAACCGGTTCCGGTCGCCGTCACGCTGAAGGTCACGTTGCTGCCAACCACCGTTGTTTGGCTGACCGGTGGCACCGTCACTGTTACCGGCACGTTCACCGTCAAGGTAGCGCTGTTGGTCACGCTGCCGCAGACCCCACTGACAATCACTGTGTAAACGCCGGCCTGACCGGTCGTCACGTTA
>Ga0187866_1001144_pt1 | contig 26399 bp, 29 predicted proteins | sample June2016WEW_11_1_3_FD_133013 | JGI IMG/M metagenome (GOLD analysis project Ga0187866, IMG submission 133013) | Peatland microbial communities from SPRUCE experiment site at the Marcell Experimental Forest, Minnesota, USA - June2016WEW_11_150 | ecosystem: Environmental > Terrestrial > Soil >...
ACTGCCGCGCGTGCTGCAGTGGTTTTCCGGCAACATCGGGTTCCATCACATCCATCATTTGAGTCCGCGCATTCCCAATTACAACCTCGAAAAATGTCACCTGGCCGACCCGCTTTTTCAAGGCGTGAAACCCGTCACCTTTTTTTCCAGTTTCAAGTCACTGACGTTCCGGCTCTGGGATGAAAAGAGCGGGAAACTGGTCGGCTTCCGGCAGCTGGGAAATCTCAAAAATATTGAGGACCGGGGAAACCAGTTGCGCCGGGGTGTTGAAAAATTTTCCGCATCGTCACGAAATCCCGACAACCCCGATAAACAGCATCGCGAGCAGGTTGTTCGACTCCCGAACTGATCCGTCTTCGCTACACTGCGCCGCGGCAGCCCGGCTGCGCAACAACACCAGCCGCCTCCGCCCCGGCTTCGGCGCGACGAGGCGTCACGAATGACGCGCGACCCGTCCTCCGCAGTAGCGCTGCTACGGAGGATGGAGGCGCGTGTCCTCCCCCTCCGCCATCAGCAAACGAAAACCGCTTTCGCACACGGCGCGCCGCGCCGGGCGGGTCGGCTGCAACATCGCTCTGAACCGCGTCCCCGCCAAGACCCGCATCGCCGTCGTTACGACGATTATGTCTTCGCCGCGGAGTAGCGCAGGCGTCTCGCCGGCTCCGCCGCCCAATTCATCCGGAGGCAGGCGGGACACCTGCGCTACGTTGTCAGGACGCTTCGCGCCAATCGAGGGTCGTTGTGCCACGCGCCAGCGTTTTGGACTGCGGTGGCCTTCCACCGTTTTTGGGGGAACCCGAATTTGCAAACGACGATGTTTACGACTTCGCCTGCGAGTTGGAGCAGTTACATCCCGACACCGCACACGCGCCCGGTCGAAACAAATCCGGTTCATTGCCACCGGCACGGTTCGGGTTGCCGGAGTCACGTATTTTTTGAAAACCGACTTTTCAAACTTGCCATTGACAGTGTATGCCTCTAAGAATGCTTTGTTGACGATTTGTTCGCAGCCACCACATTCAGGCGGGTTGGTTGCCGGAAAACGCAATGGGTTGTGGAACAATTGCCAATAAACTGTCGGTAATGAAAAACAACATTTGATTTCGGCGTAAAAGGGCAAATGTTTCCGTCTGGAAAATGCTGACGAACGCAAAGGCCAAGACCAAGTTGCTTTCCCTGCTGCGGGGGAGATCAATTTTCCACGGCAACTTTGTTTTGTCGTCAGGCGCAAAAAGCTCCTACTACATTGATTGCAGGCTTACGACGCTTGACCCCGAGGGCGCATGGTTGGTCGGGCAAGTCATGCACTCGCTCATTCGAAGCGAGGCTTCGGCCCGACACATGGAGATTAACTCCATCGGCGGTTTGACCATGGGCGCTGACCCGATTGCCCTGGCCGTTGGGATGTATTCATTTTTTGTCAAAGACACTCCGCCATTGCGGGCCTTCACCGTGCGAAAGACACCGAAGAGTCACGGGCAGGCGAAGTTGATCGAAGGAAATTTCAAACGGGGCGATACGGTGGTTGTGATTGACGACGTAGTGACCCGCGGTGATTCCACTATCAGCGCCATCAATGCCGTCAAGAAAGAAGGGGGCAAGGTCGCCTTCGTGGCGGTGTTGGTTGATCGTCAGGAAGGCGGCCGCCAAAAGATTGAAGAACTGGGCTATCGTGTGGTATCGGCATTTGAACGTGACAAACTAATCCGAACAGAAAATGTCGCACCGCATCAACCGGCGGATTGCGTCCCTGCCTGAATTGAACTGGGGTTGGTTCCATCAGGAAAACCCCGACAAAATCATTTCCGGGTGTAACGCGCTGGCACAGGATACTTCATGCGTGCTCGCCTTTTTTGTCTTAAAGCAAGTGTTTGCTGAAATGTCGGCAGCACTCGATGGCGATGCGGTTGCCAGCTCCGTAGGAGCGGAATCTTTGTAGTTCTCGCGCGGACGCTCGCACCACCCCAAAGATTTCGCTCCTGAAAGCGTTATGGATTTGTCGTCACTTCTGTTTTGGAAGCTTCACTTCAAATGTGCCGGCGACGCAGCTTTTGGCATCATCAGGAAAACACAAATAGATTTTCCCGGATACCGTCCGGTTTATGGCTTGAGCGAATTGCAGCTTCATACCATAGCCTTTGTTAAAGGTCGCGGTCTCGACCGCTCCTCCTTCGTTCCAGGTCATCTTGACACGCGGATTGGCGGTGTCGTCGTCATCGGACTGGATTTCATAACTGCGGCCTTCAATGGAGGCGCCCAGATGATAAACGTCCAGTTGCATTCCGTCCGCGGACCTGATTCTCAGGTCGCCATTTCTGAACGACGCTGTCTTGACGGCGAAATCCATTCCATGAAGTTTTCCGCTGACCGGATAGTTGGGGAAGGAAACTTTGTTGATGCCGGATGTCCACCCGGTTTTGTCAGGTTCGATTTGCGGGTTGGCGGCGGCAACGGTTTCGGGCTTGACGGGTTCCATCGGTTGATTGTCATTGGAAACAGTTGTGGATTGAGTTTGCGTGACAATGAGATTGTTCGTAGCCAGATTTTGCCGGACATTTTCATATCCCTGTTTCACTGCGGTTGAAAAACGCCATACATAGACTGCGGTGGTTCCCACTTCGGACATCAAAATCAAATAGCCAATGATGAGACCCGTCGTGGCGAGACCACTGCCTTTGAGTGATGGATTCCGGCGAATTCGTGATTTGGCCAGATGCCCGCAAATGATTCCCGGGAGCCAGCCCACGCACGTGATCAATGATGACAGGGAGCAGACCACCGAAGCGATGGCCAAACGGGAAGTCCGTTGAGCAGTGGTTGCGATGTTGCCCGGCAACGCCGGCGGGATGGCCGTCCGGGTGGAAACCTCGGCGGTTCCGGCAGTTTCTTTTGGCACAGCGATGGCGGCATGGCAGCCCGGACAAGTGATCTGCGTTCCCACCTGAGTCGTGTCACACAAAATGTTTTGGCCGCAAGCAGGGCATGAAAATTTGAATTCACTCATAAGGTTTCCCGTTCATTGGATGTTAAAACATATCACGTTTAAAATTTTGATTCAAGCCTGGCATCAGCTCAAAGGTCAGAAGACGCGTATCTGTGAAATCTGCGGATAAGGAATACTTCGTGTTTTTGTGTCTTCGTGGGAAATCTTCCTCGTGACCACGCGGCTTGCCGGGGACAGCGAGCCCTGCCTTTCACAAACGCTCCGCACCTCTGCGCCTCGGCGGTGAAAATTCTCTTCGTGTCTTCGTGGTGAAAACTTGCCCGCGAGTTGAAAGAAAAACGCGGACAAGCTGTCCGCGCTCCTTTTTGAAGCTCGATTCTTTAGTGATAATTCACATAATTCGTGTCAACTCTTCTTCAGTGCCTTCGTGGCTTCGCGGTGAAATCTTTCCGCGCGATGCCGGATTATTGGTGGACTCGCTCGCGCCCGCTCGCCCGCCCTCGTGGGCCTTTGGCTTCGCCCCAATTCCTTTCGCCATTGCCCAAACGGCTCAAGTCACGTCGAGCATGGCTGCTGGTGGTTGTCGTGATTTATGATATCCGGGCGGAATGAACGGTCGGTGCCACCGGGTGTCATATCTTTGCGCTTGTTGATTTCAATTATTTGCGTAATTTAGCGGTTGTGGCCGGCGTCCAGGGATAATGACGGACAATTTTACGAGCATCCGGATGAAAAAAATCTTTAATCTTGCCGTTTTGCTGTGCGGGCTGGCTGCCCTGCCAGTGCAGGCGCAATTGGCGGTCCCGCCCCCGACGCCCGTCTATCAACCGCTTTCCTACCAGCAATTGGACCAGTTGCTGGGGCCGATCGCCCTTTATCCCGACCCGTTGATCGCGCAAATCCTGCCGGCGTCCACGTTGCCCACGCAGATCGTGCTGGCCGACCGTTACGTCACCGGCGGGGGCGATCCCAACCAGATTGACCAGCAACCGTGGGATGCCAGCGTGCAAGCACTGGCCCGCTACCCGAATGTGCTGAAATGGATGGATGACAACCTGAACTGGACGACGGAACTGGGGCAGGCTTTTCTCAATCAGCAGCAGGACGTGATGGATTCCATCCAACGCCTGCGCGCGTCGGCTTCCAATCTCGGCAACCTGCAATCCACGCCACAGGAACAGGTCGTCAATGACGGCGGTTACATTGAAATTCTTCCCACCGAGCCGCAGGTGATTTACGTGCCGGTCTATCAGCCGGACGAGGTCTATTACCAAAGCGGTTTTGGCATCACTTTCGGCATCGGCTTTCCGATTGGCATCTGGTTGAATTGCGATTTTGACTGGCATCACCATCATCTGATCGTCTGGCCCCATGACCATCCGCGTCCGGCTAACTGGTGGCATGAGCGTCCCGAGCAGCGTGCCGTTTTGATTGAGCGTCAAACGGCGGTCTGGCGGCCAGAAGGGCAGCACTACCCCGCCGTGGTCAACCGGGGCGACCGTGGTTGGAACAATCCGGTCGTGCGTTCGACGGCTCACGTGGTGAACCGGCCGGAACAGCATGCAACTCCGCCCCGCGAAGTGCCGTCGCATGACGTTCAGCCGCACAATGTCACCACGGTCAACACGCCCCGGGCCGAACTGGTTCCGGCCCAACATCCCGCGCCGGTCCAGCGTTCCGCGCCGGTCAGTCGCCCAGTCTCGAACAGCGTGTTCGTCGGCATCCAAAGTTCGCGTGAGACGAAAACTTTCAGCAACCGCGGCCAACAAAGCATGCAGACAATCACCCATTCCGAGCCGGTCCATTCCGCGCCGGTTTCGCATCCGGCTCCATCCTCCAGCGGTGGGGGTGGCGGCAGTCATGGCTCCGGTTCGCAGCCGAAGCGTTGAATGTTAATCCCCATGAGCTTCACGAATATTTTACCGCCGATGAAAATTAATTCTCTTTCCTGGTTGCGTCGGACGGGAACGTTTGCGTCCGCACTGGTTCTGGCTGTGCTCGTGGCGGCATTGCCCGGGCGACTGCTGGCCGCCGATGAACAGACCTTCAATTCACCAGACGAAGCCGTGAACGCCCTGGTTGCGGCGGCGACGAACCACGACACGAACGCCCTGCACGCAATCTTTGGGCCGGAAGGGCATGGGCTGATTTCGCCCGATGTCGTCCAGGCCACCGAGGAATTCAAGATGTTTGTGCAGCGCCTGACGGAAAAGACGCAGTTCATCACCAATTCCGATTCCAGCGTCACGTTGGCACTGGGGACGGATGGCTGGCCGTTTCCCATTCCGCTCGTGAGGCAGGATGGCCAATGGTTCTTCGATACGGCGGCGGGCAAGACGGAGATTCTCAACCGCCGCGTCGGCATGGATGAACTCGGGGCGATTGACGTGTGCCACGCTTATGTGGAAGCCCAGCGCGAATACGCCAGCCAGGATCGGCTGGGTGACGGGGTGCTGGCCTATGCCCAGTTCCTGCGCAGCACGCCCGGCAAGCACGACGGCCTTTTCTGGCCGGCGAAACCGGGCGAGGAATTAAGTCCGCTGGGACCGCTCGTCGCTGCCGCCCGCGTGGAAGGTTATCACCGCACCGCGAAGATGTTGAACGATGAGAAGGCGCCTTATCACGGCTACTATTTCAAAATCCTGACGCGCCAGGGCAAACACGCGGCGGGCGGCAAGTATGATTACATCATCAATGGCCGGATGATCGCCGGATTTGCGCTGGTCGCCTGGCCGGCGGAATGGGGCAACACCGGCGTGATGACTTTCATCGTCAATCAACAGGGAAAGGTCTATCAGTGCAACCTCGGCAAAAAAACCGCGAAGATTGCCGTGGCCATGACCCGGTTCGACCCCGACAGCCAATGGATGCCGGTGCCATAAAGTGACACCTTTCATCGGGCCTCCCGGCCCATCCTCTGCAGTGGTTTTGCTGCGGAGGATGAACCAGATGCCACTATCAGAGAAAATGAATTCACCAACGAAATCAGAGCAGACTGCTGGCGTCTGCCGTCGGCCGTGACGGGTTTGGAGTTACGCGTTTACGCGGCCCGGCTGAAGCCGGAACCCCGAACGCGCGGCACCATCACCGTTCCCATCCGGGTCATCGCATTAAAATAACTCCGTAGGAGAACCAAACAGCCAAGGCTGTTATTTGTGCCAATGAAGCATTGCTCCATTGGCAGCGGAATCTTTGTAGTTTACGAATCCAAAAATTTTCCCCAGCCCCGCTCTTGCGCGCAAGGGCGGGGCGGCATATTCGGTGCGGCGAGGCTGCTGCCGAGCCGGCTCGCGCGGACGCTCTCCCCATCCAAAAGATTTCGCTCCTGACGGAGCTTGAAATTCTTCTTGATGATGGTTCTACAAATATGCCAGCGCCTGCGGCGCTACGTTATTGCTTTGCTTCACATCGTCCGCGCCGAGGCGTCGCGACCGACACGCGCGGCGCGTGTGCTCCCCCTCACTTCGTCGTTTCCTTCTGTTGGTCTTTCATTCTTGGGCACCGCAGGTTTCAAAGCGACGTCACAGCCGCCGCAGTCCAAAACCGGCCGCTCGCACTTTCGCGCCATTGTGTCTCTGCGTTAATCCGCGTCGCCGTTATCACGGAAAGCCAGGTTGCCGCCAGTTCAGATCAAATCCCGGTGGCGGCTGGCAGATTGACCCCCAATAATTCCGGCTAAAACAGAAATGGGATGAGGGCCTTGGTGCGTGATTTGTAACCGGGATAGGTTTCAGGAAAGTGTTTGGTGAGCAAGGCTTCTTCCTGTCGCAGTCTTTGCCAGTAAACAAGGAAACAAATTATCAGGACCAGAAACGGCCAGGGCCGGCCGCTAATGATGGCCGTGCCAAGGATCATGAGGAGGACGCCCGTGTAAATCGGGTGGCGCACGAAACGATACGGCCCGCGTTCAATCAGCTCGTGGTTTTCCTTGAAGGCGACGGACGCGCTCCAATTGCCCCCTAAAACGGTCCGCGCCCAGAGGGCGATGATTAACCCGGTCAACACCGTGACATCACTCATTAGGCGAAGCGCGAGCGTGTCCGGAAAAAAGCGTGTGTTCAGCCTGATCCAGGCAGGTCTGAACGAGCTGATGCCAACAAGGAACAAACAGCCGATTAGCAAGAGGCAAATCGCGGCCAGCCGGCTGCCGCGGCTTGGGCGTTCTTTGACAGCTTTGACTGAAAAGGCTGAAATAATCCAAAAAAGAGCGAGGATCAACCAGCAGAGCCTTACAAATTGTATGGTCATGCTCATGGCTGGTTATTTTCAACGCCGGGGTCCGGATTGTCGAGCGCATTGAGGGCTGATATCGTGCGCTTTGAAAAAGGGATGGGACGCTTTGTGTCTTGGCGGTTAAAACCCCGCTTTGAATCGGTTTACTGCCAGCTCAGATCAAATCCGGGGTGCAGGGTCTTTGGTCTGCCGGGCGCGCCAGAAGGCGTCGAACTTTCATTTCAGGCAATATGAACGGAGAACGCGGCCCCGAATGCTTTCGGGGCTGCCGTTCGACGCGCCCCGCGGCGAACATCTGCTTTACCAACATTCGCGACGAGGCGTCGCGAACCGCACGCGAGGCGCGCGCGCTCCCCTTCACTTCTTGGTTTCCTCCGTTAGCTTCTGTTGGGCTTTTATTGTTTGGTGACCGGGCGCGACTCGGGATTTCTGCTGCCCGTCGGGCACGGTGTCTGCCCGTCGGGTTTCAAAATTGTTTGATTTATTCATGGACATTTGGGGGCCTGGCCTTACAGTAGGAGGCATCAAGTCAAAACTTTCACCAGTCAACCTGCCGGGAAAACTTTTTTTCCGGCATCAGGCGCCACGGGCACAACATCGCAAGATGGTCATCCTGCTTTGGTCCATCACCGCGGGCTGATTTTGGGTCGCGCGGTCACGGCCATGATTTTAGTGGAAAACACCAAACATTGAACCCGTCTCATCCTCCATGAACATCCTCATCGAAAACCACGACACCCTCGAATATCTGACGCAGGCGGGCCAGTGGACGAAAAATCCGCTCGACGGCAGGCGGTTTCCGGCAACGGCGACTGCGTTCCGAGCTGCGAAACTTGAAGCCATCGGCAAATTCAACATTGTCTGTCACATTCCCGAGACGAACCAGTTCATCAACCTGGATCACGGGCGCGGCAAGGGACTGCCGGCCGTCGTTGCCGAATAGATGTCGGGCGCGGGCATGGGCGGCTGTTACCGCAATCGCCAGGTGATGCGCGCCTTGTCCAGATCGTACGGAGACATCTCCATCTTCACGCGGTCGCCGACGGTCAATCGCACGAAGCGTCTGCGCATTTTGCCGCAGATGGTGGCGAGCACGAGATGTTTGTTGTCGAGTTCGACGCGAAACATGGTGCCGGGCAGAACGACCTTTACCAGGCCTTCCACTTCGATGGCTTCTTCTTTCACGGAATAATATGCAAATAAACGGCGGAGTCCGGTTCATCCGAACCCCGCCACGATGTTTTGGTTCGATGATTAGTAGCGATTACGACCGGCCCCGCCGTAGCCGCCGCCGCTGTATTCATGACGACCGCCGCCGGCGCGTTCTTCGCGAGGTCTGGCCACGTTGACGATGAGGGCGCGTCCGTTTAATTCCTTCCCGTTCAGGGCGGCGATGGCGTTCTGCGCTTCCTCGGCGGTGCTCATGGTCACAAAACCAAAGCCGCGCGAGCGGCTGGTGGTGCGATCCATCAGCAGGTTGGCTTCGTTGACCGTACCGTGCGCGGCGAACGCGTCGTTCAGGTCGTTTTCGGTAATATCGAAGGAAAGGTTTCCTACAAATAATCTATTACTCATGTGATGTTTCATTGTCCGATTAACTGCACTTTCCCAGACTGTTCCCGGACATCGGGTTTAAAATCATCACTGAACCAAGTTCACCTGAGATTCCCATGCCTTGAAAGAGACGAGCTATCTAAGACACAGACAGCATCGCCTGTGCCGCGGTAATAGCAACAACTATTTGCAATTATCTTGCGGGCAATTTACCAGCCTTGGCGGCTTTGCGTTAAAAACAAACACTCACCGGCCTGGCGTTCCGCGAATGAATCAGGAACGGGTCGGCCAAATCAGGCGGGAACGACTCCGAGAACGTGCGGCAGGTGTTGACGGCTGAAAAAATCTGTCCACCGGCCTTCCTTGTCGCGGTAGGCCATGCATTTGAAACCATCGCATTGGACCTGCACCGGCACGCCCACTGTCGGCAGGGGCCCATATTTATCTTTCTTGAATTCCCGAGCCTTGTCCTGCATGTAGCACCTTACACTGGAATCAGAGAAAGTGCTCGCTTTATTTCAAAGTATCTTTTCCGAAGAATATGTGAACATTGAAGGGGATAACCGGTCTAAGGGGTATAATGTCAACCAAAGGCGTTCATGCTGGCTAATTATGTTGGAAAATTGCTGTTCCCACGGTTGCAACGTTCACAATACGGACAGCAGTTCAAAATCATCGCGGCCTCCATATCGCTTGGCCTGGTTGTCGGCGGCATCCTGGCCTTGCTAATGATTCTGCGAGGGTCTGTCGGCAAATAGAAATTTCCCGGATTCAAACTGTGTCACCAACGCCCGGCTGCCGGGCCTTTGGGGCATTCGCTTCCCATCTTCGTTTCACTCCGACGCGGCACAAGCCGTTTCGGCGAGACTAGTCGCGCGGAAACAGGAACGTAACATCGAACAACCAACGCCCGACATCGAACATCGAATGGCTTCACCGGACGTGTTTCATTCGGCGTTGGGTGTTCGATGTTGGATGTTCGGTGTTTCGCCTCCGCCACCTCCGTCTCCATCCGGGTCATCCGCCTTCATCCGATTTCGGTGGACGGGTCGCGTGGAAATGATTGGGGGATAACGCCAAGGGGCAAAGATTTTGAATTACTTGCTTCACGCCTTGGCATTGAGATTCCCGTTCCCAGCCCGGGATCCTGGTGCATCAGATGGTTGCCGGGTTCCGATTCGGTTTGACAGATTTGAAAATGTGGCAGTTAATCGTTTCATTAAACAATCACCACCACATGAAAATCAAATCCATCATTAAAGAGCTTTGTGGTGAAAACAGCATCGCCCTGACCACTGACCCGAAATTGACCGGGCAAGTCTATGAGAAGTTCCGGCAGATGTTGGAGACGGACGAGCAACTGAGTTTCTATCAGCCGACCTTCGTCAAGGATGGGACGCTGGTTATCAGTCCGGCAATCTTTCCGCCGGGTTTTCGTGAAAACCTGGAGCGCCTGCTGAGCAGCGCCGAGTCATACTTGAAACATGCCAATGAGATACGCCAGGAGAAGTCCGACCGTGAGCGCACCGCCAAAGCGCAGGTGATCCAGGCGGCGGCCAAAATCCTGGGCGTGCCCATCGAGTAAGCCGCCGGTTTCGTCTGGTTGCGTTTCCACTCACCGTTCCCATCCGGGTCATCCGCTTTCATCTGATTTCGGCGGGACAGGTCGCGCTGAAATAGCTTTGCCGGAGCGGAATCTTTGTAGTACCCGAATCCAAAAATTTCACCAGCCCCGTCAGGGGCGGCGTCTTCCGTCCATTCCCACAGATGATGCCACTCCCGACGGAGCTTGAACTGTTTTTGCGCCACACAACTACAACTATGCCGCGCCTGCGGCGCTGATATACTGCTTCACGTCGGCAGCGGTGTTTGGCGCCTGCCGTAAATTGTTTTACCGAAGGGAACCAAGGAAACAAAGTCTGGAGACCGCCTTCACTTCTTCGTTTCCTTCATTGGCTTCTGTTGGTCTTTCATGGTTTGGCGTCTGCCGTGACCTGAATTTTCAACGCCCGTCCTCCGCCGCAGTGCTACGGAGGGTGAACAAAGAGTAAAGACGCAGAGACGGAGAGATTTGCCTTGGTGCTGCAACCATTCGGGGAAGGCTATCCCCGCTGCAGTGTCGTATGGGCCGTGATGCGCAAACAGGTAAATCAAGCCTTGCAGCAAAATGAAGCTGTAAGCTTGCAACAGCATGAGCGCGGCGACGGCGCTCCACCATGAATCAACCAGCGATCACTGGTCGTCCACCCATGATTGATTTTCTGTCTGCATGCGGGGGGTCACGATGTATCCGGATTTCCCTGCTTTGGGAAAATGGAAACCAGGCGGCAGCGGAGTACAAGCGCATTCAGGCTGAAGGCCCGGTTTCAAACGATTGCAGAGCAGCACTAACCGATTGTGTGGACATGGTTTTTGCGCGCCTGTTTTATGCGGCAATTTATTACTCTCATTGAACGGCATGGCTGAGGAACCGTCCAATTCCTGCCGGATGAAGCGTCCGTGTCCGTTTCAATTTCGACATGACAAAGCCGGCTGTGACCGGAAAACAAATTTGGCGTTTACATACCGGCCAGCCTCAAAGAGTATTGCCCTGCATAACCTGCCGGAAATGAGTTGAAACACAAGGTTTCGGGCAGGCAATTTAATGAAATTCTTTCACTACTGACGTGAGTGCATCAGATCAAATCACAGACTGTCCGCTTTGTGGTGGCACGGAAAATGACGTTAGCGAACAGCTTAGCGGGGCGCAATTAAGACAACTTTGGAAGCAACTGGGGCATGAATTTACCCGGGATGCTTGGGGACGGATTCATGAACGATACCTTGTGAAACTGCACCGTTGTCAGCAGTGCGGCTTTGCATTTTTTGACCCCAATCTAGGCGGAAATGAAGCCTTCTATCGCCAGGTTGAGCACGCAGAGTATTACACACCGGATCGCCCCGAATTCACGCGGACCCTGAAATTTGCCGGCAGGCGGGGCTTGCGGCGGATTCTGGATGTAGGCTGTGGCAGCGGAGCGTTTCTCGGCCTGGCAAAACGGGCCGGACACGAAGTCTGCGGCATTGAGCTCAATGGCCACGCCGCCGCCAAGGCGCGAGCCAATGGCCATACAGTTTTTGAGCTACTCCTGCAAGACTTGGATCCCGCGCAGACCGGAGGGGCTTTTGACCTGATTACCCTGTTCCAAGTTCTGGAACACCTGCCCAACCCGGTGCGTGTCGTGCGGGAGGCATTGGCACGGTTGAAATCCGGGGGCTTTATTTCCATCGCTGTGCCATCCGACGAAGGCATCTGCCGGTGGACATCGCTTGATCCGCATCAGTGGCCTCCGCATCATGTCAGCCGCTGGCGGCGGAAGGATTTTATCCAACTTGCCCGCGTCACAGAATTGAGACTTGTCAAATGTGGCGGCGATATTCTGCTGGGTTCGGGCATTGAGCAAAGCTGGAAAGTCCATAATGCCCTGGTGCCGGTAGTGGAACGCCGGAGTTACCCTGGGGGAGAAGCGTTGCTTCGGATGATTTCTTTTGCTTACCGGAAAACCGGGATGAAGTTCTTGTTCCCCCGGTGGGGCTCCAGCCTTTACGGTTATTTTCAGAAAAAATAAGATATGTCCCGGCTCAAGCGTGCAATCCACGGTGTGGCTTCCAGTTATGTCCTTTTGGCGGCTACAGCACTCTATTCGCTGGCTTCGATTCCGGTGGCTCTGTATTACCTGGACAAGGAACGGTTTGGCCTTTGGGCGTTGATGAGTTCGCTGGTCGGTTACCTGAGCCTGATTGATGCGGGCATGTCCGGCTCCGCCGCCAGATTGATCATTGACCACAAGGATGACCGGGACGGCGGACATTATGGCAGCCTGATCAAAACCGGCTGGCTGGTCTTCCTCGTGCAAGGCGCGATCATTTTGGTGGCCGGGTTGGTCTTTGCGAATTCCTTCGCACGATTGCTGGCAATCCCGACGGAGTTGCAATCAGAATTCATTCATTTGGTCTATCTGCAATGCGGCGTTGTGGCGCTGAGCTTTGCCACGCGGGTTTTCAGCCTGATCTTGAGCGCGCACCAGCGGATGGACCTGGTGAACTACACCGGGATCTTGAGCTTGATGGTGAACTTCGCGGCGCTGTGGCTGTTCTTCCATTTCGGGTTCGGGGTGCTCAGCCTGGCGTGGGCCGCGCTGTGCGCGACGGTGACCGTGGTGGTTTGCCAGTGGCTGGCCTGTGAAGTGTTCAAACTTTTTCCCGGCCGGGGCGGCTGGGGCCGGGCTTCATGGTCTTCTTTCAAGGAGATCTTTGCCTTCGGTAAGGATGTCTTCCTGGTGTCTGTCGGCACGCAGTTCATCATGGCCAGCCAGATCATTGTCATCACCCGCATGCTGGGCTTGGAGGCCGCAGCGATTTGGTCGGTCGGCCTAAGGGTGTTCAGCCTGGTTTCGCAAGTCATCTGGCGCATCTCGGACATGTCGGGGCCAGCCTTTGCGGAAATGATGGTACGCGGCGAGACCAGCCGGTTGCGCGAACGCTACGCTACGGTGGCGGTTTTGACAGCCTCGTTGAGCGGGTTTGCGGCGATTTCGTTCGCCCTGTGCAATAGCTTGTTCATACCGGTTTGGACCCATGGGAAAATCCAGTGGCCCATGACCAACAATTTGCTGTTGGGCATTTGGATGATCCTATTGGCTGTATTGCACTGTCACAATACGTTTGTACTGTTGACCAAAAAAGTTGGCTTGATGCGCTACGTTTATTTTGTGGAAGGCGTGGTGTTTGTGAGCCTGTCAATATTGGTGGCGCGTCGGGGTGGTTTGCCCGCAATCATCGCCTGCTCGATCGTGTGCAGCGCGATGTTCAGCGGCGCGTATGGGGTCCGGCGCATCAGCCGTTACTTCAACCTGCCACTCGGCGAAGTTGGTTGGAACTGGTTCCGGCCCATGGGCCGAATGCTGTTGTTTTACCTGCCCGTGGCGGTTTTGGTCTGGTGGTTGCCGGGTTCGTTGCCCGGAATCGTCCGGCTGGCCTTCAACGCCGCGCTGGCTGTTTCCGTGGGCGGTTACTTTCTTCTCCGCTATGGCATCCCGCTCTCTTTTCAAGATGAGCTTTTGGGACGCGTCCCCGCCAGGTTTGGCTCCCTGCTTAAGCACATATTTGTGCAACCAGCGAAGTAATTTCTATGCCGCGCACTCCTGCTCATACATTGGCAAAACACCCCTTGGACAACTTTGACCGGCATTTCAAATGTTCTGTGCCAACCAGCCATCGGGTTTTTCTCACCACGCTGATGCTGGAAGCATCTCTCAAGCAATGCAGTGCTTATGTCAAAGGCGCCACCTTGGACGTTGGTTGCGGGCGAAAACCCTACCAAAAAACTTTTTTCGCCGGCGCAGAAAAATATGTCGGCTTGGATTATCTGACTGACCGCTCGACGCCGGACGTGGTGGGTTCCGCCACCAATATCCCTTTGAGCGACGCCAGTTTTGACACCGTGGTTTGCACGGAAGTTTTGGAACACGTTCCCGATCCATTGAAGGCACTCCAGGAAATGCATCGCGTGCTGAAGCCCGGCGGGTATCTGATCTTAAGCACGCCGATGTATTGGCCGCGACATGAGGCGCCTTATGACTATTTCCGGTATCCCTATGACGGCCTGCTCCATCTGGTCAAGACCAGCGGCTTCGAACTGGTGCAATTGTTCAACCGGGGCCGCTCCTACGCCTTCATCGGGCAGGCCATCCAGCAAACGCAGCCCATTGCTGCCCGACCGGTTAATTGGCTGATCAATCGCTTTTTTCTTTGGTGCGACTGCCATCTGAAACATGACATTCACACGCTCGGTTGGACGTTTGTGGCCCGGAAAGCTCTCGCGTCCCGCTGATCACTGTTCACTGTTATCGCCGCAGCTTGGCCGCCAATCGCCGCAGCACGCGCATGGGCGGGGAAAAATAGATTGGATGCCGGGCACGCAGCGGCGGTTTGATGTCCCAGTTTGTCGGCCAAGCAACCGCTGCCGGCGAGGCGGCGGTGGGGAAAGCAGCCAGCCAGCGGTCGGTCATGGCTTCCACGGTAAATTCATTTTGCACCCGGGCGCGCGCCGCGGCGGACTTGGCGGCCAACTCCTCACGATGTTCGTGCAAGTGAATGATGGCCCGCGCGTAACCTTCCACATTATTTACCGGAACAAGCATGCCGTTGGCGGCATCCACCACGTCGCGGATGCCGCTTGCCAAATCGCTGACCACCGGCACGACACCGTGCGCCATGGCTTCCAACAGGCTGATGGGCAACCCCTCCGCGTCCGAGGCGAGCAGGAAAATATCGTGCCGTTCCAACAGCGCGGGCACTTGCGCATTGGGCACCGTGCCGATGAACATCACTTGCTGGGAGGAGGAGGAAGGCATGGCCTGCTCCAATTCGTTCCGTTTGTCGCCCTCACCGGCAATGATCCACTGAAAGGGGATGCCTTCTTTTTTCAGGCCCGTCAAAATTTTGGGGAAAAGATAAATGCGTTTCTGCGGATCCATGATCCGTCCGAGGTAAAGAATTCGCAACGGCTGTCCGGCTCTTCCGCGCGGCTCCGCGACTTGCGGCATGCTCACGCCGTGAAGCAGGCAGAGCTTGGAGACTTTGCAAAAAGCGTCCATCTGCTCCAGACGTTCGGCAATCCTGGTGGAGACACCGACGATTGCGTCCATGAACCCGGCATAGGGAATGGCGGCATCGTAAAAGATTTTATGGTCCGCCTGTATCACTGCCATCCGATAAACATTTTTGGGAACGTAACGCAATATTTCGTAGGAGCTTTCACCGAGGCAGCCGATGACAACCGTCGGCCTGAATTCTGCGAGGGTTTTCAACATGGCGTCCATCCGATCTTCGAAAATCATCCGGCGGTCATCGTGCAAAACCACCTTCACCCCGGCCGCCTGAAAATCGGAGGCAAACGCATTTTCCTTTTCCGGACTGACGACCATGACCGGCACGTTGCGACGCACTAATTCCCCGGCCAGGTTGCAGATGAACGTGGTCGCACCGCCGAATTTGACGGCGCTGATAAGGGCAATCCTGTGGAGGTTCGGCATGACGTTACATGGGTTTGAAATGAACGGCGCACATCGTGGGCGGCACGGCGTAAACCGCGACGTTTTGCCGGATGACTTCCAGCGCCTCCGGCACCCTCAGCCCGTTGTTGTAATAATCGTTGGGCCGGTAGTCGTGCCAGACGAGGATCCCGCCGGGGGCCAGCAATTCCAGAGCGAGCCGGGAATCGGCCACCACGTGTTCAAATTCGTGGGAGCCGTCCACAAAAATCAGGTCAAACGGCGGTTCCCGGCGCAGGGCCGCCGCCGACCCGGCGAACGAGGCGTGCCGCAGTTCCACCCCGGGCGTGTTGAGCAATGCCCGGCGATAGGGCGAGTCGAGCACCTGAATGTCGTAGCTGACGATTGCAGCTTCCGGACAGTTCAAATGTAGCGCGCAGGTCGTGCGCGCCCGGAAGGTGCCGACTTCGAGGATGCGTCCGGCCCGGCGGCCTTTGGCCAGATTCAGCAGAAAAAGCAGGTCCATCAGCGGGGTGTCCTCGCCAGCCAGCAGCGGATAAAACACCGGCAATTGAACTGAGCCGGATTCCGGCGAGAGTTTTTCCGCTTCAATCGGGGGCAGCTTGAGTCGGCCACGGTCAAAAATTTTCCGGTAAAAGGCCATGACGACCGGGTCCGTTTTGCAGCCGTCGCGCACTTTGCGGTAGCCGTTGATGAGCGGCGGAACGGCGGACACGGCGCGATGAAGCTGCCGCAGAACAGGATTTTGGGGTGGCATAAGACGGTGATTGTGGGTGGTGGGTTGAGCGCGTGCTCTGGTTTGTGCTCGACTTTCAACAAGGGTTCATGCTCATTTCACAAAACTGAATTGCCATTCGATGTCGCTTATGACAGGGTCAACTTATCCCCGAATCATCTGCTTAAGCAACGTTTTTGACCAACACTATCACGACGTGCGCGGGGAGAAGGTAGACCGGGGTTTGGGCGCGAAACGGCGGGTGCTTTTCCAATGTCTGGAACGCGCTTCCGGCCGGGAATTGATTGTGCTTTCGGTCCCGCCGAAGGCGGTGGAGCGGCGCACGGGCAAATGGCTGCCACCGACCGAAACAAAATTCGACAATCACCGCCAGTTGTTTTGCTGCAACTGGGACGTTCCCAAATGGCGCATCCCGCTGTCCTGGTTTTTTTACGCTCGTCAGGCCCTGCGCCATGTCCGTTCCGGCGATTTGGTGCTGATTGACAATTACGAGTTCGTTTACATCGTGGCCGCCCGGCTGCTCCAAATTTTCCGCCGGGTGACGTTTGTTCTCGATTACGAAGACGGCAAACATTTGATTGACCGTTCCTGGGCGCGGGGGTTGAGCTGGCTGGCCGAGACCTGCGGCCGGGGGCTGGTCCGGGGGGCGCTTCTGGCGAACCCTGAACTCGGGAAACGGCTGCCGGCTTCAGCGCCCACGGAAGTGGTTCCGGGGTTTGTGCCCGAAGAGTTGCCGCCGTGGACACCGACAGCGGGAGGAGAAGTGCGTTTTTTATACACCGGAGGGCTGGACCCGACCCGGGGCGTGGATTTGTTGCTCGAAGCGCTCGAACAATTGCCGGAGCGTGGCTGGCATCTGGACATCACCGGCTATGGTCCGCTTACGGAACCGGTCGCCCGTTTCGCGCAGGAAACGCGATGGCGGGGCCGGGTGGCTTATCGTCATGCCCTGCCCACGGAGGCTTACGACCGGTTGCTGTCTCAATGCCATGTGGGGCTTAACTGCCAGCGCATCTCGGACCCGATTTCCGGCGTGACCTTTCCCTCAAAAGTTTTCACCTACCTGACCGCCGGACTCATGATCATCAGTACCAAAGCCAGCGGCGTGGAAACGGTTTGCGGAAATGCCTGTCTTTACTACGAGGAGGAGACACCACAATCATTGGCCGCAGTCATGAAGGAGGTGATTGAACATTTTTCCGCCATCCGGCAAAAACTTGATCGGTCGCCGATTTGCAGTCGGTATTCGCCGGAAGCCACCACCGTGCGCCTGCAACACTGGTTGAAAGCAATCGGCTGGCAACCATGAAGCCGACACCAACCATTTGGTAATCATCATGAACGCCCCCCCCGCTCCCCGACATCATTTTGCCATGGCTTGTTTCGCGCGGTGCGGTGATGACAATTTCGCCCGCGCCCTGGAAAACCACGGATTGCTGGACTTCTATGCCTTGGGCACCCGGCGCGGAACCAAGGGTGTTCCGCCGGAACATACGCGGTTACAGCCGGTTTTTGGTTTGCTCAACTACATCTTTGCCGTGACCTTGCCTGTTTACCAGTCGGAATCGCTCCGCTTCCGGTTGTTCGGGCTGTTTGATCGGTGGGTGCAAACGTTGTTGCGTCCGGGACAACATTTCTTCACCGGCTACGCGTTTGCGAACGGGGCGATGCGCTGGATCAAACAACACGGCGGGACCGCCTTCCTCGACGCGTGGACGTCGCACCCCGAGGAGCATTGGAATCTGATCGCTGCGGAACAGCAGCGTTGGAAATCGCGCTGGCCGCCGGCATCGCGCTACTATCAGGACCGCACGGTCGAATCGGTGGCGGCGGCGGATTACATCTTCACTGCCAGCACGTTTGTCCGCCAGTCGTTTTTGAAACGGGGTTTTGACGCGCAGCGGCTCCTGTTTTGTCCTTATCCGGTGGATTTGGAAATGTACCGTCCAGCGCCGGAACCGCGCCCCGCCAGCCGCCCTTTTACCATCCTCCACACCGGCGGTCTGAGTTTGCGCAAAGGCGCGCCCTATTTATTGGAGGCGTTTCGGCTGATTCGAAAAGAGGTTCCCGACGCGGTGTTGCGGGTGAAACGCCACCTCCGCAATGATGTCGTGGACATCGTCCGGCGCAATACCGATTTGCCCATCGAATGGTCGGGGCAGCTCGATTTCGCCGGGCACGTCCGGCGTTATCAGACTTCGGACATGTTGCTCTTTCCATCGGTCGAAGACGGGTTCGCGCTGGTGGTGGCGGAAGCACTGGCCTGCGGTCTGCCCGTCATCACGACCCCCAACACCGGGGCATCTGATCTGATTCGCCCCGGAGAAAACGGTGAAATCGTGCCCATCTGCAACTCCCCGGCCCTGGCACAGGCCGCCTTGAAATGGTGGGAACGCATCCGCGCCGGGGAACGCATCGGCGGTTATGAAGAATTGAAAAGGCGCCTGAGCTTTCAAAAATTTGAAGAAACCTTCATCGGCCATCTGGCCGCATTGGGCATTCCTTCCCGGCGCCGCTCTTGACATCATGGCCGTGCCATTTGTCCTTGCAGTCCAGGCCCGGAAGGAATGAGTGGAAACACTCGCTTCCAAATTGAGAGACGAATGAAGAAAATAAAAATTGCGTTTGTGGTCACGGACAATCGGGAGCACGAACGATGTTACACAGAGACAATGCCGCGCTTTGCCGCCGGTGCCACCTCCCTGTTTCAAGGTCTTCTGCTTTTGGAAGACGTGGAAGTGCACATCCTTTCCTGCGCACAGCGGCCGATGGCTTCTTCGCCTGAGAAACTCGGGCGCAACATCTGGTATCACAGCCTGCATGTGCCCAAGATCGGATGGCTGCGCACTTTTTACCAGGGTTGCATCCGCGCCGTCAGAAAAAAGTTGAAAGAAATCCGGCCCGACATTGTACATGGATGGGGCACGGAACGGGAATGCGCGTTAAGCGCCGTGCTTTCCGGTTTTCCCAACGTCGTGACCATCCAAGGCAATTTGGCCGAGCTGGCGCGGATGGCCCGGCCGCGGATCGGCAGCTATCTTTGGCTGGCCACCCGGCTGGAAAATTTCACCTTGCCGCGGACGCAAGGCGTTTTCTGCAACTCCACCTACACGGAAAATTTGGTCCGGCCGCGCGCTCGCAAAACGTGGCTGGTGCCTCATGCATTGCGCAACGCCTTTTCTGAACCTGTCCCGGAGACGACGCGGCCCTGTGTGCTGTTGAATGCCGGGGTCATTGACCCCAGAAAACGCCAGTTGGAATTGCTGGACGTGGCGGAAGCGCTTTACCGGCGGGGGTTGAAGTGCGAATTCCGTTTCATTGGTTTTACTCTGGCCGCAAATCCGTATGCGGCAGCTTTTCTAGAGCGCATCAAGCCCCTGGAGGCAAAAGGGTGTGCCCGTTTTCTGGGGGCCCAGCCGGAAAATCAACTGGTCGGGGTTTTCGATGCGGTGGCAGGCATGGTCCACTTTCCAACCGAAGAGGCCTTTGGCAATGTGGTGGCCGAAGCCTTGGCGCGGAATCTGAAATTCTTCGGCAGCCGGGTCGGCGGAATTGTGGATATTGCCCAAGGCGCACCCGGCGCCGAACTTTTAGCGAGCGACGACTGGGCCGGGTTGACGGATGCCATTGCCCGCTGGATTGTTCAGGGACATCCACGCCCGGACGAGGCCGCGGCGGTCATGCGGCAACGTTATCAACCCGAGGCCGTTGCCCGGCGGCACGTGGTAATTTACGGGGAGGTTTTGAATTTTGCCGCGCGGAAATGAATTGCGCGATTGACGCGACTCAACTATAAACCTGCTGCCTATGGGATTTTTGCGTGAAACCCTGTTCCAATGGCGTGCGGTTGCCCTGCTGGGCGCGGCTTTATTCGTGAGATTGGCGCTGGCTCCGTTTCCCGGATTTGTGGACGACACCACGAACATGGTGCAGTATGTCAGGGCGGCGGGGCATGAAGGATTTCTTGCCGTTGATCAAAATCTTGTCTCTGGTGAACGATATCCGGCACTTTTTATTTATCACACGTTCCTGCTGGGGGTTCTGACGGGAAAGCATTTTCAAAGCCCGGAGGGCCGGAACGCAGCGGGCGGTGACGCTGTGGAGAGTTCCTTGTTCGAACGGATGAGCCTTCGCGCCATTCCGATAGCTTACGATCTTTTAACCGGCGCCGCCCTTTTGGTTTTTCTTTCCTTTTTCATTTCCCGAAGCGCGGGCGAATGGGGCGCGGCCATTTATCTGTTCAATCCCGGCACAATCATGAACGCCGCACTGTGGAATTATGAAGCCATGCCTAGTTTTTACATTTTACTGGCGGTGATTTTTTGCGGCATGGCGATAGACGACGGGCGGCCGGTATTCTGGGACCTGACCTGGCTTGTGACCGCGCTGGCGTTTTGTTCAAAGCTGCAGGCGGGAATGTTGGTGCCAGTCATCGGCCTGCTGGCATTGCTGTCGCGGCGGCTGAATTTGACTGTGCTGACAAGAAATGTGGGGATATTTATCATCGTGTTGGTTCTGGCGTATGCGCCTTTCCTTATTGGAGAACAATGGGATTACCTCCGGCGATTGTTCGTGGTTTCGTTTCAAAGTTATGCCACGACGCACGTCAACGGTTACAACCTTTGGGCGCTTTGGTTTCAATTGCCGGCTGACCGTCGCGTCCTCGGCGTGACGCTCGAAAGTTGGGGCCGCTTGTTTTATCTCGCCGCTCTGTTGTGGCTGGCATGGCAGGTCTGGAAACAAACAGTGTCGCAAAGCGCGGGCCTTGACGCTTTCCGACGCGTGATGATTGTGGCGGCTTACGGTTGTCTGGCACCGTTCATGTTGCTCACCCGGATGCACGAACGCTATCTCGCCTATGCCATTCCTGCCTGCATCCTGGCCGCGATGCTCGACCGCCGTTTGCGCGCGTTGATGTGGGGAGTGTCAATCACCTATGCGCTCAATCTTTTGATCGTGCTGCTCGATTTCAGGAAGCCTTGGGCGGTGTTTTCGCCGGGTGAGACCATGTTGCAGTCCATTCACGTCAGCTTTTGCGTGGTGCGGTTCTTTTGTTCGCTGTTGAACGTCGGTTTGTTTGTTTGGCTGACGTTCAATCTTCCGCAGTTGCTCGCTCAAACCCGGATCGCTGTTCAACCGGAAGCATTCAAGACGCGCTCGTAAATGTTTTTGAGCCGGCGGGCGACATCGCTCCAGGTTGCCGGTTTCGGCGGCGGTTTCAACGACGGCGCGGCGTCGTAAAATTTTTTTAAAAAATCCGCTGAGCGTTCAGGCGACGAAACGGGGCAATAACCCGCGTGTTCGCCAAACGTGCTGCGCGCCCACGGCAAATCGCTCAAGAGCAGCGGACATTCGCAGGCGGCGGCCTCCAGCGCAGACAAACTCAAACTTTCCATTGCGCTCAACAAAACGAATCCGCGCGCTTCGCGATAAATTTGCGCCAGCCGCGCGCGGTCGGAAAACGCGCCTTCGTAGCGGATGATTTGCGGGTGCTGTTTTGCCAGCGCGAAGAATTTTTGCGCGTAAGCATCGGAATCGGAATACGCTCTGCCGATGATCCAAACCGGCGTTTGGGCGCAGACGGCGGCTTGTGCCAGTTCCCAAACGCGTTTGCGTTCCGTAATGGTGGCGGTGCAGACGAGCCACTGGCCGCGCGCCGCTTTTTGCGAATTCAAGAAAATTTCCTCGACGCCGTTGGGAACGACATGAACGCGCTCTTTCGGCGCGCCGAAAAGATAATTCATCAAATACGCCTCCCACAGCGTGAGCGCGATGCAGGCATCGGCCCGACGATATGAGTCCCATGCCAGCCGCGCGGCAAATGCACCAGGCAGGATTTTACGGAGGACGTTGGTAAAAAATTTTTGGGCTGCCAGCTCGCTGTGCGAGCGTGAACCGGTCGCCGTCAAAAGCTCCGCGACGACGACTCTGGTGCCTTGTCCGTGTGCGAAAGCAATATAATCGGCGGTCGGTCGTCCGACGAAGTGGATGATGTCGCCGCGTTGCGAAGCGTCCCACCAGCGGACGTAATCCGTTTCGACGCCGACTTGCTCCAATGCCTCCATCGTCCGGGCGAGTTGCTGTTGAAAGCCTCCGTGCGCCAGGGCAAATGGCGTGGGATGGTCGAACAGGACTTTCATTTCGCATCCAAAGCGGCCTTAAGTTCGGCGTTCAATTCCACTGAGTCGAGCCAGCCTTCAGGCGCATACGGCAGGCGCAATCCGCACGCGCAGGCCTTGGCGCCAAACGCCAGGTCGCGTTGGCACTGCGGGCAGCGGAACGGCGCGGCAAAACAATTGGGCGCGGGCAAAGCTCCGTTGCGGATGGCAGAGATGAAAAAGATGTGGCCGCCGTTGGGCGCGAGCACGCGGAAAATTCCATTGGCGGCGCGGTTCACCAGACGCAGCGGCGCGACGGGCAGCGGGATTTTTTGGGTGACGGCGTGCATCCCGAACAGGAAGCCGATGGTGCGGGCGTCGGTGATTTGAAAATCCGGCTGGAGCATTTTTTTGGTGTTGTCCAGGCTGAAAAACTCAAGGTGGCCTTCGTGGACGTGTTTCAGTCCCAGCGCCTGGCGCAATCGGACCGTGAGCTTTTGCGAATTTTCCATCGAAATGACGAGCAGGCCGCCCGGTGCGAGCACACGCAGGCAGTTGGCCCAGGTTTTCCGCCAGTCGAAACAGTGATCCAGCACGCTGTTGAGCAGGACAAAGTTGCGTGAATGCTCCTTGAGAAAGTCCAAGTGCTCGCCGACGCCGCGGACGAGAAGGCGGTTGGGGCGTTGGTGGAAACGGCGCAGTTCAATGGGTGACGGCTCGACGCCGACGTAGGTTTTCAGGAACGGGTCGAGCTGGTTCGAGAAATCGCCCCAGCCGCAGCCGATGTCCAGCATGTGAACCTCGTGCCCCGCGGCGTAGCTTCGCACCGCATTGAAAATCAGTCCGTGCTGAATCTGGTGGACGGCGAGCGTGTTGGGCGGCGGCAACCCGTCGTGATGGTCGTAGCGCAGTTGGGAGCGCAGGTATTCCTGCTGAACCGCGGAAAGTTTTTGTGCCATATTTTTGAGTGGGACAACCGGCTTCGGGCGATGCCACAGAATGCCCAACCAAAGTCTCGCCGCCGGGTCAAGGGCAACAATTCAGTTGCCGACAGTCGGTTGGTTCAAATATAGTAGGCATCATGAACACATTCAGTACCATAATGTGGCTTGGGTTTGAAATTGTCAATCAATGAATAACACCTCGGCCATTCTAAGAACGCTCATTATTTACGCCGTGTGCGTGCCGCTGGCTATCATCGTTGGCTATTTATTGACCGACCCCATGGATTTTTCAGTCCTGGGGCTTTTCGGCATCCTGGCGCTGCTGCTGGTTTCACCGTTGCTGCTCCGATGGCATTATCCGTTGCTGATACTAAGCTGGAACATGGCGATTACCCTCTTTTTCATAAAAGGCTCTCCCAGTTTGTGGATGTTGATGGTCATGTTGAGCCTGGGGATATCCGTATTGGAACGGACTTTGAACAGCCAGATGCATTTCCTCCGCGTGCCCCAGATAACGTGGCCGTTGCTTTGCCTGATCGCGGTGGCGCTCATTACCGCCAAATTTACCGGTGGAATTGGCCTGCGTTCTTATGGCTCGGATGTGTACGGCGGCAAAAAGTATGTTCTCTTGATGGCCGGGATTTTGAGCTATTTTGCGTTGACCGCCCGGCGCATTCCGCCCGAGCGGGCCGGGTTGTACGTAGCCCTGTTTTTTCTGGGCGGGCTGGTAAGCATTATCGGAGATTTTTATGCAATAATGCCTTCATGGTCTCGTTTTATCTTCTGGTTATTCCCGATCGATCCCAATGCATTTTATGAGTTTCAAGTGGGGCAAACGCGCTTGGGCGGCATTGCGGCAGCCGGTTTCACGGTCTGGTGTTTTCTATTGGCCAGATACGGCGTCAGGGGGATTTTCCTTTCCGGCAAATTGTGGCGACCGTTTGTTCTCCTCTTGTCCTTTTCATTGATTTTTTTGGGTGGGTTCCGCTACCAGCTTTTTTTGGCCGGGGCGATTTTTGCCTGCCAATTTTTTGTGGAAGGACTGCATCGAACCCGGTTGCTGCCAGTCTTTGCGTGGCTCGGAATCATGGCGATGGTTGTCATTGTTCCTTTCGCGTCCAAGCTGCCTTTCACCTTCCAACGGACAATCGCTTTCTTGCCACTGAACTTGGACCCCGCAGCCAAGGGGGCGGCGCAAGCGAGTGCGGATTGGCGCGTTACCATGTGGAAAGCCCTGTTACCGCAGGTGCCCAAATACCTCCTTTTAGGTAAAGGCATGACCATCTCCACGGAGGAATACAACGAGATGATGGGAGGCTCGGTTCTCGGGCGTAACGCTGGCCAATTTGACCCAAGTCAAGACCCCCTTGCGCTCGCCTATGATTACCACAACGGCCCGCTTTCGGTTCTCATCCCCTTCGGTATCTGGGGGGGTATTGTCGTTCTCTGGCTTTTTGCGGCCGGTATGCATGTGCTCCATCGCAACTTCAAATATGGCGATCCATCGCTGCAAACCTTCAACACCTTCTTTTTTGTCCAATTCCTGGTTTACATTATCCAGTTCCTGTTTCTGGGCGGCGCGCTGAGTGGTGATATCGCAAAATTTGCCGGCATTCTGGGATTCAGCGTTGCTCTCAATGGCGGCATGTGTCAGCCGGCGCCACGACCGGTTCCAGCGAGGGAGACATTCCTGCGTCCGCGTGGTGTTTTGCCGCGTTCGCAGCCTCGCCCGGCCTTCCCGCAGTGATGCAACCGGCGCTCGCTCCATCGGGCCGAGGCGCAACGTCCCTTGTGAAACCCAAACTGCTCATCGTTGAACTCTGGGGGCTGGGCGACCTGGTGATTGCGACCCCGTTCATCCGCGCCGTCGCCGAGAAATTCGACATCACTTTACTGGCCAAGCCCTTCGCGCTTGATTTGCAGCTTCGCCTGTGGCCGGAGATGAAAGTCGTCGCCGGCACCGCGCCGTGGACCGCGTTCAAAAACAAATACCAGCTCTGGCGCTGGCCGTTGCCGGCAATGATCCGGTTGCGCCGGAAACTGGCCGCCGAACATTTTGACTACGGCCTCTCCGCGCGCTGGGACCCGCGGGACCACCTGCTCCTGAAACTCTTTGGCGCCAAAAACCGGCTCGGGTTTCCGCGCATGGGCAGCCAGCTTTTTTTAACGCACCCGCTCGCCCGCCCGGAACCGGAGGAACATCGCTACGAATCCTGGCGCGTCATTGGACGCGCGTTGGACGTGCCGCTTCCGTCGCGCGGGAAAATCCTTCAGCCGGCGCCGCGCGGCAAGGGGGCGGTATTAATACACAGTGGCGCCGGACAGCCGGTGCGCGTCTGGCCGCTGAAGTGGTATCATCAGTTGGCCATGCGATTGCGCAAGAAGGCGTTTTCCGTCCAGGTTGCGTGCGACCCCGACCAGCGCGACTGGTGGTTGCAGGCGGGCGAGGCCGACGTGGCGACGCCAGTCACTGTGACAGAGTTGATTGCGTTGACCGATCGCGCGGGTGCGTTCGTGGGCAACGATTCCGGGCCGGGACACCTGGCCGCGTTTTGCGGTGTGCCGACGTTCACGCTTTTCGGGCCGCAGTTGCCGGAATGGTTCGCGCCGCTGCACCCGGCAGCGGAGTGGATTGAGGGTAAAGCCTGTCCTTACAAGCCTTGTTCGGATTACTGCCGCTTCGCCACACCACATTGCTTGTGGAATATCACTGAAGAAGAAGTCTGGCAAAGCGTGGAGAAATTTGTGGGCCGGCACTTGCGTGAGCCTTCGTAAATCCAGGCACCCGCCCGTCTTGCGCGCCCGGATTCAATACTTCGGCACGCTCGAATCAAT
>Ga0187866_1001148_pt1 | contig 26341 bp, 18 predicted proteins | sample June2016WEW_11_1_3_FD_133013 | JGI IMG/M metagenome (GOLD analysis project Ga0187866, IMG submission 133013) | Peatland microbial communities from SPRUCE experiment site at the Marcell Experimental Forest, Minnesota, USA - June2016WEW_11_150 | ecosystem: Environmental > Terrestrial > Soil >...
AAAGCTAACCCAGGGGTAGGGTTGTGGACAAGAACAATCTTGGCCTGTGCAACCTAGATTCTCCGTCGTAAAACAGCCGTTCGACCACGGTCTTGTAGCGCTAAATAGCGCATCGTTGAGGATAAATGACCTGCACGATGTTTGCCCGCGAACAATGACGAATTATGTCACCATGGGAAGAGCCGCAACAGCCAAGCTGATGACCGATCAACCACCATCCGACAAGGCTCTCTCAATCTATGATCTGCTGAAGGCCCGAGCCGAAGAAAATCCTGAAGCGATCGCCATTGCCGCGCCGGGGCGTGTTCCCCTCACCTACCATTGCTTACTTTCTCAAGTTGAATACGCGGTCAGAAGGCTCAATGAAATCGGATTGGGCCGGCACGATCGTATCGCGGTTGTGCTTCCCAATGGTCCGGAGATGGCCGTAGCGTTCCTGGCCATTGCAGCCAGCGCGGTTAGCGTACCACTCAATCCCGCCTGTCGCGCGAACGAATTTGAGAACTATCTCTGGGACCTGGGCGCCCGGGCGCTCCTTGTCCAAGCCGGCCTCGATTCTCCGGCGATAGATGTCGCGAAATCGCGCGGCATCCCCGTCATCAGCCTTGCCCCTCAATCGGAGGCCGGGGCCGGTGCCTTCACGCTCGCGAGTGGCCCGTGCTCCCGGTCCGCTCAGGAAGGTTTCGCGACCGCGCAAGATCTCGCCCTGGTGCTTTCTACATCTGGCACAACTTCCAGACCCAAGGTCGTCCCCCTGACCCATGCCAACATTTGCGGCTCAGCACACAACATCAGACTTGCCCTCGAACTCTCTCCAGCAGACCGATGCGTGAACGTTATGCCCCTGTTTCACATTCATGGCCTCATCGGCGCGCTGCTCTCTTCGCTGGCCGCCGGCGCGAGTGTGCTTTGCACTCAGGGCTTCCATGCCCGGAGATTCTTTGAATGGCTGGAAGAGTATCGCCCCACCTGGTACACGGCCGTCCCGACCCTGCACCAGGCCATTCTCGCCCGTGCTGCGATGAATCGCAAAACGTTGGCGCGTTGTCCTCTGCGGTTCGTCCGGTCCTGTTCCGCGCCGTTGGCACCTAGGGTCATGTCCGAGCTAGAAGAGGAATTTCATGCCCCGGTTATCGAAGCCTACGGCATGACCGAGGCGGCCCATCAAATTGCCAGCAATCCCCTGCCGCCGCGGCGCCGCAAGCCGGGGTCGGTAGGGTTGGCCACCGGCGTCCAAGTGGCTATCATGGATCCGGCGGGCAATGTGTTGCCGCCCGGGCAAACCGGGGAAATAGTCGTTCGCGGGGCCAGCGTGACCCCGGGCTATGAAAACAATGCCGAGGCAAACCAGGACGGCTGGTGCGGGGGATGGTTCAGGACGGGCGACCAAGGATATCTGGACAGCGAAAGCTATCTCTTCCTGACTGGTCGTCTCAAGGAGATGATTATTCGGGGCGGGGCAAAGATCGCCCCCCGCGAAGTTGAGGAAACGCTCCTGGTTCATCCGGCCGTGGCCCAGGCGGTCGCGTTTGCGATTCCCCATGCAAAGTTGGGTCAGGATGTGGCGGCGGCCGTCGTATTGCGACAGGATGCTTTCACCACGAGGATGGAAATTCGCGAATTTGTGGCCCAGCGGCTGGCTGTTTTCAAGGTGCCGAGCCGCGTCCTCATCATGAAGGAAATACCGAAGGGGCCTACCGGCAAGTTGCAGCGAATCGGTTTGGCCGAGAAACTAGGCCTGGTGCCGTCCGGTGAGGAACCAGGAGGCCGGAAGGCAGGCTTTGTGGCCCCGCGCACGCCGCTGGAGAAGGCCCTGGCGGAGATGTGGGCCCAGGTGCTGGGGCTCCAGAACATCGGTGTCCATGACGACTTCTTCCAGCTGGGAGGGGATTCCATTCTCGCGACCAAGCTCTACTCCCGGGTCTGCCAGGCAATGCAGGTCCAGTTGTCTCTGATCCGCTTCCTTGAGATTCCTACCGTTGCCGGGCAGGCGTGGGCCATCGCCAACAGCCAGCATGAAGTGCCATCTCCTGCGCTGGTACCCATCCAGCCTGCCGGCTCCGGGCTGCCTTTCTTCTGCGTACCGGCAGAAACCGATGTCATGGGCCTCCTGGAGTTAGGACATTTCCTGGGTCCGGATCAGCCATTCTATGCGCTACACCCAGGCGACTTGGCAAAAGGGCGAGTCCTCTACACTGCCAAGAATGCAGCGGCACACTACCTCAAGGAAATACGCTCCCTGCAGCCGGAGGGACCGTATCTTGTGGGAGGCAACTGTGCGGGAAGCTCCGTGGCCTTGGAGTTGGCCCGCCAGCTCATGGCCCAAGGCCAGCAAGTGGCTCTGCTTGCCCTGATTGACCCTGTCCTCCATGGTTACTTCTATCGGACTGTCCGTTCGTACTGGCAGAGCTTGTCACCATTCTCTCCCATAGAGAAACTTTCCCGTGTCTTTGGAACATTGCGGGGCCTGATGGGAAACATCCGGCAGGAGATCTGCCATAGGGTCTTGCTCATGAAATCGAGAATTCGTCTATCGGCTGGACGCGCTCTTCCATTTGTTCCCCCGGATGTGGGCGAGGCCAATCGCCGCGCTCTGAGGATCTATGCCCAGCAAGCCTACCCGGGTCGCGTTACCCTTTTCTTAGCAAGTGGGTTGCTCTCCGGGTTACGACCCTCGCTGGACCCAAAGGTGCTGTGGCGGAAACTCGCCAAAGGCGGGCTCGACCTGCACGTGATTTCTTGCGACCATAATTCCATTCTCGGATTCCCTCATGTCAAGGACCTGGCCGAACAATTGCGGGCCTGCCTCGACAACGCCGTGAAAGCGGCTTCAGACAAACAATCAGGTGTCATAGCCGTCTGATGGTAACGACCGGCTTTGCTACCTCGTGGCTACTGCCGCCAGAGACGCTCCTTCTGGGAAGCGACGCGGTTCACGTCTGGTGCGCCAGTCTGAATCTGGGACCATCTCGCATCCAAGCCCTTGAGCGGACGCTGTCGACGGATGAGCGAGAAAGGGCCAGCCGTTTTCACTTTCATAGGGATCGGGAGTGCTTCATTGCTTCTCGTGGGATTCTGCGCTTTATCCTAGGACGTTACCTGGACCGAGAACCAGCGGATTTGCGATTCTTCTACAACGCCTACGGGAAGCCAGCCCTGACCGAAGAGATGACGGATGGGCTCCGCTTCAACCTATCCCACTCCGCCGGCCTTGCTCTGTATGCGGTGGCCCAAAACCGAGAGGTGGGGATTGATCTGGAATGGATCCGCCCTTCGCTGGCAAGAGAGCAGATCGCCGAGCGGGTTTTTTCTGCTGCGGAAGTGGCCGCTCTACGTAGTCTCCCCGACCAATTGCAGGCCGAAGGCTTCTTTACCTACTGGACTTTAAAGGAAGCCTTCACAAAGGCCAAAGGCGAAGGTCTTACACTCCCGCTCGACGGGTTCGAAGTTTCGCCCTCTTCGGAGGGACAGGTAGCGGGACTGACTCTTTACGGCCACCCTCAGGAAGCTCGTTGCTGGTCGCTTCTGAAGCTGTTACCTGCACCCGGATATCTTGCCGCCCTTGCGATCGAAGGGAGCAACTGGTGCCTCCAATGTTGGCAGTGGCGTGAAGAGCACCCGATGCCCGACTGGAAGTTGGAAACTGGCGCGGCCGAGTACGGCCAACCCGGGTCGGCGCGGGACCGCCGGAACCGCCGAGCCGGGGACAGGACCGAGGCGAAACCTGACATCGAGAGCGACGCCACCACTGGCGAACTGGCGCGTCGAGAGGAATCTTCCAGATCCTGAGGGAGGGGGATGAAAGACGGGACGGACCGGCTCCTGGACGCGGGCAAGACGAGCACCGGATCGGGGACGGGGTCGGGATGCAGGCCCCAGATGGCCTCGTAGGCGAGGATCTGGGTCCGATGCGCCTGCTGGACCAGTATACCTTCTAGGGCTCTACTGCTGATTCCTGATTCGGGTCGGTGAAGAGCCCGAAGATGCCCGCCTCCAGGCGCTCCAGAGCCGGAACCTGCTCACCGGGCCCCTGCGCTGTGCCGTCTGCGGGGCCCACTTCATCGTCCGCCCCGCCCATAAGCGGAAGATGGGCCAACGGTACCATTACTACGGGTGCGCCTTCCAGGCCCGGCGGGGGAACACCGTCTGCGCGAACCGCACCTACCTGCCCCAGGCGGCCATCGAGCAGGAGCTGCTCGACCTGCTGGTGGGCATGGTCCTCACCCCGGCCACCACCGAGCGGCTCCTCACGGTCGTCAACACCCGGTTGCGCGCCCAGGCCACTGCCGCCCGCCCCCGGCTCCAGGAGCTCAAGGCGGCCCTCGCCCGCGTCGACCGGGAGATCGGCAACCTCACCCGGGCCGTGGCCCGGGGCGACTTCGCATCCCTGGAAAGGGTGCTCAAAGCCGCGGAGGCCCGTCGGGCCACCCTCCTGGCCGAGTTGGAGGGGCTGGAACAAGTGCGGGCACCGGGCGTCCTCCAGTTGACGCCGGCGGCCCTGGAACGCCATCTCCAGGAACTCACCCAACAACTCCGCAATGGGGTGCAGGGCAAGGTACGGGACGCCATCGAGCGGACTGTGGGGAAGATCACGGTGGATGCGGACGGGGCGATGACGATTGAGGCAAAGCCGGAGGGCCTGTTGGGGCTGGACGGGCGATTCGCTCCATTAGGGTCCCGGGGGCCCGTCCCCTCCATTCTGCGCACGAGCAAGACTGGGGGCAGCTGCTCAATTGGGAAGAAGCGTTTCTGATCCGTTGATTCAAATCCAGGGCCAGCCCTGGAGCAGCGCCGCTTGGCCAGTGTCACCCTGGACGCGATCCTGCTCTAGCCCCGGACGGGAGACCGCTGAGAGCATCTTCTGCCCGGCTCCGGGACATGAAAATCCCCGGCGAACGTCTGAGGGGATCATAAGAGGAAAATTGACTTAGCGGTGATGATGTTCAGTGTGCAAGTATTGCATAGTACCTCTCAGCCTATTGGCATCTGTCGGTTCCGAAATCAGCAAGCACCGCCGATCTATCCAGCGGCGAGTTATATAACGAATTGCCAACAAAGGGATACTTCCTGCATCCCCGAGCCATCAGGCAATTGGTCAAACGTTTCAGATTGGCATACACCTCGCATCTGCCCAGGGGGGCTCAGCCATGCGTCGCCGAAGCAGGATGAAGATCCCTGGTTTACGGGAAAAGGAGAGTCTCCTGCGTTGCACATAATTGCCGTCGCCAATATGGAAACACCATGTGCGGGATAGCCGGGCTTTTAAACGTTCTCCCTCAACGTCCCCCGACCCAAATGGATCTGGCACCAATGATCCGGATCCTGCGGCATCGCGGGCCAGACGACACGGGATTTTACGCCGATCATGATGTCGGCCTGGCCCACGCCCGGCTGAGCATCATCGACCTTTTCGACGGCAGGCAGCCGCTCTGCAACGAAGACAAGACCGTTTGGGCGGTCCTCAACGGAGAGATCTTCAACTACATCGAGCTTCGCCAAGAGTTGGTGTCTCGCGGCCACAACTTCGCCACCAGGTCCGACGCCGAGGTCATCGTCCACCTCTACGAGCAGTACGGGGAGAATTTCGTCGATCATCTCAATGGCCAGTTTGCCATCGGCCTGTGGGATCGGAAGGCCAGGCGCCTGGTTTTGGCACGGGACCGGGTTGGCATTCGGCCGCTTTTCTACACCACCGTGGGAGGTCGCCTCATCTTCGCGTCGGAAATCAAGTCCATCCTCATGGTCCCCCGAGTGAATCGCCGTTTGAACCGCCGTGCGCTGGCGGAGGTCTTCACCTTCTGGTCTCCGCTGTCGCCCTCGACCCTGTTCGAGGGCATCTCGTCCCTGCCGCCTGGGCACGTCATGACCGTGGCCCTAGAGACCGGCACCCAGGCGATCCGACGGTATTGGGATTGGAATTTCCCAGACTCACCGGAAAACGGGAACCGTTCCACGAACGACTACGTCGAGGAGCTGCGGAGCCTCCTCATCGACTCGGTCCGCCTCCAGCTCCGGGCGGACGTCCCGGTCGGCGCTTACCTGAGCGGGGGGCTCGACTCGTCGATCATCACCTCGCTCATCAGACACTGCACGAATTCCCCGGTACGCACCTTCTCGATTGGCTTCGATGATGCCGAATTCGACGAGAGCGAATTCCAGCGCCAAGCGGTGGAGCATCTCGGGACGCATCACACCCAGGTCCACTGCACCAAGGACGATATCTGCCAAGCCTTCCCTCGTACGATCTGGCACGCCGAATCGACGATCTTACGCACGGCGCCGACACCTTTGCTCCTCCTGTCGGCCAGGGTCCGGTCCGAGGGGTACAAGGTCGTCCTGACGGGCGAGGGTGCGGACGAGGTGTTTGGCGGCTATGACATTTTCAAGGAGGCCAAGATCCGCCGCTTCTGGGCGCGCCGCCCCGACTCGAAAGTCCGTCCCCTCATCCTGGGCCGTCTGTACCCCTATCTGAAGAACTCCCCCACTTCTGTGCGGGCTTTCGCGCAGCATTTCTTCCGGGTTGGCCTGGAGTCACCGTCCGTCCCGTATTTCGGGCATCTCCCCCGCTGGTCCACGACCCGCCGGGCGTGGCGCTTCTTCAGCGAGGACCTGGCGCGGTCCCTCGATGGCTGGGAACCCTACGAGGCCATCGATAAGGCGCTCCCGCCGATGCTGCCCAACTGGGCGCCGCTCTGCCGCGACCAGTACATCGAGGCCCACACGCTGATGTCGGGATACCTGCTCTCCTCCCAGGGCGATCGGGTGGCCATGGCAAACTCCGTCGAGGGCAGATTCCCCTACCTCGACCACCGGATCATCGACTTCGCCAATGCTCTGCCGCCCGGCTACAAGCTCAAGGGCCTCCAGGAGAAGTACCTGCTCCGGCGTGCCATGGGGCATCTCCTGCCCCCAGGGGTCGCCCGGCGGCCCAAGCAGCCCTACCGTGCTCCTGACAGCCAGAGCTTTTTCCACGACGGCAAGCCTGCCGACTACGTCGCCGAGCTCTTTCGATCGGATCGGCTGAAAGCCGGGGGCCTGTTCGATCCCGAGGCCACCGCCAAGCTCTTCGACAAGTGCCGCCGAGGCCAGGCCATCGGGTTCTCCGACAACATGGCCTTCGTCGGCATCCTCTCCACGCTGCTTTTGGAGGAGCTGTTTGTCCGCCCCGGCATTTTCGGGGACGCCTTCGCGGGCGCGGAACCCGGCCTTGCACCGATCTCATGGACGAATCCAGGGGGTCCGCTGCATGCTTTTGCACAATCAGTTTGAGGCGAGCGCAGAGCACTTGCCGGACAAAGTCGCCCTCGTCGCGGACGGCCGCCGGTACACCTACGCGGAGATCGACCAGCTGTCCGCTCGGCTGGCGGCCATGCTCCAACGGCGGGGGGTTAAGCGGGCAGACCGCGTGGCGATCTTCATGCCCAACGGCGCCGAGGCGGTGATCGCCATCTACGCCGTGCTTCGCGCCGGCGCCATCTTCATCCCCATCAGCCCCCAGACCAAGGCGGCAAAGCTCCACTACATCCTCCAAGACTCGACCCCGACCTGCTTGATCACGGACACCCGCCTGGCTTCCGTCTGGGAAGGGGTCTTCGGCCAAGCAGGCAGTCTCCGCACGGTCATCGTTGCTGGACCGGTCTCGGAACGGGCCGGCCCTCCCGACACGTTCCTCAGCTTCGGAGCGACCGCTCCCCCCGACGAGGGGCCCATTGTCCATCCAGGAACAATCGACCAGGACCTCGCCGCGATCATCTACACGTCCGGTTCGACGGGCGCCCCCAAGGGTGTGATGCTGGCGCACCTCAACATGATCACGGCCGCGAACTCCGTCAGCACCTACCTCGGGCTGCGATCGGATGACGTGATCATGTGCGCCCTGCCCCTCTCCTTCGACTGTGGCCTGTACCAGGTCCTCATGGGTTTCAAGAAGGGCGCCCGAGTCGTCCTGGAACCGTCCTTCGCCTTTCCGATCAAGGTGCTCGAACTCATGGCCCGGGAGCGCGTGACGGTGTTCCCTGGCGTCCCCACGATGTTCTCCATGCTGCTGGCATTGGACACCCTAGCGCAGTTCGACCTCAGCAGTCTCCGCATAATCACCAGCACGGCCGCAGCCCTCTCCGAACGTCACATTCGCGATCTTCGGACGCTCCTCCCTCAGGCCACCCTGTTCTCGATGTACGGCCTGACCGAGTGCAAGCGCGTCTCCTACCTTCCGCCCGACCAGCTTGACGTCCGACCGACGAGTGTCGGCCGGGGGATGCCAAACGAGGAGGTTTATCTCGTCGACGAGGACGGGAAGCGGCTTTCGCCCGGGAGCGTCGGGGAACTAGTCGTCCGCGGAAGTCACGTCATGCGCGGCTACTGGCGCAAGCCCGAGGAGACGGCGAAATGCCTCAAGCCCGGCCTTTACCCCGGGGAGTTCGTCCTGCACACCGGTGACCTCTTCCGGATGGACGACGAAGGGTACCTCTACTTCCTGGGCCGCAAAGACGACATGATCAAGAGCCGTGGCGAGAAGGTCGCCCCGAAGGAAGTCGAGGGTGTCCTGCACTCCCTCGAGGGCGTGCTCGAGGCCGCCGTGGTGGGCGTTCCGGACCCGCTCCTCGGACAGGCCGTCAAGGCGTTCGTTGTGCTCACGCCCGGCTACCGGTACTCCGAACGGGATATCATCACGTCCTGCCTGGCGTCCCTCGAGAGCTTCATGGTGCCGAAATACGTCGAGTTCGTCCCCGATCTCCCCAAGACAAGTAACGGGAAGATCGACAAGAAACCCCTCACGGGGCTGGCCTAGCCGTAAGGGAGGAATCCGGGTGTCAGATGCCAAGGATCTGATCCGCACCTACATCGTGGACAACTTCCTGATGGGTCGCCGGGGGGACAATCTCACAAGCGAGACGTCACTGCTGGAGAAAGGGATCCTCGACTCCACGGGTTTCCTCGAGCTGATTTGCTTCCTCGAGGAGCGATTCGGAATCACGGTGGCCGACGAGGAGATGGTGCCGGAGAATCTCGACACGCTGAACGCCATCGACGCCTACGTGAGGCGGAAAGCGGCCTCGGGGGTGTGACTGAGCGATTCCAGGAAATAGACCCCGGGAGACGGGATCCGTGGACACGGGATATACGATGCCATTCAGCCTCGACTGCGAGCAGGAGGTGCGCCGGATCACGGCGAGGCTCCTCGAACTGGTCGTCGACCAGTTCCACCGCCGGGGGGTGGTGGTTGCCATCTCGGGCGGCGTGGACAGCTCGGTCTGCGCGTCCCTCGCCTGCAAGGCGTTCGGACCCGCGCGGGTCCTGGCTCTCCTCCTTCCCGAGAAGGAGTCGTCCCCTCAGAGCACGGAGCTGGGGCGGCGCGTGGCCGAGCAGTGCGGTCTCCCGTGTATCGCCCAGGACATCACGCCGGTCCTGGAGGCGATCGGGTGCTACGCCATCCGGGATCAAGCCATTCGCGCGGTCATCTCCGAGTACGGTCCTCAATGGAAGAACAAGGTCGTGATCAGCCGAGGCCTGGAAGGCCGCGTGCACTTTTTCACGCTCGTGGTGCAGGCTCCTGACGGACGTGTTCTGGAGAAGCGCCTCCCCCACAGAGAATACCTCCAGATCGTCGCCGCGCAGAACTACAAGCAGCGAATCCGAAAGGCGATCGAATACTTCCACGCCGACCGGCTGCACTACGCGGTCCTGGGGACACCGAACCGGCTGGAGTACGACCAGGGATTTTTCGTCAAGAACGGGGACGGCTCGGCGGATGTGAAGCCGATCGCGCATCTGTACAAGACGCAGGTATACGCCCTCGCCCGACACCTGGGCCTGCCGGAGGAGATCTGTGCCTCTCAGCCCACAAGTGACACGTACAGCCTCTCCCAGTCGCAGGACGAGTTCTTCTTCGCCCTGCCCTACGACAAGATGGATCTCGCGCTCTGGGCCCACAACCACCAGATTCCGGCGGCGACCCTTGCGGAGAGGCTTGGCACTGAGGCAGAGCAGGCGGCGCTCATCTACCGAGACATTGACGCCAAGCGACGTTCCGCGCGCTATCTCCACGCCAGGCCCCTGCTCGTCAGTCCAGTCCCGGAGATCCAGTTTCTGGGGTGAGCACCAACCGATGTCCTATCGTGTCTCGCGCGTAGACCTCGCAGCGGCCGGAGAGATCCTTCCCGATCTGTGGCGGAGCTGTCTGGGCCTGAAGAGGGATCCGTTTGCAAAGTTTCGCTGGGGGTACCTGGAAAGTCCGCACGGACAGGGCCGCGCGTTTCTGCTCATCCACCAGAAGGACACCGGACCAATAGACTACGTCGGCTGTGCCGGTGCCGAACAGCGGACCTTCTACCGGAACGGCAGGCCGCTGCGCGCCTCCCTCCTGGTGGATTTCGCGACCAACACACAACACCGCACAGGCTTTCCGGCCCTCGTGCTCCAGCGGGGCGTCCGCGCACATTGCAGGGAGCAGACCGATTTCGCGTACGGGTTTCCGAGCCGGGGCGCGACGGCAATCTTCACGCGGGTCGGATACCATGAGCTCGGCAAGATGGCTGGGTTCGTTCGGGTCTTCCGGTACGCACCGTATCTACACTCCGCGCTCCGGATACCTCTTCTTCCCGAGGTCGGAGGCTGGATTCTCGACTCCGTAACTCATCGGAGCGTTGAGCACCAGGCCCGGCAAGCGTCAACCTCATCCAGAATTGACTGGGTCCGAGACGTGGATTCCCGCTTCGACACGCTCTGGCAAGAGGCGCACCGGGGTTATGGTATGCTCTGTCATCGGGGCGCTGAATTCGTGAGGTGGCGCTTCCTCCAACAGCCGAGTAGTCGATATGACCTGGCCATTCTTGTCGAGCGGAATACGGGGCAGCTCCGGGCCTATGCCGCCATCCAAGCGGGAGGCAAGACTGCGCACATCGCCGACCTCTTCGGTCTGGGCCCGACAGACCTCGGATTGCTTCTCGACCTCGTGATTCCCGAATTGGAGCGACGGGGCTTCGCCGCCGCTTCCATGCACTTCCTCGGAGCGAGCTGGATGCACGCACTCCTCACCTCGCGCGGATTTCGCTTTCGTTCTGCGGTCGATCCCGTCTTCGTGGATCCTGGGGGCGCCCTGCTCACCCACGGCGAGCAGCTCCCCTCTGTAGAGGAATGGTATTTAACCGATGCGGACCGCGACTGAGCAGATTCGGATGATCGCGGAGGCTCCCGCTATGGATCAGGACGGCCGGGCCGGCCTCTGGCCACGCCGACATATGCTCGCACGACGGGGCGCACTGACCTCGGCTTTTCTGGGCTTCACAGCCGGCTTCGATTTTCAAGTTCCGCTGGCCAATGCGATCTTGCCTGTCAAGCTGGACGCGGCTGGGCTGATTGGACGACACGCCCCCCTCATGCCTCACGACCCGGCAACTGGGCTGCCCCCCACGTTCGGTGGGGAGGGACTCCAGTGGCCATCATCAGCCCACCGCCTGGGAAGCCCAGTGGAATCGGCCCTTGGGACCGCGCGGAGAAGCGTGCTGCTTCCCGCTCCATGTCCCGCGCACCCAGAGATCATCAGGGAAGGCCACCTGCGGCCCAGTTAGGAGCTGGCGTCGGATGGGAACTCGAGACCGGTCATGTTGAAATTCCTTCTTGCTCTCCTATCCCGGAAGGCCGGATTCTGGCCCCCGGCAGGCAGCCTTCTTCAACGAGAATCAGATTGCCCGCCTATCTGCCGAACACGGACGTGGCGGGCGCAATGACGCGCACCGCCTTGGCCCATTTTCGTCTTCGAATCGTGGTACGGACGGCGTGGACCCTGCCTGGGGGATACCGGAAATGCTGAAGGCAGCACAATGACAATCCGCACTGGCGGGGAGCCGGACCGATGAGTCCCTTTGGTTGCCCGTTCTGCCAAAGAGCCGAGCCTTCGGACAGCCGAGCGATTCCCCAAGTGGCGTAATCGGAGCAGACTAATGGTCTTTCAATTTCTTACATTTGTCATCCCGTTGCTCAGCACCCTTGTGGCGCTGGGGCTCGCGGCTCTTGTCCTGCTCTGGAACCGGAAGGCCTGGACCAATCGCTGGCTGGCTCTCGGCCTTTCGACCATCGGAGTGCATCAGGCGATCCTATTGGCGTCCAGCTTGGCAGAGCAACTGGAATGGCGCCTGATCTTGTTCCGGCTGGCGCTTGCGGTGTTCGCGGCAATCCCTTTGAGCTGGCTTGTCTTCCTCTTGAGCTTCGGCGAAATGAACGGAGGGTCACGCCTTGGTCGGTGGCGTCTCCCCCTTATCGGAGCAGCCGCCACCTTCCCGCTCGCCTGGTTCGGGCTCGCCACAGGACACGTGGTCCAGGCGGTCCGCCTGGAAGCCGCTCGGTCCATCCTCGTTGGTCTTGATGCCTGGGGGAAACTCTATTTCTCCGCGTATCTGGTCGGTTTGTCGCTGGTCTTATTGCTCCTGGAAAATCTCTACCGCTCCGCCGATCGACTGACCCGTTGGAAGATCAAGTTCCTGGTCTTGGGCGTCTATGCAGCTTTCGCCTGCCAGATCGTCCTGGTGAGCTATGCGCTCCTGTACGGCGTCATCCATCCGCTGCACCCGCTCCTCGGGGCGCTGGCCTTCCTCCTCGGCGAAACCATGATTGCTTTCTCCCTCATCCGCCATCGCCTGCTGGATGTGGATATCTTCGTGTCCCGGTACATCGTTTACCGTTCGCTCACGTTGGCGTTGGTTGGAGGATACCTCTTGTTCCTCGGCGTCGCCGTCGAGGTCTTCCAGCGGTTGAATGTCTCCCTCGACCTGCTGAGCGGGACTGTCCTGGCCATCCTGGGGGCGGTAGCGCTGTCCCTCCTCCTCCTGTCTGACGATTTGCGCCGCCGGGTCCAGCGGTTCCTCCATACGCACTTCTACAAGCACAAGTATGATTACCGGGTAGAGTGGATGGAGTACACGCGTCAAGTGCTGCGGGCAACCTCCGCCCCCGAGATCGCCTCCCAAACCGTCACCCGGATCCTGGAGGTCATGTGGGTCCACCAGGTCGCCATGTACACGGTGGGAGAGGCCCCCGGCGAGATGACGCTGGCGCACGCGGTCAATTACGAGTGCCTGCCATCAACCCTCGAATTGCCACCCGCGACTCTCAAGGCATTGCTCGAGTGCGCTAAGACGATTCCTTTGACGCCAGGCCAGGATGATCCTTCTTATCCCATGCCCACCGTAATGGGCCACGTGTTCCCGGAAGCCACCGTGGGGTGCCTCGTCCCGGTTGTGGCCCTCGACACCCTGGTTGGCCTGCTGGTCGTGGGCCCTGAAGTGTCTGGGAAGCCCTTCGGCGTTGACGACCGGGACTTGCTGGTGGCAATGGCAGCGCAGGCGGGCGCCCTGTTATTGAATGCACGCCTGTCCCAGGAGGCCTTGGAGGCGCACGAGCTTCAAGCCTTGGCGAGGCTGTCTGCTTTCATCGCTCACGATCTGAAGAACATGGTGTCCATGCTCTCCATGCTAGTGGAGAACGCCAAACTCCACATGGCCAAGCCAGAATTCCAGGCCGATGCCATCCGGACGTTGGGTGACATAACCGCCAGGATGCGGAGGCTGCTGGCGGCGATGACCTCGCCGAATGGTCGGGCGGAGGGCCACGCAAAGGCAGTAGGCCTTGCGTCCATCATCGAGGCCGCGATGCAAGAGATCCATGCCCAAGCACCTTCCCGCATCCGCCTGGAGACCCGCCTGGGGTGGACGCCGGATATCCGAGTGGACCCGGAGCAGTTCCGGTCGGTTTTTCAGAATCTCGTCCTGAACGGCATTGAGGCCATCCCCACCGAGGGAAGTCTTGTGATCGAGACATTCCAGGAAAATGGACAGGCCGTCCTGGCGATCACGGATACCGGTCGCGGCATGACACGGGAGTTCATTCAGCGGCGGCTCTTCCGGCCGTTTCAGACCACCAAAGCTCGAGGGCTCGGGATCGGATTGTATCAATGCCGGCACATGATCCAGAGCTTCGGCGGAACGCTAACCGCAGAGAGCCAGGAGGGCAAAGGAACGCGGATGATTGTCCGGCTTCCGTGCGAAACGGTCAGCGTTCAGTGTCCAGCGCTCAGCCACTCCTGAAGATCGGGCGCATGGGCGGTCTCAGCCGTTCGGCAGAGCGGTCCTCCGGTGGTTCGGCGTTTCATCGAGATTCCCTTTCGGGCAAGTCGGTGTCCGCGGGTACGGAGCACGGAGTTGAGCGAGCCCCACGGCAGGATGCGCGCCGGTAGTTCGGGAGAGTGGGTCTCCCGCCGAAATTCGCCAAGGCGCCAAGAAGGCCCGAAAGAAGGCTCATTCAGGGGAAAACTTTCGGGATCTCTGAGTACCCCTTGAAGGGAGTTCCTGTTCGTTGCTGAGGGGGTCGAAACATCGGACCCTTTGCGGCTGTGGCGTCATGGCGGTTCACGTGTTTCGCAGATTGGGCCGAGTTCGCCCCCGAGATTTCAAGACGACAGGACACAGGAGTGGGCCGCGAGTCCGCGCATCAGGCAGAGCCTTTTCAGCGCTCGCTCCGGGCTCATCGCGAGACGGCGCCTGACGCCTCCAGTCTTCCGACGAGCGGCTCCGGCCCCTGATCGTGCAAGGGACATGGAACACACCGGCTTCTCAGGATTGTCTGATTCGCCACGCGCCTTGCGCGCCCGGCCCCCGGCCTTGATCCTTGGGCTCGGAGTTCACGGACTTGCCATCGCCCGGTCCCTCGGCCGCCGCGACATCGAGGTGGAAGCTGCCGATCCTGATGCCAGACAGCCCCACCGTCGCAGCAAGTACTGCCGACGCCTTCACGAGGTAGGCAGCATCGAAGACGAGCGACTCGTAGAGTTCTTGGTTCGGTTCGGACAAACCCGTCGACGCAAGACAGCGCTCTTCATCACTCGGGACAGGACCGTCCCAGTCATCTCCTCCACCAGAGACCTCCTTTCACAGTACTTCGATTTCACCCTTCCTTCGGACGCAGTCATCCGCGAGCTGATGGACAAGACCCGTTTGCCGAGCTTCTTGAGGAGGTGCGACTCCCTCCATCCCAGAACCGCATGGATCCGAGGGCCCGAGCATCTGGCCATCGCCGGCGAGGCCGTGGGGTTCCCTTGCATGGTGAAGCCCGCTTTGCGAACGCCTGGGTTCAAGGTGGGAATCGCGCATTCCGCCAAAGAACTCGCCGAGGTGTACGCGACGGTGTCGCAGTACACCGACAAGGCCGTCGCCCAGCAGTGGATCCGCGGCGGTGACTCAGAAGTCTACTTCTGCTTCGTCTACATCGGCCGCGACAGCGCCCCGAAGGGCGTCTTTGTCGGGCGCAAGCTCCACCAGTACCCGAGAGGGACGGGTATCGCCGCCGAGGCCGAAGGATGCGACAACGCGTTCGTCCGGCAGGAGTCCCTGCGGCTCTTCCGTCTGGCCGGGTACAAAGGGTTCGGCTCGACGGAGTTCCGGAGGGACCCGGTGAGCGATCGGTATTATCTGATCGAGTTCACCGTCGGACGGACCGATTACAACGTAGCCTGTGCGGTCGCCAATGGGGTCGACCTGCCGTTTCTCGGGTATTGCGACACGGTGGACCTGGACTCCGACGGTGACCTTCCATGCCAGCGAAACGGCAAAAGATGGGTGGAGTTCGGCCGCAACCTGAGAGCGATCCTTCAGGAGGTGGCCAGTGCAGAGGGAGGGAAGCTCCAGGCGGCGTCGGCACTGGCCAAGTCCGCGTCCCCCAGAAACGTCTTTACGCTCTTCGATCCCGGAGATCCGCAGCCCTTCCTGATGCACGTGCTCGACCGGGCCCTCGCCGCGCCCAGAGCGATCGGGAGAAGGGCCCTGAAGAGCATTCGGAGCGTCCTGTGAGCCCCATGCCGGAAAGGTCACCAATGCCCAAGATCGAGGAGAGTCTCAAGCTGTGGGAGCGGTACGGGGAATTCATCCTGATGGCCGCCCCGTATCAGGACCGCGTTCTGCAGGAGGCCCGCGGGTGCACGATTGTGGACGTGGATGGGAACTCTCTAATCGACCTGGAGGCAGGCCAAATTTGCTCCATTCTGGGCCATAATCACCCGAAACTCATCCAACGGATCGTCGAGCAAGCGCAGGCCGTCTTACACCATGGAAGCCTCTTCCTGAGCCGGCCGATCTTCGAGGCCGCGGAGAGGATGGCCAGCATCACGCCGGGCAGGCTGAAAAAGTCCCTCTTTCTCTCCACCGGTGCCGAAGCGAACGAGTGCGCTTTCCGCATCGCCAAGCTCTACACGGGCAGACGTGGCATCGTCGGTTTCGACCGCGGGTACTCGGGCTTGTCGTTGGCCACGATGAGCGCGGGCATTAACAGCCGGGACACCAGCCTCGCGGTCCCCGGCACCCTTAAGATCCTGACGCCTGACTGCGCCCATTGTCCCGTGGGCTCCCGGTACCCCGGCTGCGACTTCCTGTGTCTTCACGTCTCCGAAAGATTCCTTGATGCCCATTGCAAAGGCGAGATCGCCGCCTTCATCGTCGAGCCGATCCTCTCCGCGGGCGGCATGGTCTTCCCGCCCCCCGGATACTTCCAGATGCTCCGCCAGCTGGCCACGCGGCTTGGCGCTCTCCTGATCGCTGACGAGGCGCAGACAGGGATGGGGAAGACGGGTCGTTGGTTTGGGATCGAGCATGACGAGGTGGTTCCCGACATCCTCGTCTTCTCCAAAGGGGTCGGGGGGGGATTTCCCGCCTCCGGCGTCATCGTGACAGATGCGATCGCCGATGGGATCCTGGGGCGATTCAGCAACTTCAGCAGTCACCAGTCAGACCCTGTCGCCGCGGCCGCCGTGGCAACTGTAATCGACATCATCGAGGAAGAGCAGCTTGTGGCGCGCGCGGAGCGGAGCGGGAGTCGGCTGGTTGAGGGGCTCCGGACGCTCAGTAACAAGTACCAGCTTCTGGGGAACATCCGAGGCCGCGGCCTGATGATCGGTGCCGATGCGAACGCGATCCCGGCACGGGGGTGGAGCGCCGAAGAGACGGGGAAAACCTTCGAGTGTCTGTGCAGGGAGGCCGGTGTTCATCTGAAGTCGATCCATCAGGGAACCGTGTTCCGGATCCTGCCGCCACTTACCATATCCGATGACGAGATCGATACCGTGCTCGACATCTTCGAACAGGTCACCCGTCGGATTCTGGACGGGCGCGTCGGGAGGAGACAGTCCGGGAACAGGAACCCATTCACGCGGCGGTGCGAGGATGCGCGAGCGGGAACGCGGACCCTGAGAGGAGCCATGCGAAAAGCCTGGGAGAGTTCGCCAGCTGCATGGTACACGTATTTCAAGCGCGTTTTCCGACGGGCTGGCTGAGGTTTGCTCGCATGCTGCGCCGATCCATCACCCTTTCACCTTGGCACTGGTCATGACACCCGGTAGGCGACTGCTTCTCCTTGAGATCCTCAGGAACTCGATTCGTGTGGCGTCGGGAGGCGACGCCGACAACGATGCGTATGTGCGAGAAGCCCTCGCTTGGATTTGTCGAGCCCAGGACGCTTCGGGAGACGGGGGAGTGGCTCACAGCTTCTCCCTGACACATGGATGGGACTCCTCGTACCCTGAAACCACCGGATACATCATCCCAACGATGTTTCACTGCGCTCAGCTATTCGGGGAGGGCAGCCTTCGGGAACGCGCGGTGCGGATGGCCGATTGGCTCGTCCAGATCCAGTTGGATTGCGGCGGCATCCAGGCGGGCACCATTTCGGCCCCGGAGAAGGTGGCGACCGTCTTTAACACGGGGCAGGTCCTGTTCGGCTGGACCACGGCATACGAGGAGACCCGACACGAGGCCTATCTTCGAGCCATCCTGAGGGCTGCCGACTGGCTGGTTCAGATCCAGGATGCCGACGGGGCTTGGCGCACCAGCAGCTCCCCCCATGCAAACTACTCGGTTAACACGTACAATGTGAGAACCGCCTGGGCCCTGTACCGCGCCTACGAAGTCACGGGTCGGACCGCGTACCGGGACGCATCCCTCCGGAACGTGCGGTGGGCGCTGACCCAGCAGACCCCGACTGGGTGGTTCAAGCTGAATTGCCTTTCCGACGAGACGAATCCCCTGACCCACACAATCGCGTACGCGATCGAGGGCATACTCGCGACTGGCATCAGCTCGGGAGAGGAATCCTTCGTGGACGCCGCCAAGAGGGCGGCCGATGCTCTCCTGGCAGCCCAGCGACGTGACGGCAGCCTGGCCGGCAGGTATGCCGATGGTTGGACACCGTCGGCCTCCTGGACTTGCCTGACGGGCAACGCGCAGATGGCCGTTATTTGGAGCCGCCTGTACCAGCTATGCGGCGAGGATCGGTACCTTGGCGCCGCTCGCACAGCCAACCGGTACGTCAAATCCAGGGTCAACCTTTCGGCCCCTGAGGCGGGGATCCGGGGAGGGGTCAGCGGCTCCTGGCCCTTATGGGGTCCTTACGGGAGGTTCCGGTACCTCAACTGGGCGGCAAAGTTCTTCCTCGATGCTTTGATGCTTGAGGACGCACTGACCAGTAGACGGCATGACCATACGGCTTTCACCGGGTAGACGTCTGAACTGATTCCGGCCCTCTGAGCCAATCCCGACGCCAATCTATTCGGGTCGAGCCGTGGCGTGCTCACGAGTTGACGAGGGGCATCGGCTTGCCGACCCAGCCCGAAAACCTGACGCCGCATGAGTCTGTCCTCTGGCGGATCTCTATCTCGAGCCTGGAGCGATTTTATCTCCCAGAGGCCGGAATCCTCGCGCGTTGCCTGGTCTGGGATGGACGAGAGTTATGCCCCGCATCGGGGCCGAGCCCTCGGAACACCGCAGAGGTCGCGAAAGCTCTGTACCGGCTACGGCGTGGGGGATTCTCCTGCCCTCTGGATCCAGACGTTCTGATGGAACGAATTGTCGAAGAATACCTCCCGGATTTGACGTATCCGGATGTGGCGCTTGTGCTTTGGGCCGACACCCTTGGCGACGGGCGGTACCTCCCCGCACTGTGGGAGGCCCTTCGGCGACGATTTCCGTCTGACGCCTCGGATACCATGGAGCTCGCGTGGACCCTCTCCGCCCTGTGCCACTACCTTCCCGTCGCAACCATTCCAACCGATGTCGCAGCGTTGGCACACGCCATCTGCAGAAAGATTGCGCGCAATCACTCGCGAACGACTGGCCTTTTCTATGCCTCCGGCAGCCGAGAGGGATGGCTCCGCCGACGCCATGCGTCGGCGAGTCTCTCGTCTCAGGCGTACGCCATCCAGGCGCTGGTCCTCTACGCCCGGGTTTTCGACGTCCCCGAGGCTTTGCCGCAGGCCCAGAACTGCGCCGACGCCCTCTGCACGCATCAGGGTCCCCTCGGCCAATGGTGGTGGATGTATGACGTCCCCGCGGGAGAGGTTCGAGAACCTTACCCCGTATACTCGGTCAATCAGGACTCGGCCATCCCGATGGCCCTTGGCGAGCTAGCGCGAATCGCGGGCGCATCTCGGTATCAAGCTCGTGTGGCTCTCGGGATTTCCTGGCTTTTCGGGGAGAATGAGCTTCGTACATCTCTGGTGGATGACGACGCCGGGGTCATCTGGCGCGCCATTCGGAGACACGATGGGGCGTTCACGATCCTTCGGGAGATGTATTCGTACCATCCGGGACGATGTCTGTATGCGCTCTGTTCCAAGGCGTTCGGGCCGTAAGCATGGGTGCGCCGGTTGTCCGGGCTCACTTTCCAATGCACACCGTCGGACCAGCGCCTCGACCCACCTCCGCGCTGCGAGGCCGGGTTGTCCGCTCAGTGGGCAGAGAACGGCGACCGGGTGACTGCGGGCCGCCTTTGTCAGCGTGGCAGCCAGCAGGCCTTTTTCGTCGTTCCCATATCAATGATCCTGGCTATCCATGATGTCCAGGCCAGATGAAACTTGGTGTTCCTGAAGTATCGTGCTCCAGGGCGAGATGGCCGCGACGATCGGTCGGCGTCTGTTGGCGCGACCCGGTTTCGTGGCAAGCCGTTCTGCCCAGCGAGCGGCGCGTTGCCAACGGTGCTAGTGTCCGCTCCGCCCCCGGCTCATAGGGCATCGCGTCCTCGCATGGGGAATGCATGTGGCTGGAGGAAGCTGTCGCTGCCAAGTATGATCTCCCCTTCATGAGTAAATGGGAGAACCAGGAAGTGCTACCAGACTCCTCCTCGAGTGGCCGAGCTAGACCCATCGGTCGGGTGTTGGTCGTGGATGACCAAGAGGGTATCCGCACGCAACTGCGCTGGGGTCTCGCCGATCGTTTCGAAGTCTGGGCTGCTGCAACATCCGAGGAGGCTTCCCAGGCCATCCGGAGTCAATGCTTCGACGCAGTGACCCTGGACCTTGGCCTCCCGCCCGATCCCGACAGTCCTACCGAGGGGTTGCGATTGCTCGAGGAATTCCTAGCGCATGATCCAGCCATGAAGGTGGTGGTCCTCACGGGAAACACTGACCACGAGAACGCTATCCGCGCCGTCCAGTTGGGCGCGTTTGACTACTACCTCAAACCGGTGGAGGTGGGAGAACTCAGCCTCATCCTCCAGCGTGCTTGTCAGCTGTCCCGCCTCGATCGGGAGGCGTTCGGTGCGGACGCTTCTGGCGCACCTCCCCCACCCTCCGCAGAGATCATCGGCGACAGCCCAGCCATGCGGCGGATTTTCGATACGATCCGTCGCGTCGCCAGGACCGACGTGACGGTCCTCATTCGAGGAGACAGTGGCACCGGAAAGGAGCTGGTGGCTCGCGCCATCCACGCCCAGAGCCCCCGGCGCCAGCGGCCCTTCGTCGCCATCAATTGTGGTGCCATCCCGGAGAACTTGGTCGAGAGTGAGCTGTTCGGCCACGAGAAAGGATCATTCACCGGCGCGCATACCCAGCGCAAGGGGCGTCTCGAGATAGCCGACGGTGGGACGGTATTTTTTGACGAAATCGCAGAGCTCTCGCTCCCGATCCAGGTCAACCTCTTGCGGGTGCTTCAAGAGAGACAGCTTGAGCGGGTTGGGGGGCGCGAGCAGATTCCTCTGGACGTCCGGATTTTGGCCGCCACGAATCGTGACATCAAGCGGGCCACCTCGGAAGGGAGGTTCCGCGAAGATCTGTATTACCGCCTGGCGGTGGTTAGCATCGAGATCCCGCCGCTTCGCGAGCGGTTGGACGACATGCGTGCCCTGGCGACCTGCTTCCTTGAGCGGTCCTTGGCAGAGTACAAGGTGCGCCGGCGGCGCTTCACGGCCGAGGCCCTGACGGCGATGTACGTCCATTTGTGGCCAGGGAACGTCCGCGAGTTGGAAAACCGAATTCGACGGGCCGTGATCATGGCGGAGGGGCGCAGGATCACGGCCGCCGATCTGGAGCTGGCCGAGGATTCCCTGACGCGGCCGATGATCTCAATCCGGGAGGCCCGAAACGAGGCGGAGCGGCGTATCCTGCTGGACGCACTCAAGCAATACCGGGGCAACATCACTCGTGCGGCCAAGGCCGTCCAGATCAGTCGTCCAGCGTTCCACGAGCTGTTGGCCAAGCATGGAATTCGGGCAGAGGAGTGCAAGGGCGGATCAAAATTGTAGTCCCTTCCACGGCGTTTGATCGCTCCAGTGATCGGCGGGACGCTGGCGGCCGAGGGACAAGCGCTGGAAATCTGAAAGGGGAGCAACCCTATGCGAGACCTTGCGGCGATCATCCTGGCCGCCGGTCAAGGGACCCGAATGCGCTCCAGCCTGGCAAAGGTGCTTCATCCAGTGGCTGGGCAGCCCATGATTTCGTATCCGTTGGAATTGTGCCGGCGGATGGGCGTGAAGCGAACGCTCGTCGTTGTGGGGCACCAGGCCGAGCAGGTACAGGCGGCCCTTGGCGAGCGTGGGAATGGTGTGGAGTTCGTCCTTCAGGCCGAACAGCGCGGAACCGCCGACGCGGTCCTCCAGACCGAGGCCGCGCTCCGAGGGACCACAGGGGACGTGTTGGTCTTATCGGGGGACCTCCCCTTACTCAGCGATGGGCTGATGGAAAGTCTCCTGGAGACGCACGCCAGAACAGAGGCACACGTCACAGCCGTCACTACCCGGCTCGAAGAGCCTACAGGGTATGGCCGGGTCCTCCGGGATGGGAATGGAGAGTTCCTGGAGATCGTCGAGGAAGTGGAGGCCACGGAGGACCAACGCCATGTCCAGGAAATCAACGTCGGCCTCTATTGCTTCGCTGCCCCCGGTCTGTTCACAGCTGTGCGGCAGGTCCGACCGTCGAAAGTGAAAGGGGAGCTGTATCTGCCAGAGGTGCTGTCGATCATCAAGACCCACGGGGGGAAGGTGGGCCTCTTCTTCGCCTCACACTGGCGGGAGGTCATGGGGATCAACACGCGGGAGGACTTGGCCCAGGTATACGCAGTCCTGCGGGGACGGATCGTCACACATTGGATGGCCGAAGGCGTAACGATCCTGGACCCCGGAGCCGTGCACATCTCTCCCCTGGTCACCCTTGGACAGGACACGGTGTTGTATCCCAATGTACACCTGGAGGGTCGGACCACAATCGGCCACAACTGTATCATCTACCCGGGATGCCGCCTCCGCGACTCCCACCTTGGCGACGGCGTGACAGTTCTGGACGGAACAATTATTCTTGAGAGCGAGATCGCTGATGCTTGCACGCTCGGCCCCTACGCCCACCTGCGGCCAGGCTCCCGCCTGAAGCGAAAGGCCAAGGTTGGCAACTTCGTCGAGATGAAGAAGTCGACCCTCGGCGAGGGGTCCAAGGCCCCTCACCTTGCGTACGTTGGCAACGCAACGGTGGGAGATCGGGTAAACATCGGCGCCGGGACGATCACCTGCAATTACGATGGCTTTTCCAAACACCAGACTCTCATTGAGGACGAGGCCTTCATCGGATCCAATACCAGCCTGGTGGCCCCCGTCAAAATCGGCCGGGGTGCCATCGTGGCCGCCGGCTCCGCCATCACCCAGGAAGTACCGCCCGACGCCCTGGCGTTCGGCCGGGCGATGCAGGTGAACAAGGAAGGACGAGCCGCCGAAATCCGGAAGGCCAGGGGCAAGAAGTGACGTCGAATGGGACAAGGCCATCGCAACCAATGTCGCCCTGGCATTCGACCGCGTGATGCCGGTGAACTGATTCGGATAATCATAAGAACGACAGAGCCCTTATCGCCCAGTTCGATGCTGAGCGCCACGGTAAGATGGGGCCATGCGCAAATAGATTCAGCGGAGTACTCCAAGCTTCGTACACAACGGCTCCGGCTGCCCTGAAGGTATCCGGCTGAATCCGTCGGAGACCCCGCGGCTTGGCGCGGGGTAGACAATGTTGGTCCGACGGGGTGCGTAGCGGAGCATTCTGGCGGGCTTTCTACTCGTAGGTGGAACCGCTTCAGATTGGGAAAGGCTATTACTCCAGAGAGGCTGACTACATTTCCGAGAACTCACCCCCATCAGCCAAGAGGAGGGGACGCCATGTCTCGCAGAGCACTGTGGTTTTGGCGTTTGTATTTTGTCGCCAGTGTCATTCTGGCATCGGCAGTCGCTCCCAGCGTGTCCCCGGCCGCCGTGTATCCGCTCAAGGTGAGCGCGAACGGGCGGTACCTCGTCGACCAGAACAATAACCCATTTTTCTTCTCCGGTGATGACGCCTGGTCGCTCATCTCGCAACTCACTAACGAAGACGTCGCCACCTATCTTGATGACCGCAAGGCCAAGGGATTCAACGCCCTGTGGGTCGGCCTCATCGACCACATGTTCGCCACGAATGCGCCGGCCGATATCTACGGGGATGCGCCGTTCACCGGCGCACCATTTACGACGCCGAATGAGGCCTATTTTGCGCATGCCGATGCGGTCATTACCGCCGCCGCGCAGCGAGGAATTCTCGTCCTGCTCGACCCGCTGTATCTCGGCTACGGGCTCGGGGACCAAGGGTGGGGGGCTGAAGTTCTAGCGGCATCCACTGCCGATCTGGAATCCTGGGGGCAGTATGTTGGAAGTCGCTACAAGAACTTTGATAACATCTTGTGGGTGATCGGTGGCGATACGGACCCGACGCCGGTGCTGAGCCAGGTGAGTGCTTTCGTGGCAGGACTCACGGGAGCTGACTCCCACCACCTCCTGACCGCCGACAACGACCAGGAAGAAATGGCGGTTACGCCGTGGGCCGGGGCGTCGTGGCTGACCGTCAACAACATCTACACCTACAGCCCAACCCTCTACCAGCAAAGTCAGACGGCCTATGCTCTCTCCCCGGTGATGCCTTATTACCTGATGGAGTCGTACTACGAGAACGAGAACTATACCACCCCTCAGCGACTGCGTGAGGAGGCCTACTGGCCGTCCCTGTCTGGCGGTTTCGGCTACATCTTTGGCAACTGCCCGATCTGGATGTTCGGGTATACGTCCTCCTGGTGTGGCTTGTCGGACTGGAAGGCACAACTGGATTCTCCCGGCTCGGTCAGCATGATGTATGCGCAGAAACTCTTCAATTCCCGCGCCTGGCAGACTCTGGTGCCGGATTTCACCCACACCGTTCTGACGGCCGGGTACGGGACGTGGGGGGACACCGACTATGCCACGGCGGCCCGCACCGCGGACGGGGCCACCACCATCGCCTACCTCCCCACCAGCCGCACGATCACCCTCGACATGACCCAAGTCAGCGGTACGCAGGCCAAGGCCTGGTGGTACAATCCCGCCACTGGGGCTGCGACCTTGATCGGGACCTTTGCCACAAGTGGGACACACAATTTCACCCCGCCGTCCGATGGCGATTGGGTGTTCGTGCTCGACGATGCCTCGAAGAACCTACCCACACCGGGATCCTCGGCCCCGACCAAGATCGGCGTCTTCCGCAACGGCACGTGGTACCTGGACACCAACGGGAATGGCGTCTGGTATGGCTGCGGGACGGATACGTGCAGCGGGTGGGGCCAGACGGGGGATATCCCGGTGGTGGGCGACTGGACTGGGAGCGGCACGACCAAGATCGGGATCTTCCGCCCCTCCAACGGGACGTGGTACCTGGACACCAACGGGAATGGCGTCTGGGATGGCTGCGGGACGGATACGTGCAGCGCGTGGGGCCAGACGGGGGATATCCCGGTGGTGGGCGACTGGACTGGGAGCGGCACGACCAAGATCGGGATCTTCCGCCCCTCCAATGGCACGTGGTACCTCGACACCAACGGGAATGGCGTCTGGGATGGCTGCGGGACGGATACGTGCAGCGGGTGGGGCCAGACGGGGGATATCCCGGTGGTGGGAAGGTGGTAAGGGGCTGTGCCTCGAAACGCGGAGCCGATCCCATCTGCACCCTCACCGACTGTCTCTCGGAAATGGCGAAGGCCGTTCTGAAACAGCGTGACGATGCGCCCTGGCCCCGGCGTCCCGCCTTGGAGTTGGGGGCCATCGGCTGACCTAGGTACCTGGAGAAGTCACCAGTCCGTATACCATAAGCGCCGAGGAAAACCTCGGCGCTTATGGTTTTTCTGGGATTGTGGGGAGCCCTCTCCTATCTGTGACCCGTTCCTGAAGTATTTTAGGGAGGTCCCCATGCAGTTCGGACGGGGGTAAACCAAGCTGGGATCCTACAGCACATAGTCGATCAGGATGACAACGCAGCCCGTGCAGATGCGGGCTGATGTGCACGGCCCACGGCAGTTCCTCCGAGCAATAGCCATATAGCGTCAAAATAAATAGTCGTGGAGCGAACGACCAAAGCCGCTAGCCGACAAGGCTAGCTCCAGCGGAAGGGACCGGCGAGGGGAGGAGGTGACCCTTCGATGGGTTTCGCGCAGGCGTATCGGATGCTCCAAATATGCGGACCGATCATGGGGGAAAACCCAGGGGAATGCCACTCGCCGTGTGAATGCTGAGGCCCCGGGCAAGCGCAGATCTAAACGACGACCGGCTCAAGCCGGTAGGTTTGACGACTGCCAATACTTGGGTAATACGCCAGGTCCTTGAGTTTCATGTCACCTCCGGTCGACTCGAAGTCGACCTGGCCCGTTTCGGAAGACAAACCGTGGCTCAGGGGCGCCACTACGTGGTCAATGATTGTCGTGGACTTCGTGAAGATGTGGCGCCCCTATCGCCGAATGTGACTCACCTGAAGCAGTGCCCCATTCCGTCAAGTTGAATATTCGCTAGGGATCCAGGAACAACAGATCGTCGGAGTCGGAACGTTTTCCCCGAGCCGGCTTGAAGCAAGGACGCAGCGTGTCTGGCTCTGCGATCTCGGCGATCGTGTCCTTTCGGGAAGCCTGCGCAAAGGTCACCGATCTTGTTTGCGGGTAGTCGGTCAGTGCAGAAGGCCGAGGAATAACGCCATCCCGTTGGCAACACACCGTTCGACTTTGGCCCACCC
>Ga0187866_1001150_pt1 | contig 26328 bp, 27 predicted proteins | sample June2016WEW_11_1_3_FD_133013 | JGI IMG/M metagenome (GOLD analysis project Ga0187866, IMG submission 133013) | Peatland microbial communities from SPRUCE experiment site at the Marcell Experimental Forest, Minnesota, USA - June2016WEW_11_150 | ecosystem: Environmental > Terrestrial > Soil >...
AAGTACTTCCTGTCAGTAAGCACCGACAACGCACTGGCGCCACCGGATTGAAACTCGATCGCAAGCTTTCTGTGATCAAAATCCTTCAGGAGAGTGCCCCGCGACGGAGAAGCCTTCTTGATCTCAGCAATGAGAGCGAAAGGGACTTGCTCCAGTGATTTCTTGAAAGGTCGCGGTGGAGCGGCATCACGCACTATGCCTTCGATCTGCACAATCCCCAAGCTCCGTTTCGATTCGGCCACTTCTTTGCGTTTGTCGTCAAGAATCGTGTCGAGAATGGTCACGATTGAGGCTCCCCACCTGGAGCTCTGCTCACTAAACGCTGAATCCGCACCTGCCGGATTCGGCGAGCGGTTTTTGAAAGAACTGTGATCTGAATGTCATTGAACGTCGTGCTTTCTCCAACCTCTGGAAGCCGACCAAGAGCTTTTTGAATGAATCCGGCCACGGTCTCGTATTCGGGAGCTTCCGGAAGATCGAGGGAAAACTGTCTGTTGAAATCGCTCACACTCAGCCGGGCATCGACAATCACCGAGCCGTCTTTCGCCGGTTCGATCGTTTTGCCGACTTCATCATACTCATCGTGGATCTCGCCGACAATTTCCTCGACAATGTCCTCCATGGTAACGATACCCTCAGTCCCTCCATTTTCGTCCGTCACAATTGCAAGGTGGGCCTTCCTCTGCTGGAATTCCCGCAACAGCTGGCTGATCTTCTTCGACTCGGGGACAAAAAAGACAGGGCGAATGATATCCTGCAGCAGGATGAGATCACGGTGTTCGAGCAAACTCAAGAGGTCCTTGCTGTAAATGATCCCAATGATGTGATCGATATTCTCCCTGTAGACGGGAAGCCGTGAATACCCTTCATCAATGACTTTCCGAACCAGCACTTCGCGCGGCATCGAAATATCGAGCGCCACGATGTCGGGGCGCGGGACCATGATCTCCTTCACCGTGGTGTCGGTGAATTCAAGGATACTCTTGATCAGTTCATGTTCGGTCTTGTCGATCGCCCCGCTGATCGTGCTGGCTTCGAGCACTTGCTTCAGGTCTTCTTCCGACAATTTCGTCTTGAGAAGGCCTACCCGCACAAGGAGATCTTTCAATATGTTTCGGTTCACGTTCACGTCACGCATTAGCTGTGTGATGCCTCTTTCCACTGGTTCAATGTTTTCATTGCAGCGCCGCCCGAAATAGAATCGTGCGCTCGAGCGATCCCCTCTTTCAAATCTCCTGCGACTCCCGAAACTGTGAGCGCCGCGCCTGCATTCAGAACTGCGATATCCGTGGCTGGGCTATCTTTGCCTTCGAGAATTGCGATGATTATGCCTGCGTTCACCTGTGCTTCCCCACCACGAAGACTTTCAGCGCTTGCACGTCGGATACCAAGCGATTCTGCCCTCAACTCGTACGTCGTGATCTCGCCATTCCGCAACTGGCTGACCTTTGTCCAGCCAAGCGTAGAGAGTTCGTCCAGTCCTCCTTCGCCGTGGACAACCAGGGCGTGTTCAGATCCGAGCTCCTTGAGCACACCTGCGAGCACTTCAGTCAGCGACGGATCGAAAACCCCCAGCAGCTGCCGACGGGCGCCAGCGGGATTCGTCAGCGGGCCGAGAATATTGAATATTGTCCTGATCCCCATGTCTCTTCGAACCGGAACGGCAAATTTCATTGCAGCGTGAAGTTGAGGAGCGAAGAGAAATGTGATGCCGACCTCGTCGAGGATCTCTGTGACCCTTTGAGGCGAAATCTCCAGATTTATACCAAGAGCGCGAAGCACATCCGCACTTCCTGACTGGCTCGAAACTGCACGATTCCCGTGCTTCGCAACCTTTGCCCCCGCACCGCTGGCAACGATCGCCGCGCATGTAGAGATGTTGAACGTACCCGAACTGTCTCCACCCGTTCCACATGTATCAATGATGTTCGCGTGCTTACTTCGGATAGGAACAGATTTATCCCGCATCGATTGAGCACAACCGGCGATCTCGGGAATTGTTTCCCCTTTCAGCCTCAAACCCATCAAGAAGGATGCGATTTGAGCTTCGGAGGCATTCCCAGACATGATTTCGTTCATGGTTTCGAACGACTCCTGCCTGGAAAGGTTTTCGCGGGATGCCAGTTTTTGGATTGCTTCGCGTATCATTGAAATCGCTTACCTAGTAAGTAATCTGCTCAAGAAACAGGCCTTTAGCGGGTGCGGCCATGCCTGCTTTCGTTCGGTCTCTGGCTGCCAGTATCTCTGAAAACGTGGCAAACTCCCGATGCCCTCTCGCCACTTCAACCATGGTCCCGACAAGTGCGCGTACCATCCCATAGAGAAAGCGATTAGCCCGGATTTCATATACCAGATTCGATGGGGTCTCTGTCCAACTTGAGCTCTCGACAGTACACCGAAAATGGTCAACCGCAGCGTCCGTTTTGCATAATGACTCGAAATCATGTTTCCCCAGAATGAGAGCTGCACAGTCCCTGAGCAACTTTCGGTCAAGATGATATCCACCCACATACCAACTGTACTCCCGCTCAATAGCCGTCGGCCGGAGAGAGAGGTAGTAACGATACGTTCTCGAACGTGCGCTATAACGAGCGTGGAAATCGTCCGGAACATCATCAGCTGAAAGGACGACAATGTCTCGTGGCAAAATCGCGTTCAGCCCTTTGGCCAACAATGGGAGTTGAAGCGAAGTCGTGCTTTTGAAAGAAACCACCTGCCCCATTGCATGCACGCCTGCGTCCGTCCTCCCAGCAGCCACGGTCGAGACTGTTTGTTGCAGGATCTGTTCCAGCGCTCTCTCAAGCTCACCCTGAATAGACGACCCATTCGGCTGAAGTTGCCAGCCTACATACTTCGTCCCATCGTATTCGAGAACCAGTTTGATGTTTCTCATAAGCCCAAAAAAACAAATCCCGCTTCATCGGCGGGATTGGGCTAACATCTGAGGAGAGGTCAGAACTCTCTCGACAGCGTTAGCTCCATGGTTTGTGCGGTTAGCACACCGCCCTTTACGTCGGCTTTGAGTCGCCAGGTTCCCAACGTCTGAACACTGCGATTGTAAGCAGCGACGGATCGAGCCGCAGAAATCGCGGCGATAATCCTGTTCAACACCAAAACGCCTATGACGAACTGCGAGTTGCGAATGACTGCGTCGCCGCGGATCCGCAGGTCTTTGTAGTGAAGCCTTTCATCATCAGACGACCATTGCCAGGCAAAATTGGAGTTCGGGTCATAGAGGAGATCAAATTGACGATTCCTCAGCTTAGCGTCATTGTAATCATACACGTTCGTGAAGTTTCCCAGATCAACCGCAAACTGATCCCCCTTCCCGACAAAACTGGCTCCGGAGTGCTCGGATGCGAAAGTTTGGGCATCTTGTTTCAGCCAATGACCGTACGCTTGGAACCCGCCATACGTCATCCAGAGAGCTGCATCAGCTCCCATGTAGTAGCGACCGGTCTTGAGATCATCTGCATAAAGATTACCTAAGCCCGGCAATATCAATGAGTAACCTATCGCAGTCCAAATTGATTTCTTCTCAGTACGTATCTGAGGTTGGTCCAGCATGGGCGTCGTTGAAACGGAGGGGACAGTTGCACCAATAGATTGAATCGCTGGCTTGATAGCGGGCTGAGCCAACAAAACACCGACCAGAAGGAACTGGCCAACGAGTATACCGCACGAATGTCCTAGGCGCATAGGGATACCTCAGAAAAAGTTGGAGGATTAAGTTGTGGAGCCGTGTAAGAGGTATCAACCAACGTTCCCGAGCAGTCCTCCTCCTCAGAGTGAGTAATTCGCACATTGACAATTCGATTCGATAAATCCGATTCTGATTTCACCCGAACACGAGCATATTCCCCCGAGAGCCCCGTCCATTCGCCAGTGGAGAGTTTTTCTTCAAAAAGCACTTCCCGAGTTGAGCCGATGAGGGAGTCGTGGAAAACTCTTCGCTTTTTGACGCTGAGATTGCGGAGCATCTCGCTCCTCTGGAAGCGTATCCTTGGCTCGATACGACTTTCCAGTGAGAGAGCGGCGGTATTCGGTCGCTCCGAATATGTAAAAACATGTAAATAGGAGATCGGGAGATCAATAAGAAACCGGTAAGTCTCCTCAAAAAGCGCGTCTGTCTCCCCTGGAAATCCGGCGATTACATCAGCGCCAATTCCTGCATCCGGGATCAGCCTGCGGATCATTCCGATCCGATTCCGATAGAGATCAGTCAGATAGCGTCTCCTCATCCCCTTCAACACACTATCATTTCCTCCTTGAAGGGGGAGATGAAAATGCTTACAGAGCTTGGGGTTAGATGCCCAAAATGAAACCAAATCATCAGTAAGTAGATTTGGCTCGATCGAGCTTATGCGTATTCTCGAAAGGCCGTCGATCACTACCAGCTCTTTCAAGAGTTCAACCAGATTGGACCCAATCTTTGATCCATAGTCTCCGACGTTCACGCCTGTCAGGACTATTTCCTGATACCCCTCCGCAACCACCCCTACCACTTGTGAGACAATTGAGGAGACCGGAGTGCTTCGGCTTGCTCCCCTGGCGAGTGGGATAGTGCAAAATGCACAAGAATAATCACAACCATCCTGCACCTTCACAAATGCCCTCGTCCGATCATCCGAGCCTGCAGACGAGGCCGCCAGGAACGAATCTGCATTCTGAATTGGCGATACGAATGTCCTCGAGCACTCAGACTTAATGAAATCTGAGCTGTAGCGAAAAATGTCGAACTTCTCAGATGTTCCCAGGACCAGATCGACGCCGGGAATTGCTGCCAGCTGCTCAGGTCGAAGCTGGGCATAGCATCCCGCGACAATGACATACGCGTTCGGGGAATGCCTGAGAGCCCTGCGAACAACTTGCCGGCATTCGCGATCGGCCCGCTCCGTAACGCTGCACGTATTGATGATGCAAACGTCCGCCGGATCATCGATTCCTACAACCTCGTACCCCCTATGCTTAAACTGACGGGCGATGGTCGAAGATTCGGCAAAATTCAGCTTGCAGCCGAGAGTATGGAGGGCTACTTTTCTCATAGATATGAAAAAGAGTTGCCCGACATGTGCGGGCAACTCTCTTCATGATGCCTGATCGTTATTATGCGTTCGATGGCTCGTTCACCCCGTGTTCAGCTGTCAGACCCGAGGACGTCATCATATCCTTCAGAGTCATGGGCGACAGCTTATGAGCGGACACATAGTCATCCACGATCTTCTGTTCCTTGCCGCGCAGGTATTCAATGACCGACAAGACGATTTTCTTGTTATCCTTGTCGAATTCAATGACCTGAAGCGGGAGAACGTTGTCAACGTGGAACGACTCGCTGATGTTCTTCACGGGTGTCTGTGAGAGCTGTGAAAGCGGCACAAAGCCATCAACGCCGAGCGGGAGTTCAACAATGACCCCCTTCTCGATGATCCGGACGATTTTCCCTTCGACCGGTGTTCCGACCTTGTACGTCGTCTCGAAAGCTTCCCACGGATTGTCCTGAATCTGCTTGTGTCCCAGTGAAATGCGCCGCTGGTCCACATCGATGCCCAGAATCACCACGTCGATCTTGTCCCCTTTTTTCACGACTTCGCCTGGATGGCGAATCTTCTTTGTCCAGGACAAATCAGAAATATGGACCAGACCGTCGACGCCCTCTTCAAGCTCCACAAACACGCCGAAATTGGTAAGGTTTCTCACCACGCCGGTGTGTTTCGAGCTGACAGGGTATTTCTGGAGAAGCGTAAGCCACGGATCCGGCTCGAGCTGCTTCATGCCCAGAGAGATCTTCTTCCCTTCCTTATCAAGGGAGAGAATAACCGCGTTGACCATTTGCCCCATCGAAACCATTTGCGATGGATGCTTGATGTGCTGGGTCCAGCTCATTTCGGAAATATGAATGAGGCCTTCGATCCCCTTCTCGATCTCGACGAATGCGCCGTAATCTGTCAGTGACACGACTTTTCCCAGCACCTTCGTTCCGACCGGGTACTTCAGTTCGATATTCTCCCATGGATGAGGCAGCAACTGCTTCATTCCGAGGGAGATCCTTTTCTTCTCCTGATCGAAGTCGAGCACAACCACGTTCACCGTCTGGTCGAGCTTCACAACCTCTGATGGATGGCTGATTCGTCCCCATGAAAGGTCTGTAATATGCACGAGACCGTCGACTCCACCGAGATCAACAAACACACCGAAGTCGGTGATTGCCTTGACGTGACCTTCCAGGATCTGGCCTTTCTCAAGGCTCTCCAGGATCGTCTTGCGCTGGCCTGCGAGTTCTTCTTCGACAAGCACCTTGTGGCTGACGACAACATTCTCGGAAGGATGGTTCACCTTTACGACACGGAAGTCCATTTCCTTACCGATAAACGCGTCGAAATCTCTGACCGGGCGAACATCGATCTGCGATCCGGGCAGAAATGCGTCGATCCCAAGCAGGTCGACCACGATGCCGCCTTTTGTCCTGCGCATGCATCGTCCCTTAAGCACCTCCCCTGTATCGAACGCTTTCACGACACGTTCCCAGACACGCATAAAATCAGCGCGTTTGCGGGAGAGAATCAGCTGGCCATCCTTGTTTTCGACAGCCTCAAGGAAGACTTCGACTTCTTCACCGATCTTCAGTTCTTTGATGTTGGGAAATTCTGCAACGGGGACCGCACCTTCGGACTTGAACCCGATGTCCACCGCAACATAAGAATCTCCAATGTGAACGATGCGACCCTTGACGATCTCGCCTTCACTGATTGAACTCATGGTCTTCTCGTACAGCTTCGAAAGTTCCTGAAACTCAGCTTCGGAATATTCGCGCTCGTCCTGACCTTTGCCGCCTTCTAAAACGTCAAGCATTAAACCTCCAAAAGAAATCTTACCAGCACTGCGGTAAGAAGCTCTCCATCCGGTCTCTGATGCCAGTCACCGACACACCTTCGGCCAGCGGAAGAAGCTTTATCCTGTTAAGTGAATTGATGTATTGTTTAAGGATGACTGTATTGTGATTGTACACTTTCTTGCGATGTGGCGCCAAACCTCGCTTCGATTTCCAGCTTCACCTTCTCCATCACCCACTGAGGGGTCGATGTGGCACCCGTAATCCCGACTTTTGTCACTCCTTCGAACCATGCCGGGCTCAACTCAGATACGGTCTCAATGAAATGCGTCCTTGCGTTCGCATCCCGGGCTATGTCGAACAGCACTTTGCCGTTCGAGCTCGTTCGCCCGGCGAGGAAGATTACCACGTCGTTCCCGGCAGCGAACTCCCGGATCTTCTTGTCACGTCCGGACACCTGTCCGCAAATCGTATCCTTTGCATGAAACTCAATCGCCTCGTCCTCGATTGAACCGACGACGAGCTCCTTCACTTTCTTCTGCAGTTCCTCTTTCAGTCGATGGAATGTCGCCTTATCCATCGTTGTCTGCGAGAAGAGGACAGTTTTCCGATCGAGGGCGACTTTTCCGATCTCGTCCAGCGAATTGACCACAATCGCTTCACCGTTCGTCTGTCCGACGAGACCAATGACCTCGGCATGTTCCTTCTTGCCGAAGATGACGACCTGGTAGCCATCAGTGTAGAACCGCCGAATGCGCTCCTGCACTTTTGTTACGACTGGACAGGTGGCGTCGATAATCGTGATCCCAAGTTCCTCCGCCCGCTTATACGTTACAGGCGGCTCGCCGTGCGCGCGAATGAGGACCTTTTTCCCTCTTACGGATTCAAGATTTGCTGTGCTGATCGTTCTCAGTCCGTGATCGCCAAGGCGCTGTATCTCTGCCGGGTTGTGAATAATATCACCCAGGGAATACAGTTCCTCCCCTTGCGCCAGCTCCTGTTCCGCGATGTCAATCGTACGGACAACGCCCCAGCAAAAACCCGAAAACTTGTCAATCGTTACAATCACCCGCCTCGACCCCCGATAATTTCGTTCGCCCTGTCGACAACAAACTGCACCTGTTCCTCAATGCTCATTGACGATGTATCGACTTCAATTGCCCCCGCGGCTTTGCGCAACGGACTGGCCTCGCGGGTAGAATCCAGACGATCCCGTTCCAGTATTTCCTCTTCGAGCCGGGCGGTATCAATGCTCACACCCTCTTCTTCAAGTTCAATTTTTCGGCGCCTCACCCTCTCGGATACACACGCCACCATAAAAATCTTCAGGTCGGCATTTGGAAGGACTACCGTACCGATATCCCTTCCTTCGAGCACGACGCCACCATCCCGCGCGATCCGTCGTTGTTCCCGGACAAGCACATCACGAACTCGCTGATAGCTGCTGACAGCGCTTACGCTTCGTGTCACCGGCTCCGATCGAATCTCCCGGGAAACATCCCGATCACTGACGTACACCCGGTTCGTGCGATCCGATCGCTCCAATCTGATCCTTGTTGCTTCTGCAAGTGTTCCTATCTGCTCTCTATCATCCAGCGGGATTTTTTCTTCGAGCACTCGAAGCGTCACCGCTCGGTACATCGCTCCAGTATCAATATGTAGATAGCCCAAGCGATCGGCCACAAGCCTTGCGGTTGTACTCTTCCCCGACGCGGCGGGACCATCGATTGCTATGACTATCTTTCGCAAGTTTCTACAGATTGGAATAAAAAGATACGCAAAATATGGTTGTTTATCAACCCAAAGAACACACTTTTGACTCTCCCCATCGCAATCCCCGCTGAGGATTTCCTTCGAAATCCCGTTAATTTCACATATCTTATCGTCATGAGAAAACTTACCCATGCAGAGATTACCGCAAAAAGGGCGACTCTCGAGTCCCTTGAATCGGCTCAACGCCTCCCTGTTACAGTCGTGGTTGACAACGTCAGGAGTCTTTACAATGTCGGCTCAATTTTCCGCACTTCTGACGGAGTGCTCATCGACCGCCTTATCCTCACGGGTTTCACACCTACTCCGCCCCGCAAGGAAATCGAAAAAACAGCCCTCGGTGCAACGCAAAGTGTTCCCTGGGAGTACCACAAACACCCTGCCGAAGCCATCCGCAAGCTCAAGAACGACGGATACAAAGCATGTTGCCTGGAGATCACCGACACCGTAATTCCCTACTACAGCGTCAAGCCGACAGATTTCCCTCTTTGTCTTGTCATCGGCAATGAGATCACTGGCGTCTCGAAAGATGCACTTGCGGAGTGCGATCTCGCTCTGGAAATCCCTCAATTCGGCATCAAGCAATCGCTCAACGTCGCAGTCGCGTACGGCATCGCGATCTTCGAGCTCAACAGGATCTGGACAACAGAAAACGTGCGAACCTAGTAGGCAAGTGTGTAGAAGTCTTCCTTTTCGTGGGTGTGGATGCGGAGCACGCCGGCTCTTACAAGCTGGATCAGGACGCGAGATGCGCGCCGATCGGAGATATTCACCAGCTTACCAAATTCCTTCACGGTTATCCTCTCGTTCGAATTGAGATAATCGAGCACACTCCGCTCTGTATCTCCAATGCTGATCCTCAACGGCGGCGCGTCCGGCCTTTCAGACCGGAGAATCTTTACAACCTCCCTGCTTGCAACCACCGTCTTATCCTTCACTCTAATCAGCACTTTCGTATCTGGGTCACCCGAACCGTCGTCGTCTGCGATCAGGCTATGGGGTTTCTGGCTGCTCTCCTCAACGGTGGCAATGATGATGTCTTTTCCCCGATGCGAGATGATTTCAATTTCGGGTTCAATGGGCGGGTCGCAGTGCACTCTCCCGGCCGTCTGAATCATCTCAACCTCCGTCTTCTCGCTCTCGACCCCGACAACACTCTTGTCGTCGTCCACGCCGAAGAGGATTGTGCCACCTTTGGTATTCGCGAAACCAATCAGGGCACGCGCGATCTTCTCGGGGCTCGTCACCTTCCGTTTAAACTCAAGCTGGAACCCCTCTCCCTCCTCCAGGAGCAACCGAAATTCTTTATATGTCATCCTCGACTCCGCAGGGTTGTCAGAAACCTCGTGCAGCCATTCTGCTCAAAATAAGCTGTGAACGGTGCTCAAGATACCTGGTTTCTTTGTCCACACGATACCGTCGCGGATTTGGTATGACTGCAGCGAGGCGGGCGGCTTCCTCGCGGGAGAGCATCGATGCCGATTTTCCAAAGTATTCCTGAGATGCAGCTTCAATTCCGTAGATCCCTCTTCCCCACTCGATCACATTCAAATATAACTCCAGTATGCGTGATTTACTCAGCTTCTGCTCCATGTACCACGTGAGAACCCATTCCTTCAGCTTTCGAAGCGGGTTTTTCGACGATGAAAGATACAGGTTCTTAACAAGCTGTTGTGTGATCGTGCTCGCACCACGTGCAGCCCTCCCCTCCTTCATGTTGCGTTCCATCGATTCACGGAACTCAAACCAGTCAAACCCCCCATGTGTCCAAAACGTGCCATCTTCCGCCACGATGACGGCGTTCATGGCATCCTTCGAAATTCTGTTCAGCGGTATCCAACGCTGCATCTTCCGGAAAGGTTTCCCCTCTTGCTCTGCTTCCTCCCGCTGCTCGCGCATGAAGGCTGTCTCAGCGGGATTCGTAGTTTTCAGCCGCCTTATATCTCCGTATGGAAGAGTCCCGAATTCAATAACAATCCAGAGACTGAACACTGCCAGGATGGTGAGGACTTTGTTAGTCCGAATCCACTCCAGAACAGCCGCGGGCCATTTCCGTACAGTCTCACCCTTTTCCATCACTAACAGATCATAGATCGTTTTTGGCTGTCGAGAAACCCCTGCAGCATAATAGCCGCCGCCATCGAGTCCACTCTCCCTTTCTTTTTCCGCCGCTCATCGCGTTTGGTCCCCATCGTCAAGAGGGTCTGGTGGGCAATCGATGTCGTAAACCGCTCGTCCCAATGCACGACCTCGACCTTTGTCGCATTCTTGATTTCATCGATGAACTTCTCAACCTCTTGTGCCTTTTTTCCCTTTTTCCCCTTGAGATTCAGGGGCATGCCCACTACGATAAGGCCAATCGCCTCTTTCACGACAATATCACATATCCGGGCGATGATTCCGGGTTCGTTGCCAAGTGTTGTGAAGGGTTGAGCGATGATCTGGAGGGGATCGGAAAGAGAAATGCCTATGCGTGTGGTTCCAAAGTCAATTCCCATGATTCTCTGTTGACGCTCACCCGCCTGGTTTGCCATCATTCTCCTGGCTTCAACCGAAGAACCGTTCGACTTCGATGATTCCAGCTACGCGCTTGATTTTGTCGACGACACGGAAAAGATGTTCTGTGTTTTTCACAAAGAGGATGATCTGCCCCTCGAACATCGAAGCCCTGGAATCTATGTTCACACTGCGAATATTCGTGTTTTGGTAGGTTGAAATCGCGTGCGTCACATCGCTGAGCAGGCCCGGCCTGTCTTTCCCATATACACGTATGGCTGCAATGAAGTCTGCTCCATTCGCGGGGGGCCAGCTTACCTCGACGATTCGCTCACTCTCAGCCATCCGTTTCGAGATGACGTTCTTGCAGTCCTTCCGATGGATCTTGATCCCCTCGCCTATCGTCACGAAACCAACGATGTCGTCGCCCGGGATCGGGTTGCAGCACTTGGCGTACTGATGCAGAAAATTATCATTGACACCGAGAATCGAGATGCCACTGGTCAACTCCCGGGCTGAGGTAATGAACTTCTTGAAGAGCGATGATGCCTCAGCAAGCCCCTTTTCCCCTTCCTCCACGGCGCTCTTGGGACTGATGATCATATCCTCAATGAAGATATCGGGATCGAGCCGATTCTCGGCAATATCGATATAGAATGTCTGAAGATTCTCGATGTGGGCTGTATGGACGATTTTCGACAAATCATCTTCGCTGAAGCGCAGCTTGTGTCTTTTGAGCTTCTTTTCCCAGACTTCCTTCCCCACATCGGCCTTCTTTCGCTCTTCTTCGCGAATCCAACGCCGGATGTGAGCTTTTGCCTTGTGGGTAACGACGAACTTGTCCCAATCCGGATTTGGATTCTGGTTTTTCGACGTTATAATTTCGACCTGATCTCCGCTCCTGAGCAACGTATTGAGAGGGACGATGCGTCCGTTGACTTTGGCCCCGATGCAATGGAAACCGACATTGGAATGAATTTCAAAAGCATAATCGACGGGCGTAGCGCTGCGTGGCAGAATTTTGAGGTCCCCCTTCGGGGTAAACACATAGATCTCATCCTGGTAGAGATTGAGCTTGAAGCTTTCGAGCAGTTCCTTCGGCGTGTCCTCATTCTTCTGCTCGAAGATCTCACGCACCCAGTTCACCCATGACTCGAGTTCCTTGTCAATGGAGCTTTTGTTTTCTTTGTACATCCAATGTGCAGCCACACCTTTTTCGGCAACTTCGTGCATCCCCCGCGTGCGAATCTGGACCTCTACGAGCTTCCCCCCCGGGCCAACAACCGTGGTATGGATCGACTGGTAGCCGTTCTTCTTCGGGATGGAAATGTAGTCTTTGAACCTTTCAGGGATTGGCTTGTACAGCTCAGAGATCACGCCATACACGAGAAAACAGTCATTGTTGTCCTTGGTGTCGAGAATGAACCGGACGGCGAAGAGGTCGTAGATCTCATCCAGCGGCTTGCTTCTCCGGACCATCTTGTTGTAGATGCTGTAGAGATGTTTCGGACGTCCTTCCAGTTCGAACGTGATGCCTTCCTCATCCAGCCTTTTTTCGATGGGTCCGACGAACTTTTTGATATAATGTTCGCGCTCCCGCCTTCTCGATTTCAACTGACGCGCAATCTGGTCGTACTCAGGACGATGGAGAAACTTGAACGAAAGGTCCTCTAATTCCCACTTTATTTTCGCAAGGCCAAACCGATGGGCGAACGGGGCATAGATGTCGAGCGTTTCTCGTGCGAGCCGTTGCTGTTTTTCAGGAGGGAGGTACTCAAGGGTTCGCATGTTGTGCAGGCGATCTGCGAACTTGATGAGCATGACGCGGATGTCATTGACCATCGACAGGAGGAGTTTCCGGTAGCTTTCCGCCTGCGTCACTTCATGGCTCTTGAAGATATCTGTGATTTTCGTGGCCCCGTCAACAATGTCGGCCACCGTGCCACCGAATTCGGCCCGGATATCCTTCAAATCGAAAGTTGTGTCTTCGACAACATCGTGCAACAGAGCGCTTGCGACAGAGACGTCATCCAGCGGGATCTCCTTCGCCACGATCATTGCAACTTCATACGGATGAGAAAAATAGGGTTCACCTGATGCCCGCAGATCATTCTTGTGCGCATTCAGGCTCAGTGCAAAAGCCCGCGTAATCAGATCTTCATCCACAGAGCGGAGATTCTTCCGGCAAACCGAAAGAAGATCATCGAGCTTATTCTTAAACTGCGGATCAATCATACAAGAACCTCTCCGTGACCCTTCAACTGGAATATACGGATCGCGGCACCAATGTCAAGAACTCGTCCCATCACTCGTTAGAAGAACGACTTGCTGCGACTTTGTGCAGGAGATCTCTTGCCTTCTCCAGCTTCTCTTCCACGCGTTTCTTCAGATGGGACGGGAAATCCTCCCGCCTCGATTTCAGAATCGTCACAAGGCTTTCGCGTACATGAACGGTGTCGCCCATTTCCAGCTTCAGCCTCGAAATGTTGAGGCGGCAGACGAGATCGTTGTACGCGCTCTCATCCCCATCCTCCCGGAGACTCGAAAGCAATCGCTCATAGGCGGTGACAGCTTCTTTCGCTTTTCCAAGTTTCTCGAGAGCTGTCGTCAAAGCCCAGAGAAACACCTGATTGGAAGGATATCGCTCCAAACCGGTCCGTGCACACTCAATCGCCTTCTCAGAGGAGCTTGCATCATTGTAGATGGCGGCAAGCATACTGAGGGCAGTGTACCGGTTGTACACGCCGTGTTCCGCAGTCTTCTTGAGCAGAGAAAAAGCTCTCGGCCTGTCATCTCCAACAAATGGAAGCCAGTTGAAGTACTCGGTTTTCCGACTGCGCCAGTAGTAAAACCCCCCCAGTCCTGCGTATGCATCGTACAGCATCGAATCCCGTGCAAGGACATCCTTGAATGCCGAAGAAGATGCAACCCCGCGCAACGCACCAGTCATCCAGTCCCCACGGTAGACCCGCGCATACGAATCGCATCCCTCGGCGGTCGCAAGGAAGAAGTAGCCCCACGTCGCCCCTGTCCCTCCAGCATCGATCATGGAGTGTGCCTTCGCCTTCGAGATGGAAATGAGGGAATCGAAGACCGGTTCATCCACCATCAGCTCGTGATCGACAGCCTTCGTTTGCATCACCCCTGCTCTGTACGCATAGCCGGCGGGATGATTTGGAAACACCCGTGTCATGACCCGGAACACAGAATCTGCCTCACGATACTTCTGCTGCCACATAAGATCAATACCTTGCACAGCGAGTTCGTGGAGGCGCCCATCAGGCATCACGGTCTGCGCCGGAGCCGCAAGTGCATTCCATGCAAGAAAGGAGAAAATGGCGACGAATCGGATCATTCGAATCCCTACTCAGTTCCGAAAATGCGATCGCCTGCATCACCAAGACCCGGCATGATGTAGCCTTTCGAGTTCAGTTTCTTGTCCAGCGAGCATGTAAAAATCGGTACTTCAGGATGTTCCCTATGGACGCGCCTGACCCCTTCCGGAGCTGAAACCAGGGTCACACACACCAATGTCCTTGCCCCCTTCTTCTTGAGATATGTAATCGCCGCCGCAAGGCTTCCTCCTGTCGCCAACATAGGATCCAACAGGAACACCATTGCATCCTTCAGGTTTTTGGGGACCTTGAAGTAGTAATCGACGGGCTTCAGGGATTGCTCATCCCGGTAGAGGCCGATATGTCCAACCCGTGCATCCGGGAGAACCTCCACAAAACCTCCAACCAATCCTAAGCCGGCACGAAGAATTGGGACAAGGACAACGGGGCGGGTGAGCACACATCCTGTTGTCTTCTGCAGAGGCGTGGTGACAGACACCGACCGCAACGGCAGGCCCCGTGTTACCTCGATTGCCATCAGTGTTGACGCACGACGCAGAATGGAGCGGAATTGATTGCTGGGAGTCCGCTTGTCCCTCAGAAGTGTTAGATCGCGTTGGACGAGCGGATGGCGGAGAATTGTCAGGTTCTTCATAGACCGTTCGGATAGAGGAGATCTTACTTTTGTTTAAACGTCAGGGTAATCGGGACACCCGCGAAACCGAAATGTTCTCTTAGCTTGTTTGCCAGATAGCGTTTGTACGACTCCTGCACGAGCTTTGGCTCCTTGCAGAAGAATGCGAACATCGGCGGCTCAGTCTTGACCTGAGTTATGTATTTTATCTTAATCTCTTTAGGGCTGGATGATTTTGGAGGGTTCAAATCAATCTCAGGGAGCAAGATGTCGTTCAGAGCGCTGGTTTCGATGCGCTTGCACTGTTCTTCGTGAAGGAACTGCGCCTTCTCGATCAGTTTATGAATGCGCTGTTTCGTCAGTGCGGAGACAAAGAGGACCGGGATATGGTCATAGATTCCGAGTTTCCCCTTGAGGAAGGTCTCATAATCCTTGGAAGTGTTCGTCTCCTTTTCAACAAGGTCCCACTTGTTCACTGCGATGAGCGCCGGACGCCGCCGTTCCATGGTCGACTCTACGATGTGAAGATCCTGAACATCAAAACCGCGCTTCGCATCGAACAAAATCAGGGCAACGTCGCATCGCTCGATACTGCGGAGTGTGCGCATCGCACTATAGAATTCGACGCTCTCCGTCAACCTTCTCCTCTTCCTCAGTCCGGCTGTATCGACCAAAATGTACTCCGCCCCGTTGTACTTCAAGAGAGAATCGATCGGATCTCTCGTCGTTCCAGGGATTTCAGTGACAACGTGGCGAGTCTTGCCGAGGAGAGCGTTAACGAGAGACGATTTTCCGACGTTCGGCTTTCCGATGACGGCAATCTTAAGCCGCGTTTGGTCGCTCTCTTCCAACTCAAGATGCTTAAAGTGTGAGGTCACTGTGTCCAGGAAATCCCCTATTCGCCGTCCACCCAGGGCGGAGATAGAGAGGGGTTCTCCGAGGCCCAATGAATAAAACTCAGTAGCGTCGATCTCACTCTTGGCCGAGTCGATCTTGTTTACAGCAAGGCAGATAGGCTTTTTGGACTTCCTGAGGATATTGGCAATTTCTTTGTCGAGCGGACTGACGCCCACTTGCGCATCGACGACAAAAACGACAACGTCTGATTCTTCAATTGCAATGACAGCCTGTTCCCGAATCGCCCTCTCAAAAACGTCTTCGGAGTCTGGGACATATCCACCTGTATCGATGATGGTAAAATGATTCCCCGCCCACTCCGCCTCGGCATACTTGCGGTCGCGCGTAACGCCGGGCATGTCGTGAACAATGGCCTCCCGGGCACCGAGGATACGGTTGAACAACGTTGATTTTCCGACGTTGGGACGGCCAACAATTGCTATAATGGCAGATGACATAGCTGAGGATTCTCGTTATTACTCAATTGTAGCCAAAATTGGCTAGAGATTCAACGAACCTGAGAGCAGATAACCTAGGGGTGTACAACAGAGATGCGAAAGGCAGGAAATCGACATTTCTAAGGATTGTCGGGGCGGCGAGATTCGAACTCGCGACCTCTTGGTCCCGAACCAAGCGCGCTAGCCAGGCTGCGCCACGCCCCGAACTAAACCAACATACAAAAGATACCGAAAAACTCACGAAAAAGCAACGACGATGTGCTTCACCTATTCTTTCGCGGCACGACGGTATAACTCGGCGATTTTTTTCGACAGAGCAACTATGTCGCGTTCGCCCGAGATGGGAAATTTATGAATCCTCTTGTCAGCTCCGAACCATGTCACCTGTCTCTTCGCGAATCGCCTCGTGTTCCGCTTGATGAGCTCCACCATTGTTTGCCCATCCGTAATACCTTCGAGATGGTCAAACACTTCCTTGTATCCGACGGTGTTGAGCGCATTCAGCTGCCTGCTGTAACCCAACTGTTTCAGATTCCTTACCTCATCCACCAACCCAGCCGCAATCATGGCATCTACCCGGCTGTTGATTCGAGCGTAGAGCTCCCTTCGATCCCATGCCAAACAGACCTGTATCGCCTGAAACTCCGTTATGGGATTCTGCTCCGCGTGAAACTTCGATATCGGCTTCCCGGTACTGTAGAAGACCTCCAATGCACGGATGACACGCCGAGGAGTAATCTCTTTCATTTTCATCAGTGTATCTGGATCCACATTTCTTAGCTCACCGAGCAGTGCATCCAGACCGTCAGCCCGAAGTTGATCCTCGATTCTCCCCCGAATCTCGGGATCCTTCCCTGGGCCATCAAAGATCCCGTCAATAGCAGCTTTCACATAGAGCCCTGATCCACCAACGAGGATCGGGACCTTGTCACGATCAGTGACGCCTCGAAAAACGCTCTTGACTTCCTCACCAAATTGACCTGCATTGTACCCAGTGCCCGGATCGAGAATATCGACAAAATGGTGTTGTACCCGCTTCCTGTCATCCAAAGAGGGTTTTGCAGTACCAATATCGAGGTGCTTGTAGATCTGGCGCGAATCGGCTGAAATAATTTCTCCGTTGAGCAGTTCTGCCAGCAAGAGCGACAAAGGAGTCTTTCCGGATGCTGTTGGTCCAACGACTGCGAGGATAAGGCGGGTTTTCACATCACTACCAGCGGATTGTCAACACAAGATGAATGTTCTGTGCCATTGCTACTGACCGTTCCACCCTTTTTTCCCGATCAAGGGTACAAACTTGAATCCTCTGACGACTTTTGTCTCGAAGGTGTCTCCAGTCTTTGCGAAAACATGGAGATCCTGCATATCAAGGTTTCCGACCGGGATGACAAGCCGCCCGCCGTCTGCGAGCTGTTTCAGGAGAGGCTCAGGAACTTCGGGCGCAGCCGCTGTGACGACGATCCCATCATACGGCGAAAACTCCGACCAGCCGATCGTGCCATCTCCGACTTTGGAACCAATGTGATAACCGAATTTTTCAAACATCTTCCTCGCCTGCAATAACAGATCCACGTGCCGCTCGATGGTGAACACCTTGCACCCCATCTCGGCGAGGATTGCCGCCTGATATCCGGATCCGGTTCCGACTTCGAGCACCTTGGCCCCCGGCTTCGGCGATAGTTCCTGCGTCATGTATGCCACCGTGTACGGCTGCGATATTGTTTGTTGATTTGCAATGGGGAGGGCAGTGTCGTCATACGATCGGTTGACAAAAGGCTCCGAAACGAAGAGGTGTCTCTCGATCTTCCCCATCGCCTGCAGCAAGCGCTCGTCGGTAATTCCTCGATCTCTCAGCAAGCTGATCATTTCACGGCGTTCATCTTCGAAACGGCTCATCAATACTCCCTGAGTAACACTTGCAGAAATCGCATCGTTGTTTTCCAGTGCGTCATATGGCTGGGCGCACCGCGATAAATCGTTGCAATCGGCACACCCGAAATGCGAAAGCCCTTCTTTGCGGCTTTGATAAGGATTTCGGTCTCCGCTTCATACCCGTCTGCCTGAACCTCAATGGCCGAAAGCACATTCCGCGCTATCAGGCGAAAACCCGATTGGCTGTCGCGGATGTAAAGCCCTGTCCTGGCGGACACCAGAGAAGAGGTTATCGTATTCGAGAGAACACGATGAAACGGCATTCCACCTCCAATCCTTCTCCGATATCCCAGGATAAGATCAGAGTCGCCCTTCCGCCATGCAGCGAGGAATGTAGGCACATCCTTCGGGTCGTGCTGCAGATCTGCGTCCATTGTGATGATGGAGTCACAGCTCGAGGCTGAAAGCACGTATTGGAATCCAGTTCTGAGCGCCGCCCCTTTGCCGCGGTTCATTCCGTGACTCAGAACAATTACTCCGGCAGCTTTCGCGATCGCAGCGGTCTCATCCGTTGAACCGTCATCGACAACGACAATGCCATCGGCTGCAAAAAGCGAGTGTAGCTCAACAAGCAATTGGCCTAGCGTCTGAGCCGCGTTGAAGGCCGGAATGAGGACGCCGGTCATCACGCCGGTTCCGTCGGCTTGAGCGCATCAGCAACCATGGCTACACGTTTCATTTCCTTGACATCGTGCACTCGAACAATATTTGCTCCACGAAGGATGCATGCCGTAACAGCTGCTGCCGTCCCTTCCAAGCGCTGATCCACAGGAAGGTCGAGAATCTTTCCGATGAACGACTTCCTCGACGGACCGACCACAATTGGATATCCTAGCCGTGCAAATGTGCCAAGCTGTTTCATCAGCTCGACATTGTGGTGAAGTTCCTTTCCAAATCCAAGGCCGGGATCAACCATGATCTGCGTTATTCCGTTTTCGCGGGCCAGCGCTGATTGTCGCTCGAGAAACTGGAACACGTCTCTCACCACATCGTCGTAAACCGGTTTCAGCTGCATTGTCTTCGGCGTCCCGAGAATGTGCATTAGCACTACTGTAGCCCTACTGCCAGAGACGGTTCCGATCATGAGCGGGTCGTACGTCATACCACTGATGTCATTAACGATGCAGGCGCCTGCTGCAAGAGCCGCTCTCGCAACGTCAGATTTGTACGTGTCAATCGAGAGAGGAATTCTGACTTCCCGATTGAGTCGTTCAATGACCGGAACTACTCTCCGGATCTCCTCCGCTTCCGACACCGGATCAGACCCCGGACGAGTCGATTCCCCGCCGATGTCCAGGAAATCCGCTCCCTGCTGCGCAAGCTCAACACCCCGGTCCACAGCTTGCTCCAAGTCAAAGAACCGTCCTCCATCAGAGAACGAATCAGGCGTGACATTCAGGATCCCCATGATGTGCGTCCGCGCGGACAAGTCGTACACCTGTGACTTGAAGGCAAACTTCAAATGGTCCTTCGCCAAGGTTCATCCTCTAAATCAGAAAACGGTTAGATCAATCGTTTAGGCAAACCGCCGTTGCGAGCTCTTTTCAATTAGCCAATCATTGAACTTCCTTTGCCTATGCAGAGAGCGAGCGCCGCTTCGCCGTTTGTTATGTCCCACCGCTTGACACAACACAAGATATCAAGAAGATGTGGTCGTTGCACGATTGTCAGCGTCGGCCTTCTGAACTTGTGCAAACTTCCATAAGGCAAACGTAAACACAGTGACAATCATGAGGACAAGAATAATACCAATCGCCGCCGTTGCTCCAGCACCGACAATGGAAAAGAGGCGCCGATACAGAACCACAAACAAAGCAAGTATGACAACCGTTGCGATGAAGACAACCCAAACTTGTTTGCCAAAGCTAGTAACACGCAGGAGTGTTCCGCATTGTTGGCACTTGAGGTAGCCTTGCATGGATTTTGTGATTGACACACCTTTCAACGAAACGGCGTATCGTATGAACGAAGCGGCTGTGCGGTTGCAAGATGGACAGTTCATGTATCCTCCTCAGTGATATTTGCGCAAGCAGTGGCGCATAACTTCTGGGAAACTGCGCTTCGGTGCGACCTGACCCATGTTCATGTAGTCAAAAACTGTCCGAGACTACGGCTCGCTGCAGGAATGATAGAACCCGCACTTCGGGCAAATCAACTTGCACTTACGGCTCTGAAGCATAGTCCCGCAATTCACACAGTATTGCCAATAGTGATGCGGATTGACTTCGCACTTGTCGTCGGGAACTTCCTCTCCCGCACGATCACGACGACTATCTTCTTCCATTCTCTGTCCTCCGTCCTTTGTGGACGATTCCTCAAGAGCGCTCTGCCTTACCACGCAAGCCGCAACAGAGCAATACCGACAGCCTTTACCGCGCCAATCATATTAAATGGTTCGCGCTCCGTTGTTCGCTCCGGCACATCGAGTGATGAATGGTAGTATGCCGAATAGTCGATGTACACAGTATCACGCGGCCCCTTCCATGCTTTCGAGTTCCATCCTGGAGTCTGAGGCAGTGGCTTCAGTTCATTCCACGCTCCGGTGTAAATTGTCGCGGACGGAATTTTCACATCGGGCGCTTTTAGTCGGCGGAGACTGCCCGGGAAAAACACGTAGGAGTCTGTTCCCCCCTGAGAGGGATTTGTCGTAGCCTCAGACCAATATCCTTTTTTGCCCACATAGGTCTCGCCTATGCGCTCGAGCGTTCGCAGCAACGTATCATTGTACTTCACGTCGTTGGATTCAAAGTACAAACAATTGCGTGTGGCACCAGTTCCGATCTCGTCAAAGTTCAGCACCGCCCGTATGTTCTTCAGGCTGTCTTTGTTAAGCTGTATGTAGTGCTCTGTTGAGAATATCTCCGTTCCCCAGATAACAAAGCGGATGGAATATTTTGGTTTCGGCAATCTGTGTGAAGCGACCATTTCCTTAAGCACTCTGGCAGCTTCGAGAACACCGGAAACGCCGGATGCATTATCATCAGCTCCCGGCCCCCCTGAATCAGAATCGCCATGTGCACACAGCAGGTAGTACTTTTGGCTTTCTCCTTCAAGCGTTGCGATAACCGTCCTCGGCCGGGCCGAGTCGACAGACGTCACGGTCGAATACCCGATGACCACCGTCTCACTATCTTTCAAAGCAGCTCGAAGTGCCCGGGCGTTATTGGTGGAGAGATTGAACAGGGGAATGGGATTCTTTGAGGACGTGGGGAGATCGGAGATCATGGCCCAATCGGAGTAAGCGCCATCCAACTCCGGTGATGCCAGCAAGAGACAGGTAGCCCCATTTTCTGCCAGAGATTGGTATTCGTGCCGCGATAACGGGTTGTCGATAAGAAGGGCTTTTCCCTTTGTTTCCGTCTTTGTGAGTTTTTCCGGATCGCGAGCGTAAATAAGTTCGGATTCAGTGTCCGGTACCGAGGGAGAGTACGCACCCACCCATTCGTGCTTGATCAGCCGGCTCATCGTCGACGGTTCGGTTACCTTGAGGCTCCATCGCTTGAGAATGGACGTAAGCCTTGGTGGATCTTTCTGAACAGTGGGATCAAAACCGGCTTCTTTGAATTTCCGTACAACGTACGCCGTCGCCTTGTCACCGGATGGAGTGCCGCCAGTCCGTGGGCCAAAAGAGACGAGGTCCTGCACTTGCTGGAGCAGACGAGCTTTGGAAACCCGGCCTGAGAAATCGGTTTCGATCCGATTCTGCGAGAGACACAACGGCGCCGGGAGGACAAGCAGGAAAATCGAGACTGTGATGCTTCTTTGTGCTGAGCTCAATCGCATCAGGCTGTTGAGGATGATGTGCTTCTGTTGTGACACATGGTACCAAATAGTTGAGCGCTGAGCAATTCAAAAATGAAAAAGGGGCCGAAGTAACCCCCAGCCCCTCTTCTTTCATTTCTGACCCTGTTACTTCCCCATCACAAGTTTCTTGTATCGATCGTTGATTCTTCCCCAGTGGAGATTACTGAGGAAGTTGTCGATGTACTTTGCGCGCCCCGGACCGTCTTTATGGTAGTAAGCGTGTTCAAAGACATCGCACGAGATAAGAGGCACTGCACCCCAGATAGCGCCATAGTGATGTTCATCGACGGTCACGTTCAGCAATCGACCTGAGTACAGGCGATCAAACACGAGCAGTCCCCAACCGCTTAGTTTTGCCGATACGGTTGACGCCTTAAAATCGGCCTTCCACGCATCGAAGGAGCCAAACTCCTTCAATATCGCCGCCTTCACTTCAGGGCCTTTGTTCGGATCGCCATCGCCGCCGAGCACTTCCCAGTAGATATCGTGGAGCAGCGCACCGGCATGATTCCACGTAAACCGCCGTTTCAGTTCGCCAATAACACTGTAATTCCCGTTGGCCGTTGACCGATCAGCGCCTTCCAGCGCTTTCTCGATGGTGTTAAGGGCTGTGACGTATCCCTTGTGGTGCGTATTGTAGTGCCAGTCCGTCGTCTCGGGGCTCACAACTCCGGCAAGCAGCTTCTTTGCCTCTTCATCCGAGTACGGACGCGGGTTAAACTTCCATTCGTACGCCATTGCTTGAATCCTTTCGTGTTGAGTGTTGCTGTGATGTGATTGTAATAAAGTTCTTCAATTCATAGTCCCCCGCCGCAACAAACCTCGCTTAGCCGAAGTTCAACATGAGCTTCGCCGCCTCAGACATCATGCTTGGATTCCAGGTCGGCATAAACGCCAGGTCGACCTTCACATTGCTCACTCCCTGGACCACCTGAACCCTGCGCTTGACGTCCGCCGCAATCAGTGGACCCATTCCGCACCCTGGTGCAGTCAGAGTCATCGTGATAAAGACATTCGCTTCTCCAGGAATTTCATCATCGATCTTGAGGTCGTACACCAGGCCCAGGTCCACAATATTCACCGGAATCTCCGGATCATAGCACTGCTTCAGTGCTTCCCAGGCGTGAGCTTCGAGGCTTGTCTGTGCAATGACGGCCCGACTGCCAACCTGAACTTCGATCGGCTCGAACGCTGTCGACTGCTGGCTTTCACCTTGCGTAGCTTGGTTTTCTTCCATCCGCTGAGGCCTTTGCTCAGACACCAAATGAGTGACCGCAGCCGCACGTTTTCGCGGCATTCGGGTTATTGAAAACAAATCCCCTTCCATTCAGCCCATCGGAGAAATCCAACGTCGTGCCGGAAAGGTAGAACTGGCTCTTCGGATCGATGTAAATGGTCAGGCCCTCCAGCTGGTACACTGTGTCGCGTTCCTTCGGGCTCTCGTCAAATGCGAGAACGTAGGTCATTCCCGAACATCCGCCTCCTTTGACGCCGAGACGCAATGCATGAACTTCCGGGATCTTGTTGTCGAGTTTGACCTTCCTGATTTCTTCAGCCGCACGGGGCGTCACAGTTACGAGCTCTGATGGATTCGCCTGAACTTCCGCAAAGATTTCCGGCATAGCTTCCACTCTCCTTTTAGATAATAGTGCAACCGCTGGATCAACTATTCTGTCGAGACTGCTTCGGTTTTCGCATCGAGGGCGCTGTTCATGGTATGCCAGGCAAGACTTGCACACTTGACGCGTGCAGGGAACTCGCTCACACCTGCAAATGCAGCGAGCTTGCCCAGAGACTCAAAACTAACGTCCGTCAATTCTCCCGTCACGAGTTTGTGAAACGTCTCAAACATCTTTTGTGCTTCTTCCCTTGTTTTGCCTTTCACGAGCGTCGTCATCACCGAAGCCGAGGCCTTCGAGATGGCACACCCCGCGCCTTCAAAGGCGATATCAATGATCTTGTCATCCTCAATCTTCAGATAGAGCGTGTAATGATCTCCGCACAGGGGATTGTATCCTTCGAGCGTGCGGTTGGCGCCCGCCATTTTCCCAAAATTGCGGGGTTTCTTGTTGTGCTCCAAGATGATTTCCTGATAGAGGGACCGAAGTTCAGACATTAATGGAACACCTCTTTCACTCTATTGATTCCTCGTGCAAGCGCATCGATTTCAGCTCTTGTATTGTAGAGGGCGAATGAAGCGCGTACCGTCGCCGGGATCCCGAACCGCTGCATAACCGGCTGGGCGCAATGATGTCCTGTCCTGACCGCTATCCCCTCTTGATCGAGGATAGTGCCGATGTCGTGAGGGTGCACATCGTCCATCACGAAGGAGAGGACCCCGGCTTTATCACGTGCCGTCCCTACTATCCGTAGGCCGGGGATCGCTCCAATCATTTGTGTTGCATATGCAAGCAATTCGTGTTCATAGTGAGCAACCGCATTCCAATCAAGGTCGTTCAGGAAGTCGAATGTTGCACCGAAGCCAATCGTGTCAGCGATGTTGGGCGTTCCCGCTTCGAACTTGTGCGGAAGGTCGTTGAACAGGGTTTTTTCAAAAGTCACAGACCGGATCATGTCGCCGCCCCCCTGATATGGAGGCATAGCCTCGAGAATGCCCTGCTTACCGTAGAGGACACCAATACCCGTCGGCCCATACATCTTGTGGGCGGAGAATGCATAGAAATCACAGTTCAGATCACGGACATCGACCCGGAAATGGGGAACCGCTTGCGCACCGTCAATGAGCACCGGAACTCCATGCGCGTGAGCCATGGCTATCATCTTTTTCACCGGATTGACAGTGCCGAGAGCGTTCGATACGTGTGCAATCGCGACGATCCTGGTCTTCGGTCCGATCAATCGCTCAAATTCGCCGAGGATGACCTCCCCCTCGTTATCGATCGGCGCCACTTTGAGAACCGCTCCAGACTGATTACAGAGCATTTGCCACGGAACGATGTTCGAATGATGTTCTAATCCAGTAATGAGTATTTCATCCCCTTGCCCGACATTCGAACGTCCATAGCTTCCGGCTACAAGGTTGATTCCTTCCGTGGTTCCCCGAAGGAAGATGATCTCCTTTGTCGAGGCAGCGTTGATGTACTGCCTGGCCTTCTCACGCACTCCCTCATACGCCTCTGTCGCACGTTCACTTAAGAAGTGTACGCCACGATGGATGTTCGAATTGAACGAACGGTAATAATCATCAAGAGTGTTGATGACCGAATCGGGCTTCTGCGTTGTTGCTGCATTGTCCAGGTACACCAGTTTCTTGCCGTGTACCATCACCTTGAGAATCGGAAAGGAGGCACGGATCAGTTCTGGATCAAAACCATTTCCCGGTTGCTTCGGTGTCGATATGTCCTGATATGACTGCATCATCATGCCCCCAGCTTCCGTCCCTGATTAAGCCTGCCTTGAACCAGAGCTTCGAGTTGTGCTTTGAGTGGCTCAACGTGAACCCTATTGACCACATCGCCAGCAAACGCGAACGTCAGGATATCACGAGCGGCCATTTCATCGATTCCTCTCGAGCGAAGATAGAACACCTGCTCCGCATCGAGCTGGCCAACCGTTGCCCCGTGCGTACATTTCACATCATCCGCAAAGATCTCAAGCTGAGGTTTCGTATCGATGGTTGCTTCATCCGATAGCAGAAGGGTTTTGTTCGTTTGCTTAGCATCCGTTTTCTGCGCCTGGAAACGAACAAAGATCTTTCCGTTAAACACACCGCGGGACTTGCCATCGAGAATGGATTTGTACAATTCATGACTTGCACAATTCGGCTTCGCGTGATCAATCGTCGTGTGGTTGTCGATGAGTTGTGTCGCCGTTCCAAGCGAGAGGCCGTTCAGCGTACACTCGCTCCCTTCAGCATCCAGCATCGCCGTCACATTGTTCCGGACAATAGCCCCACCGATGGCTATGGAATTCGACGTGAATGTGGTTTTCCCTCCGAGCCGAGCGTGAATCATCGCGATATGAAACGCCTTTATGCTCTCGTTCTGAAGCTTGTCATGCTCGAGCAGCGAATCCTCACCGATGACAACTTCCGTCACGGCATTCGTGAGGTATTGGGCATCCTTCAGGGACACATAGCTCTCCACAACAGAGGCCTGACTTCTTTTGCCGAGAACGATCAAATTTCGTGGTGCGATGAGCGCTTCCGCGAGT
>Ga0187866_1001152_pt1 | contig 26305 bp, 19 predicted proteins | sample June2016WEW_11_1_3_FD_133013 | JGI IMG/M metagenome (GOLD analysis project Ga0187866, IMG submission 133013) | Peatland microbial communities from SPRUCE experiment site at the Marcell Experimental Forest, Minnesota, USA - June2016WEW_11_150 | ecosystem: Environmental > Terrestrial > Soil >...
AATCGTCCCCTATTGATTTGTGAGGATGTAGTTGTTGCCTAGGCTTTCCTTACGTACAACAAAACCGTGTTTGAGTTCCAGTCTCCAACCATCGCCAGAGACTACCTCAGAATCAATCCGGGTTGGTATGCTTATCGCCAGTTTGTTCCAACTAGGGCTCATCAGTGCGCCATTAGTTACCGTCAGGATTCCCCAGTTGTCTGTGACCCGAATGTTTGGATACACCGTTCCCTTGTCTTCAAGCGGCATGATGTTTCGTGGATCGAATGAAATACTCATGTTCTGCAGTGAGATTTCCAAATGAGGCTGTTCAATGAATCTGTCTCTATATTCAGCTTTAAGTTTCTTGATGCTTACCTCACGAGCATTTTCTTCCTTTATGATTGCCTGCCTGCCATATTGGTCGGCAATTTGAGCAATAACATTTTTCAGATCACCTCGTCGGTGAATATTGAACTCACGCAGAAAATATTCGGTAAGGTTACTCATGGAAGTGATATGCTTGTTCCATTCGTAGTTCGTTTTGCTCAGGAGATAGCCGTAGAGGGGAATTGTCTGATAAGCGAATGATCTGACATACGTTGGATTTTTCAGGAACCCATCTGCGCTTTTCAAAAAGTGAGTCTGCATTTGCTGTTTGTTTCGTCCGCTCATCATGGCGCCCGTATATTCTGCAATTCCTTCATTCAACTCCAGCAGGTTCTCTGTCGTGTCGGCACGTGGGTAAAGCTTGTGGCGGTACACCCGGAAGGTCAGAGCGTTGGTCAAATGTGTCTTCATTTCCTCAGGTGAACTTGCGAGAAGCGCAGCTTTGAGAGCTTCCAGCTCTAATCGTAGATGGATTCTTGCTTCTTTGTGGTCAAGATGACTGTTCTCAGGGCTGTAACGTTTGAAACCTAAATGAGGCTGTGCCCTATGAAAAAGTTCATGAGCAAAGAGGTTTAACCTGTCGCCCTCGTTGTCTGGAAGCGGGAGCATAACCATCGCCCATTCCTCCCCACTCCAGTGAATCGAAGTATTGGCCACATTTATTGCACTTGGGAGAATACCTGTAAAAATAGTTCCCCTGCTTTTCAGCACTCCCGCCGTGTCCGGGAAATTTGCATAGACTTCTCTGGTATCAGGCTGTACAACAAGAAGGGGGGCATAAAGGTCATACCCCCAGAGGTTTTTGTTTTTGGCTGTTGTGGTTTTGATCTCGTTGAAATAAACAGCAATGGTGTCGTCAAAATGTTTTTGTTGCCCATGCGCAATGAAGGGAATTAACGGGAATACTACGATTAGGAGATATTTAGGCACGGAACGCCTCTCGAGTATCGTATTATGAAAGCGCAATTTTGTACAGCTGGGAAATAAATGCAAGTTCTTGGCGAGCTTTGTTCCCCCAACGTCATGAGCGAGCGCGGCGAGTCGAATCCTTCGACTCCACCTTCGACAAGCAAAGAATGGGGCTCAGGATTCGACCCTGAGCGAAGCCGAAGGGTCGAAGGATTTGTCAGAACGTCTTAGCATGCCCTCTGTAGGTGGTACTGAGATAAATCCTACACAACCAGGAGAGGAATGTGCAACGCCGCCCAGACACCATAACGTAGGAATGTTTCTCTGCGCGCCTCGGGAACAATTGAGGCGAAGTAAATGGACTTGGCCATCGTGTTGCTCATCATCGCAACCGTGAGAGCGAGAATGACGGACCGGGCCATTGTGGCAGAAGGATGAAGCAGCGAAAGGATGTACGGCGTAATGTCCGTGAAACCGACCACCGCAGACAAAACGAGAAGCCCCGTGCTCCCCAACCGCTGTTCGATGAGTTTCGTCACGATCATCAGCAGGACGAACGCAAGCGCAAATACAATGGATGGCCGGATCTCGAATGGATTGTGCAAGTTGGGAAATGTCGCCATTTCTTCCGACTCGCCCGACGGTCGGATGCGAAACGACAGCACTACCCCAACAAAAAACAGAAGTGTCAATCTCCACCACATCGCCGGGAGGAACGCCGGATTGATAACGAGGATCAGAACAAGAATGCGGAGATACATCATGCTGGAAGCAAGGATGGAAGCCTGGAGCGCCATCCCCGAGTGTTCCGGGCTTTTGTGAGCTATGCGCCCCAGTGCGACGGTCGTGGCTGTGCTTGACACGATGCCGCCGACAACACCGGACAACCACAGGCTCACCTTATTTCCGAATCTCTTTGATAAGAAGTATCCAACAAACCCAATGCTCGACACGAGGATAACAATCTGCCAGATCCGGGTCGGATTGAGGCCGAACTGCGTGTAGTCCTGATTCGGCAGGACAGGGAGAATAATAACCGTCACCAGGATGAATTTGACGACGGCGAGAAACTCCACCTTGTTGAAGCTGTCGAGATAGGTTTCCAGTTCTGCTTTTTCGGAAAGAAGAACTGTGTTGACGACTGCGAGGGCCATGGCTATCCAGACATCCGCCAGAAGCGCGACGGCACCGACGACAAACGTCAGGAGAGCGGATGCTTCACTGGTGAATCCGTGATGCCCCGACCTCGTTTTTGTGGAATAGGCAATAGCGGCGAGTACTCCCATCACAGACAAACCCACGGGGAGCATGAAACCAACGCCAGAGCGTTGGAGCCACGCGCACCCGAAACCAAGCAAGCTGATGATCGGATATGTCCGAACTCCACCAAATATGACGCTCCCCTGCTCGATCTTTGTGCTTTCCCGCTCGAGTCCCACAAGAAAGCCAAGTGCGAGCGCCAACGCGAGGCGCAATTCTGTAGTCCATTCAATGATATTCATCGTCAGAACCGATATTAGATTGGTGAAATAGCCACTTCAACTTCGGTGACTTCAAACGCTTTTTTCAAATCGGCAGGACGAATTTCCACAAGAAATCCTCGTTTGCCCCCATTAATGAAAATTCGAGGCAGGGCGAAAATGGTCCGCTCCGCGTACACTGGGAGCGGATGTTTTGTTCCGAAGGGACTCGTTCCGCCGAATTGATACCCGGTGTGCCTCTGCGCAGTGGTTTCATCGCACGGTTCGACGCGCTTCGCTCCGGTGACGCGTGCGAGCTGTTTCGTCGAAACTTCCCGGTCGCCATGCATCAACACGAGCAGCGGCTTCTTTTCTTCTGTCTGCATCACAAGTGTCTTCACAACCTCGTGCTCGGGGACGTTCAATGCGAGAGCGGAAAGATTCGTCCCGCCGTGCTCCTCATACGTGTACAAGTGAGGCAGAAAATCTATTTTCTTCTCCCGAAGAATTCTTACCGCAGTCGTCACCGGATATTCCGGCTTAGCCATGTCCGAACTCCTCTCGCAACCTCAGAGATCGCTCAGCCAGCCAAATTTCTCCAGGTCCAGCACCTCCCCTCGGAAGACTACCCCTTCTGCTTTCAACAGTCGTCGTTGTTTCTTATGGGCAGCACTATCCTTGGGAAACGAAATCCTTCCCTGCGCATTGATCACGCGGTGCCACGGCACGCCGGAATGAGGCGGGAGAGCATGGAGCGCGTAGCCGACCATCCGCGGTTGCCTGGGGAATCCCGCTTCAGATGCAACCTGACCGTAGGTTGCCACTTTCCCTTTCGGGATCTGACGAACAATATCCCAGATGAGCTCGTAGGAGCTGAGCATTTTGCGGGCTCCCATTCGAGCAGGTTGTTGAAATTCTGGTTTCAAAGACAAACCGTCAACACCACTCAGAGTGCCACTGGCTGTGCGAACTTCGCAAGTTCTGCAGCAGAGGCTTTCTCCACGTCTGCGTGCAGACTGTTGCCATGCGAATCCATCGTGACGATGACCATGAAATCCTTCACGCGGACGTGCCACATTGCCTCGGGCACTCCGAATTCCAGGAAGTCCACTCCTTCCACTTCCTCGATGCATTTTGCATAGTACTGTGCCGCACCACCGATGGCGCTGAGGTACACGGACCCAACCTCTTTCATGGCCGCGAGCGTTTTACCCCCCATGCCTCCCTTTCCAATGATCGCCCGCACCTTGAACTTCTTGATGATATCTCCCTGGTAGGGTTCTTCCCGAATACTCGTAGTCGGACCAGCGGCATTCATGAACCATTTGTCCCCTTGTTTCAATGAGACAGGTCCGCAATGATAAATGGCCCCTCCGTCCAGGTTGACTGGAGAGTCGTGCGTCATCAGATGATGATGGAGAACATCCCGCCCCATATGCATGATGCCGTTGAGCAGCAAAACGTCACCCACCTTCAGGCCTCGAACTTGGGTCTCGGAGAGAGGGGTCGTAAGTCGAATCTCACGCCCAGTCAATGGTAGATGCTCTGCCGCGGCCATCTTCATAGTGGGGGTATCCCCCTTGTAGAGCCAGCGCTTGATCTTGCCCGTAGCCGGGTCGATCACGACACCGAGGCGACGGTAGGCCCAGCAATCATACGCGACAGAGACGAAAAAGCAGGCCGGCAGGCGATGGTATGAACCTATCTTGCAGCCAATCAAAGTCGCCTGGCCACCAAAGCCCATCATGCCGATACCAAGTTTGTTGGCATTGTCCATGACATAGGCTTCAAGCTTTGCCAGCTCGGGATTTGGATTGATGTCGTCGAGTTCGCGGAAAAGCTGCTGTTTTGCGAACGCATACCCGGATGCCCTGTCTCCGCCAATGGCAACGCCGAGTGATCCGACACTGCATCCCTGACCTTGTGCCTGCCATACGGCATGCATAATGCATTTCCGCACGCCATCGATAGTCCTGTCCGCGCGTCCGAGGTTCGGTAATTCGGTGGGAAGCGAATACTGGATGTTCTTGTTCTCGCATCCGCCCCCTTTGAGGATCAGTTTCACTTCGATGTCGGGCTCATCCCATTGTTCGAAATGCAGCACGGGAGCACCTTCGCCGAGATTATTGCCGCTGTTCTTGCCGGTCAGCGAATCGACCGTATTGGGGCGCAGCTTTCCCTGCTTGGTGGCTTCAACGATTGCCTCGAGGATTTGTTTCTTCATCGCGATCTGATTGACTCCGACTGGCGTCTTGATCTCGAACGTCGGCATTCCGGTGTCCTGACAAATTGGGGCGCAACCGGTCACGGCCATATCGATATTGATCGCAACTGTCTGAAGGGCGAGATCGGATTGCGTCCCCTTGTTCTCCCTCTTTGCCGCATCCTTGATTGCTCGCCGGACATCCGCGGGCAGATTCGTGGATGTTTCGGTGACGAGGCTTAGCATGCTTTCTTTGAACTGTTCCATAAACTATCTCCTTATTCTCCTCAAGATAAAACAAGAAATGAAGACATAATGTTCACTCACAGCTTGACAGGCTCGGTGACAAACGAGCTTCCAGCCCCTTCAACATTCGAAAAAACAACAGGTTGCAGACTTCCGTACAGCGACAGCTCCCCCTCAAAGAACAGGACTTTCGTCCACGCTCTCGAGGCCATGAAGAGTTGCTGGAAAACCATCAACAGCACAATCGTCAGGTCCGAAGTCATCCCGATAGAAAGGTCGATCAACAGGTAGGCCGCGAACAAGAGGATTGGGACAAGAAGCATAAGGAGCTCCAGGCCAATCGTCTTGAAGAAATGCCGGAAGACAAACGTCGTCGATTTCCAGGCTGACTTCAACATTGAACGCTCATCGTTCAGCACCACGCTGACCTTGGCATAGTCCGCGATCATGAGCACGATCATCATCGGGACCATGAATACGATTGACATAGCAACCTGGACCCAGATGTAAGTAAGCTCCGAAGTGGCGTTCTCTGTCAGTGCTTGTCCAACGAAACCTACAATACCACCAGATAACAAGGCGACCAAGAGGAGCACAATCACGAAAAGGACTAAGAGGCGCAGAAAACGACCAAGGTATGCTCCGCACCCTCCAAAGAAAGATGATGCCGTATATTTACCCCTTGAATCCTTCAGGACGGTTAAGATGCCTCCTGCAAGAAATGTGTTGATGAGCATGAAGACAATCATAACCCAGAAGATCTGCCGGAAAACCGCGGAGAGCTCATCACCGTGGGCGGTAATGAAATCCTGCCACGTGGTGAAATCAAGGCTCCCCATCAATGTTGATGGGGCCATTGAGGAACCAAATCCGGCCTGCAAAACACTCCGAAATGCCATCGCAACCGGAAGTGCGATAAGAAGATTGACGATATACAGCACCAAGACCATTCTCGGTTCAGCCGTTGCACGCCGGAGACCTGAGGAAAATGCCCGCGTTATCCTCATATAGTAGTCGCTTTCTATCGTCGAAAGAAGGAAGTTCGTTAACCAATCATCCCGCTGAGCTGAAGCGCATTCTGGAACCAGAAGAGGAATTTGAGTGTGTATTTCCAGATCGGCGCGCGCACGGGCTCCGTGGTTTTTGAGTTGTTGTTCAGGTTGATGTCAATGATAAGCGTCGTGTCGGGATCGACTTTGGCCCAGAGTATCTTTTCAGGTCTGCGATACTTGAATTCCACCCAGCGGCTCTGCCCATCCCACGGTTCGCGGACTTCCTGACCATTGTCAAAATGGACAAGAACTGTTGTCGGAAGCTTGATTTCTCCCAATCGGCTGGCAACGACCCTCGATTCAAACGTCTTGGCGACCGACGCGCTGTCTTTGGTAAACCCGACTGTCGTCTTCTTTCCGTCCTTCTCATAGACCCCCTTCGGAGAGATCACTTCCTTGTTTTCAATCGTCGTCAGTTCATAGTCACAGACGTCCGTGCCGTAGAGGACCTGATCGAAGTACCAGTTGAGGTCTTTGCCGAACTTGTTGCCATGATATTTCGGAACGATCTCGTTCACAACTGCGATGAAGTCTTTTCCAGACGGGTGTTTGAATTTCCATCTCTCGAAATACGTTTTCATGAGGGTATCCATGATGGGACGACCGATCAGGCGCTCAAGCGTCGTCATGAACACGGCCGTCTTCTGATATGTCATGTTTCCATATCCCCCCTGCTTGAACAGCCATCCAAGGGTTCCCGTCGGCGCGATCTTGGGATTGTGCATTCCCGTGTATCCCGTCCTGGTGCTTTCAAAATCGCCCGCAGTGAGGCCCGAGAGCTCTATCGCTGAGGTCTCCTTCCCGTATGTGTGATCCATGATGCGGGTCTCATAGTACTGATTGATGCCTTCATCCATCCAGGCTTCTTCGAATTCATTGCTGCCAACCATGCCATACCAGTACTGGTGGCCGAATTCATGCACTGTGACGAGCTCGGCAAGTTTCAAAAACTTGCCAACTCCCCACATCGATCCGGCAGTAATGAGCGTGGGGTATTCCATTCCTCCTGCACCGGTGGCTCCGAACGCAGGATCGACAATGGTGATATTCGGATAAGGGTATTTTCCTACATGCTCTTCAAAATACTCCAGCGTAGCTTTCACAGATTCAAAATACCGTACAGCCTGATGCACACGCTGCGGCTGCATGAGCACCCGGATCTTGACGTGCTTCCACTGATCGCTCAGGTCAACGTATGACGGAGATGCAGTCCAGGCAAAATCGTGAACATCCTCCGCGTGGTGCGTGATCGTCTTCGTACCGTTGCCATTGTCCTTGACGTTCGAGAGAAGGCCGGTCGCGCCGACGACGTATTCCTTTGGGACAGTCATATCCACATCATAAACCCCGTAGTCGGCAAAAAACTCCGTGTTGGCATGGAACTGATGGCAATTCCACTGACCCTTCGTGGCATATCGCTGTCCGGCCGCTTCGTAGACGCCGATTTTCGGAAACCACTGACCTATCATAAAGAAGTTCTGGTAGTATCCGGTTCGCGCAAACACCCTCGGCAGTTTGGAAGTAAACGCAATGTCGAGCTGTATCGTTTGGCCCGGAAGTACGGGCTTCGACAATGGAACGCGTATGACTGTCTGGTCCTGTTCATTGTTGTCGTCCGGATGGATGAACTGGATGAGACCCGTCAAGTCTTCTCCGTCGGCCGTCTTCATAGATGTCACATCAACCCAACCCCATCCTCCTTGGGCGAGCTCAAAGCCGCGATTGACTCCACCGGATTCCTTCATAAACGTCGACTCGGTATTTTTGAAAGCGTTCAAATAGAGATGGAATTGCAGCTCAACCACACGGTCAGTTGATGTATTGCGCCATGTCAAGGTCTCTTTCCCGTTTAGTATCTTCTGGACTACGTCGAGTGCAACAGAGATTTTGTATGTGACGATGCGCGGGCTCAGCGGTTCCTTGAAAATGGTCTGACCACTCGCACTCAATACGACGATGAGCATGCTGGCAATCAAACTGACGCATATGCTGATTCGGCATTTCATAAGGAGGATCCTTCGCTCAGAAAAGCATGCTGTGCAATCCGTTTATTTCCACTTCACAACGCCCACCTTCACCAGGTCTTCGATGAATCTATCAAACCCTTCGACAGCAGCGCTGCCAAACTCACCGACAAGGGCCCGCTCGATATCCGAAATCGATCTCTTCCCATCGATGAAGTTGGGAATCTCAAACCGGACATCCCCGTTGAGCTGGTAGCGGGGTGCGCTCGAAGTGGCTGCACCCTTGGGGAGCTTGCTCTCCGGCAGTCCGAAATCAAGAGGACCGCGGGTCAGACGGACAGGCACCCTCGCGTCAGAAATTGAACGAAAGGCAGGGATATTCTCCTTTCCGAGCCGTGTTGCCACATCCTGCTTGACCTCGTCCAGAAGCGCACCCGCAATTGCGCCGATCTGTTCGTTCGATTTCCTAATTGCTCGCTGGACCTCAGTCTCACCGTTAAACCAGGGGATCGTTGAAAGTCCCTCTTTCGCGACGCGTGCGTTCTCGTCGATTACAATTGTGGCTTCCCGAAGAAGTGCCGGCAGTCGATCGGCAGGCGAATCCAGCACCAGCTGGGCGGCGCTACGCCCGGCTTGGCCGACTCTCTGCATCGCGTTTGCGCCCGCCAGGTAGACCAGATCAAGTGCCTCGTTCGTGGCCAGATTCGAAAGAAACACGACGGTTCCGGCAGCAATCATCTCGCTCCTTGCAAGCTCGACAGGGTCGACCTTATCGGGAGTATCGTCGGATGTGTGATGGGTATAGTCAGGGCCATGAACCATCATGACGCCGGGTATTTTCCGGTCGATGAACATCATATGGTCGCTCCCGCCGGAGTATGGAACGATACGATAGTTGAACTCGGAGAGGCTCCCCCGTGGAGTCCTGATGTTCAGAGCATCGGTCATCTGTGCCATGTTTTCCATGACGTCGATCAGCACTGAGGGGATTGAGTTCGGAGTCCGGGTCATGATGAGCTTGGAATGGAGGAGTTCTTCATTTTCCCCAACCATGTCCATATTCAGGTTAGCAAGGAATTTCCCGCCGAGCTCCGGTCCGACAAGCTCAGGATGAGCATCGATATATGGCATGGTCCCGTTCCATTCGGGGACCCAAACAAAACGGACTGAGCGTATCAGCTTCGGCATCCGCCCTGAATCTGTTAATTCCTTCAAAGTGCGGGCGATATCCAAAAGGGCCGCGGAACCACTCGCGTTGTCATTGGCGGATTCCTTCGGATGGTCGAGATGAGCGCTGAGGACGATTTCCTCATCCGGTTTTTCCGAACCCCGGAGGCGCGCAACAACGACATCCATGAAGTATGACTCGAGGCCGATGCCTTTCACCTGGCCGCGCACAACGACCTTTTTGCCGCTCAAGAGCAGGTCGCGGAGCTTTTCCCCCTGTCTGTTCGTCAGGTTAAAGCCGAAGGTTACGCGTTCCAGTTCCTCCGTCTTCGGCCACATGCCCGTGTATTGCAGCATGTCCGGGTGGTCCTTTGCCCGATCATCGTCCAGGTAACAAACGACCGCCTTGGCGCCATACTTCAGCACTGCCAGCCTGTGTACTTCGCCGCCGTATCCTGTCGCCAGCACAATTTTGCCTGCAACATCCTTTCCTTTGTAGTCTTCGTCACTTGTGCCTCCCCCCACCCAGACAAGCGCAGCTGTGACGTCGCCTGCGTTGGAGTAGGTCATGACGCTCATCGCAATTTCGGGGTATCCCACGATCCGCTCTTCATACGGTTCTATCATCCTCAGCTCACCCCAGGAAATGTCCCATCCTGACGGGGACTGCCACGTCTGATAAACGATGCGGCCGTCTGATTTGTAAGACTCGATCGTAGCGTCCTTCTCAGTGTAGCCATACGCGCGAAGCTGCTGCAACACGTATTGTGCTGCATCCCGGTATCCCCGTGACCCTTGGATCCGATGATGGCGACTTATTTGGATGACATGCTCCTTCGCAAGCTCGCCGCTCAGGGATTCGTGCAGGAGATCCCTGATCTTGGAACTGAGCAAGTCCTGATTTGGCTGTGAGAAACTTTGTGTGGCGAGGAGAAGGGAAGCGAGAAGTAGGTTACGGCCCATGTTCATGCGGTATGGCCTCGTAGGTCGAAGAATAAAATTGCGTGTGTGTGGTGAGTAATCGCGACTTAATATAGAGAACGATAAGGGAAATGGCAAAGGAAACTTGAGATCCGCACCGTGATTTCGGGTCCGCGCTCCGATACCCAAGGATTTCGCGTGCTTACGCAGAGCAGAACGTACACGGTGATGAAGAAAGTGTGTCGGAACTGAAATAGAAGCGCCCGATACTTGCTTCGCTTGAAGAACGCGAAACTCGAACCGGGCGCTATGGGGGGAAACCCACAAAGAATGTTATTGGAAATCACCTCCGAAGGTCAAATTGCCGAGCCGACCGTTGCTGTCAATCGTGACCGCGATCGTGTTGGAAGGATTGTTTGCGGAGATCGCTTTGAACGTTAGTGTGGCAACCTGCGCGTCGATAACTGTATACTGACCGTTGTTGTTGCTCCTCATTTGCATCGGTACGGTAAACGTGCTGTAGTCCCCTTGGCCACCTCCCATCGACCGAAGACTGATCCGGAATTGATACGCGAGCATCGAGAGATGGTGGATATCATTGATCATAGCGTCGCGGTTGGAAGAAACAGATTGGGCGCCGAAGAGAGCAATGCCAATTGCGATTGCAAAGCCAACAATGATCACGCCGAGTATGATGAGCAGTAACTGTTGTTGACCCATGTGTTACCTCCGAGAATGCACGCGGCAATTGTGTTCCCCGTCACGAAACAACGAGGATTACCCTATATGTATTCCTTCAATATTCGTGCCCCCAGCACGAAACGCGTCGACGCAAGGAAACTCTCAGGAATCAGCAACAATTACGAATCCACAGTTCTCGACCCCGGAAATTATTACCGCAACCGGAAATTCTGACACGGTCAGAGACGGAGTATTCCGCATCGTGACGTCATTTCCTACGAAGTAATCCAAAATCAGAATCTTGCGGCGGATCACACACCGACAAATCCTCTGAATAGAATCGGGACTCAACTTACTTGTCCCACACAAGCACTTTCAAGAATGTCGGATACTTCTCCGAATGATACACCCGTTGCGTCGCTTTTTGGAAATCCGATTCCTTCGCGGTCCGTATGTTGACAAACGTCTGAGGGTTCCTGTCCACAAGCGGGAACCAGCTGCTCTGTATCTGGACCATCAAGCGATGGCCTGCTTTGAAGCAATGCAGAATATCGCGCAGCTCAAACTCTACGTGTGTCACTTTGTTCGGTGTGAACGGCACCGGCTTCGAAAGGCTCTCCCTGAACTTTCCTCTAAAGACGTCTCCGCGCACAAGCATGTCGTATCCACCGACCGGGACTCCGCTCCTCGTTACACCAGCAGAATCATCGGGAAACACATCAATGAGTTTCACTATCCAATCGGAGTCTGTGCCGGATGTCGACACTTCCAGATTCGCCACGATCGGTCCGGCGATCGTGACGTCCGATGAGAGATTGTCGCTCTCGAACACGAGAACGTCGGGGCGACTTGCTACAAATCGCTGGTCCTCTCCAAGAAATTCGCGTGAGACGTCCGAGCGAATTTCACGCGTGTGAGGGACCGGCTTTGCGGGATCACTTATGTACTCAGAGAACTCATCGATTGATGCCTTCGGGGGATCGAAAGAGAGTCCTCCCCTTGGTTGCAGGTAGAGCTTTGCCTCCCTGGTGTTTTTCGGAGGCCAGCTCCCAAGCTGGTGCCATATGTTGGCCCCGGTCTCGAAGACGATGGCCTCACCCCTGGGGGGTTCCCCTTTTCCTTTCAGGTAATAATTGAAGAAGGGCAGTTGTACATTTTCCTGGAACCAGATCGAGGTCTTCGCTCCCCAATTGAGGTCACCCAATTGCTCCCCTTCATCACGATTCCACTCACCATGGAACCACGGACCCATCACGATTGTATTCGTGATTCCAGGATTATTCTTTTCGATTTCCTTGTACGTCTTCAAAGGTCCAAGCATATCCTCCTGATCGAACCACCCCCCGACCGTCATCACGGCCGGCTTGATGTTCTTCAGATGTGGGTAGACGAGCATCGGCTTCCAGAATTCGTCCAGAGTTTCGTGCTCCATCATCTTCGTCCACATTGCAACACTGTCTTTAAAATAGAGTTTATTCGCGTTGGAAAGAGGACCCATGGCAAGGAAGAACTTATAGAGGTCCGCTGCCGGTGGGCCGAAGTTGAAGACCATGCGAGTGGTCAGTCCCGGCCTTGCGTGTCCAAAGAACATGTAAAAGCCGAAATTCTGAGCAAGGAAGAATGCGCCATTATGATGCTCATCGTCACCGACGAACGGATCGGCAATGGGCGCCTGAGGAGAAGTAGCCTTCACCGCCGGATGCGCGTCGATCGTACCCATCGTGGTGTAGAAACCCGGATAAGAGATTCCTGTGATTCCTACGCGGCCGTTATTGTGCGGGAAATGGTTGACGAGCCAATCGACGGTATCGTAGGTATCCGTCGTTTCATCAATATCTTTCTTGCTCTTCTTGGATGGATTGTAGGGACGCAAATCCACGAAGGTCCCTTCGGACATGTACCTCCCCCGGACGTCCTGATACGCAAAGATGTACCCTTCGCGAACCTCGTTCATCGATGGAACCATCCGATTACGCGTTGAACTCAACCCGTAGGGCCCAACGGTGTACGGTGTACGATTGAGAATGATCGGGTATTGCCTTGTCGTGTCCTTCGGCGAGTAGACTGAAGTAAAAAGCCTCACACCGTCCCGCATGGTGACGTAGAATTCGCTTTTGGTGTAGTGGTCCTTGATGTAGAGAGAATCCTGTGCCCTGACGGAACTGAGAAGGGCGAAAAATGCGAGAAGGGGCAGAATTGCCCGTGTAAATTCTCTACGGTTATGATGCTTGCTCAAGCGGACTCCTCCCTATTGGTTTGGCGGCACTCCCGACCCCGATCTCGCCGGCACAAAGGTGCATAAGCCGATCTGCCGGAGCTCAACGAAACGCCGGGTAACGGAACGTGATGTCAATAATTCAAATCACTTCAGAACAACAAGGCAGCTGGCCATGATATCGTGCAATGCTTGCTTCTTCTCCGTCAAACCAGCCATGATAAAACCTATATACAGGATCAAACCGGAAATGATCTTGCCAAAATACCGTCCCGTGGCTCGTCCGAAGGAAATACGTCCCCCGCTCAGGTCAGTCACTACGATTCCGAGAGCGAGTTTCCCGAGCGTTGCCTGTTTATTCGACGATTCCATGAGCGCATAATACAGCCATTGCAGGATGAGGATGACAAGAATGGCGGTCAGATATGCCGCAATGGCCGCGAGAATGAATCCGATCGCACTCGGTGACTCGTCCATCATCCCGGATCCGATACCTATCCCGAATAGCGCCAGGCCGGGGATGAAGAGCATGAACGCAACAATTCCCATAATGATCTGGTCAATCAGATGCGCAACGAATCTCCGCCAGAATCCCGCGTACCGAACAACGCGAGGCGTGGGTGGGGGAAGCGGTGGTTGAACCTGCGTGGGCTGCATAACTCCTCCGTTTGTTGTAGTAGACTAGTTCGACGACAAAACCTTCAAACTCCTATCACAACTCAACTCCGCTACTAGTTCGAAATTCCCAGTTGTCCGAGGATGAACGCGAAGTTGAACGCTTGTTCCTTGTATGCGTCGTAGCGACCGGACGCCCCTCCATGTCCCGCCCCCATATTGATCTTCAGCAGCATGGGATTATTGTCCGTCCTGGTTACGCGCATTTTGGCCGTGTATTTTGCCGGTTCCCAGTACATCACCTGGCTGTCGTTGAGCGACGTCGTAATAAGCATTGCCGGATATGCTATTGCTGCGATGTTCGTATAGGGACAATACGATTTGATGTATTCGTACTCTTCCCTCTTTTTCGGATTACCCCATTCAAGGAATTCAGGAACAGTCAGTGGGAGCGATTCGTCGAGCATGGTATTCAAGACATCGACGAACGGAACAGCGAGGTGCGCTACTTTAAAGAGATCGGGGCGCATGTTCACCACGGCGCCGATAAGAAGTCCGCCTGCACTCCCTCCCTCAATTGCCATGTGCCGGCGTGATGTATATTTTTCATGAATGAGATGCTCGGCGCATGCAATAAAATCAGTGAAAGTGTTCTTTTTCTTCAGCATTTTCCCGTCATCCCGCCACTCCTCACCCAGATCTCCTCCGCCCCGGATGTGCGCAAGGGCATACACAACCCCCCTGTCGAGAAGACTGACTCGTGCTACGGAAAAGGATGCCAACTGCGAGAACCCGTATGCTCCGTACCCATAGAGCAGGAGCGGATTTGTCCCATCGCGCTTCGTTCCAACCCGATACACTAACGATATCGGCACCATCGCTCCGTCCGGTGCTTTCGCATAGGTCCTCTCTGAAACGTACTTCTTTGGATCATAGCCCCCTAGGACCTCCGTCTGCTTGAGGAGCGTGCTCTTGCCCGTGACCATATCATGATCGTACACGGAACTCGGAGTCACAAACGACTGGTAGTTGTACCGGAATACTTTCGAGTCATACTCGGGGTTTGCACCAGGTCCGGCTGAATAGACCGGCTCGGGAAACGAGACATTCGAATCCTTTCCTGTCCCGAAATCATGAATTACGAACCTGATAAGGGCCTGTTCGCGCTCGACAAAGACAGCGTAATTCCGAAAAAGCGCTACCGATTCAAGCTTCGCAGCCGGCCGATGAGGCAAGAGCTCCTTCCAGTTTTGCTGTCGCGGATCCGTGTCGGGCACCGTCACAAGCCGATAGTTCTTTGCCTCCTTGTTTGTCCGGATATAGAAGAGCCCCTCACGATGGTCAACGCTCATTTCATGGCCTTCCTCGCGCTCATACAGGGTCTTGAACGCGGTGAGAGGCTGGCCGCTTGGAATGTAGTGAAACTCATCTGTGATCGAGCTCGCCGCGATGAAGAAAATGAACTTCCGGTCACTTGAGCGATCGACGCCGACGCGGTAGAGTTCGTCTTTTTCCTCATACAACATCTCGTCCTGTGTACCACCAAGCTCATGTCGGAAGAGTCGGAACGGTCGTTTCGCCGCATCCTCTTTCACATAGAAAATGGTCTTGTTATCCGATGACCAGACAGCTCCATTCACCTGTCCGATAGCATCCGGAAGCACTGCCCCGGATCTCAGATCTTTGACGCCGAATTGGTATTGGCGAAAGCCTGTCGTATCGAGCGAATACATGAGGAAATTCCCATCGTCGCTCACTTCGTAAAGGCCCAGGCCCAGGAATTTGTGCCCCTTCGCCAGCTCATTGAGATCAAGCGTAATTTCCTCAGGGCTATCCAACGAACCTTTCTTGCGGCAATAGATGGAGTACTGTTTTCCTTCCTCCATTCGAGTGTAATACCAATATCCATCCAACAAGTATGGGACACTCAAATCGGTTTGTTTAATTCGACCAATAATTTCCTTGTACAGTGTCTGCTGGAAATTGTCGATGTTCTTCGTCATCGCATCCGTGTAGCGATTTTCCGCTTCCAGATAAGCGATCACTTCGGGGTTCTTCTTGTCTCTGAGCCAGTAGTAATTGTCGACGCGGATGTCGCCATGAATCGTATCGACCTTAGCAATCTTTTTTGCTCTTGGAGGAGCCGCTTGATTTGAAGTGGATTGAGCCTGAGATGGTTGATCGATCATAATGCAGAATATGGCAATAGTTATGAGGTTTTTCATAGGGTTCGAGTGTCCTCCCGGAGGCGGGCCGAAATGAATGGTGAAGGGCTCGATAACGCCAGATAATGTATGGGATGGAGAATTGAATGTCAATTCAACTCATTTCGAAGCTCCTCCACCCCTTAGGGGGATCTTCGCCGGCGAAGAATGCCTGCTATTCGCTTGGAAACCGGTCCTGGCGTCGATCCTTCCGTCACTCATCCCAAAGGAAGGCGCGTTCGTCACACTTATCAAACTAGTACGACCAAATGGCGTCTTAGAGGGAGTAACTAGCTCACATTCTTTCCCACAACATCCCCGGAGGACTTATGAAACGGACAGTACTGGTCGCCTTGATCCTCGCGCTCGCCGTGACCCTCACGACGACAGCATTCGCAGGCGCAGATAAGAAAGACTACAAACCAACATTCCAGATGGAAAAAATTGAAGCGAATCTCATTGCTGGTGTACAATCGGACAATTTCGGATTGCGGACCAGTGCGGCAATGATGCTGGGCGATCTGAAAAGCGAGCGAGGTGTCTTCGCACTTATGAGCATGCTCCGCAATGACACCGACGAGCGCGGGCGAATCGTAGCAGCGCTGGCTCTGACAAAAATTGGCGATCCGGTCGGGATCTATGCTGTGAAGCAGACAGGCCGGCTTGATGGAAATGAGCGCGTCAAGAAACTCTGCGCCTTGTTCTACCAGGAGTATCAGCAGCAAGTGATCAGCTAAAAAGCCATCCTGGACTTCCGGGATGGTTGTGGGAAGAAGGAAAGCCGTTGCGGCTGGTGTCGCAGCGGCTTTCTTATGTACAGGAGCAGGCAGACTACAGATGGCAGCAGACAGACACCAACTGCTATCCCGCTACTTCGTGTTCTCGTCTATCCAATCCAGAACCGTCTTATACCAGAGCTCGGCATTAGCCGGTTTTGCGACGAAGTGCCCCTCGTCCGGGAAATACAGCATTTTTGACTTGATTCCCTGACGCTGCAGCGCAGTGAACAACTGGAACCCTTCGCTGACATCAAGCCTGAAATCCATCTGTCCGTGGACAACGAGCATTGGTGTCTTGAACTGATTGACGAACGCCATCGGTGACCACTTGTCATAGAGTTCCGGGTTTTTGTACGGCGTTCCTCCGAGCTCCCATTCGGGGAACCAAAGTTCTTCCGTTGTCCCATACATGCTTTTTGGATTGAAGACACCGTCGTGTGAAACCAGGCACCGGAACCGGTCTGTGTGTCCTTCGATCCAGTTGATCATGTAACCGCCGTACGAAGCTCCCGCCGCCGCCATCCTCTTCGCGTCAATGAACGGATAAGTCTTCAAGACATAGTCGAGTCCCAGCATAAGATCCTCGTACGGTTTCCCGCCCCAGTCACGGCTTATCTCATCCGTGAAATGCTGGCCATATCCCGTGCTTCCACGCGGATTGATCAGAACTGCCACGTAGCCCCGGGAGGCGAACATCTGAGCACTCCAGCGATAGTGGAACTGGTCACCCCACTGTCCCTGCGGTCCGCCATGGATCAGGAAGATCATCGGATACTTCTTCGAGGCATCGAACGCCGGCGGCATCACAAGGAACCCATGCACCTTTGTGCCACCGGCTCCATCAAACCAGAAATCCTCTTTCGGATTCATATCCAGTTTGTCAACCTTGCTATCATTGAACGTGGTTATCTTCTTAAAGGTCTTTCCATCCGCTCCAATTCGGTACAACTCGACAGGCTGATTGATCGATTCACGGGAAACCACGAGATTCAATCCTCCCGGCACCATCCTCAGGTCATGATTGTAGCCTCTCCCGATGATTGAGCTGATCTTTTTGCCCTCTACGGTCAATTTGAAGACGGATTCATTGCTCGTGGCATCAGCATTGAAATAAATGGCCTTCGAATCGGGGGACCAGAGCACTTCGTTGAGGCTATAATCAAATTGTTCCGAGAGGTTTGTTCGCTTGCCCGTGGACCGATCGTAAAGAATCAAATGCTTCTGATCAGCCTCGAAGCCGGCCCGTTTCATTTGAAGGTATGCGATGTACTTGCCGTCAGGAGAATAGAGCGGCTGAGAATCGTTACCGGGGTTGTCCGTGATTTTCCTGGCCTCTCCGCCGGTGACAGGGACGACGAAGATATCGTTGTTTGTGCCAATGGCTACGACGGGATCCGTGTTTCTCTCAAATGCTATTTCCTTGCTATCCGGAGACCAGGAATAGGATGAGTTGCCTCCAAGGTCGATTGGCGGCGAATCAAAATCGCCCGGCGTAATGTCTGCAGCGACGCCGCCGGTAGCCGGCATGACGAACAGGTGATTGCGCTTCCCATCTTTCCATTCATTCCAGACTCTATACGGAAGTCTGTCAAAGATTTTCGCCTTCACTTTGCTTTTCTCCACCTCTTCCGTCCGCTTCTTGTTGCAGTCATCGTTCGGGCATTCCGGATACACAGTTGACGAGAAAGAAAACCACTTGCCATCAGGTGACACCTGAAGGTCCGATACTCCCGTCGAGATCGTCGAAACCTTTCGCGATTCGCCTCCGGTCGCCGGTACAATCCAAATCTGCGCTTCGCCACCGCGAGATGAGATGAACGCGAGCGATTTGCCGTCTGGCATCCAGCGCGGAGAATTGTTCGCCCCCTTCGCATTCGTGAGCTGCCGAGCCGCTCCTCCATCGACTGGGACAAGGTAGATGTTGCTGTTCGTCTTGTTTTCAATCTTGTTGTGATATGTGACGACGAACGCTACCGTGCTTCCATCGGGAGAAACCTGTGGGTCAGTCACCCTGCCAAGGCTGATGAAATCATCGAATGTGATGGGGTGCTTCGTCTGTGCGAATACAAAAACGAACGGAATGAGGACAGCGCACAGGATGGCAATGCGTCTCATGGAGAGCCTCCGGGAAGAGATGTGTGGACATACTCGGGGTTGTATGGAACTATGAACCCTCGACGACCAAACAACTTCGTCATTCTACATTCTTTGATCGGTGTTCTCCGCCAAAGGCGGATGCGCCTATGGCGCAGACATCCATTTGTTTTGATGTTCAAGGCAATATCGAATATCGAACATTCGAATAATGAATGATGAAGTTTGTTGGGGGGACAACAGATATTTATCGGCCAAACAAAAAGACCAACGGCCGCCAGAGCCGATGAGCCCAGGCCTGCTCGTTGTGCAGTGCGCCCTTCGCAAGAAAGAACTCAAAGTTTTTGCCGGGCTCGAATCCGTTCTTTTGAAGGAACGCAGCAAGCGCCTGGTTTCCAGGAATCAGGGGCCTCTCAAGTTCACCGACATCCATGTACATGCGCAGATCCTTACCGAGCTGATTTTCGCTGAACCGGTCCTCCAAATCCTTCTCACCCATTCCGGATCCTATAGAAGAGGAGAGACAGGCGGCTTTGGAGAACACAGCCGGATACCACAGAACAAACATCATCGAAATCAATCCACCCATAGAGGAGCCCATCACTGCAGTATTTTCACGGGAAGGCTTGGTACGATACCGGGAGTCGACGAAACGTTTGACCCGCTCGACGACAAATTTAGCGTATTTCCGCCCCAGCGGAGTATCTGAATATTCTGACATTCGATCGGGAGTGTTGTTGATGCCAACGATGATAATCTCCTCGATTGACTGCGCGCGGATCAGGCTATCCGCTACTTCATCCGCCCGCCAGTCAAATCTGCTAAACGACGTCGCCGGATTGAACACATTTTGTCCGTCGTGCATGTAGAGGACGGGGTATCGCTTCGCAGGGTATCTTCCGTACGACGGAGGAAGCCAGACAACAATATCACGAGCATACCTCAGTCCCTCCCCTCTCACGCGGCGGTAGTAATTCACCGTGCCGGTGATACCGCCGGACGGCGCTCGATTCACGCGGGTCTGAGAAAGATCATTCCATGACACCGGTGCCAACGTTATGGCGGTATCCGAGGAAACCACCACCACACTGTTCTGGGGGACCACCCCGTCGACATAGAGTGCTTCGGAGCTCCAGCTCCCGCGTGTAATCTTGAACTCGAGCACGCTTCCGACGGGCGCGACTCCAGAATACACCCACAACCGGTCGCTTTCCTTCGCCAAAGGGACCTTTCCTGGATCCCAGTTCCCAAGCGCGGGGGAATTCCCTGCGATGAAGATCTTCGCATCTCCAGGAGTCGATGCAGGAGGCACGACACGCACCGTAATCTTCTTGTCCTGCCCCAGCCCCTCAACGAGCGGCGCTAAGAAAAGCGCTACAATTACAAACAACATGAACTTCGACAGTGACTGCTTCTCCCGAGAAGGCTCTTCATTGATCATCCTTCTCATTCCCCATTCTCTATTCTTCATCGACAATTGACCATTCGTCAGACCCATCCTCTGAGCTTGCACGCCTCGGCAACCCGGGCAACGCTCACAACCATGGCAGCCAGGCGCGGATGAACTTTCTTTTCCTTGATCGCTCCTTGCACGGTAAGGTACGCTTTCGAGATTTTCTCATCCAGCCGCTGATGGACGATTTTCTCGTCCCAAAAGTACGAGTACTTGTCCTGTACCATTTCAAAGTAGGAGACCGTTACTCCACCCGCGCTCGCGAGAATATCCGGGATTACGTGAAGGCCTTTTTCGTGCAGAATGAGATCCGCTCCCGGCGTTGTCGGCCCGTTGGCTAGTTCACAAATGATACGTGCTTTAACGGAAGCGGCATTTTCCTCATTGATGGAGTTCTCCAGGGCAGCGGGATACAACACCTGGACATCGAGTTCCACGATGGAATCCCTCGGAATGGGCTTCGATCCTGGGAATCCGACAACCGAGCCGGTCTTCAGCTTATGCATGACAAGCTCCTTCGGGTTCAACCCGCCGGCATTGAAGATACCTCCCCGCGAGTCGCAGACGGCGATCAATTTCCCGCCCCCCAGCAACTCCTGGTGCAATAACGCGGCCCTCTGGCCGGCATTGCCGAACCCCTGGATGGCAAACGTCCCGTGGGGATCAACCCCAAGCACCTTGCACGCCTCTCTCACACTAATGACACCTCCACGCGCAGTCGCGTCACGACGGCCCTCTGTGCCGCCAATCTGCATCGGCTTGTCGGTAAACACACCTGGCTGGTGAATGTTGAGAATCGTTTCATACTCATCCATCATCCACGCCATCGTCTGCGGATTTGTATAGACGTCAGGGGCCGGAATATCCTTGTCGACCCCGATATACTGTGCCACTGCCCGCACGTAGGCACGCGCAACATTCTCAAGCTCGCGGTCAGACATATGCCGGGGATCGCAGACCACGCCCCCTTTTCCACCACCAAGCGGGAGATCAAGAACTGCAGTCTTCCACGTCATCCATCCGGCGAGAGCCCTGATGGTATCCACGGTTTCGTCCGGATGGAACCGAATCCCTCCCTTTGCCGGCCCGCGGGCATAGTTGTACTGAATCCGGTACCCGTGGAAGATCTTTACCTCTCCGTTGTCCATCTTGATGGGCATCGTGAATTTGAATTCGCGCTGCGGCCAGAGCAACAAGTCTCTGGTCGCCTTGTCGAGGTTAAGGATCCTCGCAGCCTCGAGCACATGTTGCTGCTCGACTTCGAACGAATTATAGGAAGTCATTTCTTTTCGTCCTTCGATGTTGACGTGTCATCCTGCTTTCCCTCCTGCTTCTCATCGGTCGCGTCGAGCACGATCCGGTACCAACAGTTCCTGCACATCAGTGCCCGGTCAACGCTTAGAAGCACCTGTTGCCATGGGCTCAGATGAGCACCGCAGTGAGGGCAAACATGAACTGCCTTTGATCCTGGTTGACCACTTGTCTTAGCCATGTTCCGCCTCTGGTTTCAAGATGACGCCTTTGCTTTGGTGGCCGTTGATTTTGATAACGAGAGGTTTTTCAAATCGAATGAGCTTTGTGAATTTCATTTTCTCGATGGGCTTCTGGCGCAGCAGCCAATCCCAGTCGATGAAGCCCAGGTTGTTGTGCGGGTCGACAGTAAAATAGCCGATCATAAAGGAAGTGATGTTTTGAAAGAAATGTGAGCCCTGTGAAGGGGCCACCGACATTTCCTTGAATCCGGTTTCCACGATAGCGCGGGCGCCCGCAATCTGCTCCCACGTCACGGGGATACCCAGCCAGTCATCCATGGAACCCCAGCGTCCGATCCCAATGAGCAGGTATGGACGTTGTTCAGAGATCAGCCTGCTGTTCATGACACTAACTTCTTTCGCCACCTCACGTGTTTGCGAGCGGTCGAACAACTGGTTGTCGACAAACACAATATCCTCGATGTCTTCGATCAGGCCATTTCCGAGTACCTGAGTGCTCTCGCAGATGAGCTGGGCCGGCTTGAACTCCTCCACGTTGAGTTCTTCCGGTTCTCTGTGAACGACAAGCGGCCGCATTTGGAGCAGGGCAAATTCCTTCGGTCCGTTGTTGCGTCCGGACATCACCATCGCAAATTCGATCTCCACAGGAGTTCCCATTCCCCACGTTCCCATATCAAGGAGCAGCTCGAGAATCTGAGCAAGATGGTGAGATCGATTGCGCAGGATTGGACCAAATGTAACGACACGTGGCCCGTTCCTGCCAAGTCCGTCTGTGATCACGTCGCTTTCAGGTGAGTACGTGGCTCCGACATATGCCAGAGTGCCGTCTTGTTCAGCAACGTCCAGTCCGAACTTTTGCACAAGGACATCATGCGTCTCAAACCCGAAGTCCGAACGCGCGTCCATTTGAAGCGCAAAGAAAGTTCTCTGGGAATTATTGAGCGATTCTTCGACGGAATAGAACTGGATGAGGTCGTTTGGATATTTCGGGCAGAATCGGACGGTATTGCCACCGTCAACGACTGTCTTCCCGAGTCCCAGCGCTGCCGAGACGATTCCATCGGAGGATTTCTGCGGAGGGAGTGGATAGAAATTGTACGATTTCGCGACTCCAGCGATGTCAGGATAAAACCGGTTCTCGTGCTCGGCCCCCGCCAGCTTCTGGATGATCACAGCCATCTTTTCTTCTTCGAGTCGATACGTTGTGATCTTGATATAGTCTTTCGCACTCTGATAGAAGGTCGACGCGTAGACCCGTTTAATGCTATTGATAAGATCGTTGAGGCGGATGAGGGGATTCGGATTGTTGTTGGGGATCATGTATGTTTCGTAGACCCCTGCGAACGGATGGTACTGTGAGTCTTCCAGTAAACTCGACGAGCGGACTGCGATCGGCGTCCGCACAATGTCGAGAAACGCAGCTAGCTCACCCAGCACCGCTTCCGGGAACCTGCTCGCCTCGAGGAACTTCTTCGTAATTTCCGTATCGTCCGTGCAGCTGATCGCGAACTGCCGGAGGTTGTTGTCGTTAAGGAATTCGTCGAAAACGTCCGTGCCGAGGACTACGGCCGCAGGGACGTAGATCTGCACGTCCTCGAACCTCGTACCGACTTTGTAATCGTTGATCAAGGTGTTGACAAATCCAAGGCCTCTCGCCTTGCCTCCAAGTGATCCGCCTCCGATGCGGGCAAAACTGCTTGCCGGATCGAATGACTCTTTGACGAAATCTGCGATGATACCGCGCTGGCGAATATTCCTGTAGTGGTGAAGCGATCGTATGAGATCCTGCCTCAGCGCTTCGACTGTCTGATAGTCTGAAACCCGCCGCGGTCTCAACTGATGGGCAAGCCAGAACTCCGTTCTTGCCTTTAACCAGTTGGAAAAATGATTCCGCTCCGCATGATACCGGACACTCTCTTCCGGCACGATGGACAGTTGTTCCTCCAGGCTCTTCAGATCATTTGCGCGGCCGACCTCGACACCTTCGGGGGTGCGGAACACGAAATCTCCGAAGCTGAAGAACTGGATCATGAATTTCCTCAGCTCGTTGAGCAGAAGCGGCGAATCTTTGACCAGAAACGCTGCACCGCGCGCGTGGGCAAGGGACTCATTTTCCGGCATGTTCGACAGAAGAAGAACCGGCAGATCAGGCTGGCGCTCCTTGACCTCCCTGGCAAACGCGAGGCCTGCCCGCGGATCCTGCACCCCGCCGCGGGGAAAATCAATGTCCGAGATAATCCCCAGCATGTACTCGCTGTAGCGATCGTAGTAATCCCACGCTTCCTCATATGTCGAGCAGAGAAGGATCTTCGGACGAGCCCTCATCCGGAGGAACTTATGGGTCAGATTGATCCCCTCTGAAATAAGCGCCTGTGACTGCTTCAGCATCTCGGTATAGATACTGGGGAGAAATGACGAATAGTATTTGACACTGTCCTCGATGACGATGATAGTCTGGACTCCCACCATGCGCGTGTCATGATCGACGTTAATCTTATCCTCGATGGACTTGATGATGGCGATAATGATGCGGAAATCCCCCTGCCAGATGAACACCTTTTCGAACACCGATGTGTCATGGTTCATCAGAAGGTACTTCAGTTCCCGGTTGTCGTGAGTCAACAGGACGATCGGGATATTGATCCCCGCTTCCTTCACCATGCGGGCGAAGTCGATCGCATGCATGTCGTCGATATGAAGTGTTGTGATGATGAGGTCGAACCGCCGCTCCTCTTTTGCGAGAGCGATCGCCTCATATCCACTGGAAACGCGGGTCAATTCGGGGGAGTGACTGAGGTTGAAACCCTGATATTCATTACGGATGAGCTCGTAGAGTCTTCCGTCCTCTTCAAAAAGATAGAGGTCGTAGAGGCTGGAGACAAGCAGGACATCACGTATCCGGAGCCGCATGAGATTCTGGAATCCCTGGAAGCGATCTCCATAGCCGTGCTCGACCCAGAGGGTATCGGAGGTAGATTTCAGCTCATCAAATTCTGTCTTCACGAGGCTCTCGGTGCGGGGTATACGAAGAATAGACCGGAGAGACAGGTAACCCCGTCTCTCCGTCGGTTTGTTCAGAGTACTGCGCGTGCGATCTTAGACGACTCCCTGATCCATCATTGCATCTGCGACCTTAAGGAAACCGCCGATATTGGCACCGTTGACATAATTGCCTGGAGTGCCAAATCGCTCGGCATTCTGCACGCAGATCGAATGAATGCTGTGCATGATCATTCGCAGCCGATTGTCGACTTCCTCACGGGTCCAAGACAGGCGCATGCTGTTCTGTGACATCTCCAGCCCTGACGTGGCAACTCCGCCTGCGTTTGCCGCCTTGCCGGGACCGTACAGGATCTTCGCATCGAGGAACAGCTTCACGCCGTCGATCGTCGTGGGCATGTTCGCGCCCTCACTGACCACAGAGACACCGTTCCTGATCAGGTTCTGCGCGTCCTTGGCGTTGATTTCGTTCTGCGTCGCGCTCGGGAACGCACAATCTGCCTTGTGGTTCCAGAGAGGATTGCTGTCCATCTTGGCATCAACCGGAGTGTAAACCGCGCCCTTGAATTTATCGGCGTACTCCTGGATTCTTCCGCGGCGCACGTTTTTCAGTTCCATTACAAATGCGAGCTTGTCTTTGTCGATTCCGGCCTCATCATAAATATAGCCGTTCGAATCAGACAACGTGACGGCCTTGCCTCCTAGTTGATTAATTTTCTCGATCGTATATTGTGCAACGTTTCCACTTCCGGACACGAGGCATTTTTTACCTTCGAGGGTTTTCCCCTTCGTTGAAAGCATCTCGGAAGCGAAATAGACGGAACCGTAGCCCGTGGCTTCCGGTCGAACAAGCGAGCCACCCCAGTTCAATCCCTTGCCCGTCAGGACACCGCTGAATTCGTTTCTCAGTTTCTTGTACTGGCCGAACAGGTATCCAATCTCTCTTCCACCGACTCCGATATCGCCCGCGGGGACGTCCGTGTCCGGTCCGACATGCCGGAACAGCTCAGACATAAAGGCCTGGCAGAACCGCATGATCTTTAGATCGCTCTTTCCTTTTGGATCGAAATCCGATCCGCCTTTGCCGCCACCCATCGGAAGTGTCGTCAGACTGTTTTTGAAAACCTGTTCGAACGCAAGGAACTTCAGAATGCCGAGCGTCACGGAAGGATGGAATCGCAGACCTCCCTTGTACGGTCCAATTGCACTGTTCATCTGAATTCTGTATCCGCGATTGATCTGCACTTCGCCCTGATCATCAACCCACGCGACGCGAAATGTGATCACTCGCTCAGGTTCAATAATTCTCTCGAGCACCTTTGCACTGCGATATTCAGGATGCCTTTCAAACACCAGCGCCAGCGACTCCACTACCTCCTGAACCGCCTGGTGAAACTCCGGCTGGGCCGGGTTCTTCGCTTTTACTTCAGCCATCAGATCTTTTACATAATCAGACATAAAACCCTCCTGATTGGTGTAT
>Ga0187866_1001153_pt1 | contig 26295 bp, 36 predicted proteins | sample June2016WEW_11_1_3_FD_133013 | JGI IMG/M metagenome (GOLD analysis project Ga0187866, IMG submission 133013) | Peatland microbial communities from SPRUCE experiment site at the Marcell Experimental Forest, Minnesota, USA - June2016WEW_11_150 | ecosystem: Environmental > Terrestrial > Soil >...
GATCCAGCGTTTCTGCAACAAGCTCAAGCTGCGCTGGTTGATCCCGAAAATACTTGCAGGTACCCCTCCCGAGCGCGGGGACGAGTTCCTGCCGAAAACGCGCGCCACCGGATGGCTGCGGCTTCCTCGAGAGTTTCGTTCTTGCAAGTGGGCCATTCGCTTGCCACGTCTAGAGCCCTACGAAAAATGGTCAGCTTCGCGCTTTTTTGAGGATTACTTGTATTATTGATGGGGGTGGACTCCACGGTTTTGCTACGGTGCCCTCCTAACCTGGAATATCCATCCGTCGGACCCGATATCTTGGGTTCTCATGAACTATCATCCCAAGATATGGTAAGTCAGGTCCGCATATTGCATGTGCCTACTTTGGGCGAAGGGAAGAAAGCAGTTGACATCCAAACGTATGTATGGTATCTAGGAGCTAACTCATGGAGTTGAAAGAGGAAGCAAGATGTCGCAAGAAGAGAAAGGGGGGCGCAATGCCTGCACTATTGAAGGAACCACGCGGTACGAATTGCAGCAATAGAAATGTTGATAAGAGCGAGATGAGCCCAGAGTCCTTGGATGAACTTGTCCTTGCCATGGGCAAGCGCCTTCAGGTGGAGTATATCGACGGCGCCATTCCATACCTCCGCGAGCACGAGCCGGACCTGTGGGCCGAGCTCGAGGCGCTGGATCAGCGCGAATCCCTTGAGGCCCTTCTGGCGTACGAGCGGCTCTTCTTCGAAGGGCTTCGCCGGTATGTCTCCCACCTGGAGGAGCTCCGCCAGGCAGCCTGATCCAGATCCTCGCCTCTCCAGGGGGCGGTCGGGTTTCTCCGTTCTCTCGGTTTTCCACTGCCCGAGTCAGCTCTGACCTCCCGCCGCTCCACTCCACGTCCTCCACGAGATCGCGTGCTCCATCGCTGTTGAGGCCTGCGCCCAGGCGCGGCGATTCGTACCCTGCGATTGCAGCGTCCTTCCGCGAAGTGCAAAAGCTCTCGACATGCCAACGGATAGAAGTGTACTCTCTAGCCCGAGTGGACCACAGGAGGATGGGCGGGAGATGATGGATGGCTGATCTACGACGTTACGTCGGTCCCCCGGCGTCGAGCGCCATGCCGGATGATTTCAGCTGCGTACGTCTGGACCGGGAGCCCGCGCTCGCCCTGTGGGCCGGGCGCATCCGCGAGCACCTGGGGCGCGGCCTCACGGTATTCGTGCTCGCCAACAACCGCTTCCAGGGACACGGCCCTGCCACGACCAGAGCGCTTCTGGCCAAGGTGGCCGGGGTCACCTCCGACCCATGAGCGTGGATTTCCTCTCCTTCGATCTGCCTCAGCCCGTGATGCGGGGCATTCAGGCCGCCGGCTTCACTGTCTGCACACCGATCCAAGAGGAGGTGCTTCCCATCGCCCTCCGGGGGAGGGATGTGGCCGGTCAGGCGCAGACCGGAACGGGGAAGACGGCGGTCTTCCTGATCTCCATCTTCACCCGGCTCCTGCGGGAACCCGACCGGCGGCCAAAGGGGCTCGCCGGCCCACGCGCCCTGGTGGTCGCGCCCACGCGGGAACTGGCCGTGCAGATCCATCAAGACGCTCGCCTGCTCGGCCAGGCGACGGGCCTGGACATGCAGGTGGTCTATGGCGGCGTGGACTACCTCAAGCAGCGGGAGACGCTCCGCGGCGGAGTGGACGTGCTCGTCGGGACGCCCGGTCGCCTCATCGATTACTTCCAGCAAGGCGTGTATGCCCTGAAGGCAGTCGAGGTGTTGGTCATCGACGAGGCGGACCGGATGTTCGACATGGGGTTCATCAAAGACATCCGGTATCTGGTGCGCCAGTTGCCCCCGCCGGAGCGGCGGCAGTCCTTCCTCTTCTCCGCCACGCTGGGGACCCGGGTGTTGGAGCTGGCCTACGAAAGCATGAACAATCCCACCATGGTGTCGGTAGCTCCGGAGCAAGTCACTGCCGAGAAGGTGGAGGAGGTCCTCTACCACATCACGAGGGAAGAGAAGTTCCCCCTCCTCCTCGGGCTGCTGGCGCGGGAGAAGGGCAAGCGGATCCTGATGTTTGCCAACATGAAGCATGAGGCCGAGCGGCTGGCGGAGCGGCTGGTCCGCGTCGGCTATCACGCCCGGGCCATCACCGGGGACGTGGACCAGAAGAAGCGGTTGAAGATCATGCAGGCGTTCAAGGAGGGCGGCCTGCACATCCTGGTGGCCACCGACGTCGCCTCGCGCGGGCTTCACATCGAGGGGGTCACCCATGTGATCAACTACGACCTGCCGCAGGATGCAGAGGACTATGTCCACCGGATCGGCCGCACCGCCCGCGCCGGGGCCTCGGGCAAGGCGATCAGCCTGGCGGACGAGCAGTACGTGCTGTCCCTGGAGGCCATCGAGGAATTCATCGGCCACAAGATCCCCGTCGAATGGGCCGACGATGCCCTCTTCCTGAAACCGGTTCCGCGTCCGGCCGAGCCCCTGGCGGCTCGGCGGCGTTCCGGAGGGGGGCGTCCGCCCAAGGCGGAAGGGGACCGGCATCGCGCGCCCGCCGCGGCTGCGGGGCCTCCCGCCGGGGGCACCGAACCAGGGAGGAAGCGGCGCCAGCGGAGGCGGAAACCGCGGATGCCGGCCGGGACGCCGCTGCCACCGATCGGCGAACAGTGAGAGGGGATCCCAACCATCCGAGGGACCTGAGGAGACGAGGCATGGCGACGAAGGAAGAATATTTCGGCAGGGGCCTGACCCTGTACGGCCAGAACAAGCATGAAGAGGCCGTGGCGGAACTGAAGAAAGCGCTGGAGTTGGACCCGTCTTTCGCCGATGCCTACCTGGCGATGGGGCACGCCCTGCACAAGCTCAAGCGGCTTCCCCAGGCGGCCGAGGCCATCCAGAAAGCGATCGAGATCAACCCCCAAGACCCCATGAATCACACCAGCCTCTCCACCGTGTACCGGGACATGGGGAGGATCCCCGACGCCGAGGAGGAGATGGCCATCTCCTTCCAGCTCCAGCGCGGGTACTGAGCACCCCAAGGGGGAGTTTGCGGCACGCCGGCTCTCCGGCAGCCGCCCGGTCGTCCCTTGTGCAATTGTGGCAGAGGCGGTAGCATTCGACCTGGTGAGATCCTCGGCCCTCGTGACGTATGCGTAGGGACTGTCCATGGATCCGACATCCGCAAATCCCAAGGAGATCACCGTCAGCCGAGAGAAGCGGGAAGTGCGCATCCAGTGGCAGGACGGACACGAGAGCGTGTACGGCTTCGATCTCCTCCGCCGGGAGTGTCCGTGCGCTCTGTGCAGCGACCAGCGGGCCAAGCAGTCCGCGGCCGGCGGCCCGAGTCTCACGGTCCTGAGCGGGCCGGTCTTCAAGGCGGGGGAGATCCAGGTGACGGAGGTCAAGACGGTCGGGCGCTATGCCATCAACTTGGTGTGGAGTGATGGCCACGACATCGGGATCTATTCCTACGGCTTTCTGCGACAGGCGTGCCCGTGCCCGACCTGTCGCGGGGACGCGTGAGAGGACGGGGGAATCCATGGGGCTCGCCATCACCGTGTATTCCGACTACCTCTGACCCTGGTGCTACAGCGCGGCGGTCCGCCTGCGGCGCCTGAAAGAAGAATTCGGCGATCGCCTGGACGTGCGAAACCGGAATTTCATCCTCAGGCCGGAGGATCGGGCAGACCGGACCTTTACCGAGTACCACCGCGCGCACCGGCTCGCCGCGGGGGCGCAGGACACGGATTCGCCGACATTTCACATCCCCGCCGTGGGGGATCGGTATCCACGCGGGAGTCTCCCGGCCCTCGAGGCGGCCACCTGGGTCCGAGAGGTTCACGCCGAGATATTCCCGGCGTTCGACCTGGCACTCTTCGAAGCGTTCTTCGGCCGGACGGAGGATATCAGCCATCACGAGGTGCTGGAGCGCCTTGTCGCGTCGGTTGGACTCGAGCCCTCGGCCCTGCGCACGGCCCTCTCCATGGGGCGTTATCGCCCCATTGTCCTGCAAGAGTACCTGGAGGCGACGAACCAGGGGATCCATGGTGTCCCTGCGATCTTGATCCCGGGACAGGCGCCCATCGTGGGCGCCGTCCCGTACGCCGATCTGAAGCGCGCCGTGGAGTACGCATTGACGGGCAGGCCGGGCGGGCCCCGGGTGGACCCCGCCTCAGGGGCCGCTATTATTCAGGAGGGGAGCGCCCAGTTCTGAAGGGTGAAGGGAGCGAAGCGAGGGTGCAGGCAGGACAACTGACGAGTGAGGTGAGCATGAGTCAAGCGGGAGGGGGAGGAAACGAGCCGGGGCACCGGCATCGGCGGGGACGGGAGCGCCGGCACGAGAAGCCACGGCCGCGGGTCGAGCCCACGAGCCCGCGCTGGAGCAAGGAGTCGCGTCCCAAGGTCTGCCGGAAATGCGGCGGGCGGATGTATCCGGCGGATTGGATCTGGCAGCAGTACGGCCTGTGTCTGGGGTGGCGCTGCTCCCAGTGCAAAGAGAAGGTGATGGCGCGGTCGCTCCCGTTCAAGGGGTTGCGCAAGCGCAAGCCTGACCCCGAGGAGGTTCGGGACAGGTCCGAGGCCACGGGGCGGGACGTGAAGCCCGAGCATCGGCCTCGAGCCTCCGGCGGGAAGCACAAGGCTGAGCCGGACGGTAGAAGCCAGAAAGCATGACGCACGGGAATGCGCAGCCAGACGAGGCGTAGGGGATGTGACGGGCGATGAAAGCGATCCTGGCGCGCCCTTCGGGCGGCTTCGGCTTGTGCGAGGTCGAACCGCCCGCGATCGGGCCCGGCGAGATCCTGGTGGAGATGCGGGCCTGCGGCCTCTGCGGAACGGACCTGGCGAAGCTGGCCAAGCCGCGGAATTCCGGGCATGTTTCCCTCGGCCACGAGCTGGCCGGCGTGGTTCGCGAGGTCGGCCCGGGGGTGATCCGCTTCGCGCCGGGGGACCGCGTCATGGCCGCCCATCACGTTCCCTGTGGAGAGTGCTGGGCCTGCCGGCACGGCAACGAGTCTATGTGCCCGCAGTTCAAGGCAACGAACATCGATCCCTGCGGCTTTGCCGAGCTGATCCGCATCCCCCGGCTGCACGTGGAGCGGGTGACCATTCCGCTGCCGGCAGAGATGCCGTTCGACGTGGCGTCGTTCACCGAGCCGCTGGCCTGCGCCGTCCGCGCCGTAGAGCGGTCGCACGTCCTGCCCGGCGACCGCATCACCGTGGTTGGCGGCGGCGGCATGGGCCTGCTCATTGCCCAGACCCTGGCCGCCCGGGGCGCAGTTCCCATCGTCCTGGACGTGTCCGAGGCGCGGATCTCGCTGGCCCGCGCCTTGGGGGTGCAGGCCACGATCGATCCCACGCGCGAGAACGTCAGAGCGGCCGTGGCCGAGGCAACGGGCGGCGTGGGCCTGGACGGCGTCATCCTCACGGTCGTGAGCGAAGCGATCCTGGCCGAGATGCAGCGCGTCCTCCGGCCAGGCGGCCGCATCAACATCTTCGCCGGGCCGTCGGATGGGGCGCAGCTTTGCCTGGACTTCGCCGATCTGTATCAGCGCGAGCTGTCCGTGTTCTCCACCTATTCCTCGACGCCCGCCGCCTTGGCCGAGGCGTTCGACCTGCTGGCGGGCAACCGGGTCCGGGTCGGGCCCCTGATCAGCCACCGGCTCCCCCTCACGGCTTTCGAGGAGGGGGTCGAGCTTCAGAAGAGCGGCCAGGCCACCAAGGTGATCTTCCACCCATGACTGCCTCGATCGGTTTCGGCTCCCATCGTTTGATGCGGGCGGCCGTCCTGCACGGCGCCGAGGACGTGCGCATGGAGGATGTCCCCATCCCGGTCCCCGGCCCGGGCGAGGTCCTGGCCCGCGTGGACGTCGCGTCCATAGACTTCACGGACCGCAAGGTGTATCTCCGCGGCCAGCACCCGATGATCAAGATCCCGGGGCTGTTCGGTCACGAGTGGGCGGGAACGATCGTCGAGGTTGGCCCTGGTGCCGAGGCGCGCTGGCGGGCCGGCCAACGGGTGGTGGCCGCCAACTCGGCTCCCTGTCTTCCGGACGAGAATCCCGTCTGTCGCCAGTGCCGGCGCGGCCGGCCGAGCATGTGCGAGACCATCCAGTACAACAATGGCGCTTTTGCACCATACATCCTGGTGCCGTCCCGGCTGGTCCGGATCAACATGCACGAGGTCCCTGCGGACGTCCCGGCCGAGCGGGTCGTCTTGACCGAACCGTTGGCCTGCGTGATCCACGCCGTGCGGCGTGTCCCCCTTCAGCCGCTCGACACCGTTGTCATCCTGGGGGCGGGGCCCATGGGCCTCTTCTGGGTCAACACCCTTCGCCGGCGGTACGGCCCAGAGCTTGTCATCGTCTCGCTGGATTACCAGGACGATCGTCTGGCGGTGGCCAAGGTCATGGGGGCCAGTCATGGACTGAACTCGAAGGGGGGCAACGCCCGTGAGTTGCTCCGGGCGGCCATCGGCCGGCCGGATGCCGACGTGGTCATCGAGTCGGTCGGCTCGCTCCCGGCGCACCGCGAGGCGCTGGGGCTCACCGGGCGCGGCGGGACCATCGTCTCGTTTGGGGGCGTGGCCGCGGGGCAGACTTTGCCGGTGGACATCGGCCGGGTGCACTACGAGGAGATCAGCATCCTGCCGATCTACCACCACACCCCGCCCGACGTGGCGGAGGCGGTGCGGCAGCTCGTGGCAGGCGAGGTCCCGGTCGAGCGCCTGATCACGGCGCGCCTTCCACTCTCCGAATTGCGCAGGGCGCTCCAGATGGTCGGCGAGAGGACGACGCTGCGGAGCGTCCTCATCCCGGACCACTGAGGGTCTCAGTCGGTGTCGGGGCGAGTTGACAGGCAGGTGCCGGGGCCCTCGAACCGGGTTCGCACGCGCCTGAGCGGTGCGTGGCGGGACAGGGCGCCAGTCTTATTAGGCTGAACCGACAGCATCCGGTCGATTCCGCTTGGGCGGAGGGGGAGAGGGACCAGATCATGCCTGATACATCGCTCGGCTTCATCGGGCTTGGGGTCATGGGCGGGCCCATGGCCCGGAATCTGATCAAGGCGGGGTATGCAGTCACCGGCTTCGACACGGATCGCGGGCGGCTGGGCCGGTTCGTCGCCGCCGGGGGGAAGGCAGCGTCCTCGGCGGCCGAGGTCGGCAAGGCCAGCGAGATCGCATTCCTGTCTCTCCCTACTGGAGACGTGGTCCGGCAGGTGGTGGCGGGGGAGGGCGGCCTCACCGCGGTCATGAAATCCGGGACGGTCATCGTTGATCTCAGTACGACGGAGGCCAAGATCGCCCAGGACGCGTCCGCCGTGTGTGCGCCGCGCGGCATCGCCTTCTTGGATGCGCCCGTGAGCGGGGGCGAGCAAGGGGCCATCGACGCCAGCCTGTCCATCATGGCGGGCGGGGAAGCCGCGGCCTTCGCGCGCTGCCAGCCGATCCTCTCGGTCATGGGACGGTCGGTCGTCCACATGGGCGGCAGTGGCATGGGGCAGGCGGCCAAGCTCGTCAACAATCTGATCGTCGCGGCCGGCTTCGCCGCCGTCTGCGAGGGCTGGGCCCTGGCGGTCAAGGCCGGCCTGGATCCCGCTACGCTGCACGAGGCGATCAAGGGGGGCTGGGCCGGCTCGCGCGTGATGGAGGAGACGATCCCTCGCCTCCTCAAGCGGAACTTCCTTCCCGGCGGCACCGTGGACATCATGACCAAGGACGTGGGCTATGCCTTAAACATGGCCAGGACGCTGGATCTGCCGGTCCCCATGACGGCGCTGGTCCACGAGCTCTTCCGCATGGCCAAGGCCCAGGGAAAGGGACCGAAGGCCCAGCCGGTGCTCATTACGTTGTGGGAGGAATGGACCGGAATCCAGGTGGGCGGCGAGAGGGCCTGAAGACTATTTCGAATTTCGAAATGGGGGAACCGGGGTGGAAAAAACCCGACGGCAGGAAATCCGCGAGCTACTCTCCGAGGGCACGTGGAGCCTGGATGGGCTGGTGGCGCGCTGCGTGGTGGCCAAGAAGGTCATCGTCGAGGACCTGGAGCATATCGCGCGCTCCGTGGCGCCGCGCCAGCGCCTGGAAATTCTCCCGCCGGTGTGCGAGGAATGCGGGTTCCGATTCAAGGACCGCGCGCGATTCTCCGATCCGTCCCGTTGCCCCCGGTGCAAGAACGAGCACCTGAGTCCGCAGCGTTTCCGCATCACGTGAGGGGTGACGACGCGAGAGCATTCGAAATGCGCCGGGGAGAGAAGGCCCCTCATCCCGGCGACCGGCGGCCCGATCGCCGGGGATGAGGGGGGTACCCCTTTCCAAGGAGGGATGCCATGCGGGTGTGGATCAGCCTGGCGTACCTGAGTTTGGTGGCGTCACTGGTCAGCCTGGGCATCGCCAATCTCTCGTGGCTGCTCCAGTCGCCGACCGCCGGCTTGAGCCCCCGCGCCTATGCCGGCGGTGCCGCCATCGCCCTCCTGTATGCCATCGTTTTTCTGCTGTTCGATCTGGCCCAGCGTCGCTGAGGCGAGGCGCCATCCCCGGGTCGCCCTGCGATTCCTCCGTCGCATGGGCCGATATGACACCGGGATCGCTCAAGTGCTCTGACCCTCGGGCCGCTGAGCCGGCTTCTGAGCCCGCGCCGGCGTGCGGGCCGGTGCCGGCTTCGCGCGGCGCGGCCTCCGCTTCGGTTTCGGTTGCGCGGTCACCTTGCGATAGCCGCCGGCAGGATCCCTAGCCAGCAGCCCCTCCTTCTTCCATCTTGAGAGGATCGCGTACAGGTGAGCCTTGGGCCGTCGGCCCGCCACGGAATGGCGGGTCAGCGTCTTCAGGGTGAAGCGCGCCGGGAGCGACCGGAACACCTCCTTCCAGTTGATCTGCCGGGACCGTTTGGCCCGGCGCCGGGCGCGGGCAGGTCCGGGCTGTGCCCGCCCACGGAGGAGACCCTCGCCCTTCGCGTATTCCGCCTTCAGGCCGGCCAACTCCTCTTCCCGCTTGGTGATCTCTCGCTTCAGACTGCGCAGGACCTTCAGCACTTCCCGCCGGATGACCCCCAGCTTCCCCTCCAGGTCCGCTGGATTCTTGCTCCTGCTGCGTCGCGCCATGGCTCCTCCTCTCGTGGTTGGGAGATGAGACCCGTCGTCCGCCAGGAGGCCAGCCCGAGCAAGAGGGACGTCATGGCCTCTCCGCCCGGGGACCGAGGACGAACGGGCCCGCTACCGCTTTCCGGACTCCTTGACGCGTTCCAGATACTTTCCGGTGGCCACCTCGATCCGAATCAGTTCCTCTTTCTTCGACAGGACTCGGTGCAGCTGGCCCACGACCTCCACGATCATTCCGGTCCGCAGATCCGATGCAATCACGACGGCCAAGGCCCCCCTCCTGCTTTCCGCCCGCCAAGGGGGGTGCAGCGGCATGCTATCACAGACAGAGGCGTGGCGGAATGCCTCTCTCTTGGTCCGAGGGGACGAGTGTCCTGCCCTGAACCGGATCCCGGAGACGGATATGCCGAGACATGGGGCGACTCAATTTCGCATGGCCCACACCTGCGCCTCGAACTTGGGGTCACGCTCCAGTCGGAAATCGCCACCACACTTGCTGCACTTCCCCGCCCAGGATTCGTCCGCCTGTCGCGCCAGGACGACGACTCCGCAGACTTCTTTCCGGGGAATGCGGTGCAGGGTGATGGCGATGAATTGGCTGCCTGTGGTCATGGCGAATCCCTAGCGGGCTTGTCCTAGTCTCTCGGCAATTGGTTTCTGACATGCCGGACGGTTTTGGCTGGCCACTAACAGGATGCCACTGTCGGGCATGGAGGTCAAGAGGAGTGCGATTCTACCCACCCCATGCACCAAACGGGAGGGGGCTGACGACGGCCGCGTAGATATTTGGATTTTGGATATTTGTGCTCGCCGGTTTCCCCTGTCCAGAGATCCCGGAAGGAGGAAATTCCCTCGCGTGGCGGGAGGTTAGAGGCGGGCGGACGGATCGGCAGCCCATTGGCCCTTGGATTGCTTTAACCATGTGAGAAGCCATCGTCGGGGTGGCCCAACCCATGGGTGGGCCGGTCCGGTCCCGTGGTCTGTCGTCAAGGAGGGTATCGTCATGGGATTCTCATTCGAAGGGCTGAACGTGTACCAGCGAGCACTGAAGGTTGCGGAAACAGTCAGCGGCATGGCTGCGGCATTCGGCCGGGGACATTACCTTCTGGCCGACGAACTCCGCCGAGGCAGCTACCGCATCTGCCAGCAGATCGCAGAGGGGACCGGACGTTGGCCACGCGCGGAGCAGCGCGGGGCTTACTCGGCGGCCCGGGGCATCGTCCTCGAGATGGTCCCGCTGCTTGAGCTCGCGCGGCGCGCCAGCCTCCTCCCCGTCGAGATGCACGAGTCGCTCAAGGGCGAGCTGGAGGGGCTCTCCAAGATGCTGGTCGGCCTGATCCGCGGCAGCGATCAGAAAAGCGGAGCAGACGGCGGCGGGGGCAGGCGGGAGGTAGCAGCCTGAGACGAGGTACGCGGGGCGGTTACGGCCTTTGAAACACTGCGGCCCTGCTGGATGGCAGGGCCGCAGTGTTTCTGGGTGACACCCCCACCCTCGGATCTACCCGAACGGGCCAGGCATCCGTTGATGAAGAACGCGCGCGTTCGGAGTGGACGGCGACCTACTTCTTTGCCAGTCTGTGCCTCTTCACGTACGCCCAGAGCTTCTTGGTCATGTCGCTCGGGCTCACCGGCTTGGTACCGAAGACGGCCTCCATCGTGTCGGTGCATCCCTTGAAATTGATGGCGTAGCCGCCGAATGCCGCCTTCTTTGTCGCCATTCACCCTCTCCTTTCCGGGCCGGCGCCATGTGGCCGCCCAGCAGAATATCCGCCCCCCATCGGGCGGAAGCACCATAACAATATCAAGTCCGCGGAGCATGTCAACCTTTTTTCGCATGTAAGGCCCAAGATATAGGGCTGGGCAGGAGGCCCCCCTCAATATGCTGGGCTCTGGGACCGGAGTTGTCTGGCAATGGCTGGACGCATTGCTGAGAACCCGGCTCCGGCCTGCGGTCCCGTTTCGGCAAACATTCTCTCGGACGAAACGCCGCCAACTTCGCGGCTTGACGGCGATTCTCGTGAGAAGTATTCTCCGCCACGTGATTCGGGTGGGGAGAAGGTGAAGGGTCCGCAATAGACAGGGATCTGATGCACGCATACACAGCAGTGATCTTCGACATGTTTGACACGCTGGTGAACTTCAGGAACGTTCACCTGCCGTTGGTCAGAGTGAACGGCCGCGAGGTCCGATCCACCACCCCCTTTGTGTACGACGCGCTGAAGCCGCTGTGCGCCGCCGTCCCCTTCGAGGATTTCTTTCACGCCTTCGTGGGAAGCTACCGCGCCGCAGAGGAGATCCGGAACAGAGAGCACCGCGAGGTCACAGCCCGCGAGCGGTTTCAGATGTTGTTCGCGCGACTCCGGATTCCCGAGGGGCCGAATGTTGCCGAGGTCATGGAGGCCGGGATGGCCGAGCACATGCGGCAACTCATCCGGGCCATGGAGTTTCCCGAATCTCATCGCGTCCTCCTGGATCGCCTGAAGCCGCGGTACCGCATGGCCGTCATCTCCAACTTCGACCATGGCCCCACGGTGGAGGCGGCCCTGACGGCGCATGGCATCCGGGACCGGTTCGAGGCCGTTGTGGTCTCAGCCGACATCGGCTGGCGGAAGCCCAAGCCCGAGATCTTCCTGGAGGCATTCCGGCGGATGGGGATCCGCCCGGCGGACGCGATCTTCGTCGGGGACACGCCTGAGGTGGACATGCTGGGCGCGCAGGCGGTCGGCATGGACGTCATCTGGGTCGACGACGGCACCAAGGCCCTGCCGCCCGGGTGCCCGCCGCCCACGCACACCGTGAGGAGCTTTGTGGAGGTCGGGCGGCTGCTGTAGCCGCGCCGGGAGGGAGCTTTGCCCGAGGTCAACGTCGGCGATCCGGCGCCGGATTTCCGGCTGCCGGCGCCCGGGAACACGCACTTCGGCCTGTCGGACTTCCGTGGCAAGCGTCACGTCGTCCTGGCTTTTTACCCCTTCGACTGGTCGCCCGGCTGAACCAATGAGATGCCGGCGCTGGAGGCGCGGCTCAAGGAGTTCGAGGCGGCGGGAGCGGCTATCCTGGGGATCAGTGTTGACAGCGTCTACTCCCATGCTGCTTGGGCGCGGCACCATAGTCTATCCTACCCGCTCCTCAGCGACATCCACCGGACGGCTTGCCAGGCGTACGGGGTCCACAATGTTGAGCGGAACTGCGCCAGGCGTTCGGTCTTCATCATCGACAAGCAAGGCGTCCTGCGGTTCAAGGAGGCGTACGGCCCGGGTCAACTTCCCGATCCGGAGCAACTCCTCCAGGTACTCAGACGTCTGGGAAGATAGCGGGAAAGGCGGGCGGGAGGCTGAATGTCCACCGGGCTCGGGGCTTGCTTTTTCCCCTCCCCCGTAGTAAGGCGTATCCCTGACGAAGGCACGTAGCCGGAGAGGAGGCGAGTCATGGGACGGACACGGAAATGGGTTTTGGGGATTTGCCTCGTTTCGTGCGTCCTGGCGGTCGTGGCCGGGATGGCCTGGGCGCAGGGCAAGCCGGAAGATTCCGTGGTGGTGTACTCGGCCGCCGATGCCGACATGGTGAACGCGGTGGCCGCGGCATTCGAGAAGAAGTATCCGGGCATCAAGGTCTCGACGGTCGTGGCCGGGACGGGGGAGATCATCAAGCGAATGGAGGCGGAGAAAGAGCGGCCGCTGGGCGATGTGGGCTGGAGCTTTGGCCCGGAGGCCATCGGCGACAAGAAGGGCCTGTTCGAGCCCTACCTGTCCAAAGAGGCGGGGAGCTTCTTCCCCGGCCAGGTGCCGGCCGACCGCGTCTGGACACCCTTCACGACGATGCCTTACGTCATCATGTACAACAAGAAGCTGGTGACCGAGGCGGAGAAGCCCGCGGCCTGGAAGGACGTCCTTGACGCCAAGTGGAAGGGCAAGGTGGCCTACGCCGATGCGTCGAAATCCGGGTCGTCTTACACCCTACTGCTCACCTGGCTCACCATCTACGGGAAGAATGACGCCGGATGGAAGTTCGTCGAGGACCTCTTGCGGCAGTGCAAGATCCTGCCGAAGTCCAGCATGACCTACCAGGGCGTCGCCAACGGCGAGTACCCCATCGGCCTCACGTTCGAGCAGGCGGCGTTCGAGTACCTCAAGGGCGGCGCGCCCATCGGGCTGATCTACCCGTCAGAGGGCACGGCCATCACGCTGGACGGGAGCGCCGTCATCAAGAACGCGCCGCACCCGAATGCGGCCAAGCTGTTCCTGGACTTCACCGTCTCCAAGGAGATGCAAGAGCTGATGGTGGAGAAATTCGGCCGCCGTTCGGTGCGCAAGGACGTGGGCTCTCCGGCCGACCTGCCGACACTGGACAAGATCAAGGCCATCAGCTACGACCTGGACTATGCGGCCAACAACCGCGAGCAACTCCTGAAGCGATTTCAGGATGCGCTGATCAAGACCCAGTGAGCGGGACCGAATTCCTGATGCTGCCACCTTCTAGAAAGCGAGGCGGTTCTCACGCCTCGCTTTCTCTTTTACGCCCGGCCGGAGGCTCATGACTCGCGTCCGCGTCGAAAACATCGTGAAGCGGTTCGGGGACACGCTGGCCATTGATGGGGTCAGCCTGGATGTCCGGCCGGGCGAACTCTTCACGCTGGTCGGACCCAGCGGCTGCGGCAAGACGACCCTCCTGCGCATCATCGCGGGCCTCCTGGAGCAGGATGCGGGACGCGTCCTCTTCAACGAGGACCGGATGGACGACGTCCCCTCCTACCTGCGAAACATCGGGGTGGTGTTCCAGAATTACGCCATCTTCCCCCACCTCTCCGTGGGCGAGAACATCGCCTACGGCCTCAAGGCCCGGCGCCTGCCGCAGGACCAGATCGCCAGGAAGGTCGCCGAGGCGGCGCGGCTGGTGCAGCTCGAGGGCCTGATCGACCGGATGCCGGCGCAGCTCTCGGGCGGGCAGCAACAGCGCGTGGTGCTGGCCCGGGCGCTGACCATTGAGCCGCGGCTCCTCCTGATGGACGAGCCCCTGTCCAACCTGGAGGCCAAGCTGCGGGTGCAGATCCGTTCGCTCATCCGGGCCCTCCAGCGGAAGCTCCAGATCACGACGATCTACGTGACCCACGACCAAGAGGAAGCCCTGGCCATCTCCGACACGATCGCGGTGATGGATCGCGGCCGTATCCTCCAGGTGGGCAAGCCCTGGGAGCTGTACCCGCGTCCGGGCAGCCGCTTCGTGGCTGACTTCATCGGGATGATGAATGTCCTGCACGGGGAGGTTGAGGGCCCAGGGCGGGGATCGGAAGAGTTGACCGTGGTGACGGAGTTCGGCGAGCGATGGCAGGTGCGGGCAACGGGCTTGCCGGGGCGGTCGATCAGCATCGGCGTGCGGCCCGAGTCGCTGCAGCACTGCCGGGAGCGAATGCCGGCGAAGCCTGGAACTCGCTCAAGGGGACGGTGACGGAAGTCGTCTACCTGGGGGCGGTGGTTCGATATCAGGTGAAGGTGACGGAGGATCTCAGCGTCACAGCCGAGATCCACAACCCGGACTTCTCCGCCATCTGCGGCGTGGGGGACTCCTTGACCTTATGGTTTTCTGCCAGCCGGGCGGTTCCCTTGTCCTACGAGACGGGGCCTGCCTGAGATGGCCAGACGGCGGCGGGATTTCTGGTGGTGCGTGACGGTCCTGGCCTTTCTGACCGTTGCCCTCTTTCTGGTGTACCCGCTGGCGACGGTGCTCGTTACCAGCTTCACCGGCGAGCAGAAGCGCTTCATCCTGGCAGAGAACTATGGCCGGTTCTTCCTCCATCGGTACTATTACTCCAGCATCATCAACAGCCTGTACCTGAGCACGCTGGCCACGTTGGGCGCGCTGCTCGTCGGGACGTCCCTGGCCTTCGCGGTCGCCCGCTATCCCCTGCCGGGTAAGACCTTCATCCGGACGGCGGCCAACCTGGCCCTCCTGTCTCCGCCTTTCATCGGGGCCTATTCCTGGGTGGTGCTGTTCGGTCGGATGGGGCTGGTCAACCGGGCCCTTTCGACTTTGGGATGGAGTCTCCCCACCATCTACGGCTGGCGCGGGATCCTCCTGGTCTTCGTGGTGCAGTACTTCCCCTTCGTGTTTCTCCTGGTCTCGGGGGCGCTCCGCTCCGTGGACCAATCCATCGAGGACGCCGCACTCAGCCTGGGGTCCCCGCCTCGCCGGACATTTCGCACGGCCATCCTGCCGGTCATCACCCCCTCGATCACGGCCGGGGCGCTCCTGGTCTTCATGGGCACCATGGCGGACTTCGGCACGCCCATGATCATCGGGGAAGGGTTGCGGACGCTGCCGACGCTCATGTACGGGGAGTTCATCAACGAGCTGGGGGGCAACCCCGCCATGGCCAGCACCCTGGGCAGCCTCCTCATCCTGGTGAACACCGCGGCCCTGATGGCCCAGCGGTACTACGCCTTCCGCAAGGCCTACAATGTGGTCTGCATCCAGCCCCTCCGGGTGCAGCGGACCTCCTCAGGCCGGCGGATCGCGCTCACCGCCTTTGCCTATCTGGTGGTGGGGGTGGCCCTCATCCCCTCCGCGACCATCATCATCTCTTCGTTCATGCCGACCAAGGGCCCCGTGATGTACGCGGGTTTCAGCCTGCAAAGCTACCAGATCATCTTCCACCTGGTCCCCCGGGCCATCGCCAACACCTTCGGGCTCACGGCCGGGGCGGTGGCGCTGGACGTCCTGCTGGGCGTCCTGGTGGCGTATCTTTTGGCGCGGCGCCGCTCACCTGCCCACGCGCTCCTTGACACGCTCATCATGCTGGCCTATGCCATTCCCGGCACGGTGGTGGGCGTGGGCCTGATCGTGGTCTACAACCGGCCGCCCGTGATTCTGACGGGGACGTGGATCATCCTGCTGGTCTCCTACTTCATCCGCCACCTGCCGTACCCGGTCCGCGCTTGCACGGCCATGCTCCAGCAGATCGACATTCGGGTCGAGGAGGCCTCGGTGAGCCTGGGGGTCCCGCCCTTCCGGACGTTCCTGAAGGTGACGATCCCCCTGATGTTCCCCGCCATCCTCTCCGGCGCGGCGCTGGCCTGGATGACGACCATCGGCGAGCTCAGCTCGTCCATCCTGCTGTACTCCGGACCCTGGGCCACCATGTCGGTGGCCATCTTCACCGAGGTGTTCAGCAACCACTTCGGGACCGCCTCGGCTCTGGCCTCGATCCTCATCGCGGCCGCCTTCGTCCCCTTGTTCCTGACGTACCGTGTCCTGGGAGAGCGCGCAGCGCTCGGCATGTGAGGAGGGGATATGGCAGACGGGTTTCGGAAGACGCTGGTTCGGCTGTTGGGACGGACCCCGGCCCGCTCCTCGCTCCAACCCAAGGTCCTGGAGCGCGTGGCCCTGACCGGGTGCACCCGCGAGAAAGTGAGCTACATGGCCGAGCCCGGCCAACGCGTGAGCGCGTACCTCTTCCTGCCGGCCGCCGAAGGCCGGCAGCCCGCGGTCCTCTGCATCCACCAGCACAACCGCGAGTACCACCTGGGCAAGAGCGAACCGGCGGGGCTCAGCGGGAACCCGGAGCAGTTCTACGCGCTGGAGCTGGCCAAGCGCGGGTACGTGACGTTGGCCCCGGATGCGATTTGCTTCGAGGAGCGACAGCACTCGAGCCTGCGAGGGATGGAGTACGAACGCTTCGAGGCAACCCGGCGCCTCGCCGGGGGCTCGTGCCTGCAGGCCAAGATGCTCTGGGACCTCACGCGGGCGCTGGATTACCTGCTCACGCGGCGCGAAGTTGACGGGCGCCGGATCGGATGCCTGGGCCACTCCCTGGGGGGGCAGGAGGTCCTGTTCCTCAGCGCCGTGGAGCGGCGGATCGCGGTGGGCGTGAGCAGTTGCGGTTTCAGCAGCTACCGCGCCGTCTTCGATGCGGCCATCGTCCACAACTTTGCCCTCTACGTGCCCGGCATCCTGCGGTACGGCGATCTGGACAAAGTGCTGGGCCTGGTGGCCCCCCGACCGTTTCTCGTGCTGGCCGGGAGCGGGGATCCGCTTTTCCCCCTGGAGGGCGTCCAGGCCACCATACGAGAGGCGCGGCGCGCCTATGGCAAGGCCAAAGACCGCCTGCAGCTGGAGGTCTTCCCGAGCGGCCACGCCTTCGCCGTCCCCATGCGGGAGGCAGCCTATGCCTGGTTCGATCGATGGCTGAAGCCCGTCCGATGACGGCCGGAGAGGACCCGTCGGGGATTCGCCTGATCATCAGTGACTTCGGCGGCGTCATCTGCACCTTCGATTACCGGATCTTCTGCGAGCGGCTGGCCCACCGGATCCATCGGACGGCCGATCAGGTTTTTGCCGCGGTCTTCGACGACCACCTCCAGACGGATTTCGAGACCGGAAGGCTCTCGGGCCGAGCGTACCACCAGACAGTGATGACCCGCCTCGACGCGGAAGTCCCCTACGATGAGTTCTATCCCATGTACGGGGACATCTTCACCGAGGTCCCGGGCACCGGTGATCTCCTCCGCCGGCTGCACACCCGGTATTCCCTCTATCTTCTCTCGGACACCAATGAAATTCACTTCGGCTACGTGCGGAAGACGGTGGCCACGCTCTCCGTATTCGACGAGTGCATCGTCTCCTACCGCATCGGGGTGATGAAGCCGGACCCGCGCATCTACCAGGAGGCGCTCCGGCGGTCGGGCCTGCCCGCGTCGGCGTGCGTCTTCGTGGATGACCGGCCAGGCAACGTCGTCGGCGCCTTGCGCGTGGGGATCCGCGCCGTGCAGTTCGAGTCCCCGGCCCAGTGTGCGGACGGGCTGGCACGCCTGGGGGTCGTCATTCCATGACGGCCCCAGGGTGAGGATGTGAACCGCCGGTACCAACGGCACCGCCGTTGGTGCGCCAAGCACGCCTAGGAATCCGCCGATTGCACGGCCGGGAGAGGCGACATGTCCGACAGCAGGAGCGAAACATTCCGGGCGGGGAGGTGGGAACACCGGCTCGGGCGCGTCTGACCTCCGCCGCCTTGACGGTAGAAGCTTTGGCTTGAACGCATGAGTAACCTCGACGTCGTCGCCGTGGGCGAGCTGAACCCGGACCTGATCCTGGGTGGTCTTCCGGGCCTGCCGCGGCTTGGACGAGAGATCCTGGCGGGCCGGTGTACGTTCACGCTGGGAAGCTCGACGGCGCTCTGCGCGGCGAACCTGGCCGCCTTGGGGCTCCGGGTCGGGTTCGTAGGGAAAGTCGGCGACGACCTCTTCGGCGAATTCATCCTGCGATCGCTTCACGAACGGCGCATTGATGCCAGTCGGGTGATCCGCGATCCCACGGTCCGGACGGGAGTCACGGTCTCGCTGGCCTGTCCGCAGGACCGGGCGATGGTGACATTTCCGGGCGCCATGGCCAGCCTGCGGGCAGAGGAGGTGGACTGGGAATATGTCCGCCAGGCGCGGCATCTGCACCTGTCATCCCCGTTCCTTCAGGAGGGCCTGCGACCCGGCTGCGCGACCCTTCTCCGCGAGGCGAAAGAGCGGGGCCTGACCGTCTCCCTGGATCCCGGCTGGGATCCGAAAGAGCAATGGGACGCCGGGATCGAGAGGCTGTACCCGTGGCTGGATGTCCTGAACGAGGGGGAGGCCGTGGCGCTGGGACGACAAGCGGAGTGGCGGGACGCGGCCGCGGATCTCGCGGGCCGCGTTTCCGCGGTGGTGGTCAAACACGGGCGAGAAGGGGCGAGCGCGATCCAGCAGGGGGCGTGGTTCGATCGCGCCGGGTTCTCCGTCGAGGCCATGGACCCGACGGGGGCAGGGGATGCCTTCAATGCGGGGTTCCTGTTCGGATGGCTTTCCGGCTGGCCGATGCATGACTGCCTGACGTGGGGAAACGCCTGCGGGGCGCTGACGGCCGCCCATCCGGGCGGGAGCGGCGCCTTCTGTCATCGTGAAGATGTCGAGGCGTTTATCCGGTCTCGCCAGGGGTCCTGAAACCTCAGAGGCCCATGCGCCGAATGCGCTTCCTTGAGAAAGGAACAGGCGAATGCTGGAAGCGAGGACGCTGCATGAAATCGTGGAGCAGCCAGAAGCATGGGCTGCGGCTATCCGGAGCTTTGATGCCGCCGCCCCGGAGGTCGCTCGTCTCTTCCGCGAGGGTTCCCCGGATGAGGTGATCTTCACCGGCTGCGGCTCGTCCTATTATCTCTCCATGACGGCGGCTGCGGCCCTCCAGAGGGTGGCCGGTCTCCGGTCGAGGGCGGTGCCCGCCTCGGAGATCCTCCAGTTCCCCCGGGGCGTCTTCGTCCCCGGAAGCCGTCCCCTCCTCGTCGCCTCGTCGCGTTCCGGCATGACCACCGAGACGCTGCGCGCGCTGGAGATCGCACGCCGCCGAGGGAGCGCGACGCTGAGCCTCACCTGCGCGCCCCGGAGCCCCCTGGCGCGAGGCGCAGACTTCTGCATCATTTCGCCCAAGGGCCACGAGGAGAGCGTGGTGATGACCAAGTCCTTCAGCAGCCTGCTCCTCCTTGCGCTGCTCCTGGCGGCGAATCACACCCAGAGCATGGCGCTGCGGCGGGACCTCCGCCGCCTCCCGGCCCTAGGGAAGCGCATCGTCAAGGTGGCCCTGAGCCTCACTGGGGATCTGGGGGCCGATTCAGCCCGCTTCGTCTTCCTGGGGGGAGGCCCGTCTCATGGGATTGCCTGGGAGGCCATGCTGAAGATGACGGAGATGGCGCAGCGGCCCGCCGTCGCGTATCACCCGCTGGAGTTCCGCCACGGGCCGATCGCCATGGTCGGGCCGAGCATGGTGGTGGTTTTTTTCGGGACCAGGGCCGGCGCCCGGCTGGAGGCGGATCTCGCCACGGACCTCCGGCGGCATGGCGCCACTGTGGTCAGCTTGCGCGACGAGTGGCGGGGCGCCGAAGAATTGGACGTGGACGTGGCGCTGGGCGTCCGCCTGGAGGATGAGGCGCGCTGCCTGCTCTATCTCCCGTTTGCGCAGGCACTCGCTTATCACCGGGCGATCGGCGCTGGCCTCGACCCCGACCGCCCGCGCCACCTCACATCCGTCGTGCGGCTGTGAACTTCTTGAGAACTACGAACCGCCAAGGCGCCAAGGTCGCCAAGAAGAAATGGATCTACGGAGGGAAGCAGCGAAACTTCTGAAGGCACCGGGAATCGGTTCTTGGATTCTTCCGTAGGAAGATCGGAACATCACATCCTTGGCGCTCTTGGCGTCTTGTCGGTTAGAAAGTTCGGATGCCGATTATCCCGTCAGGTCCTCGCCGCCGTCTACGCCGATGATGTTCCCCGTGATCCAGTGGGTTCCTTCGATGCACAGGGCGGCGATGGCGGCGGCCACATCGGCCGGAGTGGTCAGACGGGCGTGGGGATTCTTGGCGAGGGCCCCCTGGGCCAACGTCTCGTTGCCGGGGATCTTGCGCAGGGCGGGGGTGTCGGTGACGCCGGCACGGATGCAGTTGGCGGTGATCCGGAAGGGCGCCAGCTCGTAGGCGAGCTGGCGAACGTGGGCCTCCAGCGCGGCCTTGGCCGCGGACACGGCCCCATAAGTGGGCCAGACGTGGTTCCCGCCTGAGCTGGTCATGGCGAAGATCTTGCCACCGGGACCCATCAACTTGCGCCGGACCACATCCTGGGCCCAGTAGACCAGGCTGTTCGCCATGACGTCCAGGGTCATCTCCATCTGGGATTGGGTCAGGGCGTCCTTGGGATTCTCGGTGATGTAGGGTCGGAGTGCCCCGAAGGCGAGGGAATGCAGGAGGACTTTCACCGATCCCGGCTCGCCCCGGTCCGCCAGGAGTTTTTCTGCCTGATCCAGTACCTCCTGCCGCTTCTCGGCATCGGCCGCATTCACGTTGAAGAATGCCGCCTCGCGGCCCAGGGCCTTGATCTCGGCCATGATCCGGTCCACGTTCTCAAGCGTGGCCTTGCGGTCCAGGTGCACGCCGAAGACGTGCATTCCCTCCCGGGCCAGGGTGAGAGCGGTCGCCTCGCCGAACCCGCTGGAGGCTCCCAGGACCAGCGCCCAGCCGTGAAGCCGTGTCGTCTGCCCTTTCAAATCGTGACTCCTTCTTGTTGCAAGGGGCAGGACAGCCAACTCCGGAAACGCGCGGCATTCTACTCGGCCAAGGGGCAGGAACGCAACCGGAATGCGCCACTGAGACTTGAGAGCCGAGAGCCGCGAGCCGAGATTGTATGATATGAAGGGACGGAGGAGGCCTCCGTGATTCATTCGGACAGGAGGGCTTGGCCGGCTTGCGTGTGTGAGGTAAGAGCCTCGGCGAAGGTGACCCGCAGCAGGAATATCCCAGGGGAAGGACATCCCCCATCACGGCGTGAAGGAATCCGCATGGGGTGCGGCAAGCGTTTGCTCTCCTGGAATTGCTCGTCTATAATCCACCAGCAGTCAGCGATCAGCTTTGAGCCTCTGAACATGAAGATCGGGGCATGTCGGTGGGGATTCGGCCTGAGGGAGAAGCGATGATAGCGCCTCGCACCAACGCGGCGTTAAAAGAGTGGGCCATCGTCTGCCGGGCGCTGGCGGACGGCCGCCAGACGCTTCTCATCCGGAAGGGCGGCATCGACGAGATCAAAGCCGGCTTCCAGGTAATTCGCCGGGACTTCTGGCTGTTCCCGACCTACGCGCATCAGAAGGCCGCGGATCTGGTCCCGGCGGTCCACGCGGAATTCAGGGAGGTCCAGGCGGCCCAGCCGCCTGCCGGCGCCATCGCATTGCAGCTCTTGGCCACAGTGGAAGACGTGGGGAAGGTGATGGACCTCGAGCGGCTGCAGTCCCTGGAGGGCTGCCACATCCTGTCCTGGGACTGCGTCGCATCCCAGTTCCACTATCGGAACAAGCCTGGGGTGCACGTGATCACCGTGCGTGTCTATCGGCGCCCCGCCGTGATCACGGTACAGAACACGCCGGCCTATGACGGGTGCATCTCCTGGGTGGATCTTGACAAGGCCCTGGCGACGGAGGGCTGCACCCCCGTCCTTTCGGATGCGGAATATGGGGCTCGCGTGGCGGACATCCGGGCGCGGCTGGCGGGAGCGGGCATCATCGCTTAAGAGCGTTCGGGTGTTCGGGAATTCTGGGGTTCGGGTGTCCGACGGACATTGCCCCGATCCCTTGGCCCCCGGCCCCCAACCTCTGGAAGAAGAGGTGAATTCCGTGCCAAAGTCTGGGGAGAAGATCGGGCTGCTCCTGGTGGATCACGGGAGCCGGTTTCAGGCGGCCAACGATATGCTGGCCGACGTGGCGGCCATGGTGAGGCGCCTCTCGGGGCGGGATTGTGTCCACTATGCCCACATGGAGTTGGCGGAGCCGACGATCCAACAGGGTTTCGAGACGTGCGTGCGGGGCGGCGCGACGGCCGTGGTCGTCCATCCGTACTTCCTCTCGCCGGGGCGCCATCCCATGAGCGACATTCCCCGGATGGTGGAGGATGCGGCCAAGGCATTCCCGGGCATCGCGTTTTGCGTGACGGAGCCGTTGGGCCTTCATCCCAAGATCTGTGAAGTGGTCCTGGAGCGCGCGGGGATTCCTCTCCCGGCGGAGGTCAAATAGTGATGGAAGGCAAAGTAGCAAACCCCATCCCAGGGAGTCGGGAACGCGTTTGGGAATGGGTGAAGAGTATCGGCCTGGCCCTGCTTTTGGCAATCGGCATCCGCACGGCCGTGGTCGAGGCCTTCGTCATCCCCTCGGGCTCCATGGAGCCGACGCTCGAAATCGGAGATCGAGTCCTAGGGAACAAGTTCTGGTTCTGGTTCGCGGAGCCCCACCGCCGGGACATCGTGATCTTCTCGCCGCCAACCAGCGCGGAGCTGGCGGCGGGCGCATTGATCAAACGGGTGATCGCGGTGGAGGGCGACGTGGTGGAGGTTCGGGACGACCAGGTCTTCGTCAACGGTAAGTCCGTCATCGAACCCTACATCAAGGAACGGCCGCAGTACATCCTGCCTCCAACCCGGGTCCCCCAGGGCACGCTGTTTGTCCTGGGCGACAACCGGAACGCCAGCTACGACTCCCACGTCTGGGGGTTCGTACCCCGCAGCAATCTGAAGGCCAAGGCGTTCGCGCGCTATTGGCCGTTGAATCGGATCGGTCTGCTGCAGTAGGGTTCGCTGGCGCGGTGGGTTTGGGCCGCGCCAACGGCTGGGAGGTTGGGAGGCGAGGCGGCTGGGAGGGGCGATCCGCCCCCCCCTCTCCACGTGGATTTCGCCGGCCTGCCCTCCAGCGGATTGCCCATTGACTGCGAGAAGGCCCCTCCGTTAGAGTCAGTCCAAATTGCAGCGGTCGGCCGTCGCCGATCAGCCCGCCGGGGACGGCCGAGGCTGGCCCGCTGATAGTTGACAGCGTTCGGTGGATGCTCCGCGCCTTTGTGGCGCAGGTGAAAGGAGCGGCTTCCGTGGAATGGATCGGTGTGGTGTACAACGACGTCAAGGAACCCACGGATGAGGGCTGGGACGGGGTCGTCTCGGAAGTCGTCCTGGACGAAACGCTCGCCGATGGACTGGACGGGATCGAGGAGTTCTCCCACCTCCTCATCCTCTTCTGGATGCACCGGGCGCCCGAGGCCGAGCCCGTCCGGATGCGGCGCCGCCCGCAGGGACGGCCGGACATGCCGGAGGTCGGCATCTTCGCGCAGCGGGCGCGCCACCGCCCGAATCCCATCGGCGTCACCGCGGTCAAGTTGCTCCGCCGGGAGAAGAACCGCCTCTTCGTCCAGGGACTGGACGCCATCAACGGGACGCCCGTCGTGGACGTGAAACCGTACGTGCCGGCGTTCGACGCCGTGGACTCCCCCCGCGTGCCGGAGTGGATCCACCGGTTGATGGAGCGGTATTTCTGAGGCGGCCGTCAGCTTCGATCAGAACGGACGATGTCGGCGGGCTTAGAAAAATGACCAAGATGGCGGGTATCCTGATCATCGGCAACGAGGTCCTGAGCGGGAAGGTCGTGGACCAGAATTCGCCCTACCTGGTGCGGGAGCTTCGAGCGCTGGGCGTCGAGGTCAAGCGGATCACCACCATCCCCGACGACGTGCCCGTCATCATCCACGAGGTGCGCGCCTTCGCAGAGCAGTACGACCTCGTCTTCACCACTGGGGGAATCGGCCCGACCCACGACGACGTGACCATCGCCGCCATCTCGACCGCCTTCGGGCGGAGCGTCGTCCGCCATCCGCTCCTGGAAAACCTGCTCCGGCGGCACTACGGGGACGGGATCACTCCCGCCCAACTGAGGATGGCCGAGATGCCGGAGGGTGGCGAGTTGATCGAGGTGGGAAACATGGCCTTTCCGGTGGTGCTCTTCCGGAACGTGTACATCTTCCCCGGCATTCCGGAGGCCGTCCGTCGCAAGTTCGAGCGCATCCGCGAGCGGTTTCGAGACCAGCCGTTCATCCTGCGGCGGGTCCTCCTCCGCTGCGACGAGGGGCAGATCGCCGGCGACCTCAACGGCGTGATGAGCCGATTCCCTGAGCTTCAGCTCGGCTCATATCCCATCCTCCATAGTGTGGATCACAATGTCGAGCTGACGCTGGAATCGAAAAGCCCCGAGTACGTCGAGCAGGCCCTCCGGTCCCTCTTGGACCGCCTCCCGCCGCAGGCCATCGTTCGCGTCGAATAGTTCGGGGAGACCCGTTCGGCTGTTCCGAAAGATCTCAGTCTGCCTGTCACTCGGGCGCGCTAAGGTCGACGGCCTGGCCCCGGTAGAACCGGACGATGTAATCCACGGCCTCGGCCGGGTCATCCGTGACCTCCAAGAGATTCAGGTCGTCTTTGGACATATAGCCCCGGCCAACGGTCAATTTCCGCAGCCAGTCCACCAGTCCGCCCCAGTAGTCGCGACCCACCAGGATCATGGGGAACGGCCGGATCTTGTGGGTCTGAATCAGAGTCACTGTCTCGAACAATTCATCCAGCGTGCCGAATCCGCCGGGCAGCAACACGAAGGCGGTGGCGTATTTCACCAGCATGACCTTCCGGACGAAGAAATAGTGGAAGTGCAGCGCGGTGGTGACGTACGGGTTCGGCTTCTGCTCCTCCGGCAACTCGATATTCAGCCCGACCGTCCGGCCGCCCGCCTGGAAGGCGCCCTTGCACGCCGCCTCCATCACGCCCGGGCCGCCGCCGGTGACCAGCGTGAAGTCGGCCTTGGCGATGGCGCGCCCGATGGCCTCGGCCATGTCGTAGACGGAGTCGCCGGGACGCGCCCGGGCGCTGCCGAACACCGTGACGGCCGGCGTGATCTGGGACAGGGCGTCGAAGCCCTCGACCAACTCCCCGATGATCCGGAACATCCGCCAGGATTCTTCTTTCTCCAACTGGTTGATCTCGTACTGGTTACGCATCCTGATCTCCTTGGTGGGCGCAATCGGCTGGCTCGTCGCTGATCTTGCGCGCTTGACAGGCTTCCGCATGGTGTGCGCTGGCCTCCTTTCTCTACAGGGTAGACCACACTCGGTAGGGCCGCAAGTGGTTCCTCGCAGGGGGCGGGGCGCCCCACCCCGCGCTGGGTCTCACGCGCCCGGGCTCGACGAGTCGATGCCACGCATGCTATAGATCAGGGGCGGCACGGCGGGCGGGGCCGGGACAGGCGTGTACTGATCCTCCAACGGAAAAGGACGGCTCATGGCGACAGGCGGGAAGCGCGAGGAGATCGACGCGAAGATCAAGGGATGGGAGCACGAGCTGGAACAGGTGCGGGTTGTGCTGGCCCGTGCGCCCGATTCCGTGCATGACCACTATCATCCGACCTTCACCGAGGTGTTCCGGGCCAAGGAGATCGTCAAGTCGCGCTGGGAGGCGGTGCGAGGGGTCTATCAGCCAGAGCCGGCCGCCGTTGAAGGATTCCAAGAAGCCCTGAAATCCATGGAGGCTGCCTGGGCGGCTGCCCAGCCCATGTTCGCCGACGTGCTCGCGCCGCAGGCGGCGTGATGGCCGTCGAGAGGCCCGTCCGGGGGATGGTGGCCCGGATCTACACCGATGTACCGAACGTGCTGCACGGTCTGGCGGGGGAGTCGGTCTGGAGCCACCTGGTCAAGCTCGAAGGAGCGAATCGCGTCCACCGGATAGAGGTGGACGGGAAGGAATCCTACGAGTTATTGGCCTAGCAGGCTGCTGAAAAACTCGCTCCGAAGGAGTCCGGGCACCTCCCGGAGCAGGTCGTTCGGGTCATCGATGCTCTTGCGAGCGTCTCCGCATGGTTCCGATTGCCCCCGCCCACCCC
>Ga0187866_1001161_pt1 | contig 26243 bp, 18 predicted proteins | sample June2016WEW_11_1_3_FD_133013 | JGI IMG/M metagenome (GOLD analysis project Ga0187866, IMG submission 133013) | Peatland microbial communities from SPRUCE experiment site at the Marcell Experimental Forest, Minnesota, USA - June2016WEW_11_150 | ecosystem: Environmental > Terrestrial > Soil >...
GACTCTCAACGCGCAGGGAGTCAACACCATCAGCTATGTCCCCTACCTCAGTTTCGCGCGCCAGCTATTCAAGCTCACGAACCGGAAAGGCATCACCGGTGAGAGCATGGCGATTGAGGCCGCGGTCCTGGTGGAAAAATGGCGGTCGAGAGGCCTAAACAGGGACGTCCTCGTCGCCATCCGCTTCCAGAACTTCAGCATAGACGAGCCGAAGCCGTAGCGCCCGCGCCGCCGTTCCATCCGAGGCGCTCTGCGCCGAGTGGAGGAATCTCTCAGCGACCCAACAACAGCCGCCCGGCTCTCACCGGGCGGCTTCGTTCAGAATGCTTGGGGTCTGTCTCCTCGCTTGACCAGCGGAGCCAAGAATTCTGTCACCGATACCTGCCGGAACCTCGGTCTAAGCCGACGAATGGCCCACTTGCACGCTTGACATTGGTCGGTCGCTGTCCTAAACTGCGACCTGTGCGGACACGGTCCTGCCCGGCCTTGACGGCCATCGGGGAAAAGGAATTGCCCCGGAGCGCCGTCGCGGGCGCGAATCGCCGAAGAGACAAGGAACAGATGGGAGCATCTGAGCCATGAGCGGAAAGGAGTCAGCATGTTGAATTCCGAGAAGCCTGCGGAACCCGGGCGGCTGCCCAATGCGCCCGGCGCGAAGGCCTCGCTGGTGCTGGGCATAGTGTCGGACGCATGGCCCGTCGTAGGCGCAGTCCTTGCTGTGGGCACTTACAGGCTCGTCCGGGCCATCCCGGCTAACAGTGAGACGCTCCTCTTGCTCGTGGGGTGCATAGTCCTCGCCGGGGCGGTTCCCGGCGTACTCGGCGTAATCCTCGCCATTCGGGCACTCGTTCGGATTGACAAGTCCCAAGGCCGACTGGGCGGCAGGGGCGTGTCACTCGCCGGCCTCATCACAAGCACCCTCGGCACATTGGCGGTCCTCGTCCTCGCCAACCTCGTCGGGTTTCTCAACAGCGAGATGGAATCCCTTGGCCACTGACGTGGCTTGCCGATGGCCATGACTGTGAGGCATAGAACGACCGACGAACTGCGGCCTTGACAAGAGGGGCATGACGCGCCCGAAATCCCCGCGCAGCGGTTCGGAATATGCTCGTTGCCGGGCAGGTAGATGGATACTGTGAACATATATCTTCAGGAGGCGAAGATGAATCGGAAACATCAAACATCAAGCGTCAAGCATCAAGCCCCGGAATCAGGACGGCCCGAATTCAGCGCTCATCACTCCGCACTCCGCGCTGGAGTCGGACGGCTGGCTGTGGCGGGACTCTTGCTTGTCCTGCTGCTTGGCCTGCAAGGGACAATGTCCTGTGCCGGAAAGGCAAATACGGCGAGGCAGGATGACGAGTTGAGTCAGCTTACCCCGGTCGAGATGAACGGCAAGTGGGGCTACATAGACGCGACCGGCAAGCTCGTCATCAAGCCCCAGTTCGGCTACACCGGGGGCTTCTCGGAGGGTCTGGCCGCGGTCCAGGTCGGGGACATGGATACCGGCAAGTTTGGCTACATAGACAAGACGGGCAAGTTCGTCATCAAACCCCGGTTCCGTTCGGGCGACGGGTTCGTCGAGGGTCTGGCAGCGGTGCAGGTCGGGACATTGGAAGCACCCGGCAAGTACGGGTTCATTGACAAGACCGGCAAGCTCGTCATCCAGCCCCAGTTCGACTACGTCTCGTTTTTCCACGAGAGCTTGGCAGCCGTGCAGGTCGGGGACGCCCGGACCGGCAAGTGGGGCTTCATAGACAGAACCGGCAAGTTCGTAATCCAGCCCCGGTTCGACCGCACCTGCGAGTTTAGCGGGGGGTTAGTTAGGGTCCAAGTTGGCGACTCGCTGAACTCCATTGACCACGCCGGCATACTGATGGGACCGTGGGTCGCACTGCCCGAACGCTCCCCAGAGGGGTTGGTAGCCACCCCGAGTTGCGGGGCACCCGTGACGTGGGGCTACCTGGATAGAACCGGCAGAGTGGCAATCAAGTATCAGTACAACAACGCGGATGACTTCTCGGAGGGTCTGGCCGCGGTCCAGGAGACGGTAAACTACAACTGGGGCTTCATAGACAAGGCCGGCAGGTACGTCATCAAACCCGAGTTCGGGGCGGCCTGGGGATTCTCCGGGGGCCGGGCTGCGGTACGCATCGGAGACTACGATACCGGCAGATGGGGGTACATAGACAAGGCCGGGAAGTTCCTCATCAAACCGAAGTTCGGCTACGCGCGCTCGCTCGTCGGGGAACGGGCGGCAGTCCGCGACACGCTGACCGGCAGATGGGGCTTCATAGACAGAACCGGGGAATACGTCATACGGCCCCAGTTCGCCAACGCCAACGATTTCTCGTTCGGAAGGGCTGGTACGCAGGACACGCTGTCGGGCAAGTGGGGTTTCATCGACATGACCGGCAGATTCGTCATCCAGCCACAGTACGACACCGTCGGCGCGTTCTCCCCCGATGTCCACTACGGGTTTGCCCGGGTCGAGGTCCGGGACACCGAGGGCGTGATGTGCGGCTACATTGACACGACCGGTCAGGTGGTCAGGGGACTGCACCGGTACTGATGCAGACGTGCTCTTGAGGAGTCACAGATGAACGGAGTTCACATGGAATCAGTGAAGTCGCCCGCAAGGCGACTGGCTGTTGCCGGGCTGTCGCTTGTCCTGGCTCTTGGTCTGCTCGGATTCCTGTCGTGCGCCGGAAAGGCGCAGACAGCGAAGCCGAATGAGACGTTCCGCCCGCTTTATCCAGTCCGCGTTCACGACAAGTGGGGCTACATAGATACGGCGGGCGCGCTGGTCGTCAAGCCCCGGTTCGACTCCGCAGGAGACTACGCATGGCGCCGGCATGCTGCGGTAAGTGATGCGAAAACCCACAAGTGGGGTTTCATAGACCAGACCGGTCGGTTCGTCATCCCGCCTCAGTTTGACTTGGCCGGGCATTTCGCCGAAGGTCTGTGCGCGGTCGGCTTCGGGCAGCCGCTCTTGGGCACGTGGGGCTACATAGATACGACCGGCAAGTTCGTCATCAAGCCTCAGTTCGGCGGCGCGTGGGCGTTCTACGCGGGCCGGGCCGTGGCCCGAGTCGGAAACGCTGAGACCGGCAAGTACGGCTTCATAGACACGACCGGCAAGTTCGTCATCCCGCCTCAGTTTGACTTTGCCAGCAGCTACTTCGAAGGACTCGCGTCGGTCGGGGTCGGGGAGTTCAAGACACGCAGGTTCGGCTACATTGACAGCACGGGTAGGTTTGCCATCGCGCCCCGGTTTGAGCTTGCCGGGAGTTTCTACGAAGGGCTGGCTGCAGTCGTGGAAACGCTCACCAACAAGTGGGGCTACATAGACCGAACCGGCAGGTTCGTCATCGCACCTCGGTTCGGGGAGGCCTTCAGGTTCTCCGGTGGGCTGGGGGCCGTCGAGGACTGGGGAACCTACAAGTGGGGCTTCGTAGACAGAACCGGCAGGTACGTCATTGCGCCCCAGTTCAAGAGCGCCTACGGTTTCTATGAAGGCCTAGCTGCGGTTCAGGACACGCTGACCGAGAAGTGGGGGTACATAGACACGACGGGCAAGCTCGTCATCGAGCCTCAGTTCCGCCAGGCTGAGGAATTCCACGGCGGGCGAGCCCTCGTCTACGTGGACTACTGGGCTTCCAGGACGTTCGGCTACATAGACAAGACCGGCAGGTTCGTCTGGGGGCCGACGAAGTGAGGCGCTCTAGAACAGCATGAGGAGTAACAGATGAAAAACGAGGACCGTGCGTCAGCGGCAGGAGTCAGCGTGCATAGGACAGTGGTACTCGTGCTCGCAGTGTGTGCGGTAGTGCTCGCGTCCAGCGCCGCGGAAGGTTCCGAGAACGTCTCTGCGCGGCAGCAGGCGGTAGGAGCCATCCTGGACACGATCGGGAAGGAGGGCTTTCTGTTACCCACCTTCGGTGCCAGTGGGTACGAGGCGGTCGCACAAATCACCAGCGAGACGCCCGAGGTCAGATTCCTGCTCGACCGGCAGGGCATCAGTCTGCCGATGATGCACGCTCGGTATCGGCAGCAGAGCGCCAACATGCCTGACGAGGTACGGCTTGTTTACTTCGTAGTCTTCGGTCTGGCCAAAGACACGACGATGGCTCCCGACATGGTTTCCTACGTCCGAGGTTGCAGGACAGTGCCTATCGGCAATCTCCTTTGGCCCTGGCATCCTTTCCTGCACGGCGTGCACGCCCTTGAGCAAATCAGCGGCGACCAAGTCCGGGCACCGAGCAGTTTCACAACTCTCGACTGGCTTGATGGGTTCCTGAGCCAAGTTGGGACGTGGGAGGGGCACGTCTCGAAGCCGACGGAGGAGTCGAGCGCCCTGTTCCCTGTGCAGGTCGGCGGCATGTGGGGCTACATGGACACGACGGGCAAGCTGGTCATCAGGCCCCAGTTCGATGCTCCCTTTTCCTTCTCTGAAGGGCTGGCTCCGGTCTTCGACAAGCATACCCACGCGTGGGGCTACATTGACAAGACCGGCAGATTTGTCATCAGACCCCGGTTCGGCGACGCGGGAGTCTTCTCAGAAGGCTTGGCTGCGATTACGGTCGAGAGCGTGCCAATATCGCGTCGGAGATGGGGCTACGTGGATACTGCGGGCAGGCTGGTCATCAGTCCCCAGTTCATTGAAGCCAGGCGCTTCTCGGGTGGTTGCGCGGCGGTCCAGGTCAGCGACAGCGGCACGGATTGGGGCATAATCAACACGACGGGCAGTCTCGTCTCGCCGCTCCGGTTCGATGGAGTCTGGGACTTCACCGAAGGTTTGGCTGTGGCTCAAGTCAAGGCCCACGATACCATCAAGTACTGCTACATAGACGGGTCCGGCAGTTGCTCGATTCTCCCCCAGTTCTTGGATGCCAGCAGCTTCAGTGAGCATTTGGCTGCTGTCCTCGTCGGAGACCGCGGAACCGGCAAATGGGGCTATGTGGATGCGAACGGCGACTTCGCCATCAAGCCCGGCTTGGACTCAGCAGGTCAGTTCTCCGAAGGACTGGCGGCCGTCCGGCTGAGCGATGGGGACACGAGCAAGTACGGCTACATCGACCGAACCGGCCGACTGGCCATTGAGCCCCAGTTCGACCTTGCCCGGGACTTCCACGACGGACTCGCCGCGGTCAGAATCGGCGACTACGCGACCGGCAAGTGGGGCTACATAGACACGACCGGCAAGTTTGTCATCGGTGCCCGATTCGACGCGGCCTACGACTTCAGTCACGGTCTAGCCGGCGTCCGCGTGGACGGCAAGAAGGGTGAGCTCGGCTACATAGACAAGACCGGCAAGTTCGTCTGGAAGCCGACGAAGTGAACCCTTCCGGAACCGTCACCGAATGTCGGATTTCAGGATGGTGCAAGAATCAGAGTGAGTGAAGTGAACCGGACCCCAAGGGCCAAGGAGGTCGTATGTCGCTGAAGTTCCAATGCCCGAACTGCGGGCGAATGGTGACCAGTCACACGATGCAGGCGGGTGAGATAACGCTTTGCCCGGGTTGTTCTCAGAAGATCGAGATTCCTGATGACGCGACCCAAACCGATGACGCCCCGTGTCGCGAAGCACACCCGGCAGCGCCGCCCCCCAGCCCGACAGGAAGAGCCGCCGACGTGAAGCAAGAAGGTCGCGGGGCGTCGCGAATTGAAGTGACGCTATGGCACTCGGTGTGGCAAGGCAATCACGCTTGGACCATTCCGACCGTGACGATCAACGGGCGCCGCCACTATTGCTCGTGGGGAGAGCACCTGTTCGAAGTTGAACCTGGTGACTATGAAGTAACGGTGTCGTATCCGTGGTTCTTCAAGGCCCACGGCGGGATGGCCTCGGTGCGGGTTTCAGTTGGACCGGGCGAGACGAAGAGAATACGGTACCGCCCCAGCATCTCAATTCCTGTACGCGGCAAGATCACCGTCGAGTGACAACCGTGAGTCAGGAATCGAGGACGGTGCAGAAGTCAGAGTCGGTGGCATGAAGACTGACAACGTGCAACTTGAGGAGGCGCAGATGAATGGGAGGCTTGACGCATCACGCATTACGCCTGACGCTCCGGAGTCCGGGCGGCCCGAATTCAGCGTTCATCACTCCGCACTCCGCGCTGGACAAAGGTCACTGGCTCTTGCCGGACTGTCGCTTGTCTTGGCTCTCGGCCTGCTCGGACTCCCGTCCTGCGCCGGGAAGGCGGGGACCGCGACGCCGAAGAAGGAGATAGTCCCTTTGTATCCCGTCCCGGTAAATGGCATGTGGGGTTACATAAACAAGACCGGCAAGCTGGTCATCAACCCGCAGTTCGGCGATGCCAAGTACTTCCATGATGGACTGGCAAACGTCAGGGTCGGCGACGCATGGACCGGCAAATGGGGCTTCATAAATCTGACCGGCAAGTGGGTCGTCAAACCCCGGTTCGACCACGCCGGGCGTCTCTCCGAGGGTCTGGCCGTGGTCATAGTCGGGGATTCGCAGACCGGGGTTATCGGGGACGCTAACCGTTCTAGGGGCTCTGTCAAGGTAGCGGGAACACGACTACCCCCCGCCGGGCCGACGCACGTTCTTCTCCCCCGACCGTCAGTCCGCGCCCTTGGGCGTGGAGTTGCCAGTGACCAGTTTCCAGTTGGCAGCAGCGGTTGTGACGGCCTATGGCTTGCGGACGTCTGGAGTTGAGCTATACTGTCCTAAGGAGAACCACCAATGAAGTTCGTGATTACGATGCTCCGGGATGAGGACGGCATGGTCATCGCCGATTGCCCGGCGATTCCGGGCTGTGTAAGCCAGGGCAAGACGGAAGAGGAGGCCGAGCGAAACATCCGCGAGGCCATCCAGGCATGCCTTGAGGTCCGGGCCGAGAAGGGCATGCCTCTGACCGTATCCACCCGCCAGGTCGAAGTCGCAGTCTGATGCCGCCGGTCCCGCTGCTACGTCCGCGCGAGGTCGTCCGGGCCTTCGAGCGCCTGGGTTGGAGTGTCGCCCGGCAACGCGGCAGCCACATCGTAATGACCAAACCGGGCCACATCGCTACCTTTGTCCATTCCCGGCCATCCCGAGGTCGCGCGCGGCACACTCCGCACTCTAATCGCCAAGGCCGGACTGACGATCGAGGAGTTCGTGTCCGCGGCGGAACGCTGACGCGCCCTGCGGGCGCGAGTTTCCAGCCACGCTATTCCCGACTGACGATTGGCGATTGCCGATTGTCCGGACCCTTCTTGGTGTCTTGGTGGCAAGAGTCCGGTTCGGTCTTGGCGTTCTTGGCGGTCCACCCGTTTCCCGCCTGACGCTTCCCGCCGACCTCTGATGCGCCCTTCGGGCGCGCCTAAAGACCGGCAGGCGCGGGAATCACCCGCGCCTGCTGCATTCTGTAGGTTTCGGCCTACGGCAGGACGACGAGTTTGTCCCGGACCGAACCGGCGCTCACCATGTAGATGCCGGGCGCAAGGCCGCGCAATGAGAGGCGCACCACGCCCGCTGGGAACTCGCGCGCCAGCTTGCCCGAAGCGTCGTAAAGGCGGACAGCAGAGGCCGCAGCAACGCCGGTCAGACGGACTGAGGCCCGAACCGTGACCGGGTTCGGGAAGGCCGTAAGCCGCGAGCCGAAGGCTGTAGGCGTCCTGCCTTCCTCGATTCCGAGGGACGGTTCGAGTATCTGCAGGCCCGCACCCCAGTCCGCGTCGTACACGCGGCCGCCGTCAAGACAGAGCGAGGTGGCGCTGTGCGGCGTGACGTAGAACGCGGCCTCGGAGATGTTCGCCGGGTCTGCGCAGTTGAGTACCCTGACGCCGGAGTGACCGTCGGCAACATACGCGTAGAAGCCTGCCACGCGGACCGTGGTTGCCGTGCCGGGTGTGTCATAGACGCCGAGCTCGGTCGGGTTGGTTGAGTCGAGCACGCTGATGACAAGCAGGCCCGAGTTCCGGTCTGCGACATAGGCCCGGCCGCCGGCCACGTCCAGCCCCAGCGCGTAGTCCGGCGTGACGAAGGAGCCGACTTCGTGCGGGTTGGCGCGGTCCGAGATGTCCAGCACGCGCAGCCCGGCTTCTCGTGCCGCGACGTATGCCATGTCGCCGACCACCCGCACCTCGCAGGCCAGCCCGGGCGTTTGGCAACTGCCGACTTCCGTGGGGTGCGCCGGGTCGCTCACGTCCAGAATCAGCATGCCTGAAGCGCGCTCGGCGACGTACGCGTAGGGCGGCTTCACCTGAACCGCCATCGCATAGTCCGGCGTGCCGAAGTGCCCGACCTCGTACGGGTTGTCAGGATTCGCCACGCTGACGATACGGATGCCCTTGCTCCACGCGGCAAGATAGACCAGTGTGTCAACCACGTCAATACCATCCACCTCATCGGGCGTCGGGAAGACGTGCTGCTCGGTCGGCAGAGTCGGGTCACTGAGGTTGATAATCCGCAGGCCCGCGTAGCTATCGGCAACATAGGCATGGTTCCCGCTGACCGCGACCGCATACGCCCAGCCCGGCGTCGCGAACTGCCCGACCTGCGCCGGCTGCCCGGGGTTGGTAATGTCCAGGACGCGGAGCCCGCTGTTCCAGTCCGACACGAACGCGTGGCTGCCCGCGAGCCGGACGCAGTGCGGAAAGGTCATTCCGCCGAGAGTAGCGATGAGAAACGGCGACGCCGGGTCGGCCACGCTCAGCACGGCCATCTCACCTGACCAGTCTGCAACGTAGACCAGCGTGTCTGCGACCGCGGCGCTCATCACGCCCGGAAGCCCGCGATAGCAGCCGACCTCGACTGGATTGGTCGAGTCAGCCACATTGATGATTCGCACGCCTGCTGTCTCGGCAGTCACGTAGGCGTACTGCCCGGCCACAATCACGGTCTTGGCCGAGCCCGCAAAGCGGCACCGGCCGGTCTCGTGCGGAGCGGCCGGGTCGGCCACGTTTACGACCGCCAGGCCCGAATCGTTGTCGGCAACATAGGCCATGTCCCCGGCAACGAAGACGTCCAAGGCCCGGCCCGGAGTGTCGTACCTGCCGACCTCACGCGGGTTGGCCGGGTCTGCCACGTTCCAGACCCGCAACCCGGAGTCCCCGGCCGCGATGTATGCGAAACTGTCGTTGACCACGACGCCGCTGGCCCCACCAGCTACAACGCCGGTTCCCAGTTTCTGCGGGGAGGATGAATTGGTCACGTCGTAGATGTCCAGCGGCCCGGACGCGACATAGAGCCGGTCGGTAGAATACGAGATGCCGTGAACGTACCCACTGGTGTGGATGACGTCGGAGAGCATAGCCGGGCTTGCCGGGTTGCTCACGTCGAGCACATAGACTCCGCCGCCCGAGCCGCAGAAGACGAGGTTGCGTAACGGGTCACACGCCGCGGTTGAGGTCGGCCCGAACGGCCAGTTGCCGACCAGCCGGCAGTTCAGGGAGTCGGCGGCCATTGCCGGCGCGACCGCGAACGCCAAAACGAACAGGAGTCGGGTTCTCACGGAGGAACCCCGGCTACTCGGCCTTGGTCAGACGCGCCAGGCTGGTTTCGGTTCCGGACTGGACTGTGCAGAAGTACGTCCCGGGTCGCAGCGTAGACAGGTCGAGGTCAAGACGGTGCGGGCCCGCGGACTGGACTCCGGGCGCCAGTTCCCGAACCAGGCTCCCCGCAGCATCGTACACGCGGCAGCTTACTGTCCCGGCGTGCATCAGCGTGTAGCTCAGCGCGGCGCCGGTGGTGGCCGGATTCGGCGTCACGCGCAGGAGTGCATGCAGCGACGCGCGGCCCGACTCCGAAATGCCCGCGGTGGCCAGGGAGACGTTGTCGGCGGAAACTTCCGCCCAGCCGCCCCCTCAGGTCCCGTTGTCGTACGCGTAGATGTCAACCGTTATCTTCGCTACGTTCGCCGGGTTAATGCCGGGCAGATGGTTGGCCAACTCGGTTCTGATGTTGAGCGAGTATGGCGACCAGGTATCCGGAGTCGTGACGTCAATGAGGCTCTGCGTGTCGCTCGACGCCCAGGCGCAGTACTGGTTGTGCAGATAGATGCACGTGTTGCCCAGGCTTGTGCCCGACGCGTCCGAATAGTGGACAATCATTGCCGCCGCCGGCCAGCACGTGCTGGACCCGCCGCCGATGCTGAATCGGCCGTCGAACGTCAGCGCCAGGTTTGCGTCCGGCACGTCAACGGTCTGGCTCAGCGACGCGTAGCTGGCCAGGCACTTGTGGACCGCGACGGCATAACCCGGCGTGGGCTGGCCGAGCGTGTCGGACCAGGTGAATGTGTCGACGCCGGCAAGGTTGAGCGCAACGGTGTCCCAGCCGACGTCAATCGGCTGTTCGAAATTACCGTTTACCAGGTACTCGGTCGCGGCAGCCGGAACCACCGCAGCCAGCAGCGCCAGCAACAGAATGAGATTCTTCGTCATATGCTCCTTATCACTTCGGACCGGGAATGGACATGAGAGGCAAGGGATGAGAGATTCAGACATAGATTATCCGGGAGCGGCCCGAGGCTGTCAAACCGGCCGGTCGCGCAGCGAGAACTCGCAGCCGCAGTAGTTCTGCCGGTACAACCCGAGGTCACGCGACAGCTCGATGCTGTGCTTGAACCCGTCCCGTTTCTTCCAGTCTTCCTCCACGAAGACCAGGCCGTGTCGGATCGCAGCCTCCCTGCCGATGGAATTGATGACGGCTGCCTTCTTCATCGGCGCGATGGTGAGAGTCGTGGCGAGATGCGTGCAGCCGTTGTCGGCTGCCCTTCGCGCGCTCTCTTCGAGTCTCAGCCGATAGCAGGCCTCGCACCGTCTTCCGCCTTCCGGCTCTCCCTCCAACCCACGCGCGACCTCCAGGAACCGCCCGTGGTCATACGGCTCCGTGTCAACCAGCACGCGCCACAACGCGCTCAGGCGCTGCACTTCCATCAACCGCTTGTTGTACTCGTCCTCAGGATACGTGTTGGGGTTGTAGTAGAACCCGACGACCTCGTAGTCGTCTTTCAGGCGACGGATGACCTCGGTCGCACACGGCCCGCAGCAGATGTGCAACAGCAGCTTCGGCTTCACCGAATCAGACTAGAGCAAGGCGAGGCGAAGTCAAGACAAAGGGAAGTGGTCTAGTGATCAAGTGGTCCAGTGCGCAGGCAGAAGTAACAAGGGACAAAGGGATGAAGGGATGAAGGGATCAACGGATCGAGTGACCGGCGCGGCTGCGCCGCGAGTTTCCAATTCCCAGTTTCCAGTCAATGACCACGCCCCAAGCACCAATGACCATTCAAGCTCGAGTGACCGAATGCCCATCCTCTTCTTGGTGGTGAACTCCGGTTCTGTTCCGGCCTCCTGGCCGGGAATCTGCGTCATCTGCGTGATCTGCGGTTAGTCCCATCCATGCCCGCGCTTCTGACTTCTCGCCTCTAGGAGTGTGCCGGAGAACCGGCTATTCTGGACGCACAACCACCACCAGTTGACACCGGCCTCGCGCAGTGCCGCAATAGGTTGTAGCACCGTGACTCCGTCAAGGGGTTCTCCGGCAGACTCCTAACTTCTGACTTCTGACTTCGTCGGGTGCTTGTGTCTCTGCGGAGGTGCAGAGGTATCTGCGTCATCTGCGTAATCTGCGGTTAGTCCCTTCTGTGTCCGTACTTCTGACTTCTAGCCTCTTGCTTCTGACTTCTGACTTCGTCCGGTTCTTATGTCTCTCTTGACCTCATCATTCCTCGCCCTATCTTCTCCCCCATGCCGTTGTGCCGCGACGTCGAACTGCTCCGGCCTTTCATCGCGAAGAACCGGCCGGCCACCAATTCCATAGCCAACCTCGTTGACGACACGTTCGGCTCCCGCGTCCACTGGATTCGCGTGGACGACACCCGCGACCCACACGCCGTGCTCTGCCGCACGCGCCGGTTCACGCTCTATGCCGACTCCGGACCGGCCGCAGCCCGCGTGCTCGCCGAGGTGCCGCGCAACATGCGCATGGTATTCAGCGCGACACCGACCCGCTTCTGCCGCATGACAAGGGAAAACTGGCGTGGGCCCGACGCCGGCCGGCGCATGTGGTACAACCACTGCTATCTCTACGCACTCAAGCCCGGACGCCTGGTCATCAACCAAGCCTGGCGCGTGAGCCGGTTGCGACCGGGCGATGCACCGGCGATTGCCAGAAACTGGCCCTACGGCCGGAGCGCCGACCACGTACTCAACCGCATTCGGAATGGGCCGGGCTACTGCGTCCGTCGCAAGGGGAAACCGGTGGCGTGGGGATTGACGCACGACGACGGCTCGATGGGATTCCTGCACGTAGTCGAGGCGTTTCGCGGCCAGGGCATGGCGCGGGCACTCACAACCGCCCTTGCCCGGCGCTTGCTCAGCATCGGGGTCCAGCCATTCATGTACATTGTCACCGGGAACTCGGCGTCAATCCGCCTGACCGAGAGCATGGATTTCACGCGGGCGGGCCGGTTCTCTTGGTTCGGGACCCGCTGAGGGTCAGAAGGTGAAAGGACGAAGTATCAAGGACAAAGGACTAAGCAACGAGGAAAGGACAAAGTGAAAAGGCCGAGTCAGGTTCGGCCTTGGTACTTACTGCTTGCTTTGTCCTTTGAACTTGTCCCACGGGTGCTGGTCCGGGACCACCTGCGTAATCTGCGTAATCTGTGGATTCCGAGCTTCGGGCCGGGACTTGCAGACCGGATCAGCCGACGCCGCCGGCTGAGACTTCCTTCAGCGCCTTCAACTCGTTGACAAGCTGGGCCGCCTCGCCGACATTGGACGCCCGCAGCAGCAGGCTGCCCTTGTGTTCTTTTCGGTCCTCCCGCGGCAGGGACGAGAGGAACTCGACAATCTCGCCTGGGGCGACATGCAGGTACGAGGCAAGGTGCTGGGCATCGGTCCTTACGACGACAATCACTTCTTCGGACTTGGGGAACGGCCAGCGGTCGGCGTCAACAGCCAGGACTATGGTGCCTTCACTCGTGTCTCCCTGGCTCGGGCTGGACAGGAAGTACTCGAACCCCTTACGCACGAGCCCGAGCTCATCAAGGCGAATGAGCCGGCCGAGTATCTCTCGCTGCTTGGGCGATGCATCGGAAGGCGGCAGCGGCGCATACTCGCGCGGCCCGGTCTGAGACGGAGCGACGGGGGCCGACGGGACGAATTCCTCACGATAAACCCGTTGCTGCGGTTCCGGTGCCGGTCGGGGCGGCGGCGCGGCCTGGGGTCCGGGCCGCGGCTCAGGCTGGCGGCTCGAAGGTGCCGGAGCCTGGGGGGCCGGCCGGGCTTCGGCGAGCATTCTCGGCCGCACAACCTCGTCGCCGTTGCAGGCCGTGTGGGTGTACCCGAGCGCCCGCACCGCAAGGTTCATGTTCTTGAGGTAGACCAGAGTCTCCTGCACAATCGGGTCAAGCTTCTCCACGAGCAGCACAATCGAGAATCTGCCCTCGCTCAGGTTGGTCTCCATGCCGACGCGGAACTTCTCCTGAGACCAGCCCTCACCGACCCGCATGCCGACCCAGTCGGCAAGGGGCATGCCCAGAAACTCCTCGAACGGACCGGCGAGAGCGTCATACGTCTGATGCCAGAGCCTTCCGCTGGCCGCCAGAAGCTCTCCGACCGCTGAAGACAGGCTCGTGCTCACCCCGGGCTCAGGACAGACCGCCAGTTGCACTCCACCTGCCTCATCCACTACCAGGAGCACCCGGCTCGATTGGGACTGAGGAGCGGGCATGGCGGCTCGGGGCAGGGGCCGGTCCGGCGTCAGCATTCCCAGGAATTCCGGTGCCTCGGTCACCAGTTGCAGGGTGTCAACGGGCCCGGCTCCAGACCCGGGCATGAACGCAAACCAGCGCTCGCCGTAGCGTCGAATCCGGGCGCAGCAGGGAGTCAAAGCCATGCCTAGCGCTTCCCCGGTTTCTTGTCGTCCGCGGGCTTGGGCGGTGGTCTCTTGCCGGCCATCACGCCGGGCATCGAGCCGTCCCACACCGTCTTGGTCGAGGCGGACGGTCGCGGAGGCGGTACTGACGGCGCGGCCTGAACCGGTCTCGGCTCCGGACTCGGCTCAATCTTCGGCGCAGGCTGGGTCGCCCACGGCCGTTCCGGGTTCGGCGTCGGCTTCCACTCTTGCTGGACGGGCGGCTCGGGCTGCGGCTCGGGCCTGCCGATCTGGGCCACGTTCTGAGTTGACATTGAAGTCAGGAATCTCGGCGGCGGAGGTTGGCGTCCGGGCGGCGGCGCCGGCCGGGCCACGCCGCGGCCGGAACCGGATTCGCGCGCCGGCTCGCCCACGCTGAGCAGCTTCGGCAACGCCACCTCGACGCCCCAGCTCTCATACAATTCTACGCCGAAGACCTTCAGGTCCATGTCCAGTGACCGCAGGAAAGTCAGGGCCTCCGTGGCCTCGCCATCCAGCTTATCGAGAAGAATGATGACCGGGAACCTGCCCTTGTCCAGCACCTGTACAATGCCGGCCCGGAACTTCGCCTCGTCGAACTGCGCGCCCGAGGCTTCAGCCACCGAATCAACAAGAGGCCGGCCCAGGACCTTGGCTGCCATCGCGTCGAACTGCTCATACGTCATGCGCCAGAACCGGCCATACCACGCAATCGTCTCGCGCACCAGCGCGGTACAGGCGGCCCGGTCGCCTTTCAGCGGACACCCGACTACCATGATGCCGCCCACTTCATCAATTGCCGCCATCACCCGGCAGCCGCTCTGGTCCCCGCCCGGCACCGGCACGGTCAGTCGCACGGCCGGGCCTGACCCGTCCATGCCCAGGAACTCGGGCGCCTCAACTGCCAGCCGGCTGATATCGGTTGCGCTTCGGGAAGGAATCGGTAACAGGACGCTCCAGGCCTCGCGTTCTTCTTTGACCCGAAAGCAGAACGCGTCGCCCGGACGAGAGGGGGGAGCCGCAGAGGCTTCCTGACTCACGCCTCATGTTAGCCGGACACGCAGGGAGAGTCAAGCAGAGTATTGCACCCGTCACCAGATTGACTTGGCTGCCGCGGAGTCTATACTCACACCATGAAACAGGCATTTGTAGCAATTCTTCTGCTGGTCGCCCTCGCCGTGCCCGCCGTCGTACAGGCTGACAGCCTGCCGCCGCCGGTCGTGCACGGGAATTCCTTTGAGATAATCAGCAACAGCCGTTACTCCTCCCACTCCGGCTTCACGGCCTCCCTGTCGGACACGGTAATGTCCAACGTCCTCTGGGCCATGAGCCGCGTTCCTTCGCTCGGGAGCAGCTACCGCGAGTTCTACGTCGCGACCCCGAGCAACGTATACCTCTACGACCCGGCAACGCACACCATCACCGTTCACCTCTCCGGCAACCACCGTTACAGCTCCAGCTCCGCGTTCGAAATCGGTATCGCTGTGGAGCGCAGCGAAGAGGCCGGGCTCGCAATTGAGGCCGGGCTTCTGGCCGGCGACGCATTCTGGAGCCACGGGTCCGGAACGGTCACCTCCTGCCCCATGGCATATGCAACCAGCTACGCCAACAGCAACTGGAGCCCGAACCACACAATCCTGATGGTGGACGTCTTCGGCCACATGAACGTGACCGGGCTGACCGACTCCTGCGTGGCCATCTCTTCGGATTCGACTCTGCCGCGACCCGCCACCGACCGGCCGGACACCTTCGAGGTGCTGACGGGCGAACTGCACCAGGACTCCGTGTTCGACCAGACCGGGCTACCGCTTCAAACTCTCTCCCAGTTGCTCTGGGCCGGGTACGGCGTGACCCCGCATATGCCCATAGGCAAGCGCGGCACCACGATTCCCTCGGCCGTGGCGTACTACTACCTGACCAGGCACATCTACCTGGTCAGCGACACCGCGGTCTTCCGTTACAACAACCGCGTGCCCCCGGGCACCGACCTCACCACGAGCGACCACCGGCTCGAGCATGTCACCTCGGGCGACCGCCGTGACTCGCTCCGCACCGCGTGCCCGCGCGTACCGTCAACCGCGCCCACGTACATCGTAGTCTGCGTCGGCGACACGACCACGAACTGGACCATTCTAGAAGCCGGGTTCGCCGGATACCAGTACCTGATGGAAGCCGAAGCCCTGGGCCTGGGAGGATTCCTCACCGCCCCGCTCTCAGTGAGTGAGCGCACCGCAGTCCGCACGGCACTTGGTCTGCCTTCCTCAGACTACCCGGTCATCATCTTCTCCACCGGGCAGGCTCTGACCGGCGTCAAGGGACCGACATACTCGCTCTCAGCTCAACTCAGGGTGCGTTCGAACTGCGGCCTGCCCGTGCGCCTTGAATACGTGCTCTCGCAGGCAGGCAGCGTCCGCTTCTCCATCCGCGACCTTGCCGGCCGGACTCTGCGCAACTGGACCGAAACCCGGGTCGCGCCCGGGAGGTACGTCGCCGAGTGGCCCGGCACTGACAACACCGGTGCGCCGGTCCCGTCAGGCGTCTACCTCGTCCAGATGGCAGTCGGGAACGAAGTCTCTCGCGCCCGGGTCACGGTGACGCGCTAGACTAACAAACTACAGAAAGCCAGCGGGCCGGCGTGAGCCGGCCCGCTTTCTTTGCTGCGACCCGGCCTGACGCGCCGAAAGCCCTATAACATGGCTCTCTTTACATGGGACAAAAACCATATAATATTGTCCCATGAGCGATATAGGCGCAACGCTTGCCTTGGAGTGGTCCCGCCGGAAGTTGCCCGTAATGGTCAGTCGAGACCTCGACCTCGCGGAATACGCCGGCATGAGCCCGAACAAGGTCATCGCGGTGTCGGGATTTCGTCGGGTCGGCAAGACCTGCTCCCTGCTCTTGCTCGCCCGGGAGCTTCTCAGGACTCTGACCCGGGAAGAGGTCGTCTACCTGAACTTCGAGGACGAGCGTGTACCCCTGCGTACCGAAACCCTGACCGAACTTCTGCCTGCGCTCAAACAGGCTAGTGCCCGACCGCTCCGGTTCCTGCTCCTCGATGAGATTCAGGCTGTGCCCGACTGGAGCCGTTGGATGCGGCGGGTGCACGACACCGAGGACGTCCGTCTCTTTGTATCCGGTTCCTCGTCGAAGATGTCTGCCGAGGAGATACCGACCGAACTCAGGGGTCGGTTTCTGCTCGTGAAGATGTTCCCGCTGTCCTTCCCGGAGTTCCTTCGCTTTCGGAACGTGACCATCGACCTCAGGGCGCTGCCGCACGTGGCCGACGAGAAAGCGCTGCTGCTCAGAGCGCTGGACGAGTACCTTCGCTGGGGCGGGCTGCCGGAAATCGTCCTCGCTGACCGGGAGCGCAGAGTGGAAATCGCCCAGTCGTACTACCAGACCGTGGTGCGGCGCGACATCGTGGAGCGCAACCACATCAGAAACGACGAGGCGATGAAAGCCCTGCTTCGTCTGCTGCTGAACTCGACGACCTACACGGTGAGCAAGCTGCACAACACGCTCCGCAGTCTCAACTACGCGGTCGGCAAGACCACGCTCCAGCGCTACCTGACCAGCATCGAAAGTTCTTACTTCATGTTCAGCCTGACGGCGTTCTCGCCCTCGGTCAAGAACGAACTGCAGCACCCCCGGAAGGTCTACTTCATAGACAACGTCTTCACTACCTCGCTCTCCACCCGGCTCTCTCGTTCAACCGGACGGCTCTATGAGAATCTAGTCGCGGTCGAACTGCTGCGCCGCGCTGCCCGTCGGCCCGGCGTCGAGATCCATTACTGGAAGAACCCGCTCCACGAAGAAGTTGACTTCGTGGTGCGCAATGGAACCCGAGTCGAGCAGTTGATGCAGGTCTGTTCTGACCTGACCGACCCGGACACGCGCAAGCGCGAACTGCGTGCCTTGCTCAAAGCCAGCCGCGAGCTCCGGTGTTCTCGCCTGTTCGTGGTCAACGAAGACCGCGATGCTGTTGAGAACGTGAAGGGCAGGCGGGTCGTCTTCATCCCGCTCTGGAAATGGCTGCTCGGCGCCAGCGCCCGACGCTGACACGCCAACATGACCAGCGGGCCGGCGCAAGCCCGGCCCGCTCTCTTGTGCGCCCGCAATGGACGCGCCGGCCCCGCCAATCGGCAATCGGTGTTGGGACTTGGTGCTTGGGGTACGGAGTCTAGGAGTCCGGCCGAAAAGTCTTGACAAGCGTCCTGTTCTATGGTAGGATTGGGTCATCGCTGAGCAGATGGTAGTCAGCCCGAGGCTTTTCGAGAGGAGGCGCTTTGGTCGGACACGTTGACCCGCAGCGGGACTTGTACACGTGTGACAATCAGTACCTGAAGTACGTCGGCGAGGATACGTTCTACGGCTTTCTGGCCCGGCAGGGGGCGAGGTATTTCCAGGATGACAGCTTCGTTACGTTCTACACCCCGAACAATGGCCGGACGAGCGTGCCGCCGAGCATCCTGGCCAAGGCGCTGCTATTGCAGACGCACGACCATGTCAGCGACGCGGAGGCGACCGAGCGGGCGCGGTTCGACATTCGCTGGAAGGTGGCGTTGGGGATCGGGGTAGAGGAGCAGCCGTTTGCGAAGAGCACGTTGCAGGAGTTCCGTGCCCGGTTGGTGTTGCATAAGGCGGAGCGGGATATGTTCCAGCGGTCGATTGATGCGGCCAAGGGGTCCGGGCTATTGAAGAGCCGGAAGCTGAAGGTAGCATTGGACACTACGCCGATCTTCGGTAAGGGAGCGGTAAAGGACACCTACAACCTGTTGGCGGACGGCATCCGGCAGTTGGTGCGGGCGCTGGCGCTTCTGTCCGGGCAGGCACCTGAGGCCTGGGCGGGGGAGCACGACCTTTCCCGGTACTATGGCACGAGCATCAAGGGTGAGGCGGAAATCGATTGGGATAACGCGGCGGCGCGGCAGGCGTTTCTGGACGGGATTGTGGTGGACGCGGAGCGGTTGCTTAGAGAAGCCGAGCGGGTCCGGGCCGAGTGTCAGCCGGGTAGCGTAGCGCCGGGGCAGATTGATGAGGCGGCCCGGCTGCTCAAGCAGTTGCTGGCCCAGGACGTTGAGCGGACTACTGACGGCCGGGCGGTCCTAAAAGATGGGGTAGCACCGGACCGGATTCCTTCGGTGACTGACCCCCAGATGCGGCACGGGCGGAAGAGTGCGAGCCGGAAGTTCACCGGGCACAAGGCGGCGATAGCGGTAGATACGGAGAGTGGGGTGATAACGGCGGCGGACGTATTGGCAGGCAACGCTCCTGACAACACCGATGCGCTGGAGTTGGTGCAGGAGACGAGCCGGAACACGGGCTGCGAGGTAGCGAAGGTGATTGGCGATTGTGCCTATGGTGACGGTGCGACGCGGCGGGCGTTCAAAGAACAGGGTCATGAGCTGGTAGTGAAGGTGCCGCGTGGGGGGAAACCTGGGTACTTTGCCAAGGGCGACTTCAAGATTGATCTGGAGCAGGATACTGTTACCTGCCCGGCCGGGCAAACGACGAGGAAGTGGAAACTAAAGAGAGTACGTACTGGAGCGCGGGGCGAGCGTGTGGCGGTGAAGCAGTTTGAGTTTGCCGCTGAGCAATGTCGTGGTTGTGTCCATTATCGGCATTGTGTGAGCAGCAAACGTGGCAAAGGGCGGAGCATCGTGCTGCATCCTGAGGAAGGGCTGCTGCAGGAGGCGCGGGCCTATCAGGAGACTGCGGCATTTCGGGAGGACACCAAGCTGCGGCAAACAGTGGAGCACCGGCTGGCGCGGCTGGTGCAGTTAGGGATACGGAAGGCACGATACTTCGGGCGGCACAAGACCAAGTGGCAGTTACTGCTGGCGGCGGCGGTGGCGAATCTGGTGCTGGTGGCTGCCTGGGAGACAGCGACCGGGACTTCGCCTGGTCTTGGGACTTTTTCCTTCAGTCTGCTGCTACAACTGACTTTCTTCTTGCTTCTCGTGCCGAATCTCATCGGCGTGGCGAAACGGCGACAACACCCCGTCTTCACCGCGCCAGCTCGGGATTGCGTGCCCCAGACCCCCGGTTTCCGGCCGGGTTTCTAGCGCTTCGTCGCTCCTCGCGGCTCAATCGCCACTCGCCAATCGTCACTCGCCAATTCTCATGCGCCCAATCCGGTTTCAGGTCCCGGGCTCTCCTTGACTCAGATGGGTGGCCCTTCTAGTATCTGGGTGAGCCGCCAAGGCCGGCAGGCTCTGGGGTTCGGAATTCACCATCAAAAAAGGTTCGGGGAGAAGCTTTGCCGGCCGCGCGGCTCAATCGCCACTCGTCAATCGGAAGTCGTCAATTCCCTTGCGCCCAACCCGTTACAGGCTCCGGATTCTCGCGTGATACGCATGAAATTGGGAGGTGTCCCGACTTCTTCTCAGAAGTGTGCGCCATGTCCCTTGCCGTCCCGGCGCGCCTGCCACTCGTCGCGCAGCAATCCCATCTTGATGCGGTCGAAGAACTGCCCGTTCACCTCGCAGCCGCGACGGATTCGCCCCTCGAGAGTGAACCCGAGCTTCTCACCCACGCGGACCATCGCCGGGTTGCCCGACCACGTTGAATAGCCGAGCCGGGTCAGGTTAAGGGCCGGGAACAGGTAGTCGGCCCAGAGCCCAAACGCTTCGGTGCCCAGGCCGCGGCTCCAGAGACTGTCGTCAACGATGTCAATACCGGCCTCGGTCATGTGCGGGTCGCCAGGATGGACGTACACGTTCACCCAGCCTGCGTGCCCGTGGTCAGTAACGTCAATCTCCAGGTGGTGATACGGCTGCAATCGCTCTCCGGTTAGCCACTTCTTCCTGCTCTCAATCATCTTGTCCAGCGTTCCGCCGAACCACGGGCCGTCGAACTGCCAAGCTTTGAGGCCGGGCAAATTCCAGCGCAAGTAGTCGGCGATGTCCGATTCGACTGTCGTTCTCAGACGGACCAATCGGCCCGGCAAGACAAACTCAGCCTGCATAGAGCAGAGCATCCGAGAACTCAGCCAAGCTCATCCGCCCGCCAACGGGTTTGGGCAAGTCCTTGTGCAGCCATGCCCTGAGCCTGGTCGAAGGGTTCAGCATCGTCTCGACCAGACCGACCGTCCCCACTCTGCCCTGGTGTCTTGGGTTTGGAGTTTGGGGTGTGTGATTTGGAATTTGCGGTTTCCCGCATCCTGCGCGGGCGTCATGCCGCGCCTTGACATCGCCCGGGTAAATGGGAAGTGCCCCGCATTTAGCCCTGTTACAGTTCCCCGGTTATTCCGCTTCCCGGATGAACGGTACGACTATAAGACCCTGTTCGCCGCGCACCACCTGCCAGGCGTCGTGTTCCTTCAGCCTGCCACTTAGAATCAGCCCGCTCAAAGGGGCTTGGACGAGCCGCTCCACAGTGCGCTGAAGCTCCCTGACCCCGTACTCCGGGCTGTAGCCTGCCCGCGCGAGTGCCTGCTCCGCTTCCTCACTGACGTGCAGCGTGACGTTATGCCGCTTGCGGAGTTCCTCTGAAATCGCCTCCAGCATCGGCCGCAGGATTCTTCTCGCGTCCTCCTCGCTCAGCGGCCGAAAGACAATCTGCTCGTCTACCCGGTTGATGAACTCGGCCCGGAACCGCGCCTTGACTTCATGCTGCATCGCTGTCCTTGATTCAGCCGCATCCTGGAAGCCGACATTGAACTGCTTGCCGGGCTGGATGTTGGAGGTCATGACGAAGATGGCGTTCCTTGCGTCCGCGGTCCTGCCCTTGGCATCGGTGATGCGGCCCTCATCGAAGACCTGCAGGAACAGGTCAAAGACCCTCGGGTGAGCCTTCTCCACCTCGTCCAGCAGGACAACTGAATAGGGTCTCGTCCGCAGCCTGCCGGTCAACTGCCCTTCCTCCTCATGACCAACATAGCCGGGCGGCGACCCGATGAGCTTGGCAGCGCTGTGCTCTTCCATGTACTCGGACATATCGAGCCGTGTCATGTCGGACTCGCTGCCGAAGAGAAACTCCGCCATCAGCTTCGCCAGTTGCGTCTTTCCTACGCCGGTGGGTCCGAGGAAGAGGAAGACCCCGAGCGGGCCGCGCCTTTGGGCCAGCCCGGCATGGGCCATGAGCAGTCGCCGGCACACGCGCTCCACCGCCTCATCCTGGCCGATGAGCCGCTTCTTCAGGAACGAGTCGAGTTCAAGCAGCCGGGACTGCGCCATCCCTTCCAGATGCCCGGTGACAACTTCCAGCGGTACGCCAATCTTGTCGGACAGCACCTGCGCCACGGTCAGCTCTGTGACCTCGCTGCCCGTCTCCCGTCGTCCGTCATCCGTCTTCCGTCTTCCGTCGCCCGGCATCATGCTCAGGACTGGAACCCGCGTCCGCGCTCCTGCCTTGTCCACGAGGTCAATCGCCTTGTCGGGCAATTGATGGTCTGGGTCAAAGCGTACGGAAAGGTTCACTGCCGCCTCAAGGGCCTTGTCGGCAATCCGAACCTTGTGATGCTCCTCCCATTTCGGCCTCATCCCTCTGAGTATCGCCATTGTCTCATCGGCGCTTGGCTCGTTCACGATTACCTTCTCAAACCGCCGCTCCAAGGCAGAGTCCGGCTCAATGTAGCGGCGGTATTCCGCGATGGTTGTGGCTCCGATGCAACTCAGGTTTCCCCGGGCCAGCGCCGGCTTCATGATATTGGCAGCGTCCATACTTCCCTCGGCCCTGCCTGCACCAACGACATTGTGCAGTTCATCAATGAAGAGAATCACCTCAGGATGCGCCTGCGCTTCCTTGATGATGCGCGTGAGCCGCTCCTCAAACTCGCCTCGGTACTTGGTCCCGGCCACCAGACTGCCGATGTTCAACTCAATGATACGCTTGCCGCCAAGGATGTCCGGGTCCTTGCCTTCCGCAACTCGGATAGCCAGCGCCTCCACGATAGCGGTCTTGCCCACCCCGGCCTCACCAACCAGCACCGGGTTGTTCTTCGTGCGACGGGCAAGAGTTTGGATTACCTCGAGCAGCTCCTGTCGGCGACCGATGATTGGGCCGAGCTTTCCTTCCCTGGCTTCTTGCGTCAGGTCGCGACCATAGCGGTCAAGGAAGTGCGTCGCGGCCAAGTCCTGTTTCTGCTCGCCCGCCTGCACCTTCTCCGACTCCGCGCCTCCCTTCTCGTCATTCCGAACGTAGTGAGGAATCTCGCCTGCTCTCTTCTTCAATGCATCAAGAACGCTCTGGCGTAGGTCTGCCGGCTTCACCCCGGCCTCGGCCAGCACGCCGCCAATGACATCGCCCGGCTCTTCCAGTATGGCCGCCAGCAGATGGAGGCACGAGACTTGGCCCGGCTGCGCCATGCTCTCTGCCCGTGCGAAGACCCGCCTGCATTCCTCACTTCGGTGAACCACTTTCTCGGTCCGCTTGAAGCTGCCCTTGCCGAGCCTCTGACGAATCAGCCGCCGCACTCGGGTCGCGTCCAGCTCAAAGGTACGCAGCACGTCCTCAACGCCGCTGCACTCGGCCTGCGGCAACTCGCGTACATCCGGCGTGATTCCTGCGTCCTCGTCACCGAGCACCTTCTCAAGGCTCAGAACACCCGTCATCATGTGTTCCTTCTCGATGTACTGGTGCTTCGCCGCCGCAGCCTCCCCTGCTGCTATCTGCCATGCCAGCGATGCACCGACTGACAATTCCTTCATATGTCCTTCCGGGCTCCTTCGCTCAGGCTGAGTGGTTGGTCATTGGTCATTGGGGTTTGGTCATTTTTCTCTTGCATGTCACTTTTCCTCCAAGTCGCGGACGCGCCGCTGAGCGTGTTTGAGTTGTTCCGCGTGCTCGGTCGGGCCGAGCGCAATGAACTGCTTGTATGACCGCACCGCGTCCTTGCTCCGACCAAGTTCCTCCTGTGCCCGAGCCTTTGCGTACCATGCCATTGCGTAACGGAGGTCTAGTTCTAAGGCCTTGTCATGGCAGCGAACCGCCTCCTCGTGGCGACCCAGGCCGGCGAGGCTGATACCCTTGTTGTTCCAAGCTGCTGCGTCACGCGGGTCAAGTTCCAGAGCCCTATCAAAGCAGCGAATGGCTTCCTCGTGGCGACCGAGAGCACCTAGGCTGGCACCTTTGTTGGACCAAGCTCTTGCGTCCCGCGGGTCAAGTTCCAGAGCCTTGTCATAGCAGCGGACGGCCTCCTCGCGGTGGCCCAGGTGGTGAAGGCGGAATCCCTTGCCGCACCAAGCTGCGGCGTACTGCGGGTCAAGCTCTAAGGCCTTGTCGAAGCAACGCATCGCCTCTTCCTCTCTTCCGAGACCGCAACCCTTGCTGTACCACTCCCTAGCTTCTAGTGCCTCCAACTCGCGGACACGCCGCTGAGCATAGGCGACGTGTTCCGCGTACTGGGCTGGGCCGAGTGCAATGAACTGCCTGTATGACCTCACGGCATCATGCTTCCGGCCAAGGTCCTCTTGAGCTAGCCCCTTGCCGTACCAGGCTAGTGCGTACTGTGGGTCAGGTACTAGGGCCTTGTCATAGCAGCGAATCGCCTCTTCGTGATGACCCACGTGCCGGAGGCTGAGCCCTTTGTCGTACCAGGCCTTTGCGTACTGCGGGTCAAGTTCCAAGGCCTTGTCAATGCAGGGAATCGCTTCTTCGTGGCGGCCCAAACCGACGAGGCAGTCACCTTTGCTGTACCATGCCAGCGCGTGCCGCGGGTCGAGTTCCAGGGCCTTGTCATAGCAACGAATCGCCTCCTCGTAGCGGCCCGGGCTGTGGAGGCTGAGACCATTGTTGTACCAGCTGTCTGCGTCCGTTGGGTCGAGTTTCTGGGCCTTGTCATTGTAGCCAATGGCCTCCAACTCGCGGACTCGTCGCTGGGCGTATTCGAGCTGCTCCGAGTGCTGGGCTGGGCCGAGCGCAATGAACTGCTTGTATGACCGCATCGCATCCTCCTTCCGGCCAAGTTTCTCCTGAGCAAGCCCCTTGCCGTACCAGGCAACTGCGTGCTGCGGGTCAAGCTCCAAGGCCTTGTCATAGCAGCGAATGGCTTCCTGGTGGCGGCCCAAGCAGTGGAAGCCGCTGCCCTTGTTGTACCAAGCGACAGCGTCCCGCGGGTCAAGTTCCAAGACCTTATCTTGGCAGCGGATGGCCTCTTCGTAGCCCCCAAGGTTGTAGAGGCTGATACCCTTGTTGCACCAGGCTGGGGCGTCCCTCGGATCGAGTTCAAGTGCCCTGTCCAAGCAGCGAATCGCGTCTTCATGGCGGCCCAGCGTGCCAAGGCTGCGACCCTTGTTGATCCAGGCCTTTGCGTCCCGAGGGTCAAGTTCTAAGGCCCTGTCATAGCAGCGAATGGCCTCTTCGGTACGGCCAAGGCTATCGAGGATGGCGCCCTTGTTGTTCCAGGCAGTTGCGTCCCGAGGGTTAAGTTCCAAGGCCCTTTCACAGCAGCGAATGGCCTCCTCGCGACGGCCTAGACTATCGAGGCAGTCGCCCTTGTTGTTCCAGACTTCTGCGTCCCGCGGGTCGAGTTCTAGGGCTTTGTCATAGCAGCGGACCGCCTCCTCGTGCCGACCAAGGTTGCTGAGGCTGATGCCCTTGTTGCTCCATTCCCAAGCTGCCAGTACGCTCAAGCTGGGGGGGCTAATAGTCTCGCCGGTCTGACGCATGAGCAATGGTTCAAGGTCACCCCGCAGTTCCCTGAAACTCTGATACCTCGTGCCCGGTTCCTTGTCCATACAGCGCCGGACGAGGGAGAACAGCGGAGAGTTCAGCTTCGGCACAGGCGCGTTGGAGTGCAGGTGACGCATCGCTTTCCAGAACCGCGCTGTCTCCGCTTCTGAGACCACGAGGGGCAACGGGGCGAGGAATGGGAGCCTTCCGCCACTCGCCATCTGAAACATCACCACGCCGAAGGAGTAGATGTCGCTTCGCTCGTCACACGAGGCGGCGTCGGTGAACTGTTCTGGAGGCATGTGAGTCGGTGTGCCGAAACCGGTTCCCTCCATTGTCTGACCTGACAGACCGACCGTTCCTTGCTGAATGCTCAGCCTGATTCCCGATGTGGCCTGTGTCGCGCCGAGCACCCCGGCCAAGCCGAAGTCGGTAATCTTGACCACCTCGCCTTGGCCTATCATGATGTTTGCTGGCTTGATGTCCCGATGGCAGCGGATGCCTCTTGAGTTGGCATACTCCATTCCGTAGCAGAACTGGATTGCCCAGCGAAGGCACTGCCCAAGGTCAGGCGGCATTCGCCGCAGATAACCCTCCAATGTATTCAGCCCATGTTCGTCCGGGGCGATGTGCTCCATAGCAATGAACAGCCTACCCGAGAATTCCTCCACGAAGTGGGCGCGCACAAGGTACGGATGGCGCTCCAGGTCCACCCAGACATTCGCTTCCTTGCGGAACCGTTCTCTGGTCTGGGCGTCAGCGAGATACTCATCACGGAAGGTCTTCA